>Ga0308157_10000835_pt1 | contig 81986 bp, 61 predicted proteins | sample PhyBR1_FD_201035 | JGI IMG/M metagenome (GOLD analysis project Ga0308157, IMG submission 201035) | Phyllosphere microbial communities from UC Gill Tract Community Farm, Albany, California, United States - DLSLB.R1 | ecosystem: Host-associated > Plants > Phyllosphere > Unclassified | place: USA...
GGTCGGTGAGGTCGGCGGCATAGTTGCTCGTCGAGCTCGTCGCCCACGCGATGTCGTCGTTCGTGGGGAAGAAGATCGCGTCGGGCCAGCCCTCACCCGCCGTGTCGAAGTTCGCGAACGCCTGGCGCACCGTCTGGCCGCCGACCGTTCCGTCGATCTGCGTGATCTCGATCTCGATGTCGGGGTGCGCCTCTTTGAAAGCCTCCGCGGCCGGAACGCGCGGCGGATCGACCCAGACAGTGATCGGTCCGCCCGAGTCGGTCTGCTCGGGCTGCCCGCCGCCCTGCGAACCTCCGCCAGAGCATCCGCCCAGCGCGAGTGCGCTCACGAGCAAGCCGCCCGCGATCATAAGTCTCTTCGTCATCACACTCTCCTTTGAGTCGGGGGACGTGTTCCGATATCGGTTCAGGACCGTCCCAGCCCGGCAAACGCTAGCGAAGCACCCCCCTGTAGTCAATCGTTTGAGCACAAATTGATCAGATGTATACCTCAACCGCTTCTCGGCGGCCGACGAGTCAGATTCGCGACGGATCGATGCGGTAGAACTCCGCGGCCGTCCCACCGAGCAAGCGCTCCTTGGCGGCGGGCTCCATTCGGTTGAACAGCGGAAGCAAGCTGCTCCATACGCGTGAATAGCCACCTGCCATCACGGAGATTGGCCAGTCACCGCCATACATCAGACGTTCAGGGCCGAATACTTCGAGCGCGCGTTCGAAGAACGGCGCGATCTGGGCCGTTGTCGTCTCACCCGGATCCGCCGCCGACGAATAGAGTCCGCTCACCTTCCCGAACACGTTCGGAGCCTCGCTGGCCGCGGCGATCAGGTCCCACCACGGCTCGCGCGATTCGGCCCCGATCGGCGGTTTACCGAGGTGATCGACCACGATCCGCAGATCGGGATGCCGCTGTGCGACGATCGGCACCAGCTCAATGTGGCGGTCGAGCACCGCGACGATATCGAACGCCAGCCCTTCGCGCTCGAGAACTCCGAGCCCCTCGTCGACGTCGGACCGCAATAGCCAGTCAGGGTCCGGCATATTGTGGATCAGGTTGCGCACGCCCACCATGAGCGAGTCGCCTCGCCACGATTCCGCAAGGCGCGCCACCTCACCGGGGCGCTCGAGCGGTGCGTACGCCACGATCGCCACCACCTCGTCGTGCTGCGCCGCCGAGGCGCGCATCAACTCGGTGTCCTCAATGTTGTCAGCAGACTGCACGTGCACGACCCGCTCGACTCCGGCCGCGCGAAGCTCCGGCAGCGCGTCGCCGAGCGTGAAGGCTCGGTTGATGGCGGCGGGTTCCCGCGCGAGCCACCCGTAGTCGGCGCGCGCCGGGTCCCACACGTGCTGGTGGGAATCGATGATCGGGAAGGTCATATAGCTCTTCTCTCCGTCGAGAATCGGGACATGCGTGTGAACAAACGATTGATCAATCATGGCGTCTTGTCACGCGGAGGTCAAGGTCGAGCACCGAGGTTATCTCCCCAAGCCTCGAGGCACCGGCCCACGTCATACTAGAACCGGATGGGCTGCCGGCACTCGACCTCGTCGCTGGCGAACGCACGACGAAGGTGAGCGACCGAATGCCCGATCTGTCCGATGGACTGCGATTCAGACGAACCTCGCGCGACGACCTGCCTCAGATACGCCGCTGGCTCCAGCTCGCACACGTCGAACGATACTGGGCGCACGACACGAGCGAGGTGGCGGTGGCGCGTGACTTCGCCGGCAGCTTCGAGGGCACGGAGCCGTCTGAGGACTTCATCATCGAACTCGATGCCGAGCCGATCGGCTTCATCCAGCGGTGCTTCATCCACGATTACCCCGTGGAACACAGCGAGCTCATCGATCTCGCTGTAGCCCCGGTGAGGTCCCTCACCATCGACTACTTCATCGGCGAGCCCGACATGCTCGGTCGCGGGCTCGCGACGCAGTCCATCCGTGCGTTCAGCACCGAGAGCTTCGCTGCCCACTCAGATGCACCGGCGATCATCGTGCCGGTCATCACCGGCAACACCGCCTCATGGTCGGCGCTCGCCTCCGCTGGGTTCCGTCGCATCGCAACGGGTTACCTCACGCCGGACAGCCCTCTCGACGACGGGCAGCACCACGTCTACCGGCTCGACCGACCGCCTCTCACACCGCGGTGCGGGAGCGCGGAGCGATGATCACGTTGACGCCGATCTGACGCAGATCCGCGACGTGCCGCTTGTCAGTCGCGGCGTCGACGATGACAGCGTCGAAGTCGGCGAGTGGCTGCATCGCGTGGAGCGCACGCTTGTCGAACTTCGTGTGATCGGCGAGCAGGATCCGTCGACTGGCCGCATCGAACATCGCACGCTTGACGTCGACCGTCTCCATCGTCTGATGGAACGCGACGCCGTCGGTGATCGCTGAGGTCGACATGACAAGCACGTCGGCGCGCAGCCCCGAGATCGCGGCGGTCGTGATGCGCCCCATATAGGCGCTGCACCAGTTGTAGTACTGCCCACCGAGTCCGAGCAGGGTGATGCCGGTGACCGAGCGCAACTCGTTCATCACCGTGAGCGTGTTGGTGATGACCGTGAGCGGTCTCTTCTCGTGCAGGTGGGGAACGAGATGCAGGGCCGACGTCGAATCATCGAGCATGATCGCCTGACCCGGCTCGATGAACTCGAGCGCGGCGAGCGCGAGCGCACGCTTCTCGGCGATCTCTCGACTCACGCGGTAGACATCGCTCGATTCGACGAGGCCGGTCGACAGTGCGGTCGCGACGCCGCGGTTCTTGCGCAGCAGCCCGCGCGATTCGAGCTCGTCGAGGTCGCGATGCACCGTCATCGTGCTGATCTCGAAGCGCTCCGCCAGATCGGAGATCCGAATGGACCCGGCCGCCATCACGGCCTCCGTGATCGCGTTGCGCCGGTCGGTCTGGCGCGACTGACGCGACATCGCCGAGTCGTCCGAGATCGTCTCCTCGGATCCCACCATCGTCTCCCCTCGCCTACCTGCTCTGGATGGTGCGGGGCGGCCCTGCGACCGCCCCGCACCATCAGTTGTCGTTCTCGAATTGAGAAGCGGCTCTCGTCACTCCTCGTAGACGAACGGCGAGGTCATCTTGTCAACGTTCTCCGCCGTAATCAGAATGCAGTCGATCGCCTGCTTCTCGGTCTCGGGCGCTTCCCCCGTGCGGACGAACTCGTCGGCCAGCTCAACGGCCGTCTCCGAGAACTCGGCCACGGGCTGGAGCACGGTGTAGGCCATCTCGCCGTTCTTGACGGCCTCCACGGCATCCGGTGCGCCGTCGAACCCGCCGACGATGACGTCTTCGAGCTTACCGGCCTCCTTCAGAGCGGCGATCGCGCCGAGCGCCATCTCGTCGTTGCCCGCGAGCACGCCCTTGATATCGGGGTTCGCCTGCATCAGCGCCTGGGCCTTGTCGTGCCCCTCCGTGCGGTCCCAATTCGCGACCTCCTCACCGACCTTCTCGAGATCGGGGTACTGCGAGATCACGGTCTCGAAGCCGTTGGAACGCGTCTGCGCGTTGTTGTCGCTCGGCGCACCGAACAGCTCGACGTAGGTGCCCTCCTCGCCCATCTGCTTCACGTACTCCTGTGCGCCGAGGGCCGCACCCTGAGCGTTGTTCGATACGAGCTGCGCCTTTGCGAGGCCCGACTCGTTGATCTCGGCATTGACGAGGAACACCGGGATTCCCGCCTCGTCGGCCTTCTTCACGGCACCGATCGACCCGTCGGCATTGGCCGGGTCGAGGATGATCGCGACGGAGTCGTTCGCGATGGCAGTGTCGATCAGCGTGTTCTCGGTGTTGGTATCGCCCTCGTGAGCGCCGACGGTCGCCTCGTAGCCGAGCTCTTCTGCCTTGGCCTGCGCGAGGTCGCCCTCGGTCTTCCAATAGGGGTTCGCGGGGTCGTTGACGATGATGGTGATGAGGCCGCCGGCCTCGCCGCCCGACGACTCGCCCTCAGGAGCGTTGCCGGCATCACCGGATCCGCCCGATGAGCAGGCCGTGAGGCCCACGATGAGACCGCCGACCGCGATCATTGCGCCCACTGTCTTCTTACGGAACATGTGTTGTGTCCTTTCTTGATGGTCCGGCAACGGTCATCGGTGCCGGATGTGCCGTTCAGGACTCCGTCGAGCCCGTACCGGTGGAGGTGCCGGTCACGGCAGGGGTCTTGCTGTCCTTACCGCTGCGAGCCTTACCCGCAGCGGGGCGGCGACGTCCGTACTGCAGGGTGTTCAGGAGAACCGCGACCACGATCACCGCGCCCATGAAGACCATCTGCCAGTACGCGGAGACGCCGACGAGAACGAGGCCGTCGGAGAGGAAGCCGATGACGAAGGCTCCCAGCAGAGTGCCGCGCACGTTTCCGCGGCCACCGGTCAGAGCGGCGCCGCCGATCACGACCGTGGCGATCGCCGTCAGCTCGTAGGTGTTTCCCGCGTTGGGGTCGGCGCTCGTGAGCGTCGAGGCGAGCACGAGGCCGGCGATCGCCGCGCACAGACCGGAGACGACGTACACCCAGATCTTCACGCTCGTCGTCGGCACACCGCTGAGTTCGGCGGCGCGCTCGTTGCCGCCGGCCGCATACAGCCACCGCCCGAACTTCGAACGACCGAGAACCACACTGAGTACGATCGCGACGACGATCATCACGAGCACGCCGATCGGGATCCCGAAGATGCGGTTGAAGCCGATCCACTCGAAGCCGGTGTTCCCCAGTTCCTCACGGCCCGACAGGTTGTTGATCGTGAGCCCGCCCGTCATCAGCAGCGCGAAACCGCGCACGGCGTAGAGCGTTCCGAGTGTCGCCACGAAGGGCGCGATCTTGAACTTCGCCACGAGGATGCCGTTCAGCAGGCCAGCGAGGGCCCCGATTCCGCAGGCGATGAGCACCGTCACGGGCACGCTCGGGTAGATCGTGACCCCGAAGAGGTCGAGCGGCACGCCACGAAGCATGAAGCCGGCGAACACAGCGGATATCGCGAGCGTGGATCCGACCGAAAGGTCGATTCCCCCGTTCAGGATCACGAGCAGCATGCCCAGCCCGAGCAGTGCATAGATCGCGACGTGGCTCGTCATGATCAGCAGGTTGCTCCACGTGAGGTAATTCGGCGAGAGCAGAGAAAAGACCACGATGATCAGCACGAGCGCGAGGAAAGCACGCCCCTCGAGCAGCAGCTTCGCGATGGAGAACTTCTTCCTGTTCTCGAGGATGGCGGTTGTTGTCGTCGTCATTGTCGATCCGATCTGAGAGGTCAGGCCTCGCCCGAGGCGGCCATGATCATGTCTTTAGTGGCGTCCGGCCCGAACTCGGCCGTGATCTGCCCGCGGCTCATCACGATGATGCGGTGAGCGATGCTGAGGCACTCGCCGACCTCGCTCGTGGTGTACACCACGCCGACGCCGCGGCGTGCGCGCTCGGAGAGGAGACGGAAGACTTCGGCCTTCGCGCCGACGTCGATTCCTCGGCTCGGCTCGTCGAGCAGCATCAGGCGTGGGTCGGTGGCGATGATCTTGCCGATCACGACCTTCTGCTGGTTTCCACCCGATAGCCCGCCGATATTGAGATCGGCGCCCGGTGTCTTGACCGTGACAGCGTCGATGAGCTCCCGCGCCCGGCTCTTCTCCTTCTTCCGCGAGATCGCGAGACCGGACATGCTCTTGTCGAGGCTCGCGAGGGTCAAGTTCCGGCCGACGGAGAACGTCTGCACCAGTCCATCGCGCTGGCGGTCCTCGGGCACGATGCCGACACCCTTGTCGATGCGCTCCGCGATCGAGTCGCCGAGGATCGACCTGCCGTCAAGGCGGATCTGCCCGCTCGCGACCCGCTCGCGCCCGGCGATCGCCTCGAGGAGCTCGGTGCGCCCAGCACCCATGAGGCCGTAGATGCACACGATCTCGCCGGCGCGGACCTCGAGGTCGAGGCCGTTCACGACCGCGCGCTCCGGGTTCTCCGGGTCGAGCACGGTCAGGTCGTCGACGTTCAACACCGGCTCGCCGAACTCGTACCCCTCGGGCGGAGACCCCAGGTCGAAGTTCTCGCCGACCATGTTGCGCACGATCCACCCGAGGTCGATGTCGGCCCGCTCGGCGCGTGCGGTCATGCTGCCGTCGCGCAGCACCACGGCGTGATCGGTGATCTCGAGCGCCTCTTCGAGGTGGTGCGAGATGTACACGATCGCGACCCCGCGCGCGAGCAACTCGCGAATGATGCCGAACAGCGTCTCGACCTCGGCCGCGGCAAGCGCCGACGTCGGCTCGTCCATGATCAGGATTCGCGAGTTCACCGACAGTGCGCGCGCGATCTCGACGATCTGCTGCTGGCCGACGCGCAGGTCTGAAACGAAAGTGTCGGGCTCGATGGCGAGGTTCATCTCCTGGAGCAGCGCGCGCGTCTGCCGGCGCTCCTCGGCGAAGTCGACTCCGCCGAACGAACGCACGATCTCGCGACCCATGAAGATGTTGTCCCGCACCGTCAGATTCGGTGCGAGACTCAGCTCCTGGTGAATGATCGAGATTCCGTGCTCGGCCGCTTCCGTCGTAGAGGAGAACGTGACGGGCTCGCCGTCGAGCAGGATCTCGCCCGATGTGGGCTGCTCCACGCCGGAGAGGATCTTCATCAGCGTCGACTTGCCCGCGCCGTTCTCGCCGAACAGCGTCGTGACGGTCCCCGAGCGGATCTCGAAGTTCACGCCCTTCAGGGCGCGCGTTCCGCCGTAGTTCTTGACGACGTCGCGCGCCTCGAGGACGACGTGGTCGGTGCTCATCGCCATCACCCCGCCTCGAACTCGGACGGCGTCACGAGCCAAGCCTCGGGGTTGATCAGCGTGAACGCCCCCGTGATCGTCGCGGTGCTGCCCTCGAGCGCCTCGGGGTCGACGCCCTCGAGCACCTCGGCCTTCATCGCCTCGTTGAGCGACGCGGCCGCGTTCTGGAAGTCGATCTGATTCGTGAACTCGCCGAACGCGATGTCGCCGGTCGCGTCGCGCAGCTCGGTGCCGTTGATCGCCGGCCCCGTCTGGACGCGTACCGCCAGCTCTTCGGGGAGACCCTCGACCTGGAAGTCATAGATTCCCGAGGCGCCCTCGCCGAACGTGCCCGTCATCGTCACGCTGAAGACGGGTCCGCCCGAGCTCTCGATGGCGTACTCGCTCACTGCTGCGTCCTGATCGGCGGCGATCGCCGTGGCCAGCTCGTCCGCTGCGACCGCGCGTTCGGCGATCCCCTCCTGGACTGCGGGGAACGTCTCGGGCCCATAGGTCTCAGCGTCGAAGCTCTCTTCCGCGCCCGGCAGCTCGGCGCCGTACGGCACCACCTTCGTACCGAGGGCGACGAACGCGATGAGCGCGACGATGACGATCGCGAGGATCCCGCGCTTAGCCCCCTTGCCGAGCCCGCGGCCGGTCCTGGCGGTTTCTGCGGCGGTCACAGCAGGACTCGCGATTCGCTGTCATTCGGCCGGATCTGCAGCTTGCGCCCGTCGCCCCGGCGGAAGAGCTCGAGAGCCTCCGCGTAATCGTCGAGCGTGAACGAGTGGCTGATCATGGCACGGGCGTTGATGGCGCCCGCCTCGAACATCTCGACGGCGCGCCCGAACGAGTTGAGCACGGCCATCGTGCCGACGATCGAGATCTCGTCGCGGTAGATGCGGAAGGGCGAGAACTGAGCGGTCTTGTCGGCGGGAGCAACGCCGAAGTCCTGGAAGAAGCCGGCGGGCTTCACCCTCGTCAGCGCGTCTTCGATCGCCCGGATGTTGCCGGTGCAGTCGATCACGACGTCCCACTTCTCGCGGTCGGCATCATCTGCGGAGGCGAATCGCAGTTCGATGCCGCACTCGGCCGCGACCTGCAACCGGTCGGGGTTGAGGTCGACGACCGTGACCGACGCTGCACCGGCGCGGTGCGCGAGCTGCGCCATCAGCAGACCCATCGTTCCGGCGCCGTACACGAGCACGTGGTCGCCCATGCGGCGAGGGAGGACATCCCACCCGCGGATCGCGCACGCGAGCGGTTCGATGAGGGCCGCCAGGTAGATGTCGGTCTCCGGCTTCAGGCGGAAGACGTTGGTCGACGGCGCCGTGAAGAACTGCTGTGAGGCGCCGTCGGAGGCGACCACTCCGAGGCCGTTCCACCGCGGGCACAGGTTCTGGCGGCCGTTGAGGCACTGCTCGCACTCGCCGCACGTGGTGCTCGGGTTGACCGCCACCCTGTCGCCGACCTTGAAGTCGAACACACCGTCATTGACGCCCTCGCCGAGCTCGACGATCGTGCCCGTCGCCTCGTGTCCGGGGACGAGAGGGAACACCGTTCCCTCGAACTCGCCGTCGAACACATGGGTATCGGTGCCGCAGATTCCGACCGCGGCCGTTTCGATCAGGATCTCTTTGTAGCCGGGCGTGGGTTTCGGCCTCTCTTCGAGTGCCAGCACCCCTTGTGCTTGAAAAGCGACTGCGCGCATCGTTGCTCCGTTCGCGTCGGGCTCGGGGCTGTCGTCGCCTCGGGCCTGTGGGCGGTCATCCGCTCGGTATCGCCATGCTCTCCGGCACGTGACCCGTGGTGAGTGACCCATCGACAGTGTTACGTTTGAGTATCTTAGAACGCGTTCTACGTTAGATTCAACGTAAGCATCGTGACACATGTGTAACGAAATGCTCGAATCGACATCGAGGGAGATGAGCTCATGGGTGCGAGTGACCCCATACAGCACCGGGGATCCACGGGCGTTCCGCGGCAGCAGCGCGCGGCCGTGTTGCATTCGGCGCGAGATGTGAGGATTTCGACACGCCCGGTCCCGGTGCCAGCGTCCGACGAGGTTCTCGTGCAGGTGAGCGCCGTGGGCGTCTGCGGAAGCGACGTGCACTTCTATCACGACGGCAGACTCGGCGATTGGCGAGTCGACGAGCCCCTCGTGCTCGGCCACGAGTCCGGCGGCGTCATCGTCGCGGTCGGCGCCGACGTCGATCCGACACGCATCGGCGAGCGCGTGTCCATCGAACCCCAGCACCCCTCGCATACGTCTCCCGAGACGCTGCGGGGCGAGTACAACCTCGACCCCGAGATGCGCTTCTACGCCGTGCCCGGAACCGACGGCGCCTTCCAAGAATTCGTCACGATCCAGAGCCACTTCGCGTTCGCGATCCCCGACAGCGTCAGCGACGAGGCCGCGGCGCTGATGGAACCGTTGTCCGTCGCGATCGCCACGGCGCGCAAGGCCGCGATCCAGCCCGGCTCTCGCGTGCTCATCGCCGGTGCGGGGCCGATCGGCATTCTCTCGGCGCAGGTCGCCCGCGCGTTCGGCGCGACCGAGATCATCGTTTCGGATCTCGCCGAGGCGCGGCGGGAGTCGGCACTGAGCTTCGGCGCCACACGCGTCGTCGACCCCGCGGAGAACGGCCTCGCCGGGCTCGCCGGCACAGTCGACGCGTTCATCGACGCATCCGGCGCGGCGCCGGCGGTGCGCAGCGGGATCCTCACCGTTCGGCCCGGCGGCCGCGTCGTGCTGGTCGGCATGGGCATCGACGAGATGCCGCTGCCCATCTCGCACATCCAGAACAACGAGCTCATCATCACGGGTGTGTTCCGCTACGCCAACACCTGGCCCGCAGCCATCGCGCTCGTCGCGGACGGCCGGGTGGATCTTGACCGCATGGTGACCGGCCGATTCGGCCTCGATCGCGTCACGGACGCGCTCGATTCGACGTCGGATCCCGCCACCATCAAGTCGATCGTCACTCCGAACAGCTGATCACGGCGCCCCGGGAGGAATCGTGAACGAACGGGCTCGGCGCGAGGGCGCCCGTCGCTCAGTCGGCGAGCAGCCGCGTCACGCGATCCGAAGCGGTGATCATGTGCACCGCCATGGCCGAGGCGGCCGCATCGGGATCTCCGGCATCGAGCGCGTCGAGCACGGCCTCATGCTCGACCGCCGCGACCTCCGCGTCGGGTTTGGAATGCACCGCGCGATCGGCATGCACCTGCAGCAGCGAGCGCACCACGTGCAGCAGGTCGTGGAGCGTGCGGTTATCGGCGGCCTCCGCGATATCCAGGTGGAACGCGAGATCCGCGCGGGTGAACGCCGCAAGGTCGTCTCCGGCATCACGCATTTCGCGCACGTGAGTGCGAAGCCCATCGCGGGCCGCTTGGTCGGCACGGGTCGCGGCGATGCGGGCCACGTAGATTTCGAGCCCCGAACGCAGCTCGAGCAGCTCGCTCGTGTTGCGTTCGCCGATCAGCAGCCCCCAGCGCAGGGTCTGCGGCAGAAGCTCACTGGCCTGGCCGCGCAGGAACGTTCCGGATCCCGGGCGCACTTGCACGATGCCGAGCATCTCGAGCGCAGCGAGCGCCTCGCGGACGGCGGATCGCCCGACGCCGAGCGAGGCGGCGAGCTGCCGCTCGGACGGCAAGCGCGTGCCGGGTTCGACGGATCCGCTCGTGAACAGATCCAGCAGCCGCCGTGCGACCTCGCTGACCGGCGTGCCGGTCGGCATCGTGCCGAGCGCGTCCACGATCTGCGCCGAAGACGAGGAATCGCCTGCCATCTCGTGCCTCTCTGTCAGTCCCGAGGCACCGAGCCGCCCCGCGCATTCGAACGGTCCGTGCACCGCGCCCGAGACGCGGTTCGAACCGCCCATCACACTACACATCGACGTACGACATCGATCGACCGAGAAAGAGAGGCCCGCGTGCCGACACATTCCCACAGTGACTTGTTATTGGTCAACCGGTTTGCCAAACTGATGGCACCACGGCTCGATGTCGACCACGAACGGACGAAGCGATCATGACGCGCCTCTGGAACGACCCCGCGAACTTCGCCGACGAGATGATCGACGGCTTCGTCGCCGCGAACGGGCGGTATGTGCGGCGCGTATCGGGCGGTGTGGCCCGATCCTCGAAAACGCCCGCCGGCCAGGTCGCCCTCGTCATCGGCGGCGGCAGCGGACACTACCCGGCATTCGGCGGACTCGTCGGTCCCGGTCTCGCACACGGCGCAGCGATGGGCAACCTCTTCGCGTCGCCCTCGACGCAGCAGGTGCTGCACGTGGCGAAGGCGGCCGAGAACGGCGGCGGCGTCTTCCTCAGTTACGGCAACTACGCCGGCGACGTGCTCAACTTCGATGCCGCGCAGGAACAGCTGCGCGAAGCGGGGATCCCTTGTCGCACGGTCGCCGTGACCGACGACGTCTCGAGCGCGCCCGCGGCTGAGAAGCACAAGCGCCGCGGCATCGCGGGCGACCTCACCGTGTTCCGGATCGCGGGCGCGGCCGCCTCACGGGGCGCCTCGCTCGACGAGGTGGCACGCCTGGCCGCTCACGCCAACGAGCGCACGCGCTCCTTCGGCGTCGCCTTCAGCGGCTGCACGCTCCCCGGCGCCCCCGAGCCGCTCTTCGAGGTCGAACCCGGTCGCATGGCGATCGGCCTCGGAATCCACGGCGAGCCCGGCCTGCGCGACGCCGACATCCCCACCGCCGACGAGCTTGCCGAGATGCTCGTCGAGCGCCTGCTCGAGGAGCTACCCGACGGGCTTGACGATTCGCGCGGAGCCCGCGTGATTCCGATTCTCAACGGCCTCGGGTCCCTCAAGTACGAGGAGATGTTCGTGGTGTACCGCCGCGTTGCGCAGCTGCTCGAGGCTGCTGGCGTCGAGGCGATCGATCCGCACGTGGGCGAGTACTGCACGAGCTTCGACATGGCGGGCACCTCGCTGACGCTGCTGTGGCTCGACGACGAGCTCGAAGAGCTGTGGGAGACGCCCGTCGACAGCCCGGCGTACCGCCGCGGATCCGTCGACCGCACGGGCGAGGTCCTCGCCGAGGACGACGCGGACGAGCTGTCCGACGAGATCGGCTCCGCAGACGAGGCGGGCCGCGCCGTGGCAGCGATCGTCGCGCAGGCGTTCGACATCGCGCGCGACACGATCGACCAGAACGTCGACGAGCTCGGGCGCCTCGATCAGATCGCCGGCGACGGCGACCACGGCATCGGCATGCAGCGTGGTGTGCACGCGGCACGAGACGCTGCACGCGACGCGGTGGATCGCGGGGCGGGCGCACGCTCGACGCTCGAGCGCGCCGCGGACGCCTGGTCCGATCGTGCCGGCGGCACGTCGGGGGCGATCTGGGGCGCGATCCTCACGGCAGTCGCCTCGCGAATCGACGACGACGGATCCCCTGCGGCATCCGCTCTCGCCGACGGCCTCACCGCGGCGTCCGAGCGCGTGCTCGGGTTCGGCGCCGTGCCCGGCGACAAGACGATGGTCGATTCGCTCGTGCCGCTCGCCGAGCGTTTCGCCGAGCGGATCTCAGCGGGCGAGGCCGTCGGCGACGCCTGGCGCGACGCCGCGGACGCGGCGACACGGGCCGCCGCCGAGACCGCCGACATGCTTCCCCAGATGGGTCGCGCCAGAACGCACCACGAGAGGGCGCTCGGCACGCCGGACCCCGGAGCACACTCGCTCGCGCTCATAGCGCAGGCTCTCACCACCCTCATCGACGGAAAGAAGGCTTGATCATGACTGAAAAGCTTCGCATCATCATCGGCGGCGACGACGCCGGCTTCGGATACAAGGAGATCATCAAGAAGGATCTCGAGGCGCACGACCTCGTCGAGAGCGTCGTCGATGTAGGGGTCTCGGAAGATGGCCACACGCCGTACCCGAAGGTCGCGATCGAGGCCGCCGAGCGCGTCGCACGCGGCGAGGCCGACCGCGCTCTGCTGATCTGCGGCACCGGGCTCGGGGTGGCGATCTCCGCGAACAAGGTCGCAGGGATCCGCGCCGTCACCGCGCACGACAGCTTCTCGGTCGAGCGTTCGGTGCTGTCGAACAACGCTCAGGTGCTCTGCATGGGCCAGCGCGTCGTCGGCATCGAGCTTGCCCGTCGCCTCGCGAAGGAGTGGCTGACGTACCGCTTCGACGAGACGTCCGCATCCGCCGAGAAGGTCGCCGTCATCGACGAGTACGAGACCACCGGTAGCTGCTGATGCGCCCCGTTTACGTCGGCGTGAGCCTGAAGATGTATTTCGGGCACGAACGAGCGCGCGCGTGGTTCGACCAGGTCGCTTCGCGCGTGCGCTCGCACGCCGGCCTGAGGGACGGATCCGTCGAGCTGTTCATCACGCCGACGTACCTGCAGGTCGGCCCGGCCGTCGATGCCTTCCGCGGCACTCCGGTGCGGATCGGCGGGCAGGACGTCGCGTCGGCCGACGAGGGCGCATTCACGGGCGAGGTGTCGGCCGCTGAGCTCGCCGAGGTCGGCGCGACGATCGCCGAGATCGGCCATGCCGAGCGGCGCCGCCTGTTCGGCGAGACCGATGAAGACACGGCCGCGAAGGCGCGCGCGGCGCTCCGCGCGGGGCTCACGCCGCTCGTCTGCATCGGTGAACAGGACGAGCAGGACGCGCGGTCGGCCGCTGTGATCTCCGTGCGGCAGCTGCGCGCCTCGCTCGCTGACGCGGAGAGCGGATCGGTCATCGTCGCGTACGAACCCGTGTGGGCGATCGGCGCCGCGGAACCCGCGGGCGAAGAGCACGTGCGCGTCGTCGCGAGTGCCCTCCGTGACGCGCTCGACGCGGATCCCGCGCGCGCCGGATCCGCCGTCATCTACGGGGGCGCTGCCGGACCGGGCGTCATCACGGCCCTCGGCGATGCGGTCGACGGGGTCTTCCTCGGGCGCTTCGCCCACGATCCTGACGCGCTCGTGCAGGTGCTCGACGAGGCGGTCCTCGTCGCGGAAGGGCTCACGGCGTGATCGGGCTCGGCACATACGCCTACTTCTGGCAGCACGACGCGGGGCTCTCGCTCGCGGGCGCGTTCGAAGACACACGCGCCCAGGGCGTCGAGCTGTTTCAGATCTGCGACTACGCACCGCTCGCGCAGATGACGGCCGCCGAGCTGCGCGATGCGGCGAGCGCCGCGCGCGATAACGGCCTCACGATCGAGCTGGGCACGAAGGGGATCGAGGCGGCGCACCTTTCGAGGTTCCGCGAGCTCGCGGAGGTCTTCGACGCCCGCGTCGTGCGCAGCATGCTGTACGGTCCCGATTCGCGCCCGTCGCTCGACGAGGCGACGCGGATCCTCGCCGCGGCGGTGCCCGCGTACGAGGCGGCGGACGTCTCGCTGGCCCTCGAGACCTACGAACAGGTGCCTACGCGCGACCTCGTCGGCGTGATAGACGCCGTCGGCAGCGAGGCGCTCGGGGTGTGCCTGGATCCCGCGAACGTCGTCGCGCAGCTGGAGAGCCCGCGCGAGTGCACGGAGCAGACCTCGCGCCTCGTGAAGAACGTGCATGTCAAGGACTTCGCCTTCGCCCGCCAGGACGGCTGGGTCGGCTTCACGTACAGCGGAGCCCGCATGGGCGAGGGACTCCACGACTACGGCCACCTGCTGGAGGCCGTACGGCCCCGCGAACGCGGCATCAACGAGGTCGTCGAGCACTGGCTGCCTCGGCAGAGAGATGCCGAGACCACGATCCGAACCGAGCGCGACTGGACCCGCGCGACCCTGGAATTTCTGAGGAGCACGCTATGAGTGAGAAGTACAGCATTGCCGTCATCGGCGCGGGCGGAAAGATGGGCATGCGCGTGTCCAATAACCTCGTGCGAACGGATCACGACGTGCGCTACGTCGAGAACTCCCCCGCGGGCCAGGATCGCACGCGGGAGGCCGGCCGCACGCTGACCGATTCGTCCGTTGCCGTCGCGGACGCCGACATCGTCGTGCTCGCCGTTCCCGACCTCGCCCTCGGCGCCGTTACGGCCGAACTCGTGCCGCAGATGAAGTCGGGCACGGTCTGCCTGACGCTCGACCCGGCGGCAGCATACGCAGGCCTGCTCACGACGCGCGACGACGTGATCCAGGCGGTCGCCCACCCCTGCCACCCGTCGATCTTCCTGCAGCGCGAGACGCCCGAGCAGTGGGCCGACACTTTCGGGGGAATCGCGGCACCTCAGGACGCGATCGCGGCCGTCGAGAGTGACGATCCGGCGAAGAAGACCCTTGTCGAGGAGACCGTGCGCGCGATCTACGCGCCCGTCATCGACGTGCACTTCGTGACGATCAAGCAGCTCGCCCAGCTCGAGCCGACGCTCGTCGAAACGGTCGCATGCATGATCGGAGAGCTGCTCAACGAGGCGCTCGACGAGGCGATCCACACGATGGGCGTGCCGGAGGCCGCCGCGCGCAGCATCATGTACGGACACACGCAGGTGGCGCTCGCCAACGGACTCCGCGGCGACAATCCGTTCAGCGACGCATGCCTGATCGCGATGAAGTACGGGCGCGAGTCGATCGTCAAGGACGACTGGAAGAAGATCTTCCAGGACGACGAGCTCGACAAGAACCTCGCGAAGATGCTGCACCTCGAGAAGATCGAACGCTGATGGCTCGCCTCTCCGGCAAGACCGCCCTCGTCACGGGCGCGGCATCGGGGATCGGCCTCGCGGTCGCCACCCGATTCGCGGCCGACGACGCGCGCGTGGTGATCGCCGACCGTGATGGCGGGGCGGCCGAGCGGGCCGCTTCGGCCCTCGGCGGGAATGCCCGGGCTGTGACCGTCGATATCTCCGACGAAGGACAGGTCGAGGCCGCTTTCGGCACGCTCGCGGTAGACGGGTGGACACCGAACGTCGTGGTCGCCAACGCCGGTGTGCAGCTGTTCGGCCAGGACGCGCAGATCGCCGATCTCGACCTCGACGTCTGGCGCCGCACCGTCGACATCAACCTGACGGGCACGTTCCTCACCGTGAAGTACGCCGTGCGGTCGATGCTCGACTCGGGCGGCGGATCCATCATCTTGACCGGCAGCCCCACGGGCGTCAACGGCGAGGGCAAGGACTTCACGGCCTACAGCACGACGAAGGCCGGGATCCACGGGTTGGGCCGCACGGTCGCCGCCGCATATGCGACGCGGGGCATCCGTGTGAACACCGTCGTGCCGTCCTACGTCGAGACTCCCCTCGTGTCGGCGATCAGTGGCGACCCCGAGCAGCGCGCGGCGATCACGTCAAGGATCCCGATGGGTCGCCCGGCGACGCCGGACGACCTGGTGGGCGTCATGTCATTCCTCGCGAGCGACGATTCGGCGTTCGCCACGGGCTCGGCGTTCACCGTCGACGGCGGCATGACGACGCTGTAGGCGGCGCACAGGAAGAGGATGAGTGCGATGACTTGGATCCGAGAGCAGGTGCGCGCGGTCGCGCTCGGCGATTGGACTCTGGAGCTGCGCGACGATGATCTCGCGCAGCTCCGCTACCGCGGACGCGAGGTGCTGCGATCCGTGCGTGCTGTCGTGCGCGATCGCGACTGGGCGACGGCGACGTGGGCTGTCGGGTCGATCGATGTCGGCCACAGTGAGGCGCGGATCCCGCTGACATCCGATTCTTTCGGTGCCCGATTCGACGGATCCCTGACGGTCGCCGTCGAGGGCGCCTCGCTGTCGGCGACCTTCGAGGCCGCGGCAGACCGCGAGTTCTGGACCAACCGAACCGGGCTGGTCGTGCTGCACCCGGCGACGCTCTCGGGCGCTCCGCTGACCGTGACGCACACCTCCGGTGACGTCTCGCGGATCGAGTTTCCGCGAGATATCGCACCACATCAACCGGCGTACGACATCCGTTCCCTCTCGTCAGAGGGTGTGACGGTCGTCTTCGAGGGCGATGCGTTCGAGATGGAGGACCAGCGCAATTGGACCGACGCCTCCTTCAAGACCTACAGCCGCGCCCTGGCGGATCCCTTTCCCTACCTGCTCGAGGGCCCTGTCCGGCAGTGCGTGACGGTGATGGTTGACGAGCACCTGACTGCTCGGCCAGCCGATGACGGCTCGGTCACGTCCCTGAGCTTCGCCGACCTCCACCTCGAGGAAACCGGGCCGGTCGCCTTCTCGGTCGGCGCGTCGACCGCACCGGGCGAGGGATCCGTGGATCCCGTGGGGCACGACACGCTCGTCGAGGTCGACCTCGGCTGGGCGGGATGGCCCGCCGTGCTCGAGCGCGCGGCAGCCGGGGGCCTGCCGCTCGATGTGCGGCTGGTGCTGCCGCTGGATGGCGCCCCGGCCGCCATCGAGCACGCCATCGACGCCCTTCAGCACATCCCCCTCGCACGGATCACAGCGATCCAGCCGCCCACGCACCCGCACGAGCACATGGTCGACGAGGATGCGGTGCGCCTGCTGAGAGCGGCATTGAACGGACGAGACGTACCGATCATCGGCGGCACCCGCTCGCACTTCACTGAGCTGAACCGCGGCCAGCACCTGATGCCCGAGAACCTCGACGGCATCGCGTTCAGCACGACGCCGATGTTCCATACCCGCGAGACGCTGCAGCTCGAGCAGGCGATCGATATGCAGCGCCTCGTCGCCGAGCAGGCCGTGCGCATTGCGAGCGGATCCCCCGTGCACGTCGGACCCGTGTCGCTCCTTGCACACCTCAACAACGTCGCGACGACGGATCCGCCGAGCCCCTCCGTCGCCAGCCTGTCGGAGGGGTACGGCCCCGAGCTGCTCGACGCCGACGATGAGCGGCAGCGGGATCCCGAGCTCGCTGCGTGGACGATCGCGAGCGCGGCCGCCCTCGCGGTGCCCGGCGTCGCGACCGTGTCGTTCTTCGAGGAGTGGGGCCCGCGGGGCATCCGCTCGGCGGACGGATCCGATTACCCCGTCGCGGACGCGATCCGGGCACTCGCAGCGCTGGAAGGCCCACTCGTGACAGCGCGCGAAGGTCGGATCTGGGCGATCGGATCCGCGGGTGTCCTCCTCGTCGCGAACCTTGGCGAGGTGGCGCGCAGAGTGAGGATCGGCGGGGTCGCCCTTGAGATTGAGCCGAAGGAATGGGCGTCCGTGGTGCGCTCGGCGTGATCTGTTCAGAAGGAGATGAGCCCCAGCGACGGATCAGATCAGCAGGATCCTCCGTAGTAGGCGCAAACGTCCTTCCGAGGGGTCGCCCCGACAGACGCCAGGGCGACCCTCGTCAGCTCACCGACCGGTGCGGAAGGTGTGCGACCAAACCGCGTCGCCGTCGATGCGGAACCACGGATCCGCGACGGCGGTGATCTCGACCGAGCGCTTCTCGCGGTAGAAGCCAGGCTCGGCCGGCTTCCCGTCCGCGTAGTACGTCACGTGCTCCGTTTCCGGGATCACGTAGCCGTCGCGCCCGAGGCCCGGCTTCTCCACGAACTCCGGCGCCTCCGCCGAGACCGGCGTCGTGAACACCGGCACCTGCGAATAGTCGATGTCGCTCGCCAGCATGTAGCTCGTGTAGCTCGGCTGGTTGTACGCCGTGTTCTGACGCGCCACCTCGACCCGGTACTGCGGATCGTGCATCAGCGTCGTGAGCTTGCGGTCGGTCACGTCCGTCGACATGTATACGCGGATCTCCGTGCTGTCCGCGTCGCGCACGAGGAGCTCCTCGCGCCAGTCGCCGAGGACATCAGCAACGAGGGACGGGTTGCCCTTTGTTCCGTTGTTCGTCGACGTTCCGGTCACGTCGAGCAACGTGTTCGCCCGACCGTCCTGGATGCTGACCGGATCGCCCTCGCTGCCGGCGACGATCTGGGTCGTCATGTCGCCGAGCCATCGGATCGACATGTTCGTGCCCGGCGTGTAGCCGCCGAACTCAGGGCCGGGCCAGTACTCGAGGCCGGGGTTGTCGGGGTTGATGTCGCCGATCATTCCGCGACCGGTATCGCGACCCGAGTACTCGCCGTCGAGCACCTCACCGGTCGCCGCGTCGCGCAGCGCCCAGCCGTAAGGTGCGTATGCAGCCCCCTCATGGACGGTGAAGATCTCCAGCCCCTCGCGATCGGGCAGGATGTCGGTGACGTGCATGGCGTCGCCGTGGCCGAGCTTCGCCTCGGCGCCGGGATCCGCGCTCTCAGCGGGCAGCGTGTCCCACGAGCTGTAGAGCAGCGACCCGTCGTCGTCGATCGTCGCCGCCCCGTAGACGATCTCCTGCTTGCCGTCGTCGTCGACGTCCGACGCCGACAGCGAGTGGAAGCCCTGACCGGCGAGGCGGCCGAGCTCCGGATCCGAACCGATGCCGCCGTGCGGTCCATCGTCAAACGGGTTCGTCATGGGAACATGGCCGCTGTCGGCGACCCAGCGCGTCGTGAGGTCCGTGCCGTCCCAGTCGTAGGCCGCGATCACGGCACGCGTGTAATACCCTCGCGCGAAGATCGCCGAGGTCGAGTCACCGTCGAGGTTCGCGACGCCCGCGAGGAAGCGGTCGACTCGGTTGCCCGGCTCGACGCGCGACATCGCGTAGTCGCCCCAGAGCAGGCCGTCGTCGCCGCGCGGCGGGGCGTAGTCGACGGTGTCGAGCTCTTCGCCGGTCGCGCCGTCGAACACGGTCAGGTACTCGGGTCCGTCGAGGATGAACCCCTCGAACTCGTCCAACCTGTTCTTATCGCTGCGGCTGGGCGCCCACGTGTCGATGACGTAGTCGGCGAGCTCGCTCGCGTCGGCGGCCGACAGCGGATAGTCGTACCGATCGTCGATGCCGAGCGCCGCCTCGACCGTCGACGGCCACTGCCCCGAGGTGACCTCGTCACGATCGGCCCAGCCTTGGAGCATCCCGGCGAGGTGCTCCGCATACTCGTCTGCCGACAGCCGGTAGTCGTCTTCGTTCGTGACACCGGCGTCGACGTCATCAGCGGGAAGCGTGATCGGCGTGGCTTCGCCGTTCGATGTCACCGTCGTGCCCGGCGCCGTCTTCATCATGATCTCGGCGCGGCCGTCGCCGTCGAAGTCCTCGACCATGAACTGGGTGTAGTGCGCGCCCGACCGGATGTTCTTGCCGAGGTCGATGCGGTGCAGCAGCGTGCCGTCGGCCTCGTACGTGTCGATGATCGTGGATCCCGTGTAGCCGCGCTGCGACACATCCTTCGCATTCGAGGGGTACCACTTGACGACGTACTCGTACTCGCCGTCGCCGTCCACATCGGCGACTGACATGTCGTTCGCGGCGTACGTGTATTCCTCTCCTTCGGGGTGCAGCACGCCCACCGGCATCCGTCCGCCTTCGGGCTTCTGGATCGGGATCGACGCGTACTGACCGCCCCACGGCGTCACCTGCGCGCTCCTGTCGAGCTCAACGTCGTTCACGACGGGCGCGACCGCGTACTCCGACGAGGCGGCACCGCTCGGATCCAGGTAGTTCGTGCTGTCCGTGACCGTCGCGATCCGTCGGCCGTCGCGATACAGCGCGAAGTCCGGGCCCGTCATGCCTTCGTCCGTCGCGCCCGTGGTCTCGCTGCCGAGCAGACGCCAGCTGACGAAGACGCCCTCGTCGGTCGTCGCAGCGGCCAGGCCGCGGCCGAGGTTCTGCTCGAGCTGTGCGGGGACCGTCACCGTGCCGGTCGCGCCCTCATCCGCATGTGCTGCGAGCGCGACGTTCGGGACCGCGAACGCCAGCGACGCTGCAACCGCGCATGCCCCCAAGCGCGTGCCGCGTCTTTTCCAGAATGCCGAATTCTCCATCGAATCTCCTTCGTCGGTCGTGCTGGCCGCGATGGCGGGCATCACCCGCACCGCTTTGTAACGTTATAAGTATGGAGCGCCCGAAAACAAGATGCACGTCTCCGACTGCTCGGCGGACTCGCTGCAGGGGGCGTCCTCACCGCACCATTACGATGAGACGCGACGCGCTGAAGGAGACAGGATGCATCCCCGGACCCCGAATATCGGCGCCGTCGCGCGCGCTGCGGGCGTGTCGGTCGGAACCGTCTCGAACGCGCTGAACTCACCCGAACGACTTGCCCCCGAGACCCTCGACCGCGTGCTCAGCGTCATCGATGAGCTCGGCTACATCCGCAGCTCTGCCGGACGCACACTGATCCGCAACGCGTCGGACGGGCTGAGCCTCATCGTGCCCGACATCGACAACTCGCTCTTCGTCGACATCGCCCGAGGTGCCCAGCTCACGGCGGCGACGGCCGGCCAACGCCTCGTGATGGCCAACAGCGGGTTCGCCTCGCACGAGCTGGTCGCGGGCGGAGATCCCCACGACGCGCAGGACGACTTCCTCGGTTACTTCGCCGAAGCCCGATCCGGAGGGGTGCTCGTGTGCGCGATGCGCGACCCGACTGCCGGCATCGAGCGCATCCGCAACCACGTGCGCCCGATCGTCGTGGTCAACTACGACGTGCCGGGAGCCGACTGGTGCACGGTGCTCATGGACAACGAGCAGGTGGGCCGGATCGCCGTCGACCACATCGCGGATCTCGGTTTCGAGCATGCCTTCTTCGTCTCGATCCCTGACGTCGTACAGCCCGCAGCGGATCGCCGCTCCGGCGTGCGTGACGCGGCCGCGCGCCGCGGCGTCACCGTGACAGAGGTCGCCTCGAAGGCCCTCACCGAGGCGGCGGGGCGCGATGCAGCCGCTGACCTCATCGCCCCGATGACAGAGCGGGCCGCACGCGGCGAGCGCACGGCGCTGCTGTTCCTCTCCGACGACCTCGCGATCGGCGCGCTCCAGGTGCTGCGCGCGAACCCCGAGCTGCGGATCCCCGACGACGTCGTCGTCATGGGCATGGACGGGGATCGTCGCCCGAGCGGCAACGACTGGATGTCGATGACATCGATCGAGCTGCCCGGCTACGACATGGGCGCCAACGGGGTGCGCCTGTTGGGCGCGGAATCGGATCCGTCGCATGTCCACGAGCGCGTCGTGCTCCCGGTTCGCATCCGCCCGGGCGAGACGACCATCGGCCGCTGACCGAGTTTCGGGAGTGCGTGGTGGTCGTCAATACGACAGAGAACGACCACGACGCACCCCGGGCGCTGCGTCAGGCAACGGCGGGCGACGTCACACGGATCGTGTGGGTGCCGTGCGACAGCGTCGCCGGCACGTTAACCACCGACGCCTCGATCGTCGGCAGGTCGAGCTGCGCTGTGACGCCGAAGGGCACCACCAGCGTCGCGACGAAGTCGCCGTCCGACAGCTTCCAGTCGATCGACAGCGCGCCGTAGGCCGTATCGATCGACGCGGCGGCGTGGTCCATTCCGGCCGCCGGGCGTGGGGCCACGCGCGCCACGCGGTAACCCGGGGCTCCGGCCCCGAGGCCGGCGATCGTGCGATACGCCCAGTCGATCATCGCGCCGTACGCGTAGTGGTTGAACGAGAGCATGCTGCCGCCCTCGGCGGTCGCCCCGGCCGACATATCGCCCGCGTGGATCCTGCCATCGGGCAGGATCGCGTCCCAGCGCTCCCACACAGTCGTCGCGCCGCGATCGACCTGGTACAGCCAGCTCGGTGCGTCGCGGCGCAGCACCATCAGGTACGCCTCGGCGAGATGTCCGCTGTTCGACAGGGCGTCGAGCACGAGCGGCGTGCCAAGGAAACCGGTCGCGATGCGGCCGTTCTCCCGCCGCACGTTGGCGGCGAGTTCGGATCCGATGCGCTCGCGCTCGGTGGTCGGCGCGATGTCGAACTCGAGGGCGAGCGCCGCACCCGTCTGGGTGAGAACGGCATCCTCGCCCCATGCTCGCCACGTCGCCTCCGCGACGCGGTCGGCGAGCGCGGCGTACTCCGCGGCCGCATCCGCGAATCCAACGAGGTTTTCTGCGTCCGACAGGATCCGCGCCGAGCGCACGTAGAACGCGTTCGCGACGAAATCGCTCGACACCTTCGCCTCCCACGGACGATCTCCGGGAGCATCAGGATCCAGCCAGTCGCCGTACTGGAACGGCTCCGTCGGCAGCACGACGCCGTCGGCAGCACGACGTCGCAGGTGCTCCACCCAGCGCCGCATCGAGTCGAGCTGCCGGTGCAGCACCTCGTCGCTGCCGCTCGCGGTGTACACCGACCACGGCACGATCGTCGCCGCATCGGCCCAGCCGGCGCGGCCCATGTTGTCGACGACCGACTCACCCATGTACATGTCGTTTCGGCGAATGATGTCGGGGACGATGCTCGCCACGCCGCCCTCGTCGGTCTGGTCGGCCTCGAGGTCGATCAGCCAGCTGCGCCAGAACGATTCCGCGTCCATCAGCGTCGACGCCGTTGCGGCGAACGCCTGCGCGTCGCCCGTCCACCCGAGGCGCTCGTCGCGCTGGGGGCAGTCGGTCGGTACGGAGACGAAGTTGTCGCGCTGCGACCAGAACACGTTCTCGTGGAACCGATCGAGCGCCGCCGAGGCGGAGCTGAACGTCGAGCGAATCGGAAGGTCGGACGAGATCGCGATGGCCGTGGCCGAGACCACCTCGACGCCCGTGACCTCCGCGTGCTGGAAGCCGTGGAATGTGAAGCGCGGCTCGAGGACGGTCTCGCCGTCGTGCGCGAGCACGTAGGTGTCGGTCGCCTTCGCCGTGCGCAGCGCCGCCGTATGCAGATCGCCCGACGGCTCGAGTATCTCGGCGTGACGGATCGTCACGGTGTCGCCTGCGCGACCGCGGACGACCAGCCGCACCCAGCCGGTCACGTTCTGCCCGGCGTCGAACTGCACGGATCCGTCGCGGTCGGTGCGCGCCATCGGCAGCTCGGCGACAGTGCGAATAGGCGGCGCAGAACGCGGCTCGAAGAGCTCCGGATCGGCGTCGATCACGGAGGGCGTCACCCACGACGAGTCGTCGAAACCGGCCTCGTGCACGCCCATGGGGTCGAGGCGCAGATCGAGCGAGGCACCGTCGTAGATGCTCGCGGACTGCACGGATCCGAAACCGCCGCGCCACGACGCGTCGGTCGCGACGACCACACCGCGATCCGTATCGATCTGCGCGATCGCGCCTGACCGGTCGCCGTAGATCTTCGTGCGGTCGGCGAAGCCCATCCGACCTCGATACCAGCCGTCGCCCACCTCGAGCACGATCGTGTTCGCGCCCACGCGGAGCAGGTGCGTGACGTCGAGTGAGTCGACGAGGATGCGAGATCCGTACGACGTCCAACCCGGCGTGAGGTGCGCGTCGCTCGCGCGCACCCCGTTGATCCACGCGTCGACGAGACCGAGCGCGCTCAGACGCAGGCGCGCGCTGGCGGGCTTCGTCTCGAGCTCGAACTCGCGGCGTAGGATCGCCGCGGCGCCCTCCACCTCGGTCTCGATGCCGATCACCTGCGCGTCGAGACGCTCGAGTCCCGCCTCGACGACGAGCTCCTCGCTCCACCCCGACCAGCCGTTGTCGGTGGCGATGCGCACGGCGAACGATCGACGCTCCCCCGGTGTGAGGTCCCCTGCCGGAACAGCGACCTGCTCGTCCGATTCCACGACGTCTCGCGGCGCCAACGCCTCGCCCTCGGGCGCGCTCGCGATCTGATACGCGAGCTGCGTCGTCCCGGGCGCGGACTCGACGCGCCATGTCAGGCGCACGCCTTCGCGCGGTACGCCGATCTCGCGCTCCCCGTGCTGCGTACGCAGAAAGACGACGTGCGTGGCGGCGTCGTACTGAGAGATCTCGGGAATTGCCGTCATGGCGCTGTCCTTCCGGCCGCGCGATGCTGCGCGGAATCGATCTGGGAGAGGTCGTTGACTCGCGTTCAGAATCACGATGTACTGAGGTGAGTTGAATGGTTTCAATCCATGCCTATTCAACCACGCCGATGCTCGTCGAGCGAACCTACGAAAGGCCCTGATCTCGATGCCGATCCTCCCCTCCGCACCGCGCTTCGCCCATCACGACGACCCGCTCGGCATCGGCGAGGCATCACCGCCCGTGAGCTGGACGACGGCGGCGCCCGATGGATGGACGCAGGCCGCGTACGAGATCGAAGTGCGCCGCGGCTCCGGCACCACGACGACCGGGCGCGTGGAGTCCGACGCGCAGATTCTCGTCGACTGGCCGGCGGATCCGCTCGCCTCCCGCGAGCGCGTCGAGGCGCGCGTGCGGCTGTGGGGATCCGATGGATCCGCATCGGAGTGGGGCGCCTGGGGATCCGTCGAGGCGGGCCTGCTCGACGTTGCCGACTGGAGCGCGGAGGCGGTCGGGGCGCCGTGGGCCGAGAACGAGGACAAGGATCTCCGGCGCCCGCCGCTCCTACGGCGCACGTTCGACGTCGACGACGCCCGGAGCGCCCGCCTCTACGTGACGGCACACGGCGTGTACGAGATCGAGATCAACGGAACTCGCGTTGGGCGAGACGTCCTGAACCCGGGCTGGACCGTGTACTCCGAACGCCTGCGCGTGTACACCTACGACGTGACTCACCTGCTCGCTTCCGGAGAGAACGTCATCGGTGCTTGGTTGGGCGACGGCTGGTACCGCGGACGCCTCGGGTTCACGCACCACGGCCACACGTTCGACATGTACGGCGACGACCTCTCGCTCATCGCGCAGCTCGAGGTCACGCGCGCGGACGGGTCCACGACGACGATCGCGACCGATGGAACGTGGACGGCCGCCCCCGCACCGATCCTCTCGACGGGGCTGTACGACGGCGAGGAGTACGACGCTCGCGAAGAGCAGGACGGCTGGTCGAGACCGGGATTCGACGATACCGGCTGGGTTCCCGTCGCCCTTCGCCCCGCGCGCCCCGAGCGCTTCGTCAGCCCCGAAGGACCGCCCGTGCGGTGCACCGAAGAGGTCCTTCCGGTGGCGATTCTCACCTCGCCCACGGGCAACCGGATCCTCGATTTCGGGCAGAACTTCACGGGCCGCGTGCGCATCACGCTATCCGGCGAGGCGGGCGAGACCGTCACACTGCGCACCGCCGAGGTGCTGCAGGAGGGCGAGATCTACACGCGCCCGCTGCGCGCGGCGAAGTCGACCGACCGGTACACGCTGCGCGGCGGCGGCCCGGAGACGTGGGAGCCGCGCTTCACGATGCACGGCTTCCGATTCGTCGAGGTCTCCGGATGGCCCGGGTCACTAGATGAGGCCGTCGAAAACGGCGACATCGTCGGCCGTGTCTACCACTCCGACATGCGACGCACCGGCTGGTTCTCCTCGTCGGATCCGTCGCTCAACAAGCTGCACGAGAACGTCGTATGGGGCACGCGCAGCAACTTCGTCGATATCCCGACCGACTGCCCGCAGCGCGATGAGCGACTCGGGTGGACGGGCGACATCCAGGTGTTCGCGCCGACCGCGTCGTTCCTGTTCGACGTGTCCGGGTTCCTCTCGAGCTGGCTGAAGGACCTCGCCGTCGAGCAGCGCCGCGAGGGCACCGTTCCCTGGTTCGTGCCAGTGATCCCGGGCGGGCCCATGTGGACGCCCACGCGCCCCGGCGCAGTCTGGGGCGACGCGGCAGTGCTCGTGCCGTGGACTCTGTTCCAACGGTTCGCGGACGCCGAGGTGCTCAAGGCACAGTACGACAGCGCTCGGGCATGGGTGGATCAGGTCGCGGAGCTCGCGGGTGAGGATCGCCTGTGGAACACGGGCTTCCAACTCGGCGATTGGCTCGATCCGGCCGCCCCTCCGCATGATCCAGCAGACGCGAAGACCGACAAGCACCTCGTCGCGTCCGCGTACTTCGCCTGGTCGACAAGGCGGTTGGCCGATATGGCCGCCGTGCTCGGCAGGCCCGAGGAAGCGGACTACCGCCGACTCGCCGCCGAGGTGCGCGCGGCGTTCGTGCGCGAATACTGGGATCCATCGAGCGGCCGCCTCACGAGCGACGCGCAGACGGCGTACGCCCTCGCGATCCGGTTCGACCTGCTCGATCCGGAAGCGCGTCGCGCGGCCGGTGAGCGGCTCGCCGAGCTCGTCGCAGAGGGCGACAACCGCATCGCGGTCGGGTTCGCGGGCGTCAACGTGATCGCCGACGCGCTGAGCGCAACGGGCCATGCAGATGCGGCGTTCGATCTGCTCACCGAGCGCGAGAACCCGTCTTGGCTCTACATGGTCGACCAGGGTGCCACGACGATATGGGAACGATGGGACAGCCTGCTGCCCGACGGCACCGTCAACCCCGGAAGGATGACGAGCTTCAACCACTACGCACTCGGGTCGATCGCCGACTGGATGCACCGCGTGATCGCGGGCCTCTCGCCCGCCGAACAGGGTTACCGCACGATCCGCTTCGCTCCGACACCGGGGCCGCTCATCTCGGCCTCCGCCCGACACGAGACGCCGTACGGGACCGCTTCGATCTCGTGGGAGAAGTGGGACGGGCGCCTCGAGGTCGAAGTGGAGGTGCCCGTGGGCGCCCGTGGCATCGTCGACCTGCCGACAGGCACCCACAAGGTGGGGTGCGGTGTGCACCGGTTCGCGGGGTGACGATCACGCCACGAACGCCAGCTCCTCCCGGCGCACGAGATGGCGCAGCGGCTCGCCCGCGACCAGGCGGTCGAGCTCGTCGAGGGCGCTGTCGCTCATGCGCAGACGTTCGGTGCCGAGGGATCCCGCGATGTGCGGCGTGATCATCACGTTCGGCAGTTCGTAGAGCGCCGACCCCGGGGGCAGCGGCTCGGGGGCGGTGACGTCGAGGATCGCATTCAGCCGGCCTGAGCGGCACTCATCCTCGAGCGCCCGTGTGTCGACGAGCGCCCCGCGGGCCGTGTTGATCACGGTCGCATGGTTGCGAAGTGCTGCGAGCTGCGGTGCGCCGATCATGCCGCGCGTCTGCGGCAGTTCCGGCGCATGAACGGTGAGCACGTCGACGGATCCGAGCATCTCGTCGAGTTCGACGAGGCGCCCGCCCGCCGCCGCGACCTCGCCGGCGTCGGCGAGCGGATCCGTGACGAGGCACGTGACGCCCTCCAGCCGCGCGATGAGTCGTGCGAGCACGCGCCGCCCAATACGCGACATCCCGACGATGCCGACCGTGAGTCCCGCGTTCCCGACCGGCCCGAAGCGGAACATGTCGGGCGATCCAGCGCGGCGATCTCGGGCATCCGCCGCGAGGAATGGTGCCTTCTTGCCGGCCATGATGATCGCGGCGTAGGTGAGCTCCGCCACCGGATCCGCGTTCGCGTCGGCAGCGCTCGAGAGCAGGATGTCGCGCTCCCAGAACGCGTCGCTCACGAGCGGCCTGATGCTGCCCGCGCAGTGCAGCACGGCCGTGAGCCGCGGCATCCGTTCGAGTCGTTCCGCCGACAGGCGCGGTGCGCCCCAGCTGCTGATGAGCACCTCGACATCGGCGAGCACGGCGGCGGCAGCGGGGTCGTCGAGGTGCGGCGCCCACGTCGGCCCGAGCGCGCGCGCGGCGCGCTCCAGTCGGGTGCGACGCGAGCGATCGAACTGGTCCGCCCACGTCTCGCGCGACATGACCGCGAGCAGACCGGGGACCGCGGTTGTCGTCATCGCACGGCCTCGACTCGCGGCTCGTCGTACAGCCAGTCGAGCATGCTCTGGGTGTTCCTCTCGTCGGTGACCACACGCCCCGTGAAGGGCTGGTCGGCGGCGACAGCACCGAGGATCAGGAAGGATCCCGCCCCGAGCGCGACGTCGTGCTCGCCCTTCTCGTAGCGGAACGCGTGCACGTCGACCGCTGCAAGACCGGATCCGTCGAGCGCGCCGCGCAGCACGGGATCCAGCCCGCCGCGCGCATCGGCGTGCGTGTCGGTCTCGAGCGACGGCACGCGCAGCCAGTTGGGGTTCTCGCCCTTGACGTAGCCGATCAGCAGGTGGCCGTTCTCCGGCATCTCGAGGCGCAGTCTCAGCTGTCCGTCGCCACCGATCTGGCGCGGCATGCGGGCGCCTGAGAGACCCTCGATCTCCGGCGCGAGGTCGACGACCGTGTCATCGGAGTCGCTGAAGAGCCGCGCGCCACGCTCGATGACGACGCGTTCGACGCCCTCCCCCGAGATGCGCATGCCGATATCGCCGAACCGCGGCTGCGGCGGAATCTCCTCGACCTCCGGCATACCGTGCCGCTCGATCAGGCGAACGTTCTCGGCGAGGTTCGCTGCCTCCTGCTCGAACTCAGGCAGGCACTGCGACCAGTGCCCGAAATCGAACCCGTTGGGAAACGGCACCTTGCGCTGCGGAGTGCGCATGCTGTTGGCATAGAGGTACGCCGGACCGGCGATGCCCGCGAGACGTCGATAGTGCTCGATGCTGCGGTCGACGAGCGCACTGGCTCGCGTAAGGCGCGGCACGTTCGCGGCCAACTGATCCTCGCGGAAAGCCGCGATCTCGACCGCGGCTTCGATCCGCAGCGCGTAAATCTGCGCGATCTCGATGAGGGCCTCCGCGTCGGAGAGGACGCGACCGAGCTCTTCCAGATCGCGCGTCGCCGTCGCGCGTGCGCAGTCCGCGGCCTCCCGGGCCTGCGACGCGAACATCAGGGCCTCGCGCGCAACATCGACGGGCGTCTCGCCCACGTGGCCGACGCCTGCAGCCTCGCGCTCGGCATACAGCTCGAGACGCTCGCCCCCCGGCGCATGCGACTCCCAGAGGTCCGGCCACGTGCGGTGCGACGCCGAATTGGTGTGCTGGCTCATCGTCATGCCGAGGCTGAACGTCTGCCGGTTGCCCTCGGTAATGCCCACCCGTCGCAAGAGGCGCGGCGGGATCTGACCCATCGCTTCGTAAAGGTCGGTGACCGCGACTCCGGCCTCGGCCGTACCGAACTGCTCGGCGAGGATTTCGTTCCAGTACCGCCGTTCGGCCGCGGGATCTCGATCGGCCTTCCACGCGTAACGGTGCCATGCCGCGAACCACAGGCGGTCGCGTTCGATCTGCAGCAGCCGCGGTTCGACGTTGTCGGGTGAATAGGGCCAGTCCCAGAAGAACAGCGGATAGAGGTGCAGGCCGCGCACATCGAGGCGATGCACCATCGCCTGCACGCTGCGCTGGATGAACGAGAACGCGGCGTACCGGAAAGGCTCGAGGTCGGCGAGAATGTGCACGTTCGCGATGTGCACGGTCGCCTTCGTCGCAAGCATGCGATGCTGCTTCTGCCAATCGCCGCGCGGGTTCCAGGTCGTGAGCGACTCGCCGTTGTACTTCGCTTCGGTGTAGAGGGTAGGCACACGACGGCGCGCGGCCTCGACGATCTTCTCGGGATCGAGACCGTGGCTGCGCAGCATCAGAGGCGGTCGCTCATCGGGTGCGAGCCCCGCGGATCCCTCGTCGACAGCCGGAATGATCGTCTCCAGCAGCCATTCCTCGCCGTAGAGCGCGCCCTGCAGCACCTCGCCGAGGCACACGTACAGCCCCATCCGCGGGTATTCGCGCACGAACGTCGAGATCGCCGCGCGCGTGTAGTCGGCCACGAGCGTGGTCGGTTCGGGCTGGCGCAACGGGATTCCGTGCGCCCTCGAGAACGTCAGCGGGATGTGGATGTTGTAGAAGTGCAGCATCAGCTGGATGCCGCGGCGGTCGGCCTCATCGAGCAGCCAGTTCAGCGTCTCGCGGTTCAGTTCGAGCTCGTCGCGCGTCACCTCGAGCGCTTCCGGATAATCCGGAAGTTCGACGAACGACGAGAACGGGTGCCCGCTCCAGAGGTAGATGATGTTCGAGCGCTGGTCGAACAGCTCGTCCAGCACGCGGATCCAGTGCGCGCGGTCGTAGAACCACGGAAACCGCGACGGCGTGATGGGGTACTCGTACGTTTGGCGCTCGGGTTCGAGCGTGGTCTTCTGCAGGCCGATCGCGGGGCCGCGCACGACGAGATCGGGCGTCTCGCCGCCGTCGAGTGCGAGCGGGATCCGCCCCTCGCGGCGCACCTCGCGCGCGAGCTCCTGCAGCCCGTAGAGCAGGCCGGAGTCGTCGATGGCCGTGACGACGACGATGTCGGCCGGCAGCCGCGACAGGTAGTAGCCCTGCCCCTCGGGCGGAGCGGTGTTGTAGAGCAGAACTTCGTCGTCTTCGAGGCGGCGGATCCGCTCGTCCGATCGCGTCGCGACGATGATGCGCAGTGCGTCCGTGTCGGTCGGACCGAGCGGCGTCGTTTCTCTCGTGAGGCCCGCGCTGCCGAGCGCTGCGGCGAGCAGCTCGAGGCCGAACGCGACGCGCGGCGCCGGGTCTTCCGGCGTCAGCAGCGAATAGCGCGCGGGCTCGCCGTCGAAGGTTCGGACCGTCACAGGATAGACGGGTACAGCCTCGTCCTGAGCACCGTTGGCAGATGTCATGGCTTCCACTTCCTCGTTTGCCTGGTCATCCGCTATTCCATACGATGCTGTCGACCGGTTGACCATAATCGATCACGCTCGAAACCAACGGAGGGGTCGATGACGAATCAGAGTGGTGGCGGCTTCGCCGCGCAGCGTCGAGACGAACTCCTGCACGAGTTGCGCGCGCACGGGGCGCTGCAGGTCACCGAGATGTCTCGCCGATTGGGGGTGTCCGAGGTGACACTGCGACGGGACGTGAACGCTCTCGTCTCGACCGGGGTCGCCGAGCGCGTGCACGGCGGTGCGGTGCTGCGCGACAGGCCCGTACCCGCGCGCACCGCCGGCGCCGAGCCTCGGTTCACGATCGGCATGGTGGCGCCGAGCACGAACTACTACTGGCCGACGATCTTCGCGGATGCTCGTTCCGTCGCGGCAGAGCTCGGCGTGAGGCTCGTCGTTCGCGCGTCGACGTATGCGATCGACGACCACCAGAAACAGATCGCGAAGCTCATCGCCCTCGGCGTCGATGCGCTGATCACGGCACCCGACACCGATGCTGTCGGCGCAGACAAGCTCCTCCGTTGGCTCGACGAGCTTGCGATCCCCGTGGTGCTCGCCGAGCGCATGCCGATGGACCCCGGGGGATACACGCACATCGAGTGGGTCGCCTCCGACCACACGGGCGGCGCTCGCCTCGCCGTCGATCACCTCGTCGCGAACGGGCACCGGCGCATCGGCCTGTTCGACCTCGGCACGTCGAACCCGACGGTGCCGCAGTTGCGCCGCGGGTGGGGCGAGCAGCTGGCCCGCCACGGAATCGATCCGCAGGATCAGCTCACCGGAAACTCGGTCGAATTCGTCTCGGACCACCGCGACGCGGCGATCGACGACGTGTTGGCGCGATGCGCGCAGACGCGCACGACCGCGCTCATCATCCTGCCGGATCCCTATGCCGTGCTCTTCGTCCAGCGTGCGCAGGAGGCCGGAGTGCGCGTTCCCGAGGATCTCTCGGTCGTCGCCTACGACGACGAGGTCGCGCACACGTCGGATCCGCCGCTGTCAGCCGTACATCCTCCGAAGCGCTACATCGGCAGACAGGCCGTGGAACTCGCGGTGGCGCGGCTGGCGGAGGGCGTCCGCCGCCCACCGCACCGCGTCTCCGTAGGCGCACAGCTGGTGGTGCGGTCGTCGAGCGCGCCGGCAAGGACTACTTGAGACCCGTCGTCGCAATGCCGTTGATGAGGTACTTCTGCCCCGCGAGGAAGAAGCCGACCACGGGTGCCAGTGACACGACCGACATGGCGAAGATCTGACCCCACGAACTCTGACCCTCGGTGTTCATGAACTGCTTCAGCGCGAGCGGCACCGTATACAGGTCCTGGTTCGTCAGGTAGAGCAGGGGCCCGAAGAACTCGTTCCAGCTGCCGATGAACGTAAAGATCGCGGTCGTCGCGAACGCCGGCATGCACAGCGGCACGATGATCCGGAAGAAGATGCCGAAGGATCCGCAGCCGTCGATGCGGGCGGCATCGTCGAGTTCGCGCGGCAGCGCCCGCATGAACTGCACCATCAAGAAGATGAAGAAGGCATTCGTCGCGAGGAACGTCGGCACGAGCAGCGGCAGGTAGGTGTTGAGCCACCCGAGCTGCGCGAAGATCACGTACTGCGGCACGAGCAGCACCTGCGAGGGCAGCATCAGCGTGCTGAGCATCAGCGCGAACATGAACTTTCGCCCCCGGAAGTCGAGACGTGAGAACGCGTACGCCGCCATTCCGCAGGAGATGAGGTTGCCGACGATGCTCAGAACGGCCAGCAGCAGCGAGTTGAGCAGGAACACCTGGAACGGCTTCTCGAGCGCCGTCCATGCGTCGGTGTAGTGGCTGAAGTCCCACTCGCTCGGCCAGATCGACAGACTGCTGAAGATGTCCGCGTCGGGCTTGAACGACGCCGCCAGGAGCCACAGCAGCGGGTACATCATGATCGCGCCGATCGCGATCACGATCAGGTGGCGCGCGAACCTCGTCCACGGTTTCACGTGCATTTCGTCGAAAGATCCGGCCGCGCGGCGGCGCGGATGGGGCTTGCGCACTGTGACGCGCTCAGTGATGGTTGCCATCGTCGCTCAGCTCTCGTAGTGGACCCAGTACTTCTGGGCGAAGAAGTTGATGCCGGTGAACGCGGCGATGATCAGCAGCAACAACCACGCCATCGCCGAGGCGTAGCCCATGTTGAAGTTCGTGAAACCCTGCTGGTAGAGGTACAGGTTGTAGAACATCGTCGATCCTGCGGGTCCGCCCGTGCCATTGCTCATGACGAAGCCCTGCGTGAAGGTCTGCAGGGCGCCGATGAGCGAGAGCACGAGGTTGAAGAAGATCACCGGGCTGATCATCGGCATCGTGATCGACACGAATCGGCGCCACTTGCGGGCACCGTCGACGGCAGCAGCCTCGTACAGCTCCTGCGGAACCTGTCGGAGCGCGGCGAGGAAGATCACCATCGGCGATCCGAACGTCCATACCTGCAGGCTGATCAGCACGCCCATGGCGGTGTCGGGGTTCTGGATCCATGAGCCGGCCTCGACGCCGAACAGGCCGAGCACGTGGTTGACGATGCCGTCGGCGCCGAAGATGGCCCGCCACAGCATCACGATCGCGACGCTGCCGCCGAGCAGCGACGGCAGGTAATAGATCGACCGGTACAGCGGCAGGCCCCGCATGCCCCTGTTGAGCATGACGGCCACCCCGAGCGCGGCCGCGAGCGACAGCGGAACCGAGACGAAGGTATAGGTGAACGTCACGACGAGCGAGTTGTGCAGCTTCGTGTCGTTCAGCATCTGCGTGATGTTGTCGAGCCCCGTGAACTTCGGTGGCGTGAGCAGATCGTAGTCAGTGAACGCCAGGTACAACGAGATGCAGAACGGTACGAAGGTCAGCAGCACGCCGCCGAACCATGGGAGCAGGAAGACGTACCCCGCCAGGTCCTGCCGGCGTCTGCGTTTGCGCACCCGCTCGGCGGGCAGCACCGTCGGCGGTTCGAGCCGCGGGCGGGCCTCCTCCGCGACGGTCACGACGCACCCAATGTCGACTCGGCGACCTCGACGAACTGCTCTGCCCCCTCAGCGGAGGTGATCTGTCCGAACTTGACCTGATCCGCGATGGACGCCAGCTCGTCCCGCAGGCTGGCGGATCCGGCGGGGTCGGGAACGGGTGCGGCGAGGTCCAGCTCGCTGAGGTCGAGGATCTCGTCGAACGCGACCTTGTCATCGGGCGTCAGGTCGTCGGCCATCGCCGCCGACACATCGGGGTTCGCGGGCTGCCCGTGCGTGCTGCCGATCATCGCCGCACCCTCGGGATCGTTGATGAGGAAGTCGAGCACCTCGGCAGCGGCGGTGGGATCCGCTGAGCTCGCGCTGATCGACCAGTAGAGCGACGGGATCACCTGCTGCCCGCGCTGTTCAGCCTGCGATTCGCCCGGGTAGTAGCCCATCTCGAGACCGCCGCCCGAGACGTCGTTGAACACCGCGAACGAGTTCGTGGGGATCGAGTTGATCGCGACGAGCCCCTGCCCGAGCGTCGACTGATCAGCCGCAGCACCCAGCTGGTCGAGCTCGTCGGCGGCTGGTTGCGCACCCATCTCGACCGCCTCGAGGTACATGTCGAACCACGCCTGAACGGTCTCCGCCGTGAACGCCGGATTGCCGTCCGCGTCCCAGAGATCCTCGCCGTGCTGGCGCAGCCAGATGCCGAGGTTGCTGATTTCTCCGACGGGAATCTCGGTACCCCAGACCTCGCCACCGCTGGCTTCGGTCACCTCCGCGGCGACCTCAAGCAGGTCGTCCCACGACCACGATTCCATGTTGGGCACCTCGACGCCGTACTTCTCGAGGATGTCGGCGCGGATCGCGTAGCTGAAGGAGGTGATCCCGCCCGGCACGCCGAACTGCTTGCCGTCGACCACGCCCGCATCGCGCACCGTCTCGGACAACGCCGAGAGATCGAGCACGTCGCTCACCTCGTTGAGATCGAGCAGCGTGCCGCGGTCGCTGTAATCGCGCAGCGTCTCGCGCTCCTGTCGCATGAGGTCCGGCGCATCGCCCGACGCGAACCGGATGGACATCTTCTGCATGTATTCGGAACCCGACTGGTAGTCCGTCGTGATCGTGACGTCCGGATGCGACTCGTTGAAAAGATCGAGCGCCTCCTGGATGCTCGCCGCGCGATCGGCGTCGCCCTTCCAAACGACATCGATCGAGCCATCGCTCTCATCGCCCGATGCCGCCTCGCCCGGCTTATCGCCGATGCCGCAGCCGACGAGGGTCGTCGCACCCATGACCGTGAGGATGCCTGCTGCCGTCGTTCGCTTCAGAGTGAAAGTCATCGTTGACTCCTTGATCGTGGCGCCCAGTCGCGCACGACCAAGTATTCGACCGGGCGTTCACCCCCGACAATCGAACCGGTCACACTCGAAACCAATCGTGTGACGTCTGCTCATGCCGCGTGCGACACTGAATGCCATGGCCGCACTGCTCTCCCGTATCGCTGCCGTCGTCCGCACGAAGAACCGGCCTCGCTTCCTCGCTCGCGCCCTGCGCGCCATCACCGCGCAGAAGATGTCCGATTGGAAGACGTACGATGTCGCGATTCTCGGGTGGTGGTACGGGGAGAACTACGGATCGATCCTGACCTACTACGGCCTAACCCGGGCCATCGAGAGTCTCGACCGCTCGGTTCTCATGGTGCACGAGACCCTCGGCTATAACGGCTACCGGGTCTCCTGGCCCGACGACATCCTGTCGATGGAGTTCGCCCGTCGGGTCGGCTACGCGCACACCGAGCAGATGCACTACTCGGAGCTGCCCCGTCTGAACGACGTCGCCCGCACCTTCGTCGTCGGCAGCGACCAGCTCTGGAACCCGCTGATCGGCCGCGTGCACGGCGACCTGTTCCTGGACTTCGTCGGCCCACAGAACGACAGGGTCGCGTACGGAACCTCTTTCGGCAACCGCGGCACCGACATGTTCGAACCGCCCTTCATCGCCAAGCATGCCGCGAACCTGCAGCAGTTCAAGGCGATCTCCGTGCGCGAGGGATACGCGATCGGTACAGCACGCGACACCTTCGGCGTAAAGGCGAGCCTGGTGGTCGACCCTGTCTTCCTGATCACCAAGGAGCACTACGAGGATCTGGCGTCCAAGGCTACGACGACGCCCGCGGGCGAGTACATGGCGGCGTTCTTCCTCGATCCCACCCCGGACAAGACGGCCGTCGCGCAGGCGATCGCCGACAAGATGGGGTTCGAGAAGATCCTGGTGATTCCCAATCCTGAGGACGGGCGCGAGCTGGCTACTTCCCTGTTCGCGGACGAGCCCCGTGCCGAGATCATGGCCGAAGACGCCCCGGAGAACTTCCTGCGCGCCTACCGCGACTCGAGCTACGTCGTCACCGACAGCTTCCACGGCTCCGCGTTCGCTGCGATCTTCGAGAAGCCGTTCTCGTCGTTGTACAACACGAAACGCGGAGCGGACCGTTTCAAGCACCTGATGACGTCGCTGGGCTTCGACGACAGTCGCCGCGTGTTCGAGACCGACAGCGCGGACAAGATCGCCGAGAACGCGAATGTCACGCGGGAGATCGACTTCACGAGGGCCCGCGAGTACATCGAGACCGGCCGCGCCTCCTCGATGGAGTGGCTGAAAGCCGCGCTGGACCCCGCGATGAAGGACTCAGCCCGCGCAGCTGGTCCCCAGAAGCAGGGCTGATCGAGCCGGAACGGAGCTGATCCTGAGGCTGAGCCCGCCCCATCGGAACGAACGATCACCCAGGGTCGGCCTCACACCAGATCGGCGCGCGTCAGCCTCACCGCGATCGCTTCGCCTTCGGGGATCGCGATCGGATCCGCTCCCGCGAACGCGTAGTCGCGGTGCACCTCGTCGAGCGCGAACGTGCCGGCGCGCGTGATCGTCATGTTCCACGTGTCGATCAGGTCGACGACGTACTGATCGCCTTCCTGAGGCTTCGCCTCGTCGGCGTGACCGATCGGGATCCTGATGCGCCAGGCAGCCGGTGCCGAGATGCCGAGGTAGACGATGTACTGCTTCGGCGCCCAGCCGGCTCCGTACTCGGGATCGTCCCACTTGTCGATCGGGTTGAGCCCCGGCACGACGAGATCGTCGAGGATGCCGCGCAGAAAGCCGAGGCGCGTCGGCGAATCGCCGCGCAGGCGCCCGCCCTCGACGATGTGCAGGCTGCCGCTCTCAGTGTCGAAACTTTCGCCGTGCGAGGCGTAGCAGCCCTCGATCGTGGTGATCCAGAATCGGTCGACGAGCTCCTGCGCCGAGAGCTGGCCCCAGCGCGCCGCGGTGTCGCCCTCGTATTTGATCTCGTCGAGCACGATCGGCTTGTAGTACGCGTCGCGATAGGTGCGCGCGCGACCCGGCGCTTCGGTTACCGATCCGTTCTGGATCGAGGCGTGCGTGACCCACGGACGGTTGTTGTCGAAGATGTGCACCCAGTTGTGAATGGATCGCGGGTGCTGGTACGGGTCGATCTCGGCGACGAGTTCGCCGAGGCGGTCCCACCGATCCTCGGGGCGCAACAGCTGGTCGTACTCGTTGCAGAGCGACCACCACACGTGCGGGAAGGCGGCGAGGCGCGCGACGAGGTAGCGCGTGTATACCGCGTCCTCCTCCTCGGTCAGTTCGTTGAGCCCGAAAACACCCCGATCGTAGGCATTGAGGATCAGCACATCGGCTTCGATCCCCGCTTCACCGAGTGTGCGCACCAAGTCGTCGAGCCGTTGGAAGAACTCGGGCACGGGGCGCGTGACGTTCCAGCGGCCGTCTGTCTTCTCGAACGGCATGAGCGTCGGCGCGTGCTCGACGCTGCCGCCGGCCTGCGGAAACACCATGAAGCGCAATTTGTTGAATCCCGCTTCACTCAGCGACTCGACAGTGTCGGAGACCAGCGGCTCGTCCTGATGGATCCAGTTGTACACCGTCGAACCCACGGGGCGGAATGGGGTGCCGTCGGCGTGCGCGAAGTGGAAGGTCTCGGCGACGCGTACCGGCCCGTGCCCGCCGGCATTCGCGACGTCGAAAGATCCTGATGTCTCGTCGAGAGGTGTCAGCGCGCTCGCAACCTCCCACGTCCACGACCCGCTCGTTTCCGGCAGGAAACGTACGCGGTAGACCGTATCGCCGTCCCAGAACCCGTCGACCGAGATCTCGTCGCCGGAGGCGTGGCGGAAGATCACCGTGACGGGCGCGCTCGTGCCGACCGGAACGGTGCTCTCGCCGTGGAAGACGATTTCGATGGGTTGATACAGGGCGTGGGTCACGGATCCTCCTCGATCGGGTGCAGAACTTCTCAGCGCCAGTCGTGCTCGGCCGCGAAGCCGAGCTCGTGCTGGATCTTGCGGGTCGACATAAGCGACTCGTACTCGCCGAGATCGGCCACGACGGGCGTTCCCGGGAACCACCTCGAGGCGACGTCGCGCGACGGGTCGGCCGTGCCGGATGTGGGCGCGGCGACGTTGTAGATACGGAAGCCGGGAACGGGGTTGTTCAGCGCGAGGGATACGGCGAGCGCCCCGTCGCGGGCGTCGATCCAGCTGCCGATGAGATCGCGGCGGTAATCGGGCTCCGACGCGCGGTCGAACGTATCGTACTCGTCGGGGGCGACGACATTCGTGAACCGCAGCGCCGTGTATGACGCGGATCCCCAGCGCGCGAGCTGCGCGACGATCGCCTCCTCGGCGACTTTTCCGAGTCCGTAGGTGTTGTTCGCGCTCGTGTAGCTCTCATCCACGGGAAGCGCGGGAGGCGCCTCGTCGAACGGGAATCCCATCGCGGTGATGCTCGACGCCAGCACGGTGTTGTCGATGCCCGCACGGTGCGCCGCGTGCAGCACGTTGAACGACGCCGTGACGTTGGTGTGGAAGGTGGTCACGTCGGGCACGAGCCCGTTCACGGGAATCGCCGCGAGGTGCACGAGCGCGTCGAGCCCCGCATGTCGCGCCGTGACTCCGAGGAACACGTCGAGCGTCTGGCCGTAGTCACCAAGATCGACGCGGGTGAAGCCCGCGCCGGGGTCTCCGGCCAGGTCGAATCCGACGACCTCATGGCCCTCGCCCCGCAGGCGATCAACCGTCGCCCGCCCGAGCTTGCCGCTTGATCCGGTCACGCCGACGATCATGTTCCGCCCCACGGTAGGAGAGTGAATAAAAAATCTACAGTGAGTTTATCATCAGCAACCGGTTTCAAGGGCGGACTTCACGAACCGAGGATCTGCGCGGGCTCCGGACGGTGGATCCCGCGCGGACGATATCCGAGCACGCTCGAGAGGCCGAGGAGGTCGGCGAGGTACCAGATGATCGCAAGCCACATCTCAGTTCCCTGCAACCCGGGACGTTGCGCGTCGCGCTGGGGGCCATCGGCCGCGGCGGCAAAGGCGAACCCCTCACCGGGGACCCAGTGGGTCAGCGCGTCCTCGAGCAACCTCGACGCGACGCGGCGGATCTCGTCATCGCGGTAGCCCGGTGCGTCCCCGCGCGCGAGCCACAATGGATGCGCGACGTCGAGCACGTTGCAGGCGTTCTGGTTCTCGCGCGCGAAGAAGCGATCCTCGCGCGCATGGGCGAGCACCGTGTCGATCACGGCGCGCGGGCGCGGGAGCGGAACGCCGAACTGGGCGTAGCTGCCACGGGAGGTGCGATAAAAGCCATTGACGATCTGCAGGTCGCCATCGGCTGTGCCGGGCGTGCCCCACATCCCGGTGCGCGGATCCGCGTTCGCGGTCAACCAGCCGAACAGCGCAGCAGCGGTCGCTTCGCTCCCGGCTGTCTCATGGCGACGATTCCACAACAGCGCCGTGCCGATCATGTCGACGAAGTGGCCGCTGCGCCACGGCTCGCCCCGCCAGGGCTGGGCATCGATGCGCCGCAGCAGCTCGTCGGCGCCGAGCTCATCAACCACTGTGATGGGGTGCTCGAACGAGGCCCCGAGCAGGTCGAGCGCGTAGCCGACGCAGAGCACGTGATAGTTGGCCTGGTCGTTGTGCAGGTCGAGCACGATCTGCTCGGGCAGCCCGTCCGGGCGGTACGGCGGGATCATTCCGGTGGCTGGATCCTGCAGCTCGACGAGCCGCGTGCGGTGCTCATCAGCAGGCAGCTGATCGGGCACATCTCCTGTCAGATACGCGGCGATCTCTATCGCGTCGCAGTGTGCGCGCACCGACGCCTCAACCCCAGGCTTATCGCGATACCGTCCGTCGGCGAGCGACGGATCCCAGGAGCGCGCAAGGATTCCGTCCGACTCGGCACGCGCGGTGTCGACGAATGCGGCGAGCCGCGTCGCGAGGCCTCCGACCGGCGCATCGGGCGCCACCCGCCAGCGCTTCACGCGCGCAGGGTTGCCGGCGACGACCGCGCCCGCGGGCACGTCCTTCGTCACGATGGATCCCGCCGCGATCATCGCGCGATCGCCGACAGCGATGCCGTCGACAATCATGACGTGGGATCCGATCCACACGTCGTCGCCGATCGATATGCCCTTCGACGTCAGCGGCTGCTTGAATACCCACGTGTCCGGGTCGTCCATCGAGTGGTTGAACGCGAGGATCGACGTGTGTGCGCCGATGCGCACGGCATCGCCGAGCGTCACCTCGCCGCGCACCACCGTGAACGGGTTGATCGTGCAGTTCGTACCCGTCACGAGCGTGCCCGTGACGTAGGCGTGGCCCGCGATGTAGGAGCTGTGGCCGAGCTCGAGACGGTCGGTCTGCACGGCGGCGATCTCGGAGACGAAGCACCGTTCCGCGATGCGGGTGTCGGGCTCGGCCGCCATCAGCTGCCGTTGGAGCTCGACCTGCCGCTCCTTCGCGGCATCATCGGCGTGGTCCCAGAAGAACCACGGCGAGTAGTCGAAGTGGTTCGTGTCGAACGGGGAGGTCGGCATCGTCATCCCTTCAGAGCGTCTGCTCCCGGAACACTAGCGCAGCCACAACATGCGTCAGCGCCCGTTCGATCACACTCGATCACCATGCGGATTACGCTCGTCGCATGCACCGATCTCGACGGGGCGCGATAGAATCTGCATAAAGATTCTGCCTTGAGATTTTCTACGCACTGCCCTGGTGCGGTTACCCGGCAATGGAGACCCGCGTGACACCGACATCGTTTCCCCAGGCCGACGGCCAGACGCGTCTCATGACGAAGATCGCCCGAATGTACCACGAGCACGGCATCCGGCAGGCGGAGATCGCCGCCACGCTGAGCATCTCGCAGGCGAAGGTGTCGCGGCTGCTCAAACGGGCCGAGAAGGCCGGAATCATCCGCACGATCGTGACCTCGGCACCTGGTGTGTACGGCGAGCTCGAAGACGTTCTGGAATCGCGGTTCGGCCTCAAGGAGGCCGTGATCGTCGACGTCGACGACGACGCCGACGACGGCGACGTCCTCGCCGCGATCGGCGCGGGAGCTGCCGGATACCTCGAGGCGTCGTTCTCCGGAAACGATCGCGTCGGCGTTTCTTCGTGGAGCCAGACGGTACTCGCGATGGTCGACCGCATGCGCCCCCTCAATCCGCGCGGTGCCGTGGAGGTCGTGCAGTTGCTCGGGGGCCTCGGCGCGCCGGATGCGCAGAGTCATTCGAACCGCATTCTCGGCGAGCTCGCGCGGATGATCGGAGCGGATCCGGTCTACGTGTCGGCACCGGGCATCGTCGCTGATGCCGACATGCGCGACAGCCTGCTCCGCGACGTGTCGATGCAGGAGGTCGCGCGGCACTGGGAGGACCTCACGGTCGCCATCATGGGCATCGGCAGCATCGAGCCCTCCGATGTGCTCGAGACGAGCGGCAACGCGTTCTCCTCCGAAGAGCGCCGGCAGCTCATCGAAGCCGGCGCCGTCGGTGACATCTGCCACCGCATCTTCCGCGCCGACGGATCTGCCATCGAAGGCGACCTCGACGGCCGCACCATTGCGATCCCCACCGACGCGATCATGCGCATCCCCCGCCGCGTCGGACTCGCGGGCGGACCGCGGAAGATCCCGGCAATCCGCGGAGCGCTCGCGGGCGGCTGGATCACGACGCTCATCACCGACGTGCGCACGGCGGAGACGCTCATCAGCTGATCAGCCCGAGGCTCGGCGTGGTGCGAGAGCGTGCGCGGCGCGCATCGTCACCGCGGCGAGAGGGCGGCGTGCGCGGCGACGCTCGCGGACGGCAGCAGATGGTGGCGCATGATCGCCGCCGCGCGCTCCCCGTCACGGGCCTCGATCGCGTCGATGAGCGCACGATGCTCTTCGATGCCCTTGCCCAGGATCGCCCGGTTCTCGCGCACCGCTATACCCAGGTAGAACGTGGAGATCTGACGAAGGTTGCGCAACGTCGCCGCGAGTCGGGGAGAACGCGCGCTGTCGATGATGGCGACGTGGAACTCGTGGTTGCCCGACACCCAGCCCGCGTGATCCATGGCGACCGCTGCCTCCTCCGCCACCGCGGCGAGTTCACGCATCCGGAGAACGTCCGCGGCCGCGGCGCGCTCGGCCGCACGACGGGCAGCGAGCGGTTCCAGCAGCAGGCGCATCTCGTTGATCTCCACGGCTGCGTCCGGGTCCGCGTCACACACGTGGGCGATACGCTGCGATTTCATGGTGACGAGGCCCTCCCCAACGAGATCGCGCATCGCTTCGCGAACAGGAGTGACGCTGATATCCAGCTCCTCCGCGATCTCCGTCTGCTTCAGAAGCGCTCCCGGCGCATATAGCCCGCTCACGATCCGGTGCCGGATCTCCTCCCTGGCCCACTCGTGGGTGGTCTGAAGCCGGGGCAGTGTCCGAGAACTCATCTCAGCGCCTTTCGCCGTCATGACGGGCGCTCCCGGCGCCGACCGGTTGTTAACCGACTGGTTACATCGCGGGAGCGCCGCAGAAACAGCCTATGCGGGAACATATCTATAGATTATAGATCCTGATTCGGAGAGCCATGTCCCTGACGCAGACAGAATTGCCCGCGGCCCCGTCCGCCGACTCGACGCAGCTCGCCGTCGAGGGAGTGTCCCGCCGCTTCGTGCGGCGCGACGGCGGAGCTACTGACGCCCTCGTGAACGCGAATCTGACCGTGGGCCACGGCGAGTTCATCTCGCTGATCGGCCCGAGCGGCTGCGGGAAGAGCACGCTGTTCAACATGATCGCGGGGCTCGACGTGCCTACGCAGGGACGCATCATGATCGACGGGATCGACCGCTCCGGGCAGCAGGGGTTGGTGGGGTACATGCTTCAGAAGGACCTCCTCCTGCCGTGGCGCACGGTACTGGAGAACGTCGTCCTGGGACTGGAGATCAGCGGCGTCGCGAAGAAGGCTGCTCACGCGATCGCTCGTCCGCTACTGACCACGTATGGGCTCGGCGAATTCGTCGACCGCTACCCGAGCCAGCTGTCGGGCGGAATGAAGCAGCGTGCCGCCCTGCTGCGCACCATCCTGTTCAACCGCGACATCATCCTCCTCGACGAGCCGTTCGGAGCTCTCGATGCGCAGACTCGCGAGCACATGCAGGAATGGCTGTTGGATCTCTGGGACGACTTCAAGAAGACCGTCCTGTTCGTCACGCACGACATCGACGAAGCGATCTACCTCTCGGATCGAGTGTTCGTGATGTCCGCGCGGCCGGGCCGCATCGTGGCGGAGATCCCGGTCTCCCTCGAACGCCCAAGACATCCGTCCATCGTGACGAGTGACGAGTTCATCCGCATCAAGACACAGGCCCGCGCATATCTGAACGGCGCGCACGCGATCCCGAAGGAGGAGCGATGACCGCTCTCGCACCGCACACGAACGCTCCCACGACGCCCGGCGACGCCGAGCGCTCGCTCGAACGGCTCGGCGAGCTCCGTGCCCGCATGTCCCCGGTACCGCGGCGTGGGCGCACGGCGCGCGAACCCTCCGGGTGGAGCGTCAACCTGTGGCGCGTCGGGACAGTCGTCGCGATCTTCGCCCTGTGGGAGATCGGCGTACGGGTCGGCATCATCAACGCGTTCTTCTGGAGCCAGCCGAGCCAGGTCTGGCGCACCGCGGTGGTCTCGTTCCAGAACGGCGACATCCTCGCCAACGCCAGGTACACCTTCGCCTCCACCGTCGCCGGATTCGTCATCGGCGTGGTCGCCGGCGTCGCCATCGGACTGTCGTTCTGGTGGTCGCGCCGATACGCGCTCGTCGCCGAACCGCTTGTGATCGCCTTCGAGGCGATGCCGAAGCTCGCGCTCGCTCCCATCGTGGTGCTGGTGCTCGGAATCGGCATCGAGTCGAAGATCGCAATGGCCACCGCGCTCGTCATCGTCATCCAGGTCCTCAACACCTACTCGGCGGTCCGCGCGGTCGACACGGACCTCACCACGCTGCTGTCGTCACTCGGCGCCTCGCGGTGGCAGGTCTTCGTGAAGGTCGTCGTCCCGTCGATCCTGCCGTCGGTCGCGTCGAGCCTGCGCGTAGCGATCGGTCTCGCGCTCTCCGGCGCCGTCGTGGGTGAGTACATCGGATCCCGCGAGGGCCTCGGGCGCATGATCCAGTACGCCGGATCCACCTACGACATCGCTCTGATCTGGGTGGGCGTGTTCACCCTCGCACTCCTTTCCGCGATTCTCTATCTCGTCGTCGCCTGGCTCGAGAAGCGGCTGCTCAAGGGCACCCACTCGGCATGACCTCATTCCTCCCCGTCCATCGAAAGGCCCCCATGAACTCCCGCTCTCGTCGACACCTTTCCACCCTCGCCGTGCTCGGTGCATCCGCGTTCACTCTCGCCGGATGCTCCGGTTCCTCGGCGGACGCCGAGACCAGCGGCGACTCCGCTGACGGCACGACGACGCTCACCATCGCCGAGCCCGTCCACGGCGTCGGCTACCTGCCGCTCTACGCGGCACAGGACTCCGGCTTCTTCGACGACGCCGGCCTCGAGGTCGAGGTGACGACGCTCACCGGAGGCGGACACGTGAACGCTACGCTCGCGGGGGAGGTGTTCGGCTTCGTCGGCGGCCCCGAGTCCGGTGCCGTGGCGAACGTGCGCGGCGCCGACCTCGTGACGATCGCCAACGTCGTCAACCGGGGCAACGTGTACTTCGTCGCACCTCAAGGCGAAGAGCCGGAAGCCGGCGAGGACCTGGCCGAGTACTTCACGGGAAAGACGATCGTCGGCGGCCGCTACGGCGGCACCCCCAACGCGATCCTCCGGCACATCCTGCTGCAGGAGGGCGTCGATCCGGACACCGATACCGATCTCGTCGAGGTCGAGGATTCCTCAGCGATCCCGTCCACGATGGAGCAGGGCGCCGCCGACATCGCGGTCGTCGCCGAGCCGCAGCTCGGCCTGGGCATCCAGAAGGGGCTGTGGGGGGAGCCGTTCCTTAATCCGTTGGAGCTGCTCGGACCGTACGCGTACTCATCGATCGTCATTCCCCGCGAGACGGGCGAGAAGGATCCCGAGCTCGTGGCGGAGTTCGTCGACGCGCTCGCACAGGGCCAGGAGCTTATCGAGAACGATCCGGACTACGCCTTCGACCTCGCTTCCGCCGAGTTCGCGACGATGGAGCCCGACGTGCTCCGTCAGACCCTCGACCGCGCCTACGCCGACCACCTGTGGGAGGGCACTTGCCTCGCGCCCGACGCCGTCGAGGTCGCACTCGAGGTCGCCCGCAGCGGCCAGATCCTCGACGACGCGGCGGCGCCCCAGTCATACGAAACCACGGCCACGGACGAGTTCCTGTCGTCCGTGTGCTGATCAAGGAAAAGGAGAACATCTCATGGCCTCATACTCTGCAGCGCGTTTCGATCCGCGGCGCAGCGCGCTGATCGTCGTGGACGTACAGAACGATTTCTGCCACCCGGAGGGCGTCTCAGCGCGCAGACACGATGTCTCCGCGGCCGTCGAGATGGTCCCGCGGCTGGAGCGGCTGCTCGCAGACGCGCGATCAGCGGGCGCGACGATCGTGTTCATCCAGACGACCCACGACGAGCTCGTGGACTCCGTCGTATGGAACACACGTGGAGGCGACGTCGACGTCGCCGCATACGAACCCAACTGCTACACCGGAACGTGGGGTGCCGATTTCTACCGCGTGGCCCCGGAGGCTGGCGAGATCGTCGTCGTCAAGCACCGCTATTCCGCCTTCGCCGGGACCGATCTCGACATGGTGCTGCGCAGTGCCGGCGTCGAATCGCTCCTGATCACCGGCGTCGCGACGAACGTCTGTGTCGAATCAACGCTGCGCGACGGACTGTTCCTGGACTACCACGTGACGCTCGTGGAGGACTGCTCGGCCGCGTTCGAACAGGATCTGCATGACGCATCGGTGAGGAATGTGCGCAGCGGCTTCGGCGCGGTGGTCACCGGAAGCGAGCTCGCCGCGAACTGGCTCCGGCTCGACGCGAAGGCCGCGTGAGCGTCCGGGCCGCGGCCCGGCCAGGAACGAGGATGCCGAAGGCGGTGACGTTCGCCGCCCTCGGCATCCTCTACTGGACCACGCATTCGATGCTGCGACCGCTCATCGGCACGCACGTCCTCGATCTCGGCGGTTCTCATCTCGACGTCGGTGTCGTGCTGGCGTCATACTCCATCCTCCCCGCACTGATCGCCGTGCTCATCGGGGCGATTGCCGATCGCTGGGGCAACCGGCGCCTGCTCATCACGGGCGGCGTGCTCATGGTGCTCGGATCAGCGGTCCTGCTCATCCCCACGCTGGCGACCGTCTTCGCCAGCCAGGTCATCATCGGACTCGGCACGATCTCGGTCTGGGTCAGTCTGCAGACCTTTGCGACCCGCTCGAGCGACGAAGGCGAGACGCGTGAGCGACGAACAGCACGCATCGCTACGTTTTCACTGTTCGTCGCCGTCGGACAGTCCATCGGTCCGGCGGTCGGCGGCCTGCTGCAGACGGCGGGCGGATATCCTCTGGCGTTCGGTACCTACGTCGGGCTGGCCGCGATGCTCACCGCATGCGCCGCCGCCTTCGCCCCGCGCGACGCCGAGCGGGCCAGCAGCCCGCGCAGTGGACGCCTGATGCGAGCGTATGTCGACGCCGCGAGGCTGCTGCGCAAGCCAACGGTGATCGCGACCGTGGCGACGAGCTTCACGGCGCTCGTCGTCTTCGACGTGCGCACCGCGTGGCTGCCTCTGCTGTTGCACGGAAACGGGATGCCTCAATGGCAGATCGGCGTCGTGATCAGCGTCGGGGCGATAGCGGGTTTCGCTGCGCGCCCCTTCTTCTCCCGGTTCCTGTCTGCGGTGGGTCCGCCGGTGATGGTCGCCGGCGTGCTCGTCATCGCCGCGGGAGGCGCGACGGCGGTCGTTATCGCTCCCGGCGACTTCGTCTTCGTCGCCTCGATGAGCGCGGTCAGCGGCTTCGCCGTCGGCTTCGCGCAGCCGCTCACGCTGACGCTGCTGTCCGACGACGTCCCACACGAGCAGCTCGGGCTGGCCTCGGGGCTGCGTACCATGGCGAACCAGACGGCCATGCTCGCCAGTCCTGCGGTGTTCGGAGCGATTGCCGGCGTGGCGACACTCGGCGTCGGCTTCATCGTCGTCGGGTCCGCGGCCGCCGCAGTCGGTCTGGGCAGCTCCCTGGTGCTCGCGATCGCAAGGCGCCGCTCCCGGTCCGATGGCGAAGCCGCGAAGAAGCGCCCCACCCCGGTCGAACCGTAGTTGCGGCCTGCCCGAGGCTCGCCGTGTTGTGAGGGCGTGCGCGGCGCTCGGCCCTCACAACACGGCTGACCAGGCTCAGGCCCTGACGAACCGCACCGCGATCCAGGGCGTGCCCGGCAGGTCGATCGTCGGGCGGGACGGGTCCTGGTTGCCGTTGTCGGTATTGACGATGGTGAACACGCCCGCCGGCGTGATCGTCATGTTCCAGGTGTCGATGATGTCGGCCCTGTAGGAGCGCCCGGTTCCGCTCGGCAGCACCACATCCCACGATGTCGGCGCGTCCTCGCCGAAGTATCGCATGTAGTACTCGTTGTCGACGCCCGCGGTGTCGAAGCCCCAGTCGGGCTGCAGCGCATCGATCCCGGGGGCCGGGCCGTCCTCCATGATCTGCTTGAGGAACGCGAGGCGGGGCGCGCTCGTGCCGTTCAGCACGCCTCCCTGGCCGAGCCAGGACGTACTGGGGCTCTGCGCCTCGTTGAGGGTCTCGCTGTGGCCGCAGTACGTGCCGCCGACGAAGGTGTGCCAGAACCTGCTGGTCATCTCCTCGCCCGACAGCTGGCCCCACCGCGCATCGATGTTGCCCTCGTAGGCGACCTCGTCGAAGACGACCGGTTTGAGCGCAAACTGTCGGTGCAGATGCGCGCGAATGCCGTCCATCGCCGCGCCGCCGCTCTGGATGCTCGCGTGCGTGACCCACGGTTTACGTGCGTCGTAGTAGATGTTCTTGTTATGGATCGACCGCAATCGGTCGTGCGGGTCGACCTCTTGGAGGAACTGGCCCAGGTGATCCCAGTCCTCGAGCGTCTTGACCTCGTTGTCGTCGTACTCGTTCGCCAACGACCACCAAACATTGCGGTACGCGCCGAACCGCGCCGAGATGTAGCGCACGTACCGCTCGTCGTCGGCCCGCTTCATGTTCGAGTACCCACGATCATTGTCGTACGGCTGGTAGAGCACGACGTCGGCCTGGATGCCGAGCGCCAGCAGACGCTCGATGCGGTTCTCATAGCGGCGGAAGTACGCGGGATCGAAGCGCGTCGGATCCCAGTCGGCGAGGCCCGGTCCGGTGCGTACGAACGGATCCGTCACCTCCGACGGAACGTTGGGGAAAAACAGCATGCGGATCTTGTTGAACGGCGACGCGCTCAGAGTCTCGAGCGTCAGCTCGCACTTCTCGTCCGACTGCTGCGCCCACGAATACGACGTCGTGCCGATCTGCCGGTAAGGCGAACCGTCTGCGTAGATGAAGTGGTAACCATCCTGCACGACCCGCACGGGGCCGTGGTTCCCCTCCGACGGCTCCGTGACAGTGACGCGCCCCTTCCTCCGCAGCTGCCGAGCGTTGCTCGTGACCTCCCACGTCCAGCGACCGACCTCCGGCGGCGAGAAACGCACCCGGTAGATGCCGTCGCCGTCGTAGAAGCCGGGCACCGTGATCGTCTGACCGACGCCGCGGAACACGCCGGCGACAGTGACGTCGACGAAGGGATTGCCCTTCGACGGGCCCCGCAACTCGATCTCATACAGACCCCAGCGCTCCGCCGTTCCGCGTTGCGCAGACGTTTGATCATCGGCGGAAACGGTGGTTGCGCCCGCCGCTGTGGGCCACCCGATCGCGGCAGCCGCGCCGATGGCGGCGGCTCCTGTCAGAACGGTTCGTCGTGTGATCTCCATCGATCATCCTCCAGATGACTTCGGTGTCGTGAACGGTTGACGTGCCGAGCGTACCGAGGGATGAGTAACATCGCTACCCCGTATAAATATACATAACCCTTGTCGGGCGCGGCTAAGCACCGCCCGGCGATGACGACCGGACGGCCCTGAGATTCGGCGGGGCTCAGCTCGGGGCGAAGCGCTCCGCGAGCCGCGTGATGCCAGGACGCAGGCTCGTCAGAACCGGCACCTCGACACTCGCCTTCTCTGCCGCGCTCGCCATCGATGCCTGAGCGAGCACGACGACATCGGCGGACGAGGCGACGCGCTCGATCGCCGCGACGACGAGTGCGTCGTGTGTGTCTCGGTCCCCGCTCGCCACGGCCTCGAAGGCGCCGTCGACGACCTCCGCTTCGACCTGCGGATCCGTGCCCGCAAGAGAAGCGCGCTCGTGGATCAGCGCAACAGTCGGCGCACAGGTGGTCGGAAGGGTCGCCACGACGGCAATCCGATTCCCCGCGGCGACCGCTTCATCGGCCATCGCCTCGTCGATCCGCAGCACGTCGATGCCGACACGCTCGGCCGTGGAAGCAGCCAGCTGGGAGATCGACGAACACGTGAGCATCACGGCGTCCGCTCCCGCAGACTTCGCGCTTTCGACGAGGTATTCGACGCGCCCCGGCACCGAGTCGGCGACCTCAGGGTCGCGCAGATCGGCGACGATGCGGTCGTCGAGGTAGTTGATCGCTGTGACGTCGGGCAGCAGCTCGCGCGCCAGATCCATCACGGGCGAGATCACCACCGCCCCGGTGTGCAGAAACGCGATCTTCGTCATCGTCACTATCCCTTCACGGATCCGGCGGCCATACCCGCCATGATCTTCTTGTTGAGGAAGATGAACACGATCAGCAGAGCCACGATGTTGATACTCACGGCCGCGAAGAGCGCGCCGTAGTTCGTCCCACCGTACTGGTCGGACAGGCTCAGCAGTCCGACCTGGATCGTGGCGAGGTCGGGCCTCGTCGTGAACGTCAGCGCGATCAGTAGGTCGTTGAACACGCTGAAGAACTGCACGAGCCCGATCGTCAGCATGGCGTTCTTCATCATCGGGATGCCGATCACGAAGAACGACCGGAGCGGACTCGATCCGTCCATCGTCGCCGCTTCGAACAGCTCACGCGGTACGGACCGGAAGTAGGCCGCCATGAGGAACGTCGTGAGCGGAATGCCCATCGCCGTGTAGGTCAGGATCATCGGCAGCAGACTGTCGGTGATGCCGAGCTTGAAGTAGGCGGTGAACAGCGGCACGAGGATCATCTGCCCAGGCACCATGATCCCCGCCATGATGAGCAGCAGCGTCGGCCGGCGCCCCTTCCAGACCATGATCTCGAGCGCGTAGCCAGCGGCGACGCCCAGGAAGATGATGAGCACGACCGAGGGGATCGTCACGAGCAGGCTGTTGCGGTAGTTGAGCGCGATGTTGCCGCGAGTGAACGCCTCGATGTAGTTCGCGAAGTTGAGGCTCTCCGGCAGCGCCCACGTCGGGTTCGCGAAGAACTCACCCTGTGTCTTGAACGACCCGAGGATCATCCACAGCATGGGGTACAGCACGACGACCAGCAGCACGGTGACCGACAGCCACACGGGGATGCGGCGCAGGATCCGCTTGGCGCGCCGCGATGCGCCCCGACGGGGCAGCTTGCGCGAGACGGGCTCGGCCTGAATCAGGTTCTGGGTAGCGCTCATCTCAGTCCTCCGTCCGCTTCGCCGACGATCGGAACACGGTCACTGTGAACACCAGGCACAGCAGGGTGAGCACGAGGGCGATCGTCGAGCCGTAGCCGTACTCGGCGTACTCGAAGGCGGTGCGATACATATACAGCGTGAGTGGGGATGTCGAGGTGCCGGGACCGCCGTTGTTCAGCGCGAGAAGGCTGTCGAACACCTTGAGCGTCGAGTTGAAGCTGAAGATGATCGACGAAAGCAGGATCGGTGCCGACAACGGCAGAACGATGTGGCGCACGAGACGCAGCCCGCTCGCCCCGTCGATGCGCGCAGACTCGATGACCTCGTCCGGAATGTCGAGCAGTCCGGTGTACAGCAGCACCGCGTAGAACCCCATGGACGACCACAGCGTCATCAGGATCGCGACGGTCATCGTTCCCGACGTCGTCGCGAGGAACTCGACGCTCTCACCACCGAACAGATTGATCACGTCGTTCACGGGGCCCTGATTGTCCCCGACGGCGACGAAGCTCTTGAACAGCATCGCCACGGCGACGGTCGGCAGCACCATCGGAAAGAAGACCGCCGTGCGCAGGAAGGCCGATCCCTTGCGCAGCACGAACACGTACATCAGTGCGAGCAGGTATCCCATGACGACCTGCGCGGCCGTCATGATGATCGCGAAGTAGACCGTCACCCACAACGCGTTGAGCGCGGGGGCATCGGTGAAGAAGGTCGTGAAGTTGTCGAAGCCGACGAACTCGAACCCGCGCAGGGTGTTTCCGTTGAAGAAGGACAGACCGAGCGACCAGAGCACGGGCACGACCTTGAGCAGGCCGTACACTGCGAGCACGGGCACGAGCAGGATGAGAACCGTCTTGCGATCCCCGAAGACACGCGACATCTGCCGCACCTTCCGTGTCGTGGCCCGGCCCTCCTGAACCGGAGGGCCGGGCGCAATGAGCGATTAGAGCGAGGCTTCGATGCTCGCCTGGAGGTCAGCCATGTAGTCCTCGGCACTCATCTGACCGGTGACGAGCAGACTCCCGTTCGTCGAGGCGAGCGAGTTCGACTTCGCATCGAACAGCGCCTCGAACCAGAGCACCGTCTCGTCGATCCCCTCGACCTTCTCTTGCACGGTCTGCGTCGCGGCGGGCACGTCGGTCACGTCGCCGTTGATCTTGAAGCCGGACACGATGCCCGCGGTGTCGAGAGCCTGCGCACCGTAGTTCTCGGCGATGCACTCGAACCAGGCCGTGGTGTTCGGCCCCATCGTCTCGGCGTTCGCTGACATCGACGCGCCGGCGTTCGCGGCCCACTGATTAATGTCGCCCGCTCCGCCCTCGACGGCGGGGAACGGCATGAAACCGACATTCTCCTCGCCGATCTCGTTCTGCTCAGGGTCGTTGATGTTGCTCAGCAGCCACGACCCGTCGTACTTCATCGCGGCCTTTCCCGTGAGGAAGGTCGCAGCCGACGTGCCCGAATCCATCGTCGAGAAGCCCTCACCGAAGTAGCCCTCGTCGGCGAGCTGCTTCAGCGCCTCGGCACCCGCGAGGTACTCGGGATCTGTGAGCTTCGCCTCGCCGTCGGCGATCTTTTGCATTGCGTCGGGACCGACGTTGCGGAAGATGTACATGCCCATGAGTCTGGTCATGGGCCATCCGTCGGCGCCGGCGGTCGTGAGCGGCTGGTGGCCGGCCTCTTCGAGAGCGGCGCTGGCGTCGAGCAGTTCCTGGAAGGTCTGCGGCTCTTCGAGCCCGACCTCAGAGAAGATCTGCTTGTTGTACCAAATGCCCTCGAGGTTGTACTGATACGGCAGCGAGACCATGCCGCCGTAGACGTTGTTCACGGTCGACGCGGCAGCGGGGAGGATGTTATCGAACGCATCGCCCAGCACCTCTTCGTAGTCGGCGACCAAACCGCCCGAACCGAGGTCACCGTCCGGCCGCACCATGTCGGTGCCCGCGATGAAGTGCTGCGGCAGCGCGCCCTGGCTCGCGAGCTGCGTGACCTTCTGCACCGTGTCGGCCTGCGCCGTCTTCTGGTGCTCGAGCGGCATCGCCTCGTTCTGCTCTGCGCACGCGCCTTCCGCGAGCTGCGTGAGCTGATCCTCGAGGGCCTGGTTCTCGTTCGCAGTCAGTACCGTGAACGATTCGGGCTCATCGCCAGAGCCACCGGCACCGCCGGACGGGTCGCCCGACCCACCGGAACAACCGGCGAGGGCAGCGACAGCGACGAGCGACAGGCCTGTGAGAACCAGGCGTCGTCGTGAGTTGCGGATGGTCATGAACGTCCTCCTTGACGGGGTGCGGGGTACGCCAGAACAGTAGGAAACATTCTCGCCCGCGTCAACACTCAGGGTTGAATTTTTATCCAACTTGTGACTGAATCGAGATTACACGACGTTCTTCGGAAGGATTTCCATGACAGCGGCACCCCGCGACTCGGCATTGATGACGCACCTGAGCGCCGCCGAGGTTCGATGGTCGAACGGCTTCTGGAGCCGCGTTCACGACCGCACGCGCGACGTGACCATCCCGCAGATCTGGGAGAGCCTCAGCGACGCTGATCTGAGCCCGGGACTACGCAACTTCGAGATCGCCATCGGCGAGCGCGAGGGGATCCACATCGGCCCGCCGTTCATGGACGGCGACATGTACAAGTGGATCGAAGCCGCGATCGACAGCCTCGAGACGGATCCTGACGACGCGCTCGCCGAGCGGATCGAGCAGCTGGCTGCGACGATCGCGCGCGTGCAGCGCGCCGACGGCTACGTGCACACCCCCACGGCGATCTCGGAGCGCAACGGCGACGAGGTCACGGCACTCGCCGACCGTTTCAACTTCGAGACGTACAACCTCGGCCACCTCATCAGCGCTGGCGTGCGGCACTACGAGGTCACCGGCAGCGAGTCGCTCCTCGCTCTCGGCAAGAAGGCCGCCACGTTCCTCGAGCACCTCGCCTACGACAAGCCGCTCGAGCTCGCGCGCAGCGCTATCTGCCCGTCGCACTACATGGCGGTCATGGACCTGTTCCGAGTGACCCGCGACCGTCGCTACCTCGAACTCGCGAAGGCGTTCCTGCGCGTGCGCGACGACTTCGACGAGGGGGGCGACGACAACCAGGACCGCGTCGCCGTGCGCGATCAGTACGCCGTCGCCGGCCACGCCGTGCGCGCGAACTACCTCTATGCGGGCCTCGCCGACCTCGTGCTCGAGACCGGCGACGACGACCTGCGCGCTGTTCTCGAGAGACTCTGGACCGACGTCGTCGACACGAAGCTCTACATCACGGGCGGGTGCGGCGCGCTCTATGACGGGGCATCGCCCGACGGATACCCGTGGCAGGGCGAGATCAGCCGCGTGCACCAGTCGTACGGTCGCCCGTACCAACTGCCCAACACGACCGCGCACGCCGAGTCGTGCGCCAACATCGGCATGATCTTCTGGAGCGAGCGCATGCTCGCCCTCACCGGCGATGCGAAGTACGCCGACGTGATCGAACGGATCGCGTACAACGTCCTGCTGGCGAGCATCAGCCTCGCGGGCGACGCGTACTTCTACACGAACGCGCTCCGCCAGGTGCGCGGCCTTCCGTTCGAGCTGCGGCGCCCGGGCGACACGGGGCAGCCGGTCGTACCGTCGCCGCCGCCATCGGACGAGCGCCTCCGCCAGGGGTACATGACGTGCTTCTGCTGCCCGCCGAACATCGCCCGCGCACTGGCGAGTTTCCATACCCGCGCGGCCTCCTTCGGCCCAGACGGTCTGTTCGTCAACCAATACGGTGGGAGCGAGATCTCGGTCGCGCGCGACGCAGCAAGTCTCGCGCTCCGCGAGGACAGCGACTACCCGTGGAACGGCCGCATCGCGTTCACCGTCACGGAAGCAGCGGGATCCGTACCGCTGAACCTGCGGATCCCTGTTTGGTCGTCGGGCGCGACGATCGCCGTCAACGGCGAAGACGTCGCGGTCAGCGGCCCGGGAACCTACACGCGCCTCGAGCGCGCATGGCAGCCCGGCGACGAGATCGTGCTCGACCTGCCGATGCCGGTGCGCGCACTGCGCGGCCACCGGCTCGCGGAGGAGATCACCGGCCAGGTCGCCGTGCAGCGCGGGCCCGTCGTGTACTGCCTCGAGAGCGCGGACCTGCCGGACGGTGTTCTGCTCGAGCAGGCGGCGTGGCGCCGCGCATCCGCGCTGACGCCGGTCCATACCGAGATCGCGGGCACACCCATCACGGCGCTCGAGGGCGAGCTGCAGGTGCTGCCCATCGCCGATTCGGGTGCGCTGTACGACGACCTGGAGGACGAGGCAGTCGGAACGACGCGCGCGCGTCTCGTGCCGTACTTTGCGTGGGGGAACCGGGGCCCGGGCGAGATGTCCGTATGGCTGCCGGTGGTGTGGTGAGCACGGGAATGACGAGCAGCCAGGTCATCGCGACCTACATCATCGAGACATCCCTGCCCCTGCAGCGGGCGGCCGAGGTTCTCGCTGGCGAGCAGTCGACCGGCACCTTCGTGCGCGTCGAGCGCGAATCGGACGATCTCCGCGCGCGATTCGCCGCGCAGATCGTCGACGTCGAAGAACTCCCGCCCAGCGGATCCGCTCCCCTCCCGGGCGCGGTCGGGAACCCCGCCGACCGCAAGCGCGCCCGCGTGCGCGTGCGCTTCCCGCTCGACAACTTCGGCCCGTCGCTTCCCAACCTCCTGGCGGCCGTCGCGGGCAACCTGTTCGAGATAAAAGAACTCGCCGCGATCCGCCTGGTCGATCTCGACCTTCCGCACGAGTTCGCCGACCGGTACGCCGGCCCGGCATTCGGCGTCGCCGGCACCCGCCGGCTGATGAACCGCCCGAAGGGCGCGATGCTCGGCACGATCATCAAGCCGAGCATCGGCCTGACTCCGGCGGAGACGGCGGATGTCGTCGCCGATCTCGCGGAGGCGGGAATCGACTTCATCAAGGACGACGAGCTGCAGGGCAACGGCACGCACTCGCCGCTCGAGCAGCGCGTCAAGGCGATCATGCCGGTGCTGCACCGGTACGCCGATCGCACCGGCAAGATGCCGATGTACGCGTTCAACATCACCGACGACATCGATCAACTGCGGCGCAATCACGACCTGGTGGTCGCACACGGCGGCACGTGCGTCATGGCGTGCATCAATATGGTGGGGTTGTCGGGCCTGGAGTTCCTGCGGAACCATGCGGAGGTGCCGATCCACGGCCATCGCGCGATGCTCGGGTCCTTCGCCCGCAGCGATCAGGTGGGCATCGCATTCGGCGCGTGGCAGAAGCTCGCCCGGCTCTCGGGGGCCGACCACCTGCACACGAACGGAATCAGCAACAAGTTCTACGAGTCGGACGCCGAGGTGCTCGCCGCAATCTCGGCCGTGCGAGAACCGCTGCACGATCTCACGCCGACCGTCCCCGTGCTGAGCTCGGGGCAGTGGGCGGGTCTCGCACACGCCACGTTCGAGGCCACCGGTACGACGGATATGCTCGTGCTGTCAGGCGGTGGAATCCACGGGCATCCCGACGGCGTCACGGGCGGGGTCGCCAGCATGCGCGAGGCGTGGGCATCGGCTGAACGGGGTGAGACCGCAGAGCAGGCGTACGCATCGTCCGAGGCCATCCGCCACGCAGCAGAGAGGTTCGGCAAGGTTCGTGTCTGAGGTTCGCGTCGCCTTCTACGGCGACGACTTCACCGGAAGCGTCGACGTGCTGCTGCAGTTCGCACGGCGCGGCCATCGCGGTCGGCTCTTCGTCGGGCGCCCCTCTCCCACGGCGCTAGCCGAGGCCGCTCGAACGAACGATGTGCTCGGCGTCGCGGGGATCGCGAGATCTCTCGCGTCCGCCGAGCTCACGGGTGAGGTGGCCCCCGCGCTCGATCTGCTGCTCACGCTGGACCCGCACATCCTTCAGTACAAGGCGTGCTCGACCGCCGACTCGTCGCCCGAGATCGGCAGCATCGGACGGGTGCTCGAGATCGCGCGCGAGAAGGTCCCCGGGCCAGTGCCGATTCTCTTCGCCCAGCCCGACTTCGGCAGGTACACGGCGTTCGGCCACCACTTCGCGGCAGAACGCGGCACCGTGTACCGGCTCGATCGGCAGCCGACCATGTCGCAGCACCCCTCGACGCCGATGCGCGAGTCAGACCTGGTCGTGCACCTCGGTGCGCAGACCGATCTGGCGATCGAGAGCATCCCCTTCACGGCGTACGACGGCCAGGCCCAACCGCGGAGACGCGCCGCTTCCGCGGAAGCGGCTGTCGATTCGGATCCGCAGTTCGGGCGCAATTCCGCGGTTGTGGGCCCCCTCGCGCGGCATTTGCGATCCTCCGACGCCGCGGGAATCATCCTCGACGCGCTCGACGACGATCATCTGCGCCTCATCGGCGAGGCGCTCGTATCGCTCGAGCGCCCGGTCTTCGCGATCGGATCCGGCGGCCTCAGCCACGCGATCGCTCTCGCGGATGCGCGCGCAGCGGACCCGATCCCCGCGTGCGGGAGAGAGGCCGGACCCGTGCTCGCCGTGTCGGGCAGTCGATCCGCGCAGACGCGCCGCCAGGCGGATGCCGCACGCGCGGCGGGGTGGCTCGTGCGCCCGCTGTCGCTTCAGCCCGACGCCGGACTGGACGACGTGCTCGAAGCGCTCGAGGAGGGGCGGAGCGTCGTGCTCACCTCGGACGACGCCGACGCATCTCAGGTGCCGACTGATTCGCTGCTGCATACGATCTCCACCGCGTGCACCCGTGCGGTCGATGGCGCACTACGCGGCGGATCCACTCGTCGCATCATCGTGTGCGGCGGCGACACGTCGAGTCGCGTTGCGACGCAGCTGGGTGTGACGTCGCTCTCGATCGCGGCCAACCCGTGGGACAACGTCGTGCTCCTGAATGCGCATGCCGACGATCCCGCGATCGACGGCGCGGAACTGCTGCTCAAGGGCGGGCAGGTCGGCGCAGACGACCTTTTCGAGGCGGTGCGCACGGGAGGTCCGTCGCCCGGTCCGTCACCACAGCGGTAGCGTCATACACGTCGGGGTCTTTCGGCGGACGGCACACGTGCCGGTTTCTCCGAAGGACCGCCGCGCTTGATCTGTGAGAGCCAGCGAGAAGGAGAAGCACAATGCCCACCATCGCGATCATCGGAGCCGGCCCCGGGCTCGGTGCGGCCGTGGCCCGTCGTTTCGCGCGCGAGGGGTACTCCATCGCCCTCATATCCCGCGACCAGTCGAAGCTCGACGATCTCGCCCGCCGGCTTCAGGACGGCGGTGCCGATGCGCGCGGGTACGCCGCGGACGTTCGCGACGCCGCGTCACTCGAGGATGCGCTCGCGCGCGCGGCATCCGAGCTCGGCGCGATCACGACCCTCCAATACAGTCCGCTGCCCGCGAAGACGTATCTCAAGAACGTGCTCGAGCTGACGCCGGAACTGGCACTCGAGGCGCTGCGGTTCTCCGCACTCGGGCTCGTCCATTCTGCGCGCGCCGTGCTTCCGGCGATGCGCGAGGCGGGCGACGGCAGCATCATCCTGATCAATGGCGGCACATCAGTGAAGGCACGGTCGGGCTTCGCAGGCACCTCCGTCGCGTTCCCTGCCGAGAGCGCCTACGGCGAGATGCTGCACGATGCGCTCGCGGCCGAGGGCATCCGCGTCGCCCAGCTCGTGATTCCCGGCGCGATCCCGAAGCTCAACCTCGAGAACGGCATCGACGACGTCGCCGACCGCATCTGGGATCTTCACCGCACGCCCGGCGAGTTCAGGACCATGCTCATCCCCCTCGAAGAGGGTCGCGAGTAGTTCCGGACGCAACCCGGTCGGCAGCCGTCAGGTCGCCTGAGACCGCGAGGCGGCATCACTGCGCGGGGGCTGCCACCGATTCGCGCTGAATCAGGACCGGCTGCTCGTCGACCGTCATCTCCTCGACCGCGCCGCCGTTGATCCGGCGCAGCAGCGACGCGACAGAATCGCGGCCGAGGCTTGCCATCGGCATTCGCACCGTGGTCAGCTTCGGCGCCGTGATCTCGACGTGCGCGACATCGTGCAACGCGACGATCGACAGGTCCTCCGGCACGCGGATCCCCATCTCGGCCGCTTCGATCAGCACTCCGAAAGCGGCGTTGACGTTCGCGACCACCAGCGCCGTCGGGCGGCCGGGGCGGCTCAGCAGGAGACGCGCCGCATCACGGCCTTGACGCAGGCCGTAGCCGAGGTGGGTCGCCAGCCTCGGGTCCGGCGCGATGCCGGCGCTGGTGAGCGCATCGCCGACGCCCTGTTCTCGGCGCTGGCTCGTATCGATGGTGCCGCCGACGAAGCCGATGCGCCGGTGACCGTTCCGCACAAGATGATCCGCCGCGAGAGCCCCGGCGGTTCGATCCGGAAGCGCCACGGTGCTGACGCCGCTGAGCGGCCCGTTGTTGACGAAGACCACTCGCTGCGAATCCGGCAGTGCGCTCGCGACGAGCGCGGCATCCGTGTCGTCGCGCTTCTGAAACAGCACGCCATCGACGCGCCGCTCCTGGATGAGCCGTGCGAAACCGGCCGCTCCGGGCTGAGTCTCGGCCGATGACCCCAGCAGGAGGTGATACCCGCGCTTCAGGGCCTCCACCTCGATCGCGGCCGCCAACTCGGCAAAGGTCGCGTTCGTGACGTCGGGCACGACGAGCGCGAGCAGATGCGTACGGGAGTTGCGAAGATTCCGGCCAGCGGAGTTCGGAACGTAGCGCAGAAGCTCCGCGGAGCGGACGATACGAGCCTTCGTCTCCGGTCTGGCCCGAACGCTCGGGTCTCCGTTCAACACGCGGGATACGACCGAAATCGAAACACCGCTATGCTCGGCCACGTCTTTGAGGGTAGCCATAGCACTACATCTTACGGGCCCCGCGCGCGACCCTCGGCACGACGCGGGGCCCGAGATATCACCCCTTCAGTGCGCCCTGTGCAGCGTTATCCATCACGGTGCGACGGAAGATCAGGAACAGGATCACCAGCGGGATGGTCGCGACGAGCGTTCCAGCCATGACGACCGAGTAATCGACGGATCCATACGCACCGCGCAGCAGCGCGAGCGCCAACGGCAGCGTCGCCTTGTCCGGATCGTTCAGCACCAGCAGCGGCCACAGGTACTCGTTCCAGTTCCACATGATCTGGAAGATCGCGAACGCGGCGATCGGCGCCTTCAGTCCGGGAACCCCGATGTGCAGGAAGACGCGGAGGAACCCCGCCCCGTCGACGCGCGACGCCTCGAGCAGCTCATCGGGGATTGCGGCGGATCCCTGACGCATCCAGAAGATGCCGAACGCGGTTGCCGCACCGGGCAGAATCAGCGGCCAGTACGTGTTGATCCAGCCGAGCTCCGCGTAGATCTGGAACGTGGGCACGAGCGCCACTCCCGTGGGGAGCACCATCGTCACCAACAGGATCGCGAACAGCTTGTCGCGCCCGGGGAAGCGGTACTTCGCGAACACGAAGCCGCCGAGCGCCGCGAAGAACACCTGCACGGCAGAGGAGACGACGGTGACGAACACCGAGTTGAGGAATGATCGTCCGAACGGCGTACCGTCGAGCACCACACCGAGATTGTCGAAGAATGACAGGCCCGGCCACAAACGTGGCGGCGAGGTGAAGATCTCCGACGTCGAGCTCGTCGCCATGACGACGAGCCAGTAGAACGGGAAGGCGTAGATGAGCGCCGAGATCAGCAGAATGACGTGCGAGACGACGGGCCGACGGACGCGCCGAGTCAGCGGCGGCTTTCCGTTCTTCGAGGCGATAAGCGTTGCCGTTTGCGTTGCCATCAGTTCTCCCGGTTGAGCTTCAAGAAGCGCGAGTTCAGGGCCGCCAGGACGATCAGGACGAAGAAGATCGCCCACCCGATCGCCGCGGCGTACCCGAGGTCGGGTTCGACGCTCGCCGATGATCCGGTTCCGAGGTACATCACCTGCAGGTACATCATCGTCAGACCGCTGTCCGCAGGCCCGGTGCCGCCGCTCAGCAGCACTTGTGGCTGCGTGAACAGCTGCAGACCGCCGATGGATCCGGTGATGGCGACGAACACGATCGTCGGACGCAGCAGCGGCACGGTTATCGACCAGAACCGGCGCATCGGGCCGGCCCCGTCGATCTCCGCAGCCTCGTACAGCTCCGGAGCGATTCCGGAGAGGCCTGCGAGGAAGATCACCATGAAGTAGCCCAGGCTGTGCCAGATGATCATCAGCGCGATCACGATGCGCACGCCCCACGGCGAGTTGAGCCACGGCACCGCACCGATGCCCACGAACTCCAGCAGCCGGTTGACGATGCCGTAGTCCCGCGAGAACAGCGACTGGAAGATCACCGCGATGGCGACGATCGAGGTGACCTGCGGCAGGAAGAACAGGGTCTGATAGATGCCGCGGCCGACCAGCCTCCTGTTGCTCAGCAGCACCGCCCCGACGAGCGCGCCGAGGATCACGGGGATCTGCCCGAGCACGAAGATCAGAACCGTGTTGCCGAGCGCGCGGACGAACTCGCCCTCGGTAAACAGGCGCTTGAACTGATCCAGCCCGACGAACTCCTGCTCGCCCAGGCCGTTCCACGACACCGTGCTCAGCTGGATCGCGTAGATCAGCGGCACGATGCCGAAGCAGAGGAACAGGATGAAGAACGGCGAGATCGACAGATACTCGCGCCAGTGCTTGACGATTGCGGGGCGCTTCGCCCGTGGTCGTTCAGTGGTGGTCTGCATGCGGCGGGCCTCAGCCCTCTACGTCGGAGTTCGCCTCGATGAAGTCCTGGAACGTCGACTCCGGATCGAGACCCCGATCGGCGATCTCCTGCAGCGCGGTGCGCGCCTCGCTCTCGATCACCGATCCGCCGGCAGCCGCGCGGGCGAGCTCGGCGTTCTCGGCGATCTCCGCGAAGACGCCGAACGCATCCTGTCCCCCGTAGAAGGGGTCGCCCGCGCGCAGGTCCTCATCGTCGTAGAGCGCGGCGGTTCCCGGGAACAGGCCCTGCTCGGTGTACGCGGCCTTCATCGCCTCGGGCGACGCGAGGAACATCGCTACCTCCGCCGCGGCGTCCGGATTCTCGGACGTCGCCAGCGCGGTCGAGTACGAACCCGTCAGCGAGGCTGTGCCGCCGGGTGTCTGCGCGACTCGCCACACGTCGGAATCCTCGCCGGCTGCCGGCTTGAGGATGCCCTCCTCGTAGCCCGGACCGACGAAGGCGATCAGGCTGTCCTGGGCGACCGCCGAGTTCCATTCGGCCGAGTACGGCTCGACGTTCGCGCACAGGTCGTCCTCGATCAACCCCGCAGAGCTCATGAACGCCTCCTCGGTGATAGGGCTGTCGAGGATGTTCTTCGGCTCGCCGTCGCTGAAGTCGAAGTACATGTAGTGGTTCTGGGCGAGCTGCAGCCGGTAGTACGAGAAGGGCGAGTCGCATGCGAGATAGCCGGCGTCGCTGGCAGCCTGCGCGAACTCCTCGTAGTCCTCAAGCGTCGAGACTTCGGCCGCGAACTCGTCCGGGTCGCTCGGGTATCCGAGTTCTTCGACCTTGTCAGCCCGATAGAAGAATCCCCAGGGGCCGATGTCCGTCGGCAGGCCGATCTGGTGTCCTTCGGCATCCTGCCCGGCGGGCAGCGTCCACTCCACGATCTCCTGCTCGTTGGTGAACCCGTGCTCGTTCATATCGAGGAACTGATCGGCGACTTCGAAGTACTCGGGGAGGTTCCCACCGATGATCGCGACGTCCGGCAGATTGCTGTTCGTGCGCAGTCCGGACCTCAGGTTGTCGTCGATCGTGTTGATCCGCGACACGGTGATGTCGTAGTCGGGGAACTCTTCAGCCAGAAGCTCCTCCACGTTGGAGCCGACACTCGCCGGTCGCGCCCAGATGGTGAGTTCGTTCTCGTTGGAACCTCCACCGCTGCAGGCGGCGAGCGAACTGGCCATAACGACCCCGGTCACGACGGCAGAAATTTTGATCATTTTGCGCATCAGGTGTGGACACTCCCTTGTGAACATCGGCTTGTCGGAAGACACCAGCGCCTTCCGTTCCGCTGAAACGCTACATGACGTGCATACATATGCGCAAACGTTTATTCAGTCAGGAGTGTGTCCTACGTCGCTCAGCGGAAATCGACAGACGCGAGCTCACGCTCCTCACCCGCGCCGAGGCGCATCTGCAGTTCACCGGTGTCATGCGCCACGCGAACCTGGACGGCCCGATCTCTCACGTTGCGGATCCGCGCCGACTCGAGCCGCCCGTCTCGCCATGCGAGGTCGACCGCGACGCCGCCCCGCGCGCGGAGGCCGCGCACCGATCCGCTCCGCATGGCGGCGGGAATGACCGGAAGCAGCTCGATCACGCCGAGGTGGCTCTGCACGAGGCACTCGGAGAGCGCAGCGACGATGCCCAGGTTGCCGTCGATCTGGAACGGCGGGTGCGCGGAGAAGAGATTCGGATAGAGTCCGCCGCGCCATCGCCCCCCACCATCCGGCGCGCGGGTGTCGTCGGTCGTGCGCACGAACAGATCGAGCAGCCGGTCGACCGCGTCGGGTTGGCGCAGGCGCGCACGCATGGCCGCTTTCCAAGCGAGCGACCATCCCGTGGATTCGTCGCCGCGCGCGTCGAGGCTTCGCCGCGCCGCGTCGGCCAACTCCCCGCAGGGCTCGCCGTCGAGCGGATGGACGAAGACCAGGTGCGCCATATGGCGATGGCGCGGATCTTCCATCTCATCTATGCCGCGCCACTCCTCGACGAGACCGTCGGCGCCGATCGTCGGGTCGGGCAGCCGCTCCCGCGCCGCCGCGGCGCGCACGACGACGTCGTCATCGATTCCGAGAACACCCGCGGCCTCGACGACGACCCCCATCAGATACTTCGCGAGCGCGAGATCCATCGTCGAGTCGGCGGCGAGGGCGAACGAACGCCCGTCTTCTGCGACGAACTTGTTCTCGGGCGACGTCGAGAGGGCGAATCCGAGGCGTCCCTCCTCACGTTCCGTCATCCAGTCGAGCACGAACGCCGCCGCGCCGCGGATCAACGGCCACGACCGTTCGAGGTCCTCGACGCTGTCGCCGAATCGATACCTCTCCCAGAGGTGCGTCACCAACCACGGGCCGGCCATCGGCCAGAACGCCCAGGCGACATCATGGGTGCCGTCTCCCACGAGGTCGCCGTACGCCCACACGTCGCTGCATTGGTGCGCGACCCAGCCCGAGGCGCCGTAGAGCCGTCGGGCGGCCGCTTCGCCGCGTTCCGCGAGAGCGCCGACGTACCGCTGCAGCGGCTCGGTGCATTCCGGCAGATCGGTGGTCTCGGCCAGCCAGTAGTTCATCTCGAGATTGATGTTCAGCGTGTAGTCGGAGCTCCACGGCGGTTGCATCTCGGCGTTCCAGATGCCCTGGAGGTTCGCCGGCACCCCACCGGGACGCGATGCCGAAATCAGCAGGTATCGCCCCAGGTGGAACAGAAGCGCGAGCAGTGCCGGATCAGCCGTCACGTCTGCTGACTCACCGCGCTGCACGGCGGCCAGCCGTTCAGCGGTGGTCTCGGCCTCAGTCCCGCCCGGAAGGCTCAGCGCGACGCGGTCATACAGCTCGCGATGGGCGTCGCGGTGCCGTGCACGCAGCGCGTCGACGCCCCGGGTCTCGGCGTCGGATGCGCGCCGTTGCGCCGTAGCCACCACCTCACTGAGCGGGCGGGACGGCGCTTCGGTCGAGCCGATGAACGTGGTCTCGATGGCGACGACGAGGACTGCCGCCTCACCGGGATCCGTGCGCACGGTGATCCGTTCGCCGTCTGCCAGAAGCGTCGCGCCGTGCGCGCGTACGACGAGCGCCGCCCGCACGCCCCCCGGCGTCTCCGCGTACCGGACGGGCTCGTCCTCGTCTGCCCAACTGGGCAGCACGTCGTCCGGGGCGCGGCAGATCATCGTCGCCTCGCCCGGACGGGCATGCGCCGACTCGACGCGCAACGAGCTGGTCAGCTCGAACTCGACCCCATGCTCGGCGCCTTCGAGATGCACGACGAGCACGTCGTCGGCGCCGCTCACGAAGACCGACTGCTCGACCCGACCGCGCCTCAGGATCGTGCGGCATTCCGCGTCCCGCAGGTCGAGGATCCGCTCGCATTCGCCCTCCCCTGCGTCCGCCGCGTCGAGACGCCGCGTCAGCCGGGCGAGCGGAAGGAACGACTGCGGGTAGGAGTGCTGCAGCGTGCGCAGCGCCGCCTCCGCGGTTGCGTGGTCGCCCTCGGCGATGCTCCCCTCCGCGCCGGCGATCGCGCGACGAGCGTGATCAGCATCGATGGGATGCGGGTCGGGCGACCGACCGTCGCCCGACCAGACGGTTGCGTGATTGAGCAGGATGACGTCATCCTCGGTGCCGCCGTGGCACATTGCGCCGATGAAACCGTTGCCGAGGGGATACGCCTCCACCCACCGTTCGGCGGGCTCAGTCGACCTCAGCTCATGGATGGAGGATGCGGACACGATAGCTCCCGGTGCGATCGTTGTGGCCGACGCCCTACTGTCGTCGTCGACTCTCGAGCGCTCACTCTAGCAATCGATTTTTCAACTGAGTATCCTATAGGCCGGACCAGATACATCAACGTGAGCAAACGATGTACCATCGCGGAATGACCGCGTACGACTCCGCACGCCTGCGGACCCCGCACAAGCAACGTGAGCTCGTCATCGCACCGAGCCTGCGTACCGGGGACTTCTTCTCGCACGGCGTCGACTGCCCATTCGTCTTCCATCACGAGGGCCGGCTCGGCATGACGATGGTCGGCTGGGACGGCATCGGCTATCAAACTGGGCTCAGTTGGTTCGACGGCGAGCGCTGGTCGGTTCCCGAGCTGATCTTCGGGCGCGATTCCGGCTCGGCTCACCGGCGTTACAACAGCGCGCTGACATCCATTCTGCGTGACAACGACCTGCACGGCGACGGCGAGCTGGTCAGGATCGACGGTTGGCACTACGGCACGTACCACGCGTACCCGGCGCCGGGTTACGAAGAAGGGCCGGGTATCGTCGGCATCGCCCGCAGCCGAGATCTGCGCAGCTGGGAGGAGTTCGGCACCCCACTCATCGCTTCGGACGGCGCCGACTGGGAACGCGGCGGGTTGTACAAATCGTGGCTGATGCACGACGGCGGGCGCTTCCTGTTGTTCTACAACGCCAAGGACGAGGCGCCCTCTCGGTGGCAGGAGCAAACCGGACTCGCCGTTTCAGACGATATGCGCACGTGGTCCCGCGTCGAGCAGAATCCGTTGCTCGTCAATGGGCCGACGGGATCCATCGACGATCGCTTCGCGTCCGATCCGTGCGTCCTACGCGACGGCGACACATGGGTGATGTTCTACTTCGGCCTCAGCAGCGACGGCCGCGCCCGCGAGACGTTCGCGTGGTCGCGCGACTTGCGCACCTGGTGGCAGCCGCGGCAGGTGCTCGTCGACGTCGGTGAGGCTGGATCCGTCGATACCGAGTACGCGCACAAACCCGCCGTCATCACCCACGACGGACGCCTCGAGCACTATTACTGCGGCGTGAGCCTGCTGCCGGAGCCGGTCGAGATCGACGGGTACCGGCAGCGCGAGCTGCGCGGCATCGCGCTCGCGCGCTCGTAGCGCGGATCCGCGGAGCCGCCCGCGTTCACGTCGCGAACGGTTCCCACAGGAGCGCGGTGTCCCACGCGCCGAGCGCGAGCCGATCCTCGCCGTTCCCGTGCTCGTCGACCTGGCCCTCGGGCCACGGCAGAGTCACGGGATCCGCGGACCAGTTGAAGTACGCGTGCATGCGTTCGTCCGAGCCCGTGCTCGACGTGTGCGTGACCGACGGCACCTCGCTGCGCCACCGCGGGATAGCGTCGCGGTCGGCGAGACCCGCGATGAGCTCGTGAGCGGCGGCTGCGTCGGGAACGAACCCGATGACGCTGACCCGACCCTCGCCGTGGGCGGCTGTCGTCGCGGCGGCGAAATCGCCCATGCCGTGGTGCGCGTATCGTGCGATCGTCTCCGCGTCGCCCGGGCGGATCCACTCGGCCCAGCCGTCGGCACTGCCGAACACCGTCCCATCCGCCGCAACGACGGGCACTTCGTCGCGCAGCGTCGTGAACTCCTGATAATCGGCGCCCGCGAGATCGGCCAAGCGCCCCGGCTGCGGGGCTCGGCGAACGACTGCCCACTCGTCGGCGTACCCGCTGCGCGGGCCGAGCACGAGGTGACCACCCGCGGCGACGTAGTCGCGCAGCACGTCGAGCACGCCGTCGGGGGCGACATAGAGGCCGGGCACGATCAGCATCCGGTATGTCTCCGCGAGCTCGCGCCCCGACGGAAGATCGCGGTCGTGCAGCACGTGGGTCTGCAACCCGGCGTCGAACGCTCCGCGGTAGAACGCCTCGACGATGCGCTGATAGCCGCGCGACGACGGTGCCTTCGGCTCGTCCGGGAACACCGGTTCGAACGCGAGCGCGTACTTCGACGGCGTCGAGAAGATCATCGCGACCTGCGCATCCGGCACGGTGTCGGCCACGCGGGGGCCGAGCCGCTCGATCTCGGCGCCGAGCTCGGCGATGTTGCGGTAGACGCGACCGGGGCGCTGATCGTGCGGCAGCACGCCGACCCAGTGGGTCTCGGTTCCGAAGTGGTTCGTGTGCCAGTGCCAGTACTCGATCAGTCGGGCGCCGCGCGCGATCATCGACCACGCGGCCTGCCGCCACTGGCCGTCCCAACCGGGCTCCGAGACGTTCGAGGCGTTGATCGCCCCCGCGTTCGTCTCGGTCACGAGGAAGGGCGAGCGTCGCGACGAGAACATGCGGTCCGCGGTGAGGTAGACGCTCCACACGCCATCCGACATCCAGCCCTGCGGGCGCACGGGCGCCGGGTGGGCGAGTCCGTCCTGCATGCGGTAATACGCGTTGCCGGAGACCATGTCGAGACGCCGGCCGATCTGTAGGTCGTCGGCGGCCGGACGGTCGAACGCCACGCACGTCGTGACCCACTGTTCGTCGCGCGCAAGCGGGCGCACGATGTCGGCCTGCCACCCGATGAAATCGGCGACGACCTCCGACTGGTACATCCGCCACGCCAGGTCGTACTGTGGCTGGGCGTTGCCGCCGGGCCGCCACAGCTCGTCCCATGAGTTCATGCGGTGCGACCAGTACACCAGGCCCCACCGATCGTTCGCCTCGTCCACCGAGTCGAACTTCTCGCCGAGCCATTCGCGGAAGCCCTCGAACGCGGTCTCGTTATGCAGCAGGAGAAGACCGGGCTCGTTGTCGAGCTGGTACCCGATCACGGCCGGATGGTCGCGGAACTCGGAGACGATCGTGCGGATGATCCGCTCGGCATAGCGCCGGAACACGGGGTGCAGCAGGTCGATCTCCTGACGCGCGCCCCAGCCGAACCGATGGCCGGTCGCCGATTCCGCCGCGATCTCGGGGTGCGCCGTGAACAGCCACGGCGGCGCGGCGTAGGTGGGCGTCCCGAGGATCACGTCGATCCCATGCGCGGCTGCGGCATCGAGCACCTCGCGCATCCACGCCGTCTCGAACTCGCCGTCGCGCGGCTCCCACGTGCTCCAGGTCGACTCGCCGACTCGGATCACGGAGAATCCGGCGTCGCGCATCAGCCGCATGTCCTCCGCCAGGCGGGGACTGGGCTGGTACTCGTGGTAGTACGCGGCGCCGAAGCCGATCGGAGCGCTCATCGCTCGCTCACCGCCCAGCGCAGCGAGAGGCCTGCCTCCTGCGGATGCAGGCGGTGCTGCGGAAGCACGCCCGGCCCGCACGCGGCCGTGCCGACGCCGTGCACCCGTGCGTTCACACTCAGCACGAGCCGCCCCGTTTCGTCCGAGAGCTCGTGCGGGTGCGCCGCATCGGCGAGCTCCGCGTCCGTCCACGGACGCAGGGTGAATGCGAACGGTTCTCCGCTCAGCACGAGTCGTCCCTCCTCCAGTTCGATCTCCAGAATGCTCACGTCGGCGCGCAGACCATTCTCCTGCGGCCGCAGGTAATGCTCCTGCAGGTCGCCGACGGTTCCGCCGAACCAGCCCACGCGCGCACCCGAGCCGGTGTCGGGATAAGCCTGCCGGAACCCCCGGCCGAACCATCGCACGCGCGTCGAGGATCCGCCCTCGGGGATCACCCAGTCGAGCCCGATTCTCGGCACCGTCGCCGCCGGATCCCACGGCCCGACCGGCCCGAAGCGGGCATCGATGCGCAGCTCACCACCCTCGTACGAGAACCGGATCGACTCGTCGAACCCGACGTCGCGGCCGGGGAACCCCCAGTGCGTGCGCCGGACGAGCGGTCCGTCCGCACCTCGATCGATCGATCGCGCGATCGGCGTATGCAGCGCGAGTTCGTCCCACGCCCGCGCCTCCGAGGTGCCGCCGAGGTACACCATCCGCGTGGCCAGATCATTGTCGGTCGGCGCGCGCCAGACGCCCAGCGTCGGGCCCTGGATCCGCACGCCGCCGTTCGCGACTCCGTCGCGTGTGACCCTCCAATCGCCGCCTGAAGAGGGTGCCGGATCCGGGCGGCGCACGAGCCGCTCTCCCCAAGCGACCTCGTGGCCCGCGGGCGCCCACGCCGCATCATCGGCCGTTACGGCGCTCACCGTGACGACCGAAGCGTCGGCCGGCGTCTGGAACGGGACCACGGTCTCTTCGCCCGGCGCGATCGCCGGCACATCGATCGGGCGCGTGATCGTGCTCCCGTCGAGCTGCACCGTACGGACGACGAAGCCGAATCGCCCCGTGTCGCTGCGCTCCTGCCAGTTCGTGATCGTGATCGCATCGACACCGACGCGGATATCGACCGGACGGAACACCTGCGTCAGATCGGCGAGCGCGGGCCGCCCGGTCCTGTCTGCGGCGACGACGCCGTCCGCGACGAAATTGCCGTCGTGCACAGGCTCGCCGAAGTCTCCGCCATACGCATAACCGGTGCGTTTGTCGCCAACGTCCTGCGCGATCCCGTGCTCGAACCACTCCCAGATGAATCCGCCCTGCAGCCGCGGATACCGCCGGAACAGCTCCTGATACTCCTCCAGGCCGCCCGGGCCCGTGCCCATCGCATGGGCGTACTCGCACAGGATGAACGGCTTGTCGTCGAGCCCGCTCAGCTCGCCCTCGTCCGAAAGGATCACGGCGTGCCGAGGAAGCGTCACGGGCTCGAAACGGCCGATCTTCTCGAGGCGCTCGTGGTCGACGTACATCAACGAGAAGACATCCGAGTGGCGGAAGGTGTAGTCGCGTTCGTAATGGATCGGGCGCGAGCGGTCGAGCTCGAGCGCGGCCTCGCGCATGTCCGCGAGGTTGCAGCCGGCGCCGCTCTCGTTGCCGAGCGACCACATCAGAATGCTCGGGTGGTTCCGGTCACGGGCTACCATGCGCTGCACCCGGTCGACAAGGGCGTCCCGCCATGCCGGATCGTCGACGGGGTTAGAGCGCTCCCCGACCTCGGAGAACCCATGCGTCTCGAAATCGGCTTCATCGATCACCCAGAAGCCGAGCTCGTCGGCGAGGTCCAGGAGGTAGGGCTGCGGCGGGTAATGGCTCGTGCGGATCGCGTTGATGTTGCTGCGCTTCATCAGCAGCAGGTCGTCGCGCATGTCCTGCTTTGTCACCGCCCGGCCCCGCTCCGGGTGGTGGTCGTGACGGTTCGCGCCGCGGAACAGCACCGGGATGCCGTTGACGAGGATCTGCGCGTCGGCGATCTCGACGCGGCGGAACCCGATCCGCACCGTCGCACGCTCGCCTGCCGTCTCGACGACGAGCGGATAGAGCACCGGATCCTCGGCTGACCACGGACGCACGCCGGGGATCCGCAGCTGATCGCCCGCGGCGGCGTCGACGTCCAGCTCGGCGATGCGGATACGCGCTCCGGGCGACGCGGATTCGACGTCGACGCGAAGCAGACCGTCGCCGGTCGTGGGATCGTAATCGGCGTCGATGCGCAGGTCGTCGATGCTCTGAGCGGACCGCAGTAGCACGTGCACGGGCCGGAAGATGCCCGACAGCCACCACATGTCCTGATCCTCGAGATAGCTCGTAGCGCTCCATTGCACGACGCGAACGCGCAGGTCGTTCATGCCCGCACGCGCACGGGCCGTCACGTCGAACTCGTGAGTGTTGCGGCTGCCCTTCGTGGTTCCGATCCGCTCGCCGTTGAACCAGACCTCGGCTGAGTTGTCGATGCCGTCGAAACGCAGCAGCACCTGCCGGTCCGCGATATCGGGCAGCTCGACGTCACGCTGATAGTCGCCGACGGGGTTGGCATCGGGCACGTGCGGCGGGTCGACGGGGAACGGATAGGTGACGTTGGTGTACGCCGGCCTTCCGTGCCCGTGCAGCTGCCAGTGGGCGGGCACCGGGATCGTACTTGCTCCGCGGACCGGCCCCTCGGGTGCGTGCGACGCGCGTTCGTGCAGTGCGAACCGCCAGTCGCCGTCCAGGGCGATCTCTTCGGCGTCGGTATCGAAGCGAGCTCGCGGAGGAAGAGCCGCGATCCCGGGGCCGGGGCCGTCGACGAGAGCGTGGATATCTGACATTGAACAAACCTTTGTTCAGTGATGGGAACGACACTGTCGTATTCCAGCCTGCCATATGGGTCGAGATCCACGACGTTCGCTAGGGTGTGCATAATCGTTTTTTCACAACGCCGTCAACATTCGAGGAACCCATGATCGATCGCAGGTCGCTCACCCGCCGACACGACGTACGCTACGCAGAAGTTCACCGCGATGCGCCGCTCAGCGTGGGCAACGGCGAGTTCGCCTTCACGGCGGACGTGACCGGGCTGCAGACGTTCGCCGCCGACTACGAGCGCGCAGCGGGTCGGCGCGATGGCGTCGCCGTCATGCCCCTCGGCACCCAGGCCCAGTGGTGCTACCACTGGGCGCCGAACCCGGAGGGCTTCGATCTCGACGACACGCTCGAGACGTTCGCGAGTCCGCGTGGGAACGTGCAGTATCCGACCGCCTACGACTACCGGGAGGACAAGCAGGCATCAGCCGATTCAGGTCGCGGTGCCGGCTACTACTACTGGGCGAACCCGCAGCGCGTGCACCTTGCGCAGATCGGATTCGTCAGCCTCGACGGCGCACCGCTCGAGCTCAACGAGATCGAGGGCATCGATCAGAGGCTCGACCTGTGGGAGGGGATCCTGCACAGCCGGTTCCGCGTGCGCGGCGCGCACGTTACGGTGCGTACGGCTGTCGATCCCGATCGCGACGCGCTCGCGGTCGACGCGTCCTCTCCCCTTTTCGCGTCGGGCGGCCTGGGCATCGAGGTCGCATTCCCCTCCGTCGAGGAATCGTTCGAGGCCCCGCCCGCCTGGGGTATCGACGACAGCCACCGCACGCAGGTGCGGACCACCGACGACGCCGTCGACATCGAGCGCACGATCGACGAGACTCGCTATCACGTGCGCATCCATCGCGAGGCGGGGAGCTCGGTCCAGAGGTCGGGCCCACACGCGCTGCGCATCGCCAGCGATGGGACCGACCGCATCTCGGTCGCGGTCGAGTTCGCCGCTGATGACATCCGAACGTGGCTGCCCACCGCCGACGTCTTCGTCGCCGCGGCGGCGTACTGGCGGTCGTTCTGGGAACGCGGCGCGGCCGTCGACCTGTCGAGCAGCAATGATCCCCGCGCGGCTGAGCTCGAGCGACGGGTCGTGCTCTCGCAGTATCAGACGGCAGTGAACGGGGCTGGCTCCACGCCTCCCCAGGAGTCGGGCCTCGTCTGCAACAGCTGGGGCGGCACCTTCCACCTCGAGATGCACTGGTGGCACGCCGCGCACTTCGCCGCGTGGGGACGCCCCGACCTGCTCGAACGCAGCTTCCGGTGGTACCGCAGCATTCTTCCCGTCGCCCGCGAGACGGCGGCGAAACAGGGCTTCGCCGGCGCCCGGTGGCCGAAGCACGTCGGGCCGGAAGGCATCGAGAGCCCCAACGAGATAGGCCCGCTCCTCGTATGGCAGCAACCGCATCCGATCCACTTCGCCGAACTGCTGTATGCGGCAACCGACGAGCCCGAGCGCATCCTCGCGGACTATGCCGAGGTCGTCGACGAGACCGCCGCCTTCCTCGCGTCCTTCGCATGGCGGGAGGACGACGGCTGGCACCTCGCGCCGCCGCTCATGCCGGCCCAGGAGATCTACGGCGCCGAAGACACGTGGGATCCGCTCTTCGAGCTGTCCTACATCCGCTGGGCGCTCCTGGTGGCGCAAGACTGGCGACGGCGGCGCGGGCTCGAACCCGAACCGGTCTGGCAGGAGGTCGCCGACGGTCTCGTCCCCACCGTCACCCGCGACGGTGACGACGCATGGTACGACGCGGTTCAGCGCCCGCCGCGCACCGCGTTCACCGATCATCCCTCCATGGTCGGCGCGCTCGGCGTCGTTCCTGATACCGGCGCGATCGACCACGAGGCGATGTGGCGCACGGTCGAACGCGCGGTGGACGAGTGGAAGTGGGAAAGCGCGTGGGGATGGGACTTCCCCATGCTCGCGATGTGCGCCACACGCCTCGGCCGCAGCGATCAGGCACTCGACCTGCTGCTGCGCGACGCGCAGAAGAATACCTATCTCCCGAACGGGCACAACATGCAGGTACCCACGCGCCTGCCGCTGTACCTACCCGGCAACGGGGGGCTCCTGATGGCCGTCGCCCTGATGTTCGGCGGGTGGATCGACGCGAGCGGCAACCGTGTGATCCCTCACCTGCCCGAGGGGTGGTCGGTCGAGGCCGAGGGCTTCGCCGACCGCCCCTGAGCCGCGCGTCACAGCGCGATCAGCCGCACGATCCAGGTCGTTCGCTCGCGCGGCACGCGGTACACCTCGGGCAGGGCGGGGCCGACCGAGGCTGATCCCACCCCCATCTGGCCGCGGTCGATATTGAGCCACACGTTGCCGGAATCCGTCAGCTCGTGGCGATGTTCGGCGCGTTCGAGATCGTGCGAGGTCCACCGGCGGGCAGTGAAGTCGAAGTCGCCTTCCACGCGCAGGCCGCCGACTTCGAGCCAGCGCGTATCGACGTGGTTCCCGTTCTCCTGGGGCACCTCGTACGGCGTCTGCATGTCTTCGATCGACCGCGTGTGCACCCCGAACCGGGCGCCCTCTCGCGAGTCGGCATACGTCTCATCCGGTCCGCGGCCGAACCAGGTCGCCTCGTCGACGGATCCCGGAAGCGCGAACTGCAGCCCGACGCGAGGGATCCATACGTCGAGATGCTGATAAGGCGTGTCGCCCCAGGGACCGACGAAGTCAACGGTCGTCGTCAGTTCGAGGCCGCCTCCCGTGTCGCGCCAGCGCATCTCCCACTCCACGGCGTGGTTGCGGGTGGCGGCACCCAGCCGTCCGCGCACGACGAGTGCGTCCGCGACGATTTCGACCGAACGGATCCGGTCGATCAGGCGATTCTGCCCCGCCTGCTCCCAGACCTTCGCGACGTTGTTGTTGCCGCCCTGGCCGTGATCGTTCTCGGTCGGTGCACGGTGCAGGTCGAGTGCGGGGCCTGTCACGTCGATGTTGCCGAGCGATCGCAGCCGGCCACCCTCGAACAGGGCCTCGCCGAGCCGGATCAGGGATCCTTCGGCGCGCGGAACCCGAGCCGAATCTGCGGAGATGGGGCCGAACTGCGGATCCGTACGCTCATTCCTCTCCGCAGTTGCGGCCCGTCTCCGCGCGTACGGCACAACCCGCTGCCCCCAGCCGACCACATGGCCGGCGGGCGCCCAGAGCTCATCGGCGGCGAGCACCGCCTCGACCGTGAGCACGAGGTCTGGCCCCGAGGGCTGCTCGGGCGCGGGAACCGACGCACACGCCCCCGCATCCAGCCACACGTCGAGCTCCCCCGACGACACCACGGCGGATCCGCTGGTCCACGCCCAGCGGAACACAAGATCATCCGTGGCCCGCGAGTGTCGAGTGTTCGACACAGAGATCTCGTGCTCGCCGACGCTGATACCGATCGGTGAGTACGCCTTCGCCAGCTCCGCGAGGGCCGGCGAGGGCGTGCGGTCCGAGAATACGAGTCCGTCGAGGTTGAATCGGCCGCCGTTGGGCTCGTAGTCGATGTCGCGACCCGTGAGGAATCCGCCGTGCGGCCCACGGTATCCGTGGTCGATCCATTCCCACACGAAGCCGCCGCAAATACGCTCGTGCTTCGCCATGATCTCCCAGTAGTCGATGAGAGATCCGGGCCCGTTGCCCATCGCGTGGGCGTATTCGATCAGCAGGAACGGCAGGCCGCGGCGCCGCTCGTCGACCGGGTCGTGCTCGTCCGATGCCGCTTCGTCGAACTCCATGCCGTGCATGCCGACCTTGCGCGAAGCCGGCTCCTCGCGGCGGCCGATCTGCTCGAGCACCTCGAGCGAGGGATACATCACAGAATAGAAATCGCTGTCACGGTACGACGGATCGCGCTCGTAGATGACGGAGCGCGACGAGTCCCGCTCGTCGATCCACGCCCGCATCTCGGCGAATGTGTCGCCGGTCATCGATTCGTTCGCCATCGACCAGGTGACGATGCTCGGGTGGTTCTTGTCGCGCTCGAGCGTGCGGCGCATGCGATCCATCAGAGCGTCTCGCCACTCGGGCAGCGCCGGCGGATTCGATTCCCACCCCTCGTAAATGAAGCCGTGCGTCTCAAGATCGTTCTCGAGCACGACCCACAGGCCGTACTCGTCGCAGAGGCGCAGGAACTCGGGGTGCGGCGGGTAGTGGCTCGTGCGCACCGCGTCGATGTTGGCGCGCTTCATCATCTCGATGTCGCGGCGCATGACCTCGGTGTCGAGCGCGCGGCCCCTGTCGGCGTCGTGCTCGTGCCGGTTCACGCCGCGGAAGGTGACCGGCCGCCCGTTGACCTGGAAGACGCCGTTCCCGATCGACACACGGCGAAAACCCACGGCGAGCGCGATCGTCTCACCCGCCGACTGCAAGGATCCGCGGTACAGGCGCGGGCTCTCCGCGCTCCACGGATCCACGGGCCCGCTCCAGTCTTCGCCCGCGGGGATCCGGATGCCGAGCTCCGGGATCTCTACGGTCGCCGGCACACCGGCATCGACCCTCATCGTGCCGATGCCGGTGACGTGGTCGTAGTCGGCGTGCACGAAGTGATCGTCGATGGATCCGTCGGGGCGCGCGATAAGCTCCACGTCGCGGAAGATGCCGGGCAGCCACCACATGTCCTGGTCTTCGAGATACGTGCCGGCCGAGAATCGGTGCACCCGCACCGCCAGCACGTTGCGCCCTGCGCGCACGGGCGCATCGAACTCGAATGGCAGGCGGGATCCCATCGACCAGCCGAGCTCGACGCCGTTCAGCCACACCTTGGCGCACGAGTCGACGCCCTGGAAGCGCAGCACAGCGGCGCCGAAATCCGGGGGCACGTCGAACTCGATCCGGTAGTCGCCCGTAGGGTTCTCGTCGGGCACGAACGGAGGATCGAGCGGAATCGGGTACGCCGTATTCGTGTAGATCGGGCCCTCGGCCGTGCCGCGCATGTTGCGCGCGGGCCCGCCGACGAGCGGCGTGAACTCCTCCAGCACCCAGTGGCTCGGCACGCGCATGTCATCCCACCCCGACGCGTCGAACTCATCCGACACAAACGCGCTTCCCGTCCCCTCGGCCGTGGGCGCGAGACGGAACTTCCACGTGCCGTTCAGCGAGATCGTTCGTGCATCGGTGATCGCGTCGGCTCGCGGGGCGCGGCGCCCCTCGCCCGGCAGGGTCGACTCCCAATACTGTTCGATCATCAGGGCTCCTCCGTGTCGCCGATGGGCGTGGGCGCGGCGGGGTGCCCCTCGATCTCAGACCACAGCTCGCCTGGCACGGGCGTCTGCGCAAGGGCGCGCAGCTGCTCGACGCGCGCGGGTGAGCTCGCCGTGACGACCGTCGAGTCGACCAGCGGGGAGCGCAGCGAGAACTGCAGCGCCACGCCGGCGAGCGGCACGCCGAAATCTGCGCACAGCCGCTCGAGGCCGGCGGTCCACTCGCGCAGCTCGGACGAGACGGGCTGATACGCGTACGACGATCCGGCGGCGCTGCCCTTCGCGAGCAGGTTGCCGCCGAACGGTGCCGCGTTGAAGATCGTCATACCGCGACGGCGCGCGTTGTCGAACAGGCCCGCCGCACTGCGGTCGACGAGCGTGAAGCGATTGTGCGAGAGCACCATGTCGAACGCGCCGGTGTCGACGTATCGCTCGACGACGGGCGTGCGTCCCGCGGCGATGCCGATTGCATCCGCGCGCCCCTCATCGCGGATCCGTACCATCTCGTCGATCACGCCGCCCGACTCGCGCGCGGCGCGGAACGGGATGACGTAGGGATCATGCAGGTGCAGCCACCGCACCCGCTCGAGACCGAGTCGTGCAAGGCTCTGCTCGTGGGACCTCCGCACCTGTTCCGCATCGAAGGCGCCGGTTCTCACATCACGGTCTACCTTCGTGATGAGGCGGTCAGCCGCAGCCACGCGCTCGGCGGGGGCGAGCTCTGCGAGGGCGATTCCGAGCACCTCCTCGGCCCGGCCGTCGGCGTACATGTTCGACGTGTCCACGAAGGCCCCGGAGCGCAGCATGGCGACGGCCGTCGCGACCGCGGCGGCTTCCTCCGCCGATCCTGCGCCCGTGCCGCGCCCGAGATCCGTGGTGCCGAAGGTCAGCTCGCCGAGCGAGTCGAGACCGTCGTGCTCGTGGTCGGTCGTCATTCCGCACCTTCCATTATGCATAACAATTCAGCCATGAATGCGTTACCATTCTAGTCAGACGAGGAGGAATATGCCCAGGTCGACGTCGATCAGTACGCCAGAGGTCTCCACGCGCGCGATCGATCGCATTGCGAACGCCAGCGACGCGTCCCACTATCTCCTCACCCCGCGCGGTGTCGCAATCGCCGACGACGTCGCAGATGTCGCGCGTCTGATGCGCGCGGCGACGGATTCCGGATCCGCCATCACGTTCCGCTCCGGCGGCACGAGCCTGTCCGGGCAGGCGTCGGGCGATGACCTGCTCGTCGACGTGCGGCGCCGATTCCGCAGGATCACCGTGCTCGACGGAGGCGCCAGGGTGCGCGTCGAGCCCGGCGCGACCGTGCGACAGGTCAACGCTATGCTCGCGCGGCACGGATACCGGCTCGGTCCGGATCCCGCGAGCGAGGCGGCGTGCACGATCGGCGGTGTCGTGAACAACAACTCCAGCGGCATGATCTGCGGCACGACCGAGAACACCTACGAGACGCTCGAGTCTCTCGTCTTCGTGCTGCCGTCGGGCACGGCCGTCGATACAGCCGATCCGCACGCCGACGCGCAGCTCAGCCGAGCCGAGCCCGAGTTGGTGGCGGGCCTCGAACGCCTGCGTCGCCGCGTGACCGAGAACGCTGCGTCCGTGGCGCTCATCCGCCGCGCCTTCGCCATGAAGAACACCATGGGCTACGGGATCAACGCGTTCGTCGACCACTCCTCCCCCGCCGAGCTGCTCGCGCACCTCATCATCGGCAGCGAGGGCACGCTCGCGTTCGTCGCCGAGGCGACGTTCCGCACGGTGCCGATCCGGCCGCTCGCGGCCACCGGCCTCGCCCTGTTCCCCGATCTCGACGCCGCCGCGCGCGCTCTTCCCGCGCTCGTGGAGACCGGTGCCGCCGCCCTCGAGCTCATGGACTCCACGAGCATCCGCGTCGGCCAGGCACTGCCCGACGCGCCCGATGCGATCCGCGGTTTCGTACCGACGACCGAAGCCGCCCTGCTGTTCGAGTACCAGGCGTCAGGAGACGACGAGCTGGCGGCATTCGTCGATGCGGGAACGCGCGCGCTCCGGGCGGAGAACCTGCCCATTGCGACCCCGCCCTCGACGGATCCGATCGCGCGCGCGCGTGCGTGGAAGCTGCGCAAGGGGCTGTATGCGTCCGTCGCCGGCGCGCGCCCCAAGGGCACGACCGCGCTGCTCGAGGACATCGTGGTGCCCGTGCCCGCGCTGGCCGACACGTGCGGATCATTGCAAGAGCTGTTCGAGCGCTACGCGTACCGCGACAGCGTGATCTTCGGACATGCGAAGGACGGCAACATCCACTTCATGCTGACCGACCGGTTCGAGACCGACGAACAGCTGGGCCGCCTCGCCGGCTTCACGGAGGACATGGCCGACCTCGTGCTGTCGGCGGGCGGCAACCTCAAGGCCGAGCACGGCACGGGGCGCGCCATGGCCCGTTCGTGAGACGCCAGTACGGCGACGAGCTGTACGACGTGATGGTCGCACTCAAGCGCCTCATCGACCCACGCGGCATTCTTAACCCCGGCGTCATCATCGCCGACGACCCCGACGCGCACCTCGCGAACATCAAGGTGCCCGTCGAGATCGAGCCAGAGGCCGATCGCTGCGTCGAGTGCGGGTACTGCGAACCGGTGTGCCCCAGCAAGGACCTCACGCTCACGCCCCGCCAGCGCATCGTCACCCGGCGCGCGATTGAACGCGCACGGGCTGATGGCGACGACGCGCTCGTGAATGAGCTCGAGCGCGACTACGAGTACTCGGGGGTCGACACGTGCGCGGTCGACGGCATGTGCCAGACGGCGTGCCCCGTGCTCATCGACACGGGATCGCTCGTCAAGCGGCTGCGTCGCGAGAATCACGGATCCGTCGCGAACGCCGGCTGGAACGCCGCCGCGAAGGGCTGGGGTGGCGGCACTCGCGCCGCGTCCGCCGCGCTCACCGCGGCCAAGGCCGTCCCGGCTCCGCTCGTCGCGAGCGCCACAACGCTCGCCCGCGGGATCCTCGGCTCCGACACCGTTCCGGCCTACTCAGCGGATCTGCCGGCCGGCGGGCCCGCGCGGAAGAAGCTCGGGCGCTCTATCGGGTCCGGCGAGACTGCCGCCGTGTACTTCCCCGCGTGCGTCAACACGATGTTCGGTCCATCAAGCGACGGCATCGGCGTCGCTCGCGCCCTCGCTGCACTGGCGGAACGCGCGGGCGTCGAGCTCGTGATCCCGGAGGGCATCGATGCGATCTGCTGCAGCACGCCATGGACCTCGAAGGGGATGACGCGCGGCCGTGACACGATGCTCGACCGCGTCACGCGCATCGCCCGTCAGGCGACGTCGGAGGGCTCCGTCACGATCGTCTCCGATGCGTCCAGCTGCACGGAGGGGTTCGTGAAAATGTTCGTCGACGCGGGCTTCGAGGTGCGGGTGGAAGACGCCGTGGCGTTCGCGGATCGCGTGCTGCTGCCGAAACTCGATCCGCTCCCCGTCGTCGACACTCTCGCGCTGCACCCGACCTGCTCGTCGACGCAGCTCGGCTTGAACCCCGCGCTGGAACGGATCGGCTCCGCCGTCGCGCGCCGTGCCGTCGTTCCGGATGCGTGGGGATGCTGCGGCTTCGCCGGAGACCGCGGCATGCTGCATCCCGAACTGACCGCGTCGGCGACGGCCGCCGAGGCCGCCGAGGTGCGCAGTCTCGGGGCCGACGCGCACGCGTCGTGCAACCGCACGTGCGAGATCGGCATGACGCGGGCGACCGGCGAAGACTACCGCCATGTGCTCGAGCTTCTCGAGCAGGCCACCCGCGCCTCCGGGTCAGGCGTCTGAGCCGTACCGCTCCCGCTCGATCTGCTCGAGGCTCTTGCCCTGCGTGTTCGGTGCCCAGATCGTTCCGACGAGCAGCGAGACCGCGAGGATCCCGATGAGGATCGCGCCGAGCGTCGGCAGGCCGAGCACGTCGAGCCAGACGGGGAAGCCGAAGCTCAGCAGGCCGACCATGATGCGGGCAGCGAAGAAGAGCAGGCCCTGCGCCGAGGCGCGGTACTGCGTCGCGAAAAGCTCCGCGGTCCAGAGCCCGTAGAACGCCTGCGCGCCGATGCCCGAGGCGAAGCCCCACAGGATCGCGAAGCCCCACAGCGGCAGGGGCCCGTCCGGCAGATACACGAGCACGACCCAGCCGGCGATGCCGAGCACGGCGCCGATGAAGAACAGGAGCCGACGCGACATGCGGTCGCCGAGCCACATGAACACGAGCGTGCCCACGACCGTCATCGTCCAGAGGAACGCCTGCAGGTAGTACTGCTGGGCCGAGTCAGTGAGACCGGAGGCGCGATAGACGTTCGGCATGAACATGCCGGCCTGGCCGGCCACGGTGTTCCAGAAGGCGTAGACGCCGATGAGGAACGCGATCGCAAGCAGGTTCTGCTTGCGGCCGAGGAGGGCCTTGAAGCCGCGACCGGCGGCGGCCTTCGCGCCCTGCTTCGTGCGAAGCGCCTTCGTGTCCGTCCAGTTCTTCGACTCTTCGAGGCCGCGGCGCACCCACCAGGTGACGAAGGCGATCACGAACAGATGCAGGAAGATGATGCGCGCGCCGACGAGGCCGGCCGGGGCGAGGAAGGCGGCGAGCAGGAAGCCGATGGCCGGACCGACCGACCAGGCGAGCTGCGCCATGCCGACGTGTGCGGCGCGGCGCTCGCTCGGCGCCTCCTCGGCGATGTAGGTCCATGCCGCGGGAACGCCCGCGCCGACCGCGATGCCCGTGAGGATGAACGCCACGAGCAGCATCCACTGGTTCACGGCGAAGGCCGCGATGAGCACGCCGACCATGTACAGGATCAGGTCGTAGGTGTAGATGAACTTGCGGCCGAACCGGTCGCTGAGGGGCCCGCCGATGATCGCGCCGATCGCGGCGCCGAACGCGTTTGCGCTGAGGGCCGCGAGCAGGCCCTCGAACGCGCTGTCGAACCCGAATGCCTGCTGCCAGAAGATCATCGACGTCGAAATCGCGATGATGGATCCGGCTTCGATGTAGTTGGACATCGCGACGGCGATGGTGGCCTTCCACCCCGTCGTCTTCTTCGCTCCGATGCGCACCATATGCCTCTTGCCTGCCTATTTCCTCGTTGAAGTTGTGGGCGCAAATTTGAAACGATTCATGCGCCGTCGCGAGACTTTACATCATCGGGATGCATGAGCAACTCAGGCTGAGGCTCGCGGGAAAGTGTTCCCTCACCACAGGGAGGGAACACTTT
>Ga0308157_10000836_pt1 | contig 81900 bp, 76 predicted proteins | sample PhyBR1_FD_201035 | JGI IMG/M metagenome (GOLD analysis project Ga0308157, IMG submission 201035) | Phyllosphere microbial communities from UC Gill Tract Community Farm, Albany, California, United States - DLSLB.R1 | ecosystem: Host-associated > Plants > Phyllosphere > Unclassified | place: USA...
CGACCAACGCGATCAACATCGTGCGGGCCACCGTCGACGCCCTCAAGCAGCTCGAGGAGCCGGAGGCCGTGGCCGCGCGCCGTGGCCTCGCGGTCGAGGACGTCGCCCCGGCGGCGCTCCTGCGGGCCCAGGCCGAGGGTCGCGCCGCCGCGCGCGCCGAGAAGGTGGGTGCCTGATGCAGATCAAGGTGACCCAGACCCGTTCCGAGATCGGCGGCACCAAGAGCCAGCGGTCCACCCTGCGCGGCCTCGGCCTCAAGCGCATCGGTGACACGGTGGTGAAGGAAGACCGCCCCGAGATCCGCGGCATGATCCGCACCGTCACCCACCTGGTGACGTTCGAAGAGGTGGAGTGAATCTCATGAGCATCGAGGACCAGAACGCAGCAACCCCTTTGAAGCTCCACGACCTGCGCCCCGCGCCCGGTTCCAAGACCGCGCGCACCCGCGTCGGCCGTGGTGAGGCTTCGAAGGGCAAGACGGCCGGTCGAGGCACCAAGGGCACCAAGGCCCGCTACCAGGTGCCCGTCGGCTTCGAGGGCGGGCAGATGCCGCTGCACATGCGGCTGCCGAAGCTTCGCGGCTTCACCAACCCCTTCCGCGTCGAGTACCAGGTCGTGAACCTGTCGACCCTGCAGGAGCTGTTCCCCGAGGGCGGCACCGTCACGGTCGAGGACCTCGTCGCCAAGGGCGCTGTCCGCAAGAACCAGCCCGTGAAGGTGCTGGGCCAGGGCGAGGTGAGCGTCAAGCTCGACATCACCGCCCAGAAGTTCTCCGCCTCGGCGGAGCAGAAGATCGCGGCGGCCGGCGGGTCCGTCACCACCGCGTGACCTCTCTTTGACGGGCACCGCGGCGCAGAATACTCTGTGCCGCGGTGCCCTGTCGTCATTCCAGGGCCGGTCCGACGGCCGCTCAGCCCCTGCGGCACCGGGACGCACCGCACCGGCAACTTCGGTCCCGTCCCCGGACCTCCAGGAGGGAAACACGTGAACTCGTTCGTGCGCGCGCTGCGCACCCCCGAGCTGAGGGCGAAGCTCCTCTTCACTCTCGGCCTGATCGCGATCTACCGACTCGGCGTCTTCATCCCGACCCCGGGATTCGACGCCACCAACGTCATGATGTGCGCGGACCAGGCCGCCTCGGGTCAGGGCGCCAACGTGCTGGGCATGGTCAACATGTTCTCCGGCGGCGCCCTGCTGCAGCTGTCGATCTTCTCCCTCGGCGTGATGCCCTACATCACCGCCTCGATCATCGTGCAGCTCCTGCGCGTGGTGATCCCGCGGTTCGAGGCGCTCCACAAGGAGGGCGCCTCCGGCACCGCCAAGCTCACCCAGTACACCCGCTATCTGACGATCGGGCTCGGCGTCCTCCAGGCCACCACGATCATCACGCTGGTGCGCTCGGGCAACTTCTTCGTCGGCTGCTCCCTCGAGCTCGTGCCGGACCAGTCGATCCCGACCCTGCTGATCATGGTGCTGACCATGACGGTCGGCACCGTGCTGATCATGTTCATGGGCGAGATGATCACCGAGCGCGGCGTCGGCAACGGCATGTCGCTGATGATCTTCTCCTCGATCGCCGCGAGCTTCCCGGCCGCCTTCGGCCAGGTGTGGCAGCTCCAGGGCTGGATCACCTTCAGCCTCGTGATGCTGGTGGGCCTGCTGATCATGGTCGGCATGGTCTTCGTCGAGCAGTCCCAGCGCCGCATCCCCGTCCAGTACGCCAAGCGCATGGTGGGCCGCCGGATGTACGGCGGCACCTCGACCTACATCCCGATCAAGGTCAACCAGGCCGGCGTCATCCCCGTCATCTTCGCCTCCTCGATCCTCGCGCTGCCCCAGATGGCCGCGTCCTTCGGGGATCCCGAGGCCGGCTGGGTGCAGTGGGTCAACACCCACCTCGTGCTCGGCATGAACTTCTCCTGGATCTACGCGGCGGTCTACACCGCGCTGATCGTCTTCTTCGCCTTCTTCTACGTCTCGATCACCTTCAACGCGGAGGAGATCGCCGACAACATGAAGAAGTACGGCGGCTTCGTCCCCGAGATCCGTGCGGGCAGGCCCACCGAGCGCTACCTGCGCTACGTCATCAACCGCATCCAGAGCGGCGGCGCCGTCTACCTCGCGGTGATCTGCCTGATCCCGCTGGTGGCGCTGTTCTACCTGGGCACCTCGCAGGACTTCCCGCTCGGCGGCGTCTCCCTGCTGATCGTCATCGGCGTGGGTCTGGACACCGTCAAGCAGATCGACGCGAAGCTGCAGCAGCACCACTACGAAGGGATTCTCCGGTGACCACCCCCACCTCCTCCTCCGCCCCCGCCCGCCGGCTGCTGATCGTCGGCCCGCCCGGAGCGGGCAAGGGCACGCAGGCCGTGCGCGTGGCCGAGGAGCTCTCGATCCCCGCGATCTCCACCGGCGACATCTTCCGCGCGAACGTCTCGGGCCGGACCGAGGTCGGCGTGCTCGCGAAGTCCTACATGGACAAGGGCGAGTACGTCCCCGATTCCGTCACCAATGACATGGTCCGCTCCCGCCTCGCGGAGGAGGACGCTCGCGAGGGCTTCCTGCTGGACGGCTACCCGCGCACCCTCGACCAGGTCGAGGCCCTGGACGGGATGCTCTCCGAGCTCGGCACGCCGCTCGACCTGGTGCTGCTGCTCGTCGTCGAGCAGGAGGAGGTCATCTCCCGCCTCGTCGCCCGCGGCGCCGAGCAGGGCCGCAGCGACGACACCGAGGAGACCATCCGTCGTCGCCTCGAGGTCTACGCGGAGCAGACCGCGCCGCTGATCGACGTCTACGAGCAGCGCGGCCTGGTGCGCCGGGTCGACGGCATGGCCCCGATCGACGACGTCACCTCCGCGCTGCGCGAGGCGCTCGCCGCCCGATGAGCCTGCTGCCGCAGCGGGTCGAGTGGAAGACGCCCGAGCAGATCGCGGTGATGCGCCGCAGCGGCCACCTGCTGCACCGCGTCCACGACATGCTCGAGGCGGAGATCCGGCCCGGCATCACCACCGACGAGCTCGACACCCTCGCGCACGACATGATCCGCGACGAGGGCGCGACGCCGAACTTCCTGGGCTACCAGGGCTACCCGGCCACCCTCTGCCTCAGCGTCAACGAGGTCGTCGTCCACGGCATCCCCGACGCGCGGCCGCTGGAGGAGGGCGACGTCGTCTCGATCGACGGCGGGCTGATCGTCGAGGGCTGGCACTCCGACGCCGCCCGCACCCACATCGTCGGCAGCCCCCGCTCCGTCGGCGACGAGGAGCTGGTGCGGATCACCGAGGAGGCCCTGTGGGCAGGCATCGCCGCGCTCGCCGGCGCCGAGCGGGTGGGCGACGTCGGCGCGGCGATCGAGGACTTCGTGGCCGAGGCCGCGGGGGAGTCCCTCTCGCACCTGGAGGGCTTCGGCGGCCACGGCATCGGCACCGCGATGCACCAGGCGCCCGACGTCATGAACTACCGCACCCGCACGCGGGGCCCGAAGGTGCGGCCGGGACTCTGCGTCGCGATCGAGCCGATGCTCATCCAGGGCCAGGGCAACTGGGTGCTCGAGGACGACGAGTGGACCGTGCGCGCCACCGGCGGCGGGCGCTCCGCCCACTGGGAGCACTCCGTCGCCGTGACCGAGGAGGGCCTGCTGGTGCTCACCGCCGGCGACGGGGGAGCGGCCGAGCTCGCGCGCCGCTGCGTGAGGGCCGCTCCGGACCCGCTCGCGTGAGCGGCGGGGGAGCGGTCGACGTGACAGGCGTCATCGCCGCGGCCCTCGCCCCTGCGGCCTGCCGCGTGTAGGCTGATCCATCGGGTGTGCTCCGCTCGCGCGTGTCTGCGCGTGCTCGTGCAGTCCCGTCGTGCCCCTCGTCCGCGCGGTCCTCGTGACCGCCGGCAGCGGCCGACGACCTGCTCCGGCGCCACCCTCGTCGATCACCGCGCCGTCACCCGACGGACGGTGAGCAGGGCCTGGGCAACCAGGAACCAAGTACGCGGAACTCGGCCCCGGCATCGCCGGAGGCGGGAGATTGGGGAGGCATGGCGAAGAAGGACGGAGTGATCGAGGTCGAGGGCACGGTCACGGAGGCGCTCGCGAACGCGCGCTTCCGCGTCGAGCTCGACAACGGGCACATGGTGCTCGCGCACATCTCCGGAAAGATGCGCCAGCACTACATCCGCATCCTTCCCGAGGACCGTGTGGTCGTCGAGCTGAGCCCCTATGACCTCGACCGGGGCCGCATCGTCTACCGCTACAAGTGATCGTCCCGGGAGAAGGAAAGCAATGAAGGTCAAGCCGAGCGTCAAGCCGATCTGCGACAACTGCAAGGTGATCCGTCGCCACTCGCGCGTCATGGTCATCTGCTCGAACCCCCGTCACAAGCAGCGCCAGGGCTGATCCCGGGGGCCATGCGCCCCCGCAGCCACGGCACGCCGTGACTCGCCGCCCACGGGCGGCACCGCCCCGCACGGGGCACCCGCCCGCACCGCGGGCACCACACAACAGAAGAGACGACACCGCCGGCGCGAGCCGGACACCCGCAGGACGGAGGCTGCGGCGTCGGGGAGACAGCCCTGGCGAGGTGTCGGATCAGGCCTCCGAGACAGTAGGAGAATCTGCACATGGCACGTCTGGTGGGAGTGGACCTTCCGCGCGAGAAGCGCCTCGAGGTCGCCCTGACGTACATCTTCGGCATGGGTCGGACCCGCGCCCAGGAGACCCTGGCCGCGACCGGCGTCTCCGGCGACAAGCGCGTCCGCGAGGTGTCCGACGAGGAGCTCGTCCAGCTCCGCGATCACATCGAGGCGAACTACATGGTCGAGGGCGACCTGCGCCGCGAGGTGGCCGCCGACATCCGCCGCAAGGTGGAGATCGGCAGCTACCAGGGCCTGCGCCACCGCCGCGGCCTCCCGGTGCGCGGGCAGCGCACGAAGACCAACGCGCGCACCCGCAAGGGCCCCAAGCGCACGGTCGCCGGCAAGAAGAAGGCTCGCTGATCCGCGGCATCCGCTGATCGGCCGCCCGGCTCCGTCCCCGGAGCCCGCAGTCACTTCGCGCCGCTGAGGGAACCGGCGCACCCCCACACCACCAGAGGAGTTCTGCCGCATGGCAACCAAGACCCGTCAGGCCGCTGCGCGCAAGCCGCGCCGCAAGGACAAGAAGAACATCGTCAACGGCCAGGCCCACATCAAGAGCACGTTCAACAACACCATCGTGTCCATCACGGACCCGACCGGCGCCGTCATCTCCTGGGCCTCCGCCGGCCAGGTCGGCTTCAAGGGCTCGCGCAAGTCGACCCCCTACGCCGCGCAGATGGCCGCCGAGGCCGCCGCGCGCCAGGCGCAGGAGCACGGCATGAAGAAGGTCGACGTCTTCGTGAAGGGTCCGGGCTCGGGCCGCGAGACCGCGATCCGCTCGCTCACCGCGACCGGCCTCGAGGTGGGCTCGATCCAGGACGTCACCCCGCAGCCGCACAACGGCACCCGTCCGGCCAAGCGCCGCCGCGTCTGATCCCGTCGGCCGCGGCGACGGGTCACCCCGCTCGCCACGGCCCGTCCGTGCCGGGCGGGGTCTCCCGCGCCCGGCGCTCCCGGACCCCTCCCGGGTCACCCCCTCGCCTTCCAGGCCCACCGCCCCCTTCTGAGCGTCATATGGCGGACGCTCGCCGAAAGGATCCACAGTGCTCATTGCACAGCGCCCCACGCTGACCGAAGAGGTCGTGTCGGACAACCGCTCCCGGTTCGTCATCGAGCCGCTCGAGCCGGGCTTCGGCTACACCCTCGGCAACTCCCTGCGCCGCACCCTGCTGTCCTCCATCCCCGGCGCCGCGGTCACCTCGATCCGCATCGACGGCGTGCTGCACGAGTTCAGCACCGTCCCCGGCGTCAAGGAGGACATCACCGAGGTCATCCTCAACATCAAGAACCTCGTCGTCTCCTCGGAGAACGACGAGCCCGTCGTGATGTACCTGCGCCGCGAGGAGGCCGGCCGCGTCACCGCCGCCGACATCACCCCGCCGGCCGGCGTGGAGATCCACAACCCCGACCTGCACATCGCGACCCTCAACGAGAAGGGCCGCCTGGAGGTCGAGCTGATCGTCGAGCGCGGCCGCGGCTACGTCTCCGCCGCGCAGAACAAGGGCGTCGACGGCGAGATCGGCCGCGTCCCGGTGGACTCGATCTACTCGCCCGTGCTGAAGGTGACCTACAAGGTCGAGGCGACCCGTGTCGAGCAGCGCACCGACTTCGACAAGCTCATCGTCGACGTCGAGACCAAGCCGGCCATCAGCCCCCGCGACGCGGTGGCCTCGGCGGGCAAGACCCTGGTCGAGCTGTTCGGTCTGGCCCACGAGCTGAACCAGGAGGCGGAGGGCATCGAGATCGGCCCCTCGCCGACCGACCAGGCCCTGGCCGCCGACCTGGCGCTGCCGATCAACGACCTGAACCTCACGGTCCGGTCGTACAACTGCCTGATGCGCGAGGGCGTCCACACCGTCGGCGAGCTGACCGCCCGCTCCGAGGCCGATCTGCTCGACATCCGCAACTTCGGACAGAAGTCCATCGACGAGGTCAAGGCGAAGCTCGCCGAGCTCGGGCTGTCGCTGAAGGATTCCCCGGCCGGGTTCGACCCCGCGGCCCTGGAGTCCTACTCCGACGACTTCGGCGACCAGTACTGACCTTCACTTCCACCAAGGAGAACGACCATGCCTGCACCCACCAAGGGCGCGCGCCTCGGCGGATCCCCCGCGCACGAGCGGATGATCATCGCGGGCCTCGCCACCGAGCTGTTCCGTCACGGCCGGATCACGACCACCGAGACCAAGGCGAAGCGCCTGCGCCCCTACGCGGAGCGTCTGGTCACTCAGGCGAAGAAGGGCGATCTCGCCTCCCGTCGCCGCGTGATGCAGACCATCCGTGACAAGGGCGTCGTCTACCAGCTCTTCGAGGAGATCGCCCCGACCTTCTCGGAGCGCCCCGGCGGCTACACCCGCATCACCAAGGTCGGCCCCCGCAAGGGCGACAACGCCCCGATGGCCGTCATCGAGCTGGTCACCGAGGAGTACTCCCCGAAGCAGGCCGTGGTGAAGGAGGCCGAGGGCGCCGCCAAGAACGCGTCGAAGGCCGACGAGAAGCCCGCCGCCGAGGAGACCCCGGTCGAGGAGACCGCGGCCGCCGAGGAGACCACGGAGTCCTGAGCGCACCGGGCTCTGCGGAGCCCGCGCACCGGCGCGACGCACCGCGCACACCGCCGAGGGCGGGCCGACGGGAGAGATCCCGACGGCCCGCCCTCGGCGTTCTCGTGGACCAGGTCTTTGTCCGATCGTGACCGACGCCCGGGGCGCCGGGACGCGTCGTGGTCTACGGTGACGGTGGCGGCCGTGCATCGGCCCGGGGTCCTCTCCCCGGTCACGTGCGGCAGCCTTCCCCGCCCCCTCTCCCTCGGAGCCCCGTGATGTCCCAGCGGAACCCTTCCCCAGAATCCGACGACCGTCCCTCCCTCCTCAGCCGCCGCACCCTGATGGCCGCCACCGCCGCCGCGCTGCCGGCCGGCGCCGTCGCCCTCTCGGCCGCGCCCGCCCTCGCCGACCCCTCGGTCCAGGACGGGGAGACCCGCGTCGTGGACGTGCCGCTGGCGGACGCCGAGCTCGTCGAGGCCGGCGGAGCGCAGGTGCGCGACCTCGCCGAGCAGCCCGCGACCATGGTGGGCGTGACCTGGCCGCGCGAGAACGACGCCCCGGAGGTGCAGGTCCGCGGCCGGCTGAAGGAGGGCGGCTGGACCGAGTGGGAGCCGCTCGAGACCGCTGAGGACCCCGAGACGGGGGAGGACGCCCCCGGCACGGAAGCGGCCTGGATCGGCGTCGTCGACGCCCTGCAGATCCGGGCCGAGGTCGACGGCGAGGACGTCACCGACAACCTCACCGCGCACGTCATCACCACCTCGCCCGCCGCGGAGGACCAGGCCGTCGAGGACTCCGCGGGTGCGCCCGAGCCGATGACCATGTCCGCGCAGGAGAGCACGGTGCAGACCGCCCAGGCGACGACCATGGCGAATCCGGCTACCCCCGTGCTCGGACCCGGCGCCCCCAGCTACACCTCCCGCGCGGGCTGGCGCGCGGACGAGTCCCTCGTGCGCGGCACGAAGGGCGCGGACCGGCTGAAGGCCGTGGTCATCCACCACACGGCCGGCACCAACAGCTACTCCGCCTCGCAGTCCGCGGAGCTCGTCCGCGGCATCCTCGTCTACCACACGAAGACCCTGGGTTGGGCCGACATCGGCTACAACGTGCTGGTCTCCAAGTACGGGCAGATCTTCGAGGGGCGCAGCGGCGGCCTGCACCGCAACATCGTCGGCGCCCATGCCTACGGCTTCAACACCGGCTCCTTCGGGATCTCGGTGATGGGCAACTACCAGAGCACCTCCGCCCCCTCGGCGGCGCGGGCCGCCGTCGCCCGGCTCGTGGGCTGGAAGCTGCTGAGCACCTTCCAGACCTCGGTCAAGGCGACCTCCTCGTGGACGCCCGGCTCGGGCACCCGCTTCCCCGAGGGGAAGACGATCTCGCTGCCGAAGATGTTCGGCCACCGCGACGTCAACTACACCGACTGCCCCGGCAATGCCCTGTACAACCAGTTCTCCTCGCTGCGCACCGAGGCGCAGAAGGCGCTCGACGGCGGCTGGAAGGAGCATCTGCGCGCCTTCGAGAAGGCCGGCGGCTCCTCAGTGCTCGGCTCCGTGGTCAGGAGCGCGCACACCAACGGCCCGTTCACCGCCACGATCCTCACCAAGGGCCTGGTGCTCCAGGGCGGGGGAGGGGCGACCGGCTACAAGTCCTCCTTCGCCCCCGAATGGGAGCATGCCTGGCGCCGCCCGGAGGGCAAGGCCCGCCGCGACGGCGACCGCATCGTCCAGCCGTTCCAGCGCGGGGTCGCCGTCCGCGAGGGGGACTCCGTCCGCTTCCTCACCCCGAAGTTCTCCGACGTCCCTCCCCGCAACGTGTTCTTCACCGACATCTGGGACCTGGCGGACAAGAAGATCACCGGCGGCTGGGACGACGGCACCTTCCGGCCCTATTCGACCTGCCGGCGCGATCAGATGATCGTGTTCCTCTACCGCGCCCTGAAGGTCTCCTACACGCCGCCGAAGGTCTCTCCCTTCACGGACGTGCCCACCTCCCACGTCTTCTACCGCGAGATCGCCTGGGGAGCGGCGAAGGGGATCACCACGGGCTGGCCCGACGGCACCTTCCGCCCCACCGCGCCGGTCCAGCGCGACCAGGTCGCCGCCTTCATGCACCGGGCCGCGGGCTCCCCGAAGGTCGGCAGCGGCCCGACCGGGTTCGTCGACGTCCCCCCGGACCGCGCGTTCGCGAGTCGGATCCGCTGGATGTCGGAGACGGGGATCTCCCGCGGCTGGCCCGACGGCACCTTCCGTCCCCTCGACCACATCACCCGCGAGCAGATGGCCGCGTTCATGATGCGCTGGATGCGCGTCACCGGGAACCTGTGATCCTGCGGCGCCGCGGCGCGGCCGGAGGGCGCGGCGCCGCCCCGCGCGAGCGCATCCACCTGGTCTCCTGGGCGGGCTTCCCGAACTACGGCGACGAGCTCATCGCCGCGCGCTGGCTGCGCTACCTCGCCGTGGCGCGGCCGGAGGCGGAGGTGTGGCTGGACACGCGCTTCCCGGGGATGACGGCGTCGCTGTTCGGCGACATGCATCCGCGCCTGCGCGCCACTGACGTGCTGTTCCGCGCGCTGGACGCCGTGCTGCACGAGCCGTCCCGCAGCATCGAGGAGCTCGCGACCGAGCACGGCTCGCCGGCCTTCGACCTGGCGCTGCAGGACCTGGGTCGGGCGGACACGCTGCACGTGCTGGGCGGCGGCTTCCTCCACGCCCACTGGCCGGAGCACGCCCTGCTCCTGGACGCCCTGCGGGCGGTCTCCCGGCGCAGCGGCGCACGCCTGCTCGCCACCGGGCAGGGTCTGATGCCGGCGGGGCCCATGGACTTCGCGGACTTCGACCACGTCTCGGTGCGGGACGTCCCGAGCGCGGAGCACCTCGGGATCCCCCGGGGCGTCGACGACGCGTACCTCCTCCCGCGCACGCCGCGCATCCCGCGCGGCGGCGGGAGCCCCACGGAAGTCCGGGTGTGCATCCAGGACGACCTGCAGGACGAGGGCTCCTTCGACCGGCACGTCGACCTCGCGCGGACCGCCCTCGAGCAGCTCGACGTGCCCCGCGAGCAGGTGCGTTACGTCGAGGCGATCCCCGGGGCGGACCATCCGGGATACGCCGCGCTGGCCGATCTCGTCGCCGAGGACGGCTTCGTGCCCTTCGCCGACCTCTGGCGCGACGGCCTGGCGATGGGGCCGCAGCAGCTGTGGATCACCACGCGGTTCCACCACCACCTGATGGCCTCGCTGCACGGGGCCCGCGGCGTGGCGCTCGCGGGCCGCACGGGCTACTACGACGTGAAGCACCGGTCCCTCGCGGAGCTCGGCTCGCGATGGGCCGTGGTCCCCTCCGGCGGCACGCTGCCGGACCTCGGAAGGCTGCGGCCCCCGCGGTCCTTCCGCGCGACGGTGCGCGCCAAGCGCGAGGAGGCCCGGGCCCTGTACCCGCGCTGAGCAGGGCCGCGGCCGGGCACCCCGCGGAGCAGGCGCCCGGTGCCGCGGCGGGGCTCAGCCGAAGTAGCGCGGCAGGGTGCCCTCGCGCAGCTCCCGCAGCTCGCCGACCGTGAACGCGCCGAGCCCCTCGATCTCCAGGGCGTCCCCGCCCGTCGTCCCGAGCGTCAGCACCGGCACCCCGTGCTCGGCGGCGAGGGCGCGCAGGCGCTCCTCGGCCTCGGCGGGGACGGCGAGGACGGCACGGGCCTGCGACTCGGAGAACAGGGCGGCGGTGAGATCCACGCCGTCACGCTCGAGCAGGGCCGCGAGATCGATCCGGGCGCCGGTCCCGAAGCGCACCACGGCCTCGACGAGGGCCTGGACCAGGCCGCCCTCGGAGAGGTCGTGCGCGGCGGCGGCGAGCTGCTGCTCGGAGGAGGCGATGAGCACGCGTGCGAGCGCCCGCTCCGCCTCGAGGTCGACCTGCGGCGGGAGCCCGCCGAGGTGCTGGTGGATCACGTCGGACCAGGCGGAGCCCGAGAGCTCCGCGCGCGTGGTGCCGAGCAGCAGCACCGTCTGCCCCTCGTCCTGCCAGCCGGAGGGGAGGCGACGCGAGACGTCCTCGAACACGCCGAGCACGCCGACGACGGGGGTCGGATGGATCGCCGAGTCGATCAGGCCGGGCTCGCCCGTGGAGTTGTACAGCGACACATTGCCGCCGGTGACGGGCACCTCGAGGGTCTCGCACGCCTCGGCTAGCCCGCCGATCGCCTCGACCAGCTGCCACATGGGGCCCGGGTCCTCGGGGGAGCCGAAGTTCAGGCAGTCCGTGATCGCCAGCGGCACGGCGCCCGAGGCGGCGACGTTGCGGTAGGCCTCCGCGAGCGCGAGCTGGGCGCCGGTGCGGGGGTCGAGCTTCGTGTAGCGGCCGTTGGCGTCGGTCGCCAGCGCGATGCCGCGGCCGGTCTCCTCGTCGATGCGCAGCGCGCCCGCGTCGTCGGGCATGGCCAGCGCCGTGTTCCCGCCGACGTAGCGGTCGTACTGATCGGTGATCCAGCCCGTCGAGGCGAGGTTCGGGGAGGCGAGCAGCGTGCGGATCTGCGCGGCGATCTCCTCGGCGGACCCGGGCCGGGGGAGGACCTCGGCGGTGTCGGCCTGGAGGGCGTCCTGCCAGTCGGGGCGGGCGTAGGGACGGTCGTAGACGGGGCTGTCGATCGCGACGGTCGCGGGGTCCACGTCCACGATCCGCTCGCCGTGGTGGTCGATGGTGAGCCGGCCGTCGCCGGTGACCTCGCCGATCACGGCGGCCTCGACGTCCCACTTCGCGGCGATCGCCTGGAACTCCTCCAGCTTCTCGGGCGAGACGACCGCCAGCATGCGCTCCTGCGACTCGCTCATGAGGATCTCCCCGGCGTTGAGGCTGGGGTCGCGCAGCAGCACCTCCTCGAGGTGGATGTGCATGCCGGAGCCGCCGTTGGCGGCCAGCTCGCTGGTGGCGCAGGAGATGCCGGCCGCGCCGAGGTCCTGGATGCCCGCGACGGTGCCGGCCGCGTAGAGCTCGAGGCAGCACTCGATCAGCACCTTCTCCATGAAGGGGTCGCCCACCTGGACGCTCGGGCGCTTGACGGGGCCGTCCTCCTCGAAGGTCTCCGAGGCCAGGATCGAGGCGCCGCCGATGCCGTCGCCGCCGGTGCGGGCGCCGAAGAGCACCACCTTGTTGCCGGCGCCGGTCGCGGCGCCGAGACGGATGTCCTCATGACGCATCATGCCCACGGCGAGCGCGTTCACCAGGGGGTTCCTCTGGTAGGAGGCGTCGAAGACGGTCTCGCCGCCGATGTTCGGCAGGCCGAGGGAGTTGCCGTAGCCGCCCACGCCGGAGACCACGCCGTGGACCACGCGCGAGGTGTCGGGGTGGTCGATCGCGCCGAAGCGCAGCTGGTCCATCACGGCGACGGGGCGGGCGCCCATCGAGATGATGTCGCGCACGATGCCGCCGACGCCGGTCGCGGCGCCCTGGTACGGCTCGACGTAGGAGGGGTGGTTGTGCGACTCGACCTTGAAGGTGACCGCCCATCCGTCGCCGATGTCGACGACGCCGGCGTCCTCGCCCATGCCCACCAGGAGCTTCTCGCGCATGGCGTCGGTGGTGTGCTTCCCGAAGGTGCGCAGGTGCTTCTTGGAGGACTTGTAGGAGCAGTGCTCCGACCACATCACCGAGTACATGGCGAGCTCGGCGTTGGTGGGGCGGCGCCCCAGCAGCTCGCGGATGGTCGCGTACTCGTCGTCCTTGAGTCCGAGCTCCGCGTAGGGCTGCACCGTCTCCGGCGTGGCGGCGGCGTTCTCGACGGTGTCGGACTCCGGCGTGCGGCCGTGCGGGGTGGAGGGGGTGGTCTCAGCGGTCATCGCGGGGTCGGGTCCGTTCGTCACGAGGGCTGGGGGACCGGCGGGCGGAGGGCCCGGCGCGGCGCCCCCAGTCTACGAGCGCGGAGGGGTCCGGGGCGGTCGCGGGCAGGAGGTGAGACCGCGGGTGAGACCGGAACGGCATCGTGCAGGGCATCCGGCAGGGAGGAGGGCACGGGAGAGCGGCCGACGGGCCCCCGTCCCGTCGGCCGCTCTCCCGGCCCGCGCCGCTCAGCCCCTCAGCGCTCAGCCGTTCGGGGCGTCAGCGCGAGGAGGCCTTCTTCTCCTGCGCGCGACGCGCCCGCTTCTCCGCATCGCGCAGCACCTTCTCGCTCACGGGCGCGTCCTTGCTCGCCCGCTGGGCGCGGAAGTAGGCGGCCGCCTCGTCCTGCCGCTCCTGCTCGCCGCCGAGCGCGATCGGGGCGCGCACGTGGCCGGGGCGGATGTCGAAGGCCGCGACCAGGTCGAGCACGTGGGGGCGCAGGCGCCACAGCAGGCGTCGCAGGTCGCCCTCGATCTGCCGGCCGCGCTGGGTGGAGATCATGCCCGAGAGCAGGAACCACGCGAGGTCGTCGTTGATCGCGGTGAGGCCGAAGAGATCCCGCACGTCGGTGAGCACGGCGCGGCTGCTCTCGGCGCCGGGACCGTCCAGGGCCTCGATCCCGGCGGTGAAGGCGCGCCAGCGCACGAGGTCGGCATGGGCTCGAGCCGCGTCCAGCATCTCGACCTGGTGCTTGTTGACCTCGGCGGCGGCGTCGGCCGGGTTCATCCTCGCCGTCCCGCGCAGGGCGAGCGCGACCTCCTCGACCTTCACCCGGGCGCGGTCGGCGAGCATCTCCTCCTGGAACTCGGCGCTGCGCATCGAGTCGAAGGCGCGCCGTGCGTTGCCGCGGTCGGAGACCGACTGCCCGAGACGGGCCCAGGGGGTGTGGCGCTTGGCGAGCACCTCGGCGCGCTGGGCGATGAAGCGCCCGATGCCCGCGCGGTCCACGTTCTTGAGCTCCGAGGTGTAGTCGGAGAGCAGACGCTTGGCGACCAGCTGCAGCAGGATCGTGTTGTCGCCCTCGAAGGTCGCGTAGACGTCGAGGTCCTGGTGGAGGCCCACGAGCTGGTTCTCGGCCATGAAGCCGGAGCCTCCGCAGGCCTCGCGGCACTCCTGGATCGTGTCCAGGGCCAGCCGGGTGGAGGTGGGCTTGAGGGTCGCGGCGAGGGTCTCGAGGTCCTCCCGTCCCTCCGGGGTGTCGCCGCGCCCGGAGAAGACGTCGTCGAAGGCCTGCAGCAGCTGCTCGTGCGCGAAGGCGCCGGCGTAGGTCGCGGCGAGCTTCGGCAGCAGGCGGTGCAGATGCGCCTGGTAGTCCATGAGCACGGTCTCGCGGGTCGGATCGGCCGCGGTGAACTGGCGGCGCTGGGTGGCGTAGGTGATCGCGATGTGCAGCGCGAGCTGGCTGGCGCGGATCGCGGAGCCGTCGAGGGAGACGCGGCCCTGCACCAGCGTGCCGATCATCGTGAAGAAGCGTCGGCCGGGGGAGTCGATGGGCGAGGTGTAGGTGCCGTCGGCGGCGACGTCCCCGTAGCGGTTCAGGAGGTTCCGGCGCGGGACGCGCACGTGGTCGAAGGCGAGGCGGCCGTTGTCGATGCCGTTCAGGCCGCCCTTCTCGCCGTCGTCCTCGCTCTTCACACCCGGCAGGAGGTTCCCCTCCGCATCGCGCACCGGCACGTAGAAGCAGTGCACGCCGTGGTCGACGCCGCCCGTGATCAGGCGGGCGAAGACGGTCGCGGCCCGTGCGTGGATCGCGGCGTTGCCGAGGAAGTCCTTCCAGGCGGCGCGGAAGGGGGTGTGGATCACCCATTCGCCGTCCTCCCCGCCGTCGGGGTCGAAGGTGGCCGTGGTCGCGAGCGACTGGACGTCGGAGCCGTGGCCGATCTCCGTCATCGCGAAGGCGCCGGGGGTCTCGAGGCTCATGGCTCCCGGCACCCAGGCCTCCTGCTGCTCCTCGTCGCCGAGCTGCACGATGGCGGAGGTGAACAGGCCCCACTGCACCCCGGCCTTGATCTGCAGGGACGGGTCGGCGACGACGAGCTCCTCGAAGGAGGCGACGTTGGCGCCGTTGTCGTTCGGGCCGCCGAGGTGCTCGGGGAGCATCGGCCAGGACACCTGCTCCTCGGCGAGGTCCTGGAGCTGGGAGTAGACCCGCTCGCGGTGCTCGGCGACGCTCGCGTCCAGGGGGCGGTGCAGCTCGGGGCGGGCCGCGCGCTCGCGGGCCGCCCGGCGGGCGTCGGCCCAGTTCCCCAGCAGCGCCTCGGAGACCAGGCCGACGTCGAGGCGGGGGCTGCCGTCGGCGGGGACGGGGATCGGGCCGGTCGGGGTGGGGCTCGCCGCGCGGTCGGGCGCCGTGGCCGCGGTGACGGAGGGCTTCGCGGAGTCGGGGAGCGCGGTCGGGGTGGCGGCGGTCGTGGTCGTGGGCAGATCGGTGGTCATGCGTGCAGTCCCTTCATGAGCCAGGTGACCAGGTGGGTCACGAGCTGATCGGAGGTGAGAGGGGTCGATCCGGCGTCGGTGCCGGTCTCGGGGTCGATCTCGGGGTCGTTCCGGGCGTCGGTCTCGAGCGCTGTCATCCAGGTGTCCACCGAGCGCTCGACGAAGCCCACGGCGCCTGCCGCCCAGATCTGCGGCGAGGGGGTGGTCCCGGGCAGGAAGGTGGCCACCAGGCGCGTCACGGCGGCGAGGAAGTGGTTCAGCCCGTCGCTGGGGCGGGTGATGAAGCGGTAGACGCCGGGGGAGCGCTGTGCGGTCTCCACGTAGGCGCGGATCATGGCGTGGATGCGCTCCTCGGGCTCGGGGTCCCGGCCGCTGCGCTCCTCGAGCCCGCGCATCTCCTCGAGCAGCTTCTCGTGCATGGCGCGCAGGATGCTGCGCCCGAGGGTGAGCTGGAGGTTGCTCTTGTCCTCGAAGTACCGGTACACGATGGACTTCGAGGTGCCGGAGGCCGCGGCGATGTCCTCCATCGTCACGTCGGGGCCGCGCTCGTGGATCAGGTGCCGGGCCACGTCCAGCAGCTCGGCCCGCCGCTGCTCGCGGTGTCGGGCCCAGCGGGCGGAGCGCCCGTCCACGGAGGCTTGCGTCGTCGCATTCACAGAACCTAGGGTATCAAGTACCGACGGTTCTATGTAAAGTCCTTCCCGACGTCAGTTCCGACGATTCGTCCCCGTGACCACGAAGAGGTGCCCCACCGTGACCCCCACCGACTCCCCGCGCGACGCGCTGATCCTCGGCGGCAACCGGATCCCGTTCGCCCGCGCCGGCGGCCCGTACGCCGGGATCTCCAACCAGGACATGCTCACCGCGGCCCTCGAGGGGCTCGTCGCCCGCTTCTCCCTCCAGGGCGAGAAGCTCGGCGAGGTCGCCGGCGGCGCCGTGCTCAAGCTCGCCGGCGACCTGAACCTCACCCGCGAGAGCGCGCTGGGCACGCCGCTGGACCCGCGCACCCCCGCCGTCGACATGTCCAAGGCCTGCGCGACCAGTCTCGAGACCGTCCTGCACGTCTCCAACCGGATCCGCCTGGGCCAGATCGACTCCGCGATCGCCTGCGGCGTCGACTCCGCCTCCGACTCCCCGATCGAGGTCACTCCGCGCCTGCGCCGCATCCTGCACCGCGCCTTCGCGGCGAAGACCGCCATGCAGCGCGTCACGGCGCTCTCGGCGATCCGCCCCGCCGACCTCGCCCCGGTCCCGCCCCGCAACGGCGAGCCCCGCACCGGGCTGTCCATGGGCGAGCACCAGGCCCTGACCACCGCGCAGTGGGGCATCGAGCGCGAGGCGCAGGACGAGCTGGCGCTGGCCTCCCACAGGAACCTCGCCGCCGCCTACGACGCCGGCTTCCTCGACGACCTAGTCACCGGCTACCGCGGCCTCGCCCGCGACCAGAACCTGCGCCCCGACTCGACCCTCGAGAAGCTCGGCACCCTGAAGCCCGTCTTCGGCGTGAAGTCCCCGCAGGTCGCGGAGCCGACCATGACGGCCGGCAACTCGACCCCGCTCTCCGACGGCGCCTCCTCGGTGCTGCTGGGCAGCGCCGACTGGGCCGCCGAGCACGGACTCACCCCGCTCGCCCGGGTGGTCGACGCCCGCAGCGCCGCCGTCGACTTCGCGCACGGGGACGAGGGGCTGCTCATGGCCCCCGCCTACGCGGTCCCCGAGCTCCTGGACGCGAACGGCCTGGCCCTGCAGGACCTCGACCTCTACGAGATCCACGAGGCCTTCGCCTCGACGGTCCTGACCACGCTGAAGGCCTGGGAGGACGAGGAGTTCTGCCGCACCCGGCTCGGCCGCTCCGCGCCGCTCGGCGCGATCGACCGCAGCCGCCTGAACGTCACCGGCTCCTCCCTCGCGGCCGGCCACCCCTTCGCAGCGACCGGCGGGCGCCTCGTCGCGACCCTCGCCAAGCTCCTGCACGAGCGGGCGAAGGAGACCGGACGCGTCCAGCGCGGCCTGATCTCGGTGTGCGCCGCCGCCGGTCAGGGCACGGTCATGCTGCTCGAGTCCGTCACCGACTGACACCCCGACATCTCACGGACATCTCACGGAGGTCCCCATGGCCGACGCCTACACCCGCTTCATCCGCTCCGCGCCCGGCGGCATGCTCGCCAAGCAGCTGGGCCTGCCCCGTCCCTCCCGGCTCCTGCGCCGTGACGACCGCCCCGAGCCCGTGCTCGGCCCCGTCGTCGTCCTCGGCGCCTCCGCCGGCGCGGACGCCGTCGCCCACCGCCTGCTCGCCGGCGGCGCCGACGTGCGTCGCCGGGTCGAGGACCTGCGCAGCATCGGTTCGGTGATCGTCGTGGCCGACGAGCTCGCCGCTCCCGCCGAGCTGGGCCCGCTCCTGCTCCCGCTCGCCGGCGCGATGCGCTCCCTCGCCCCCGGCGCGCGGATCGTGACGATCTCCCGCCCCGCCACCGGCGAGGAGCCCGCGCGGGACGCCGCCCGCGGCGGGGTCGAGGGGTTCCTGCGCTCGATCGCGCACGAGATGCGCGGCGGCTCGACCGCCAACGGCATCCTGCTCGAGGACGGGATCGACGTCGACGCCCCCGGCGCCGTCGGCGCGCTGCGGTTCTTCCTCTCCGCCCGCAGCGCCTTCGTCACCGGGCAGCTGCTGAGGGTCTCCTCCGATGCGGGCTCGGCCACCGAGAACCCCTCGCTGCCGCTGGCCGGACGCACCGCCCTGGTCACCGGGGCGGCGCGCGGCATCGGCGCGGCGATCGCCCGCACCCTCGCGGCCGACGGGGCCCGCCTCGTGCTGCTGGACGTGCCGGGCGCCGGCACGGAGCTCGCCCGGCTCGCCAACGAGCTGCGGGCCCTGCCGATCCAGCTCGACGTCACCTCCGACGGGGCGGGGGAGCGCCTGGCCTCCTTCCTCCGCGAGCGCTCGCTGCGCCTCGACGTGCTTGTGCTCAACGCCGGCATCACCCGCGACAAGCTGTTCGCGAACATGACCCCCGACCGCTGGGACCCGGTGCTCGCCGTGAACATCACCAGCCAGATCACGCTCACCGAGGCGCTGCTCGAGGCCGGGGACGTGCTCGGGGAGCACCCGCGCGTCGTGTCGCTCGCCTCCACCAGCGGCATCGCCGGCAATCGCGGACAGACCAACTACGCCGCCTCGAAGGCGGGCGTCATGGCCTTCGTCGACGCGCTCGCCGCCCGGCTCGCCCCGCGCGGCGGCACCGCGAACGCGGTCGCGCCCGGCTTCATCGAGACCGAGATGACCGCGAAGATGCCGGCGCTGACCCGCGAGGTCGCCCGTCGGCTGAACTCGCTCCAGCAGGGCGGCCTGCCGGTGGACGTCGCCGAGGCGATCGCCTTCCTCGCGAGCGACGAGGCGGGCGGCGTGCAGGGCGAGACCCTGCGCGTGTGCGGCCAGAACATGGTGGGCAAGTGATGGCGGGGCAGGACGCGGTGCCGGGCGCTGCGTTGGACGCTGTGCCGGGCGCCGTGCAGGCCGGGGAGCGGATCAAGGATCTCTCCGACGTCCCCTCCTTCCCCGCGATCTACGCCGCGGCGCTGGATCCCCGCTCCCGCCGCGGCGGGAAGGGCGGCGCGCGGCTGCCGAGCATCGCCTACCGAGTGCGGAAGGTGCGCATCGACGCCGAGCGCGCCCGCGACTTCGATCACCTGATGGGCGGGCCGGCCACCGACCTGGTCCACCCCGGGGTGCTGCACGTGCTCGCCTTCCCGGTCTCCCTCGCGCTCATGGCGCGGCGCGACTTCCCCTTCCCGCTGCTCGGCCTCGTGCACCTGCGCAACCAGGTGCTCCAGCACCGGCCCGTGCGGGTCGAGGAGCTCGTGGACGTCGAGTGCCGGGTGCGGGACCTGCGCCCGCACCGCAAGGGCCGCACCTTCGAGGCGGTCTCGACGATCCTCGGCGAGGACGGCGAGATCATCGCGACCGACGTGTCGACCTATCTCGTCAGGGGCGGAGTGCCGACGGACGGAGAATCGACGGGCGGGGAGCCGACGGCCGGGGAGCCGACGGGCACCACGCCGTCGGCCGCGGTGGAAGCGTCCGGCCCCGCACGTGAGCGTCGGCGCGAGTTCGTGCCCCCGCAGCCGACGGGCCGCTGGCGGCTCGGCGCGGACACGGGGCGGCGCTACGGCGCGGTCTCGGGCGACGTGAACCCGATCCACCTCTCGTCCCTCAGCGCGAAGGCGTTCGGCTTCCCGTCGGCGATCGCCCACGGGATGTACACCGCCTCCCGGGCCTTCACGGAGGCCCGCGTGGACCTGTCGAAGCCGCTGCGCTGGGACGTCACCTTCGACGCGCCGGTGACGCTTCCCGGCTCCGTGCTCGTCGCCTTCGAGGACGACGCGTCGGCGGGGATGTCGCGCTGCGTGGGCTGGCGGCCCGGTCGCGGGGAGAAGGGGCCGCGACGCTGCTTCGAGGTCGAGGTGACGACGCTCGAGCGCTGAGCGGGGAGGGTGCCGGGGACGGGCGCTATCGAGCCACGGTCGGCGGCCGACGGGGAGTTCTTCCGTCGGCCGCCGTCGCATGTCCGGAGCCGTATGGCAGCCGCCGACGGAGACGCCCGGGAGAGAAGCTGTACGAAAACCTCGCGTCCTGCCAGCTTGCCCGAATCTCTTCGTGCGGGACCGCCGTGCGAGCAGTACATGGTCGATGATTGAACTGCGTCCTCGCCACCTATCCTCCCCAACGCACTGTTATCCACAATTGCGTACTACTGACCAGTAGTGTTTACCCAGCTCTTCCGTCGAACGAACAGGCCTGCGAAAATACAGGCATGGCATTCGATTCGCGTGGAGGGCCCGCTGAGCGCCCGGGATCCGACGGGGGACCCCGTCGGCCCGGCGATGTTCCGCGCCCCGTGCGTCTCGTCGCCGGTGCCGAGGAGCTCGTGGTCGACGGCATCGACGTCGTCGCGGCCAAGGAGGCGCTCGCGCGATGCGGGGCCGAGGGCTCGCCCGATCTCGAGAGTCTCTCCTCGGAGGGGACGATCGCCCTGCTCGCCGAGCTGCGGAAGCTCTCGGGCGCGGTGGCCGCGATCGAGGCGCGCGCCCTGGTCCGCCTCGAAGCGGCGATCGTCGACGACGGCCTCGAGCGGGGCGAGACTCCCAAGCAGGCGCGGAAGGTCGCCCGCGCCGAGGCCTCCTTCGCGCTGAAGAGGTCCACCTCCGCCGCCGGGCAGAGCATGGCCTCCTGCCGCCGTCTGGTGCACTCGATGCCGGGAATGCTCACCGCTCTCGCCCACGGCCGGGCCGTCCCCGCCGCGGGCCATCAGGTGGGCAGGGCGATGAGTCCGGCCACGCCCGAGCAACGCGAACAGGTCGACCAGATCCTCACCGCGCATCTGGCGCACCTCGAGGACTGCTCCCCCGGGCGATGAGGCCGCGCGGGTGCTGCATGCGCTCGATCCCGACGGGGCGGCGGCACGGCACCGCGAGGCACGTCGCGAACGCGGCGTGACCGTGCGCCGGGGACGCCACGGGATGGCGACGCTGACGGCCCACCTCCCCGGGCTCGACGCCGCCCGGATCCGCAAGACCCTGTCGGTCTCCGCGGAGCGGGCCCGCGCGGGCGGCGACGGCCGCGGTCACCAGCAGATCATGGCGGACCTCCTCGCCGACGCCCTGCTCGACCGCGGCGAGGGCGGCGACCTCGCCACCGTCGACATCGGGGTGATCATCGCCGACCGTTCGCTGCTCGCCCCCACCCATGCGGACGCCGCCACCGTCGAGGGCCTCGGCGTCGTGCCCTACGAGCACGTCCGCGAGGAGATGCTGCGTGCGATGGAGAGTGAGGACCCCGACGTCCTCCTCGCGCTGCGCGCGCTCTACGAGGACCGCGAGGACGGTCAGCTCGTCGCGGTCGAGTCCCGCGCCCGCGCCTTCCCCGCCGGCCTCGCCCACTTCCTCCGCCTCGCCCACCAGACCTGCCGGGCGCCGCACTGCGAGGCGGGCATCCGACAGCTCGACCACATCGTGCCCTGGTCGCAGGGCGGGCCGACGTCGCTGGACAACGGGAACGGCCTCTGCGCCGCGGACAACCAGAAGGAGGATGCCGGGGTGCGGGCGCGCGTCGTCACCGACGAGGACGGCACCCGCCGCGCGGTCGAGTGGACCACCCGCCACGGACAGACCGCCCGGCGCCGAGGCGTGAACTTCGACCCCGTCGGCACGGCGCTCAGGAAGCAGGTGAAGGAGGGCGGGGCGAGCGGCACGGCGGACGGGAAGGCGACTGACGCGACGGCGGCAGACGTGATGGCGACGGGCGAGAAGGCGACTGGGGAGACGGTGACGGGCGAGACGGCAACAGCCGTGACGGCGACCCAGCAGCCACCTGGGCAGGGCGTCGCTCCGACCACCCAGACGCCGACGAGCAGCTCACCGCCGCAGCCCGCCGCACCGCCGACGATGATCCGACAGCTGCGCCTGGTCACGTCGTCGTCCGAGGGATCCGTGGACGGCGAGGAACACAGCCGAACCGGCAGGGACCGCGGAGGTCCCCGTCCGCTCCGCTTCGACTTCGCGGCGTGACACGTCTCCGTGCATTTCGAGCGCAGTCCGACGGAGCCCGAGAGCGGGGGGGGGGGGGGCGCTCAGTCCAGGTGATTCTCCAGCGTCGACAGCAGATGCTCGACGAACTCCTCGGCCCTCACCTCGGTGAGCAGGTCGATGTTCGGCTCCCGACCCCAGCGACCCAGCTCGTCGCCGACGGTCTGCCCGCGGGTGAGGGTCCCGGCCAGCTCGACATCCACCGCGAGCGGTCGGGTCGCCGCGAAGTCTCCGGTGACCGCATGCGCGGTGACCAGCGGATCGTGCACGTGCGCCGTCCAGCCGAAGCCGTCGGCCTCGTGGAACTCGAAGTAGAACCGCACCGCATCGACCAGCACCTGCGCCACCGGGTGCGACGACCGCGCGGCGAGATCCTCGAGCCGCGCGAGGGTGGCCGCGGTGAAGCGCACGGTCTCGGTCGCCTCGAGGGCACCCATCACCGGCCGCTGCGGTGCGCCGGCGAACGCCGCGAGCACGCGCTGCGCCGCCTCGGGATCCACCGCGATGTTCCATTCGCTGGTGGGACCGGTGTTGCCGCGATGGTGGATCGCCCCGCCCATCACGTGCAGACGGCGTAGCAGGCGCGGCAGCTCCGGCTCGATCTCCAGGGCCAGCGCCAGGTTCGTGTGCGGGCCGAGCACCAGGCCCACGAGCTCCCCGGGCCGCTCGCGGGCCAGGTCCACCCACAGCTGCGCCCCCGAGCGCGGGTCCTCGGCGCGGGCGGGCGCCGGGATCACGGCATGGCCGAGCCCGCCGGGGCCGTGCGTGTCGTCGGCGAACATCGGCGGCTCGACCAGCGGCCGGTCCGCCCCGAGCGCGACCGGTGCGTCGAGCCCCAGCATGCCCGTGAGCGCGAGGTTGTTGCGGTGCACGGTCGCGGCCGGGACGTTCCCGCCGGTCGAGACGACGCCCGCCACCTCCACGTCGTCGCGGCAGGCGAGATAGGTCAGGGCGAGCGCGTCGTCGATGCCGGTGTCGCAGTCGACCAGGAGGGGGAGAGCCATGGGGTCAGCCTACGGAGGCGGGGATGCTCCCGGTACGGGCACGGACCGCTGGGCACGGCGGGCGTCTCCCGTCGGCACCGACTTGAGCGAGCGTCAGCCGAACGGCCCGAACAGGACGAACGCGAGGATGATGATGAAGATCGCGCCGGGGATCAGCATGCTACCGACCAGCAGCCGGGGCCGACCCTCGGCGGAGTTCGCCCCGGCACGCAGGCCCTGGCCGATGAACCAGGCCGCGAGGACGACATCGATCAGCGCCACGAGGAGGAGGACGACGAAGGGAACGGTGTCCATGGACCCATCCCACCACGCTGTGCGGCGCCGAGGAGGCGATCCCGGGATCCCTTTCCCCGCGCCGCAGGATGGCGCAGGATCGTCCCATGCCGCATCCGCAGATGTTCGACGACGACGATCCATGGCTCGAGCGCGTCCGAGCGATCGCGCTGGCCCTGCCCGGCGCGCAGGAGAAGATCAGCCACGGCCGCCCCGCCTTCCACACCGTGAAGGTGCACTGCCACTACGGCGGCGCCCGGAAGGCGGACGGGCAGTGGGAGCAGCATCCGCAGGCGGTGCTGCTGCACCTGCCCCCGCGTGAGCGGGCCGCGCTAGCGCAGGAGGCGCGCTCCTTCGTACCCGGCTATCTCGGGCCCTCCGGCTGGCTGGGCCTGGACCTCGACGAGGACACGGACCTGGTCGAGCTCGCCGAGCTGATCGAGGAGTCCTACCGGACCGTCGCCCCGGCACGGCTGATCGCGCAGCTCGACGCGCGCGAGGGCTGAAGACGGCGCGGGAGCCCGCCTCCCGACCCGTCGCACGGCGTCGCCGCCGGTCCGAGCGGGTCGCCCGACTTGACCGGCCAGCCCCTGCACCTCAGCGGGACGGCGCGGGCAGCTCCTGGAACGCCTCGAGCAGCGGCATGAGGTGCTCGCCGATCTCCACTTGCGTGAGCAGCAGACCGAGGGTCCCGTCGGCGTCGACGAAGAAGTCCGTGCCGTACCCGCCGGACCATCCCCAGCGACCCCGGTGCTCGCCGCCCGTGACGACGCAGACGCCGAAGCCCCATCCCGTCCCGTCCCAGAACCCGGGGTAGAAGGAGTCGGGGCGCTTGGCGTCTGCGGGCACCTGGTCCGCGGTGAGCATCGCGAGGTGCTCGGCGTCGAGCAGCTCTCCGTCCCGCAGAGCGCGCAGGAATCGCAGGTAGTCCGCGGCGGTGGAGACCAGATCGCCGTGGGAGACGTCCTCACCCGGGTCGCCGACCAGCGGACCGCCGCCGGCGGGCTCTGCCTCCACCAGCTCTGCCTCCACCAGCTCCCTGTCCTGGACGGAGAAGGCGGGCGGTACCCGGTGCCGCTGCGCGGCGGGGACGTACGCGCCGGTGTCGACCATCCCGAGCGGGCCGAACAGGTCCGCACGCAGATGCTCGGCGAGCGGGACGCCGCTCAGACGCGAGAGCAGGATCCCGAGCACGCCGAAGGAGTGGTGGTAGCGCCACACCGTCCCTGGCTCGCCCACCAGCGGAAGGTCTGCGAGCGCCGCGAGCCACTCGTCGGCCGGCAGGCTCCACGGCGCGGAGCCCGCCTCGAGACCGGACTCGGCCATCGCGCGCTGGAGCGGACCCTCGGCGGTCGCGATCCCGACCCCGGCGGTGCACGTCAGCAGGTGCCGGAGCGTGATCGGGGTCTGGGCGGGGACGGCCCGGTCGAGCGGGGCGAGCGGATCGGGGAGCACGCGCGGCGCGGCGAGCTCGGGCAGCCAGTCCGCGACGGGAGAGTCCAGCGCGAGCGTGTCCCGCTCGACCAGGCGCAGCGCCGCCACTGCGGTGATCACCTTGGTCATCGACTGGATGCGCACGATCGCGTCGGCCGGGAACACGGGGACGTCGGACTCGCCGGGCTCGACCGGCGTGCCCGGGGCGCCCGGTGCGACCCTGCCGCGGGCGACGGGATCGGGATCATGACCGTGCGCGATGATGCCGCCGGGAACGGTCCCCGCGTCGATCGATGACTCGAGCAGGCGGACGGCGGGCGACGTCGAGGGCGACATGGGCTCAGCGTAGGGGCGCCGACCGACCGACGACAGGGCCGGGGCGGGGAGAGGGCGGGCGAGGACGTCAGACGACGGCGAAGCCACCGAGGCCCCGCGGCCTAGACTCGCCCCATGACCACCTTCGAGGACTTCGTGCAGCTGGAGCCTCGGGAGGTCCCGCTCGGCGGGCCGCGCGGCATGACGGTGCACCGCACGCTGCCCGCCCGGCGCACCTCCCTGATCGGGGCGTGGTGCTTCGTGGACCACTTCGGGCCCGACGACGTCTCCGCGACCGATGGGATGCGCGTCGCCCGCCACCCGCACACCGGCCTCGCGACCGTGTCGTGGCTGTTCGAGGGGGCGATCACCCACCGCGATTCGCTCGGCAGCCACGCCCTCGTGCGCCCCGGGGACCTCGATCTCATGGTCGCCGGCCCCGGCATCACCCACTCCGAGTTCTCCGCGCTCGACACGACCGTGCTCCACGGCGTCCAGCTCTGGTTCGCGCTGCCCGACCGGGCGCGCTTCGGGGCGCGAGAGTTCACCGTCCACACCCCGGACGAGGTCCGCACCGCGACCGCCCGCGCCCGCGTGGGCCTCGGTTCCCTGCACGCCGTGGACGGCGACGGCGCCCCGCTCGAGGACACGAGTCCCGTCGAGACGGCGACCGCCCTCGGCATGGCCCAGCTCGACCTGCGCGCCGGGACCGCGCTGCGGATCGACCTCGACCCCGGCCACGAGCACGGCGTCCTCGTCGACCGCGGGGCGGCGCACCTGCGCGCGGGGGAGCGGGAGACCCCGGTCGTCGCACGTGAGCTCATGGTGCTGCCCGACGGCGCGGCCCAGCTCGAGATCACCGCCGGCGCCGAGGAGGACCTGCGCGTGATGCTGCTCGGCGGCGAGCCGCTCGGCGAGGACATCGTCATGTGGTGGAACTTCGTCGGCCGCACCCACGAGGAGATCGCCGCCTTCCGCGCCCGCTACCAGGCCGAGATCGGCGTCGAGCTCGACCTCGAGGACGCGCCGATCGCCGAGGTCGCCCGGGAGCGCGGGGGACTGGCCGCGGACGCCGATCAGTTCGGTCCCTTCGCCCCGCACACCCCGGCCGCCCTGCCCGCCCCCGCCCTGCCGAACGGGCGCCTGCGCTCCCGCGGCCGGCGCGGCCTGCCCGCCTGAGCGCCGGAGCGTCCTGCCCGGCGCCTCTCGGCACCGGCCCGCCCCTCCGATCGACTCGCGCACCTCATCAGCCCCACCGCATCCGCCACTCCCAGAAGGTTCACGTGACCAGCACCGACACCGCTCCTCACCCCGGCATCCCCGCCCTCGACCAGACCGAGCGGGTGATCCTGCGCGCCGCCGAGGAGGAGGGCGGGACCGGTTGCCCCTGCGACCTGCTCGTGATCGGCGACACGACCGGGGCGCTCACCGCCGCCGCGCTCGAGCTCGTCGCCGAGCAGTCCGGGGCGAGGGTGTGGTCCTGGAGCCTCTCGCACGCGGAGACCGCCGCGCTCGCCGCGATGCTGCCCGAGGCGCTCGCCGAGGGACGCCTCGTGCTCCCGACGGGGACGGAGCCGGCGAGCCTCGAGGAGTTCGCCGCGTCGGCCGATGCGCACCTGGCGCTCGCCCGTCTGCCGAAGTCCCTCGCCGCCCTCGAGGACCTTGCCCGGCGTCTCGCCGTCCACGCCGCGCGCTCGGGCCGGGAGGACCTCACGCTGATCGCGGGCGGCCGCGTCAAGCACATGACCCGCTCCCAGAACGACACCCTCGCCACCGCCTTCGCCGAGGTCCGGGGCTCGCGCGGACTCGGGAAGTCCCGCGCCCTCGTCGCCGCCTCGCCCCGCGCGGGGATCACCCTCCCCGAGCCCGCAGCGGGCAGGGCGACCGTGCCGGTCCGGGGCGAACCTCGTGAGTTCGCGCTGCGCGGCGTCGGTGGCGTGTTCGGCGGGGCGCGGGCGGATGCCGGGTCGCTCCTCCTGCTCGAGGCGCTCGACGCGGCGCTCGTCGCGGGGGAGGTGACGTCCGGGGCCGACGGCGCGGCCGCAGTGGACCTCGGCTGCGGCAACGGGCTGATGACCGCCTATCTCGCGGCCGCGCTGCCCGAGGCGCGGGTGCTCGGCACCGACGACGACGCCGATGCCGTCGCCTCGACCCGCGCGGGCCTCGCCGCCTCGGGACTCGTGCGCGAGGGCGTGCGCGTGACCTGGGAGGAGTCCCTGTCTCAGCAGGGCCCCGGCAGCGCCGACCTCGTGCTGCTGAACCCTCCCTTCCACGACGGCACCGTCGTGGACGCGACCCTCGTGCAGGGCCTGCTCGACGCCGCCGCCCGGGTGCTGCGCCCCGGCGGGCAGCTGTGGTTCGTGCACAACTCCCACCTGCGCTACCGGCCCGAGCTCGCATCCCGCTTCGGCGCCGTGCGCCAGCGCGCCCGTGACCGGCGCTTCACGGTGCTCAGCGCCGTCGCCGGCAGCTCGTGAGCGACGTGCCCGGGACTCACCGGTCCCAGAATCGAGAAGTGTCAGGTTCTGAGCCATCTCCGACGTGGAAATGGCTCAGAACCTGACACTTCTGCGGCCCTGCAGGGCGGGGCGCCGAGCGGTCCGCCCGGCGCCCGTCCGCTCAGGCCACGAGGCTGCGCAGCACCGAGGTGAACATGCCCAGGCCGTCGGTGCCGGTGCGGGTCCCGGCACCCGGCTCGTCCGGACCGAAGCCGGTCTCGACCGCGTGCTCGGGGTGCGGCATGAGCCCCACCACGTTGCCGGCGGCGTTGGTGACGCCGGCGATGTCGTGGCGCGAGCCGTTGGGGTTCTGCTCGAAGCCCGCGGGGCCGTGGGTGGCGCCGGCGGCGTAGCGGAACACGACCCGGCCCTCGTCCTCGAGCTGGGCGAGGGTGCGCTCGTCGGCCACGTACTGGCCGTCCTGGTTCTTCAGCGGGATGCGGATGACCTGCCCGGCCTCGTAGGAGCGGGTCCAGGCGGTCTCCACGTTCTCGACCGCGAGCGGCTGGTCGCGGCAGATGAAGGAGCGGTGGGCGTTCTTGATCATCGCGCCGGGCAGCAGGTGCGTCTCGCACAGGATCTGGAAGCCGTTGCAGATGCCGAGCACCGGCATCCCGCCGTTCGCGGCGTCGACCACCCTGTCCATCACGGGCGCGAAGCGGCTGATCGCCCCGGCGCGCAGGTAGTCGCCGTAGGAGAAGCCGCCGGGCAGCACGACCGCCTCGACGTCCTGGAGGCCCTCGTCCCCGTGCCAGAGCGCGACCGGCTCCGCCCCGGCCAGGCGCACGGCGCGCAGCGCGTCCCGGTCGTCGAGCGTGCCCGGGAAGGTCACCACACCGATGCGCATCAGGCGTCCTCGACGTCGATCGAGACGACGTCCTCGATCACCGGGTTCGACAGCAGCGTCTCGGCGGCCTCGCGCAGGGAGGCGAGCACCTCGTCGGTGACCTCGCCCTCGACCTCGAGCTCGAACCGCTTGCCCTGGCGCACCGACGCGATGCCCTCGAAACCGAGGCGCGGCAGCGCGGCGGCGACGGCCTTGCCCTGCGGGTCGAGGATCTCCGGCTTGGGCATGACGTGGACCACGACACGTGGCATGGGGGCACTCCTGGGTGACGACGGGCGCGCGCGGCGGCGGCAGGGGGCGGGACGTCGGGCGCACCCGACGTCCCCCATCGTACCGAGGGGCCGACGGCGCCGGACGGGGTGCCCACGACGATCACACGGCGGGACGCCGCGGCGACGACCCTGGCCCGTCGGACCGCGGCCGTACTAGGTTCGGGGCACGAGACATCGACCCCGGGAGGAACCGATGAAGATCCGCCACCTCGTCCATTCGTGCCTGCTCGTGGAGGTCGCCGGGCGGCGGCTGCTCGTGGACCCGGGCAGCTTCAGCGGACAGGCCGTGCGGGAGCTCGGCACCGAGGAGCTCGCCGGGCTCGACGCCGTGGTGATCACCCATCAGCACCCGGACCATGTCGATCCCGAGCTGCTCGCCGAGGTGCTGCGCGCGGCCCCCGACGCCGAGGTGATCGCCGAGCCCGAGACCGCGCAGATGCTCACGGGCGCCGGACCCGACGCCGCCGCGGACGGGGACGGCCCCCTCCTCGAGCGGGAGCGGGTGATGCCCCTGGCCGCGGGGGAGTCCCACAGCTTCGCTGCCGTCGATGCGCATCCGCCGCTGAAGGTCCGTGCCGTGGGCGGGCGCCACGCGATCATCCACCCCGACATCCCCCGAGTCGGCAACTGCGGGATCGTGCTGAGCGCCGGGGACGGGCCGCGCCTGGGCATCACCGGCGACTCCCTCGAGCCGGTGCCCGAGTTCCACGGCATCGACGTGCTCGCCTTCGCCGTCACCGCGCCCTGGTCGAAGATGTCCGAGACCATCGACTTCCTGCGCGCCGTCGGCCCCCGCCTCGCGCTGCCGGTGCACGACGGGGTCGCGAGCGGTCCGGGTCGCGCGATCTACCTCCGCCAGTCCACCGCCCTCGCGCCCGAGGGCACCGAGGTGCGCGACTGGCCGGAGGGCGGGGTCGTCGAGGTCTGAGCGAGCCCGCCGGCGGTGCGGGCGAGCCTGCCCCGCGGACACCGTGCACGGGGCCGACCACGGCCCGGGTAGGGTGCCGCTCGTGCACGGGAGTCCGGTAGGCCGGGCTGAGAGGGAGTACTCGAACTCCGACCGTAGAACCTGATCCGGATCATGCCGGCGCAGGGAGCTCCGCCGAGCGATCGTCGCCGCGCGCCCGTGCCCGTTCGAAAGGCATGGACCGTGACCACACCGCCCGCAGCCCCCACCGCTCCCACCGGCTCGCCCGACCCGACCGCGACCCCGCTCGGATTCGGCGTCGGCGCCCGCGTGACCGCCGCCGTGATGAGCGAGGACTACGCCCGGATCCTCGTCGACGCCCTCTCCCGCCTGGACCTCACGGGTCTCGTGCGCGAGACCGGCGACGTCTCCACCTATCTCGGCGGCCATGAGACCCACCTCCAGCGCGCCCTGATCGACCTCGCCGAGGCGCTCGCCCTCACCGAGCATCACGCGACCGTGTCCGTGCTGCTCTCCCGCGGCTGCCCCGGGGAGGTCGCGTGCGAGCTGCCCGGTGGGGCCGGACCCCGCACCGCCGCGGTGCCGGAGGCCCGCCGCACCGGACGCTTCGCGAGCGCCGAGTGGGCGCTGTACCCGCTGGCCGACGAGGTGACCGCCGAGGGCGCCGCCCCCGATCACATGCGCGACATCTACGCCGCCATCGACCACGCGAAGGAGCTGGGCACCTACCGCGGCTCGGAGCACTTCGTCACCCGCCTCGAGGGCGACCTCGGCGAGGTGATCGCGACGGCGCTCGCCGGCTGGCTGCTCGTGGGCCGCAGCGTCCAGCACGTCACGAGCCATCTGACGCTCTCGCTGAACAGCCCCTCCCACGAGGTGCGGGAGATCGCCCCGGCGCAGGACGCGAGCGCGGAGGAGCGTCGATGACCGCCTCGCGCCCCGCTCCCGCTTCCGACACAGACACCGCCCCCGCCCCCGACACCGCCGCCCCGCGCCGCACGCCGCTGACCCTGCGCGAGCTCGTGCTCGTGGTGGTGCTCGGCGTCGTGTTCGGGTTCCTGTACTGGGTGTTCGTGCAGGCCTGGAACGCGCTCGCGATCGTCATGGGCCCGGCCGGGGACATCTCCCAGCACCTCGTGTTCGGCTCCTGGCTGCTGGTCGCGCCGATCGCGCTCGCGATCCTGCGGCGTCCCGGCGTGGGCGTGCTCGCCGAGATGCTCGCCGCGACCATCGAGGTGCTCTTCCTGGGCAGCCCCGTCGGCCCCCTCCTGCTGCTCTCCGCGGCGCTGCAGGGCATCGGCTCCGAGCTGCCCTTCGCCCTGACGCGCTACCGCCGCTACGGCTGGGGCGTGTTCGCGGCCTCGGGCGCCCTCGGCGCGAGCCTGGTGTTCGCCTGGACCGCGTACCGGATGGGCTGGTACGGGCAGGATCTGCTCGCCCTGCGCCTGGGCATCCAGGTGCTCTCCGGGATCGTGCTCGGCGGGTTGCTGGCGAAGGTGATCGTCCGCGCCCTCGAGCGCACCGGGGTGCTCTCCGACTTCGCGATCGGCGCCGCGAGCGCCGGGGCGATCCCCGAGCGCCGTGCGCGCTGAGCAGGTGAGCGGCACTGCGACCGGCGTGGCAGCGACTCGCCCCCTCGCACCGGATGCCCCGGTCCTCCTCGCCGAGGAGCTCGAGGTGGTGCTGCCCTCCGGGGCGGGCGTCGGCCCCTGGAGCGGGCGGATCGACGCGGGGGAGCAGGTGCTGCTGCTGGGCCCCTCCGGCTGCGGCAAGTCGACGCTGCTGCGGGCGCTCGCCGGGGCGATCCCGTCCCACCAGCGCGGCCGCGTCACCGGCACGGTGCGACTGGCGGGCGAGGATGGACCGATCGATCCGGTCGCGGACGGCGTGCTCGCCGCCGCGCCCGTGCTCGGCCATCTCGGGCAGGACCCGGTCAGCGGGGTGTGCCTGCCGAGGATCGCTGACGACGTCGCGCTGCCGCTCGAGAGCGCCTGCACGCCCCCGGAGCGGATCGGCGCCCGCGTCCACGCATCGCTCGAGGCGATGGAAGTGGGCGGTCTCGCCCACCGCGATCCCTCGACCCTCTCGGGCGGGCAGCTGCAGCGCGCCGCCCTCGCCGCGGCGACCGCGGCCGGTCCGCGGCTGCTCCTGCTGGACGAGCCCACCGCGATGCTCGACGCCGACGGGGTCGCCGCCGTGCGAAGCGCCGTCGAGTCCGCCGTCGCGCGGACCGGCTGCGCGGTGCTGCTGGTCGAGCACCGACTGGACGAGTGGGCGGGCGAGCGCGGCCTCGCGGGCCTCCCGCAGCGCACCATCGCGCTGGACCGCTCCGGCAGGGTCCTCGCCGACGGGCCGACGGGGGAGGTGCTCGCCGCCCACGGCGCCGCGCTGCGGGACCAGGGCAGCTGGCTGCCGCGCGAGATCGAGGAGAGGCTGGACGGCGCCCGACGGACACCCTCGGCCGGGGCTGCGTCGACCGAGTCCGTGTCGATGGCGCCCGCGCCGTCGCGCCGTGCTCCGCAGGAGCTGCTCCGCCTGCGGGAGGCGACCCTCGGCCCGGCGGGCCGGGACGTGCTCACCGGCGCCGATCTCACGGTCCGCGCAGGGCACCTGCTCGCGGTCGTCGGCCGCAACGGCGCCGGGAAGTCGACGCTGCTGGGCGCCCTCTCGCGACTGGACCCCGTGCGCGTCGGGAGGCTCGACGGCGCCGGTGCGGGGCTCGTGCTCCAGCGCCCCGAGGCCCAGTTCGTCGCCGACACCGTCGCGGGCGAGCTCGCCGCGAGCGGCGCGGCACAGACTGCACAGGACGAGATGCTCGCGCGCCTCGACCTCGCCGACTTCGCTGCGCAGAGCCCGTACCGTCTCTCCGGCGGGCAGCAGCGCCGCCTCTCCCTGGGCGCGATGCTGCTCGCCGACCGGCCGGTGCTCCTGGCGGACGAGCCCGGCTACGGCCTGGACCGCGCCGCGCAGGGCGCCGTCCTCGCCCTGCTGCGCGAGGCGGCGGAGGAGGGGCGCGGTGTCGTGATGACCACCCATGACCTGCGCAGCATCGAGTGCGCGGACGAGGTCGTGGTGATCGCGGACGGGCGACTCCACGGCCCCGTCGCCCCCGGCGAGCTGCTGGCCGACGGGCAGCTGCTGCACCGGGCCGGGCTGCGTGCGCGGGACGAGCCGCACACCGCGCGGCCCGTCCCAATGGCGCCGGAGGGGCTCACCGCCCTCGACCCGCCGCCGCGGCCCCGTGCCCCGCTCGCGCGGCGCGACCCGAGCGTGCTGCTGGGACTGCTCACGGCGCTGAGCATCGTGTGCATCGCGCTGACCGACCCCGGCCCGCTGCTGGGGCTGTACCTGCTGCTGGCCGGCGGGACGATGCTCGGCCTGCGCATCGGCCCGTTCGCCCTGGCCCGCGCGCAGGCGCCGTTCGTGCTCTTCGCCGTGGGGGTGTTCATGGTCAACGTGCTCAGCCGACCCGGGCACGAGCCCTGGCCGGAGCTGCCCGTCCGCGTCACCTGCGAGGGGATCGTGCTCGGCACCGCACTCGCGCTGAGGGCGCTGGTCATCGGGCTCGGCGCGCTCACCGTCGTGCGGGCGACCGATCCCGGCCGGACCATGACGAGCCTGCGCACCCACGCCCGTCTCCCGGCCAGGATCTCGCTCGCGCTCCTGGCCGGTCAGCGCCTGCTGGAGGACCTGCCCCGGCGCTGGGAGACGATCACCCGTGCGCACCGGCTGCGCCGACCCTCGTCGGCCGACGGGACGCCCGCCCCGCTCGGGCCCCGGGCGATGCTCCGCTGCGCCTTCGCGCTGCTGGTCGACGCGATCCGCTCCTCGGCGAGGATCGCTTTCGCCCTCGAGAGCCGGGGCCTGGGGGCGGGGGAGCGGACGCAGTGGCGCACCGCCGCGCTCACCCGGGCCGACGGGGCTCTGGTGCTCGGCGTCGTGCTCACGGTCGCCGCGGTGCTGGTGCTCAGCTGGTGATCCGGCGGGGCCGGTCCGGACCGTGCACTGCCGATCGTGCCGTCCGGGCCGGCCCCGCCGCGGCTCTCAGAAGCTCGTGCCGGTCAGACGCTCGTAGGCCTCGACATAGCGGTCGCGGGTCTGCGCGACGACCTCGGCGGGCAGCTCCGGCGGCGGGGTCTGCGAGCCCTTCGACCAGCCGGAGGCGGGAGAGGTGAGCCAGTCGCGCACGAACTGCTTGTCCAGGCTCGGCTGGACGCGGCCCTCCTCATAGGTGTCCGCGGACCAGAAGCGGGAGGAGTCGGGGGTGAGCACCTCGTCGCCGAGCATGAGCGTGCCGTCGGTGCGGGAGCGGCCGAACTCGAGCTTCGTGTCCGCCAGCACGATCCCGCGCTCCCCGGCGATGGCGCGGGCCCGCTCGTAGACCGCGAGGGTCATCGACTCGAGCTCCTCGGTGAGCTCGCCGCCCACCAGGTCACGGGCCTGGGCGACGGTGATGTTCTCGTCGTGCTCCCCGGGCCCGGCCTTCGTCGAGGGGGTGAACAGCGCCGGGTCCAGTCGGGAGGCCTCGCGGAGCCCGGCGGGCAGCACGTGCCCGCCCACGGAGCCCCCGGCGCGGTAGTCGGCCAGGCCCGAGCCGGTCAGGTAGCCGCGGGCGATGCACTCCAGCGGCACCATGTCCAGGCCGCGGCAGCGCAGGGCCCGCCCGGCCACGGCCTCCGGCACGTCACTCGTGGAGAGGACGTGGTGGGGGACCAGGTCGGCGAGCTGCTCGAACCAGAACATGCTGATCCCGGTCAGCAGTCGGCCCTTGTCGGGGATCCCGGGCTGCAGGGAGTGGTCGTAGGCGCTGATGCGGTCGGTCGCGAGGACCAGCACCTCCTCGGCGCTCGCGGGGTCCGCGCCCTCGGGCACGTACAGCTCGCGGACCTTGCCGGAGACGACGTGGTCCCAGCCCGGCAGGTCGGGGGCCTCGGTCAGCGGGGCGGGGATGCTCATCGGGCGGACTCCTCGGCGGCGCGGCGGGCGATGTCGGTGCGGTGATGGCTGCCCTCGAGGACGACCTTCTCGGTCGCCGTGAGCGCACGGGTGCGGGCCTGTCGGAGGTCCGCGCCGCGGGCGACGACGGACAGGACCCGGCCGCCGGCGCTGACGAGGGCGCCGTCCGTGTCCAGCGCGGTCCCGGCGTGGATGACGTGGGCGCCGCCCTGCTCGGCCTCGGCGATCCCGGTGATCGGATCGCCGGAGCGGGCCGCGGCGGGGTAGCCGGCGCTCGCGACGACCACGGTCACGGCCGCGTCCTCGCTCCAGTCGAGCGCCGCGTCCTCGGCGAGCTCGCCGCGCGCCGCATCCAGCAGCAGCGGGGCGAAGGGCGAGGCGAGGCGCTCGAGCACCACCTGGGTCTCGGGGTCGCCGAAGCGGGCGTTGAACTCCACCACGCGCAGGCCGCGGGAGGTGAGCGCGAGGCCGCAGTACAGCACGCCGACGAAGGGGATGCCGCGCGCGGCGAGCTCCGCGATCGTGGGGCGCGCGACCTTCTCGAGCACCTCCTCGACCAGGCCCTCCGGGGCCCAGGGGAGCGGGGAGTAGGCGCCCATGCCGCCCGTGTTCGGGCCCTCGTCGTCGTCCAGGGCGCGCTTGAAGTCCTGGGCGGGGGCCAGCGGCACCACGCGGGTGCCGTCGCTGACGCAGAAGAGGGAGACCTCGGGGCCGTCGAGGTGCTCCTCGAGCACCACCTGGCCGCCGGCGGCCAGCACCGCCTCGGCATGCACGACGGCGGCGTCCCTGTCCTGGGTGACGACGACGCCCTTGCCGGCGGCGAGCCCGTCGGCCTTGACCACGAAGGGCACGTCCCCGAGGGGGTTGACCCGGTCCAGTCCCGCGGCGAGCTCCTCGACGGCGGTGACCGTGACGGAGGCGGCGGTGGGCACGCCCGCGGCGGCCATGATCTCCTTCGCCCAGGACTTGCTGCCCTCGAGCACCGCGGCCGCGGCCGACGGGCCGAAGACCGTCATCCCCGCCTCGCGCAGCCGGTCCGCGGCGCCCGCGACGAGCGGCGCCTCCGGGCCGATGACCACGAGGTCGGGGCGCAGCTCGGAGGCCAGGCGCACCTGGCCGTCGAGATCGCCGACGCTCACGTCGTGACAGGTGGCGAGCTGCGCGATGCCGGGGTTGCCGGGCGCGGCGTGCAGCTCGGGGGCGGGACGGTCGGCGGCGAGGCGACGGATGATCGCGTGCTCGCGGCCTCCGGAGCCGATGACGAGGATCTTCACGCGCGTCAGAGTACCCACGGGTCCGGTGGCGCCGACGATGTGCCCGCACTGCGGAGAGGCGGGCCCGCAGTTACGATCGAGCGCATGCCCGTCGAGCTCCCGGATCCCGCCCCCGCCACCGCCCGGCTGCGCCTGGACCTCTCCTACGACGGCACCGACTTCCACGGCTGGGCCGCCCAGCCCGGCCAGCGCACCGTCCAGGGAGAGCTCGAGGCGGCCCTCGCCCGCATCGCGCGCGTGCCCGTGAGGGTCACGGTCGCCGGCCGCACCGACACCGGCGTCCACGCCCGCGGGCAGGTGTGCCACCTCGACGTCTCCCGCGACGTCCTCGCGACCCTGCCCGGCCGCTCCGACCGCAGCCCCGCCGAGGCGCTGGTCACCCGGTTGGCCGGCGTGCTGCCGGGTGATGTGGTCGTCCACGTCGCGCGCGAGGTCACCGGCGACTTCGACGCCCGCTTCGGGGCGCTCTGGCGCCGCTACCGCTACCGGATCTCCGACGGGCCCGCCGCCCACGACCCGCTGCGCCGGGACGTGCTGCGCCATCGCCGGCCCCTGGACGTCGCGGCGATGGCCAGGGCGAGCGAACCGCTGCTGGGCGAGCACGACTTCCTCTCCTACTGCCGCCCGCGCGAGGGCGCGAGCACCGTGCGGGAGCTGCGCGAGCTGCGCTGGGAGCGCCCGGGCGAGGGCAGGGCCGACGAGGGCCTGATCGTCGCGACCGTCGTCGCGGACGCCTTCTGCCACCACATGGTCCGCTCCCTCGTCGGCGCGCTGCTCGGGGTGGGGGAGGGGCGCCGTCCGGAGAGCTGGCCCGCCGAGGTGCTCGCGGCCCGCACCCGAGAGTCCTCCACCCGCGACGGGGCCGGCGCCGCGCCGCTGTGCCCGCCGCAGGGGCTCACCCTCGAGCACGTCGCCTATCCGCCGGACGAGGAGCTCGCCGCCTGGGCCGCGCGCACCCGCACCCTGCGCGCCCCGCTGCCGGTCGAGGACGTGGCCGTCGGGGAGTGACGGCGCGCAGCCCGAGGTCGATGCCGGAGCTCCATCGCGGCTCGTGAGGCGGGTCGCAGATCACATCCTGAGCGGCTCCTCCGCGTTGACGCCCGTTCCGCGCGGCCCGTAGGATGAGCGGTCGTTGTGCCTTGATGTGTGCCCGACTCCGCAGCCGAACTCTCACGACCGGCGCGAGAAGGGAATCTCACCCACATCCAGGCCCGCCGTCGCGTCGTCAGCGGAGCGGGCCGGGTGCAGCCACAGGGGCCATGCTTTTACCCGAAGGAAGCGTGCCCACGGTCCATTCGAACCGTGCCCGGACGGCGTCCCGCCGCCCTGGCACCACCACGAGAGAAGAAGGCACGAGTGCGTACGTTCACCCCGAAGCCCGGCGATGTCGAGCGTTCCTGGTACGTCATCGACGCAACGGATGTCGTCCTCGGCCGGCTCGCTTCCCAGGCTGCCCAGCTCCTGCGGGGGAAGCACAAGCCGGTCTTCGCACCCCATGTGGATGCGGGCGACTTCGTCATCATCATCAACGCCGACAAGGTCGCGCTGACCGGCAACAAGCGGGAGGCGAAGCTCGCCTACCGCCACTCCGGCTACCCGGGCGGCCTCCGCGGCATCCCCTACTCCGAGCTGCTCGAGAAGAACCCCGAGCGCGCGGTGGAGAAGGCCGTCCGCGGCATGCTCCCCAAGAACAAGCTCGCTGATCAGCAGATCAAGAAGCTCAAGATCTACTCGGGTTCCGAGCACCCTCACAGCGCTCAGCAGCCCGTCCCCTTCACCATCGACCAGGTGGCGCAGTAAGCGGGGGCTCCCGCCACTCCGCCCTGCCGCACGGAAGAACCAAGGAGAACCGTGACTGAGACCACCCCCGAGTCCCTCGAGACCGTGACCGACGAGTCGGCGCCCTCGAGCTTCACCACCGAGTCGACCGGCGAGGCCGCCGTCGGCGCCGGTCAGTCCGCGACCGCGCCGGGCTACGGCACCGGCCGCCGCAAGCGCGCCGTCGCCCGCGTCCGCCTGGTCCCCGGCTCCGGCCAGTGGACCATCAATGGCCGCAGCATCGAGGACTACTTCCCGAACAAGCTGCACCAGCAGGAGATCAACGACCCGTTCACGGTCCTCGACCTCCAGGGCCGCTTCGACGTGGTCGTGCGCCTCACCGGCGGCGGCCCGTCCGGTCAGGCCGGGGCCGTGCGCCTCGGCGTGGCCCGCGCGCTGAACCAGATCGACGAGGAGCACAACCGCCCGACCCTCAAGAAGGCCGGGTTCCTCCGTCGCGACGCGCGCATCATCGAGCGCAAGAAGGCCGGCCTCAAGAAGGCCCGCAAGGCGCCGCAGTACTCCAAGCGCTGATCGACCGCGGAGCAGTGCTCCGCCACGATCACGCTGTGCGCACGATGCCCTCGACCTCCGGGTCGGGGGCATCGTCGTGTCCGGGCCGACTACGCTTGGCGCATGCCCACTCCGCACCCGCGCTGGTGGGGCGGCCCGTTCGACACCGAGCAGCTCGCCCGCACCGCCGTGCACCGCGTCCGCGACGCGGCCGCACGGGTGGTCGCGTCGCGCGGGCTCACCGTCGACGTGGGGACGACGGACCCTCTGATCGCCGCCTCCTTCGCCGCGATCGAGCACCTGCGCATCGACGGCCGCACACCGTCGGCCTGGGCGGAGCTGTCCGGGTTCTCCCGGGCGCGCGACGGCTGGGTGCGCCTGCACGGCAACTACCCCCACCACGCCGCGGCGCTGCAGGAGCTGTACGGGATCCGGGACCGGGACGGGCTCGACCGCGCCCTCGCCGTCCGTCCGGCTGCGCAGATCGAACAGGAGGTCGCCGCGGCGGGCGGGATCGCAGTCGCCGTGCGCACTGCGGAGGAATGGCTGGCGCATCCGCAGCACCTGGTCACTGCCGGGAATCCCTGGTCCGCGGTCGTCGACCGCGGGGCGCGCCCGGCACGGTCCGCACCGGGCGGGCCGGACTCGACAGAGGCGGCGCCGACGGGATCGCCGTCCCGGCGGCCCGGTGACGCTCTGCTCCCGCTCGACGGGGTGCAGGTGCTGGACCTGACCCGGGTCATCGCCGGTCCCACCTGCACCCAGCTGCTCGCCTGCCTGGGCGCCGACGTGCTGCGTCTGGACCCGCCGCACCGCCCTGAGCTGCTCGACCAGCACCTGTCCACCGGGATGGGCAAGCGTTCGGCGCTCCTGGACCTGACCACGGACAGCGGACGCGCACAGGCGCAGTCCCTCGCCGCCACGGCCGACGTGATCCTCACGGGCAGCCGCCCCGGGGCCCTCGATCGGCACGGCCTCGGTGCGGAGCAGCTCGAGCACCTCGCGCCGCGGGCGGTGATCGGTCTGCTCTCCGCCTGGGGCGAGGACGGTCCGTGGGGGAGAAGGCCCGGATTCGACTCGATCGTTCAAGCGGCGACCGGCATCGCCGCGGTCTGCGGGAGCGACGGACGGCCCGGTGCCCTGCCCGTCCAGGCCCTCGACCACTCCAGCGGGCATCTGCTGGCCGCGCTGGTGCTCGACGCACTCGCCGACGCCCGCGCCCGCACCCTCCGAGTGAGCCTGCTCGGCGCCGCCCGTGCCCTGCTCGCGCTGCCGCGACCCGCCGACGCCGACGAGGGCGCGAGCACCTCACCCTGCGCGGCGCCCGAGGAGCCGCTCGAGATCCCTCGTCGCCCTGTCTCGTCGGCCGGACTCCGGCTCGAGGCCGTGCCGCCCCCGCTCCTGCTGGACGGCCGCACGATCGAGCAGGACGTGCCCGACTACGGGGCCGCTGAGCCGGTATGGCGCGGGAGCGCCGCGGGGTGACGGTCAGGTGCTGGCGCAGGGCGTACCGGTACGCCTATATGGGCGTACTGGTACGCCCTGCGCCAGTGGTCGACCACCGCTCCGCTCCGCGACGACAGGCTCGGGAGCGGGGCGGACTGATGGCCAGGGGCTGCGGGCGCGCCAGGCGCAGCGGGCGCGCCGGGTGCGCCTGGTCCTGCGGCCACTCCCTCAGCTCAGCAGCTCGCGCAGGTCCTCGGCGGTGACGGCGGCGCGGAAGGCCTCGCCGCCGTCGGTGAGGGAGTCGAACAGCTCGGCCTTGCGCCGCTGCAGCGCCAGGACCTTCTCCTCGATCGTGTCCTCCGCGATCATCCGGTACACCATCACCTGACGGTCCTGGCCGATGCGGTGGGCGCGGTCCACGGCCTGGTTCTCCGCGGCCGGGTTCCACCACGGGTCCAGCAGGAAGACGTAGTCCGCCTCGGTGAGGGTGAGCCCGAAGCCGCCCGCCTTCAGGGAGATCAGGAACACCGGCGCGTCCCCGTCGCGGAAGCCGCTGACGGCCGCATCGCGGTCCCGGGTCGAGCCGTCCAGGTGGGCGTAGTCGATCCCGCGTGCGGAGAGCTCGTCGGCGACGCGGTCCAGATAGGTCGTGAACTGGCTGAACAGCAGCACGCGGTGCCCATCGCCGATCACCTCCTCGAGCCGGTCGAAGAGCGCCTCGAGCTTCGAGCTCGGCACGTCCGCGTACTCCTCCGCGTCCACGAGCGAGGGGTCCAGGGCCAGCATCCGCAGCAGGGTCAGGGAGCGGAACACGATGAAGCGCGAGCGGTCCAGGTCCGTGTCGATCAGGCCCAGCACCTTCTTCCGCTCCCGCTGCAGCACCGAGTCGTAGACCGCGCGGTGCTCCGGCGACAGCGTCACCGTGAGCACCTCCTCGTGCTTGGGCGGCAGCTCCTTCGCGACGAGCTCCTTCGTGCGGCGCAGCAGGAAGGGGCGGATCCGTCGGCGCAGCTGCTCCATCCGACCGGGCGCCTCGCCGGAGGCGATCGGGAGGGTGTAGCGCCTGCGGAAGCCGATCGCGGAGCCGAGCAGTCCCGGCGCGACCAGGTCGAGGATCGCCCACAGGTCGTCCAGGGAGTTCTCCATCGGGGTGCCCGTGATCGCCAGCCGCATCCCCGCGCGGACGCCCTTCGCCGCCCGGTGGGTGCGCGAACGGCGGTTCTTCACGAACTGCGCCTCGTCGAGCACGAAGCCCTGGAAGCAGTGGGAGGCGAACAGCTCCTCGTCCAGGCGCAGCACCGCGTAGCTGGTCACCACCAGGTCCACGCCCTCGAGGTCCTCCTCGGCAGTGCCGCCGCGGGAGGCGGAGGTCCCCTCCAGGACCCGCACCTCCAGGTCCGGGGTGAAGCGCTCGGCCTCGCGCCGCCACACGGGCAGCACCGAGGCGGGGGCGGCCACCAGGAACGGCGGCGCGTCGGGCGACTGCTCGCGGGCGCGGGCGACGAGGGCGAGGGTCTGCACCGTCTTGCCCAGGCCCATGTCGTCGGCGAGCACCCCGCCGAGCCCCTTGTCCCACAGCAGCGCGAGCCAGGCGAAGCCCTCGCGCTGGTAGGGCCGCAGCTCCGCCCTCAGCCCGCGGGGCAGGGACGGTGCAGGCCGGTCCTCGAGGCTCCTCAGCGGGCCGACGCGCGCGGTCCACTCCTCGCTCGCCTCGGCCTGGTCCGCGATCTCGGCGAGCTCGTCCCACATGTCCACCTGGAACGCGGAGATCCGCTGGACCTCGGGCTCCCACTCCGCGAGCGCCTCGCCCTCCCGGATCAGCTCCCGCAGCGCGTCGAACGCCGGATGGTCCAGGGAGAAGTAGGTCTTGTCCGGCATCAGCAGCTTGTCGCGGCCGCGGGCGAGCGCCACGAACAGGCTCGGGAAGGGGATCTGGCGGCCCTCGACCGTGATGTCGAAGCCGAGGTCGAACCAGTCGTTCTTCCCGGAGGAGGCATGCTGGGTGACACGCACCTGCGGGGCGCCGTCGAGCTCGCGATAGGCGTGGCGGGTGCCGGTCACCTCGACCTCGACGTGGTCCAGGCCGTCCAGCGCATCCAGCACGTGCGCGGTGAACTCGGCGGTGTCCACACCCGAGAGCAGCTGCGCCGAATCGGAGGGCCGGTGCGGCCAGAGCGTCATCGCCTCCGCGATCACCGCGTCCTCGTGGTCCGCGTCCCGCCGGGCCCCCTGGCGCTGGTCGATCGGCAGGCGCCGCTCGGGATCGTGATAGCGCCAGGACCAGCGCAGCGAGAGCCGGTCCCCGTCTGCGTAGGCGGCCTCGAGGTGCAGGGTGGGGCGGCGCGCGGCGGGCAGCTCGACGCTGCCGTCCCCGCTCGTGATCGCGCTGAGCTCCCGCAGCTTCGGGTAGGCGACCTCGAGGAAGGTCTCGCGGTCCGCGGCCGGGACCCTCAGGCCCTCGCGCCGCTGCAGGAGGGCGCGCAGATCGCGGGGCACGGAGGCGGTCAGCGGGGCGATCCGCGCGGCGAGCAGCTCCTCGCCCGCCGGGACCGCCTCGAGCACCCCGGCCGCGCCGAGCAGCCGGACGGACTGCTCGGGGGCGCCGTCGATCTCGAGGCGCGGGCTGACCAGCAGGTCCCCGCCCTCGAGGGTGCGCAGGTCGAGGCCTGCTGCGCCGCCGCCGGAGAGCTGGACCGCAGCGAGACCGCTGCCGGGCAGCAGCTCGATGCCCGCGTCGACCGCATGCGCGAGCGCCTGCCACAGCAGGGGCGAGGTGATCGAGTTCAGCCACAGATGGTCCACCGCGCCGGAGGTGTAGGAGCGCTCCACCGACGCCGCCGCGAAGATCCGCGTGAGCGCCTCGCCCTGCGCCTGGTCGTACTCCCGTCCCGCACGGCGGAACTCGAAGCTGCGCCAGGACAGGTCGCCCTTGATCCACAGCCCCTTCCGGCCGCGCGTGACGGGGCGCAGGCCCAGCCACAGCTCCGCCCCGGAGGCCAGGTGCGCGGGGGTCGCGATCTCCCGGTGGTGGCGGGAGGAGCCGGCCGACGAGGTCGCCGCCTCGAGATCGACCCGCAGCGCGAGCGGCTTCGCGACGCCCCCGCTCGCACGCTCCGCGACCGTGCCGCGGCCGAGCAGGGGCCGCAGCACCGAGCGCCACTCCGCGGGCGGGTCCTCCTGCGCGGCCCGGACCGCGAGGTCGTTGGTGCGGTACAGCAGCGCGCCGACGTGCAGGCACGCCTCGCCCACCTCGCAGTCGCAGCGCGAGGACGTCGGCCGCCACAGCCCGCCCGGACCCGGGCGCTGGAAACGGCGCGAGACCGCGTCCTCCTCGTACTCGACGAGCTCCGCCTCGGCCCGGTGCTCGGCGCCGTCCGCGTCCGTCACCGTCGCGGAGGCCGTCGAGCTCCCCTCGTCCCACTGCACGGGGCCGACGGCGCCGCCGCGCGCCGCGGCGAGGCTCCTGCCGGCCGTGCGATCACCCACATGGTGGCTGATCGCCGAGGGCAGCAGACGGGGGAGCAGGACCGGTCCGGACATCCCGCCAACGTAACCCGTCACGCATCCCGCGCACGAGGGATCGCGCAGGATCGGGGGTGCGCAGCGGGTAGTCTCACAGCGTCCTCCCGGCCCGCGCCGCCCGTCGGCCCCGTCGGCCGCGCCCCGGGAGCAGCACCACCACCGACCTTCCAAGGAGAACCCCGTGGCACGACTCTTCGGCACCGACGGAGTGCGCGGACGCGCGAACGGCGACATCACCGCGGAGCTCGCGGTCGAGCTGTCCGTGGGCGCGGCCCATGTGCTGGGCACGCTCGGCGCGTTCGGCGGCACCCGTCCCCGCGCGATCGTCGCCCGCGACACCCGTCCCTCGGGCCACTTCCTCGCCGCCGCGGTCAGCGCCGGCCTCGCCTCCGCCGGCGTGGACGTGCTCGACGCGGAGGTGCTGCCCACCCCCGGCCTCGCCCACCTCGTCCAGTCCACCGGCGCGGACCTCGGCGTGATGATCTCCGCCTCCCACAACCCCGCCCCCGACAACGGCATCAAGTTCTTCGCCCGCGGCGGCACGAAGCTGCCCGACGAGGTCGAGGACGCGATCGAGGCCCGCCTCGGCGAGCAGTGGGACCGCCCGCAGGGCACCGACGTCGGCACCATCACCCGCTACGAGGGCGCGATCGAGGAGTACGTGACCCACCTCGTGGGGACCCTGGACCGCTCCCTGGAGGGCCTCACCGTCGTCGCCGACTGCGCCAACGGTGCCGCGGCCATCTCCGGCCCGGAGGCGCTGCGCCGCGCCGGCGCGACCGTGCACGTGATCGGCGACTGCTCCGACGGCGGCCTCATCAACGACGGCGTCGGCTCCACCCACCTCGAGCCGCTGCAGGCCGCGGTGCGCGAGCACGGCGCCGACATCGGCGTGGCCTTCGACGGCGACGCGGACCGCTGCCTCGCCGTCGACGCGGCGGGCGAGATCATCGACGGCGACCAGATCATGGCGATCCTCGCCCTGGACCTCAAGGAGCGCGGAGCCCTCCACGAGGACACCCTCGTGGTCACCGTCATGAGCAATCTGGGCCTCAAGCTCGCGATGAAGGAGCACGGGATCGTGCTCGGCCAGACCGCCGTCGGCGACCGCTACGTCCTCGAGGAGATGAACCTCGGCGGCTTCTCCATCGGCGGCGAGCAGTCCGGGCACGTGATCATCGCCCAGCACGCCACCACCGGCGACGGCGAGCTCACGGCGCTGCACCTGCTGCAGCGCATGGCCGCGACCGGCCGCACCGCCGCGGAGCTGAAGTCGGTCATGGCCCGCCTCCCGCAGGCGCTGATCAACGTCAAGGACGTCGACAAGGCCAAGGCCACGATCGACCGCGGCGTCGCCGATGCGATCGAGGCGGCGGAGAAGGAGCTCGGGGAGACCGGCCGGGTGCTGCTGCGCCCCTCCGGCACCGAGCCCGTCGTGCGCGTGATGGTCGAGGCACCCACCGACGAGCAGGCGAGCGAGATGGCCGAGCGCCTCGCCGTGATCGTCCGCGAGCGCGTCGGCCTCTGACCAGGCCTTCATGGTCAGCGAGTGCTGCATCTCGACCGTCATCCGCACGGGATACCGGTCGAGATGCAGCACTCGCCGTCTGTCGGAGGGGATCCGCGCCGTCGGGCGCGGGGATCAGACCTTGCGCATCAGGACCGAGTGGACGCGGTGCCTGCCGTCCTTGCGCAGGACGAGGTCGGCGCGGCCCCGCGTGGGGATCACGTTCTCGGTGAGGTTCGGGCCGTTGATCGAGCTCCAGATGCGCTGGGCGGTCTGCACGGCCTCCTCGTCGGTGAGATCGGCGTAGCGGCGGAAGTAGGAGCGCGGATCCGAGAACGCGGTGCGGCGCAGCTGCAGGAAACGGTCCACGTACCAGCGCTGGACGTCCTCGACCCGGGCGTCGACGTAGACGGAGAAGTCGAAGAAGTCCGAGACCGCCATGCCGAGCCTCCCGTCGCGACGGGGCCGGGCCGGCTGCAGCACGTTCAGTCCCTCGACGATGAGCACGTCCGGCTGCTCGACCACGACCGTCTCGTCCTCGAGGATGTCGTAGGTCAGGTGCGAGTACACCGGCGCCTCGACCCTCTCCTGCCCCGCCTTCACGTCCGCCACGAAGCGCAGCAGACGCCGGCGGTCGTAGCTCTCGGGGAATCCCTTGCGCTGCATGATCCCGCGCTCCTCGAGCACCCGGTTGGGGTGGAGGAATCCGTCGGTGGTCACGAGCTGGACGCGCGGGGTGTCGGGCCATCGGGCCATGAGCTCGCGCAGCAGGCGGGCGGTGGTCGACTTGCCCACCGCCACCGAGCCGGCCACGCCGATGATGTACGGGGTGCGCTGCTGGTGCTGGTCGAGGAACTCCTCCCGCGCCCGGCGCAGCGACTGCGCAGCCGCGACCTGGATGTTCAGCAGGCGGGAGATCGGCCGGTAGACGGCGTCGACCTCGGAGAGGTCCAGCCGGTCGCCGAGGCCGCGCAGGCGGTCCACGTCCTCCTCGCTCAGCGGCAGCGGCGTCTGGCTCGACAGCCGCGCCCAGTCCTCCCGGGAGATCTCCTCGAACGGGGTGACTGTGGCGTGCGCCGATGCTGCCTTCATGCGGGAGATTCTTCCAGCATTTCGCGCCGGCATCGCGCAGCGGAGGGTCGCCGACGAAGCGGTCAGCGACGCGCAGGCTCCGATGCTCATTTCTGATCGGTCCCGCGCACGCTCGGCCACGGCCGCGCGCCGGACCTCCCCGAGGTGAGGAAGGCCTCGCACCGATCCGGCGCCGACGGCGAGATCGGGCGGCGCGGTCGCTAGCGTGGCGGGCATGTGTGGAATCGTCGGATACGCAGGCCCCCGGGCCGCAGCACCCTCCTCCCGTCCCGTGGACGTGGCCCTCCAGGGCCTCGCCCGCCTCGAGTACCGCGGCTACGACTCCGCGGGCGTCGCCGTCCTCGACGAGGGCGAGGTGCGCGTGACCAAGCGCGCCGGCAAGCTCGCGAACCTCCGCGAGGCGCTCGAGGGCGACTCCGCGGCCACCGGCCAGGTCGCCATCGCGCACACCCGCTGGGCCACCCACGGCGGGCCCACCGACGGCAACGCCCACCCCCACCTCGGCGGGCACGAGGGCGAGCTGGCCCTGGTCCACAACGGCATCATCGAGAACTTCGCCGCGCTGCGCGCCGAGCTCGAGGAGGGCGGCTACGTCTTCGCCTCCGAGACCGACTCCGAGGCCGCCGCCCACCTCGTCGCCCGCGAGATGGAGTCCGCCGGGGACCTCACCGAGGCGATGCGCCGCACCGCCGCGCTGCTCGAGGGCGCCTTCACGCTGCTGGCCGTCCACCGCGACGCCCCGGACACCGTCGTCGCCGCCCGCCGCAACTCCCCGCTCGTCGTCGGCCTCGGCGACGGCGAGAACTTCCTCGGCTCCGACGTCGCCGCCTTCGTCGACTCCACCAAGGAGGCGCTCGAGATCGGCCAGGACCAGGTCGTCACCGTCACCCCCGACGCCGTCACGATCATCGACGTCGACGGCAACGAGGTCACCGACGCCAAGCGCTACACCATCGAGTGGGACGCCGCGGCCGCGCAGAAGGGCGGCTACGACTCCTTCATGGCCAAGGAGATCCACGAGCAGGCCGACGCGGTCGCCGACACCCTCCGCGGCCGCCTCGAGGACGGCACCCTCCAGCTCGACGAGATGGCGATCGACCCCTCGGTGCTGCGCAGCATCGACAAGATCGTCGTCATCGCCTGCGGCACCGCCGCGAACGCCGGCGCGGTCGCGAAGTACGCGATCGAACACTGGTGCCGCATCCCCACCGAGGTCGAGCTCGCCCACGAGTTCCGCTACCGCGACCCGGTCGTGACCGAGAAGACCCTGGTCGTCGCGATCTCCCAGTCCGGCGAGACCATGGACACCCTCATGGCGGTCCGTCACGCCCGCGAGCAGGGCGCGAAGGTGATCGCCCTGTGCAACACCCGCGGCTCGACCATCCCGCGCGAGTCCGATGCGGCGCTGTACCTGCACGTCGGCCCGGAGATCGCGGTCGCCTCCACCAAGGCGTACCTCGGCCAGATCGTCGCCAGCTACCTGCTGGGCCTCTTCCTCGCCCAGGTGCGCGGCAACCTCTTCCCCGACGAGATCGCCGCGCTCATGGCGGACCTCGAGGCGATCCCCGCCCAGATCCAGGAGGTCCTCGACGGCTCCTCTCAGATCGAGCAGCTCGCCCGGGACATGAAGGACGTCACCAGCGTCCTGTTCCTGGGCCGGCACGTCGGCTACCCCACCGCGATGGAGGGGGCGCTCAAGCTCAAGGAGATCGCCTACATCCACGCCGAGGGCTTCGCCGCCGGGGAGCTCAAGCACGGGCCGATCGCCCTGGTCGAGGAGGGGCAGCCGGTGTTCGTCATCGTGCCCTCCCCGAACGGACGCCACTCCCTGCACTCCAAGGTCGTCTCCAACATCCAGGAGGTGCGCGCCCGCGGCGCCCGCACCCTGGTGATCGCCGAGGAGGGCGACGACGCGGTGCTGCCCTACGCCGACGAGGTGATCCGCGTGCCCGCCACGCGCACGCTCTTCGCGGCGCTGCTGACCGTGATCCCGCTGCAGATCTTCTCCTGCGAGCTCGCGACCGCGAAGGGCCTGGACGTGGACCAGCCCCGCAACCTCGCGAAGTCCGTCACCGTCGAGTGAGGTCGGGGCGGGCGCACCCGCCCGCCCCGTGTGCGCCCCGGGGGTGTGATACTGCCCCCGTGAGCATCTCGACCCCTGCGACGCCCGGCCCCGACGACACCTTCGGCGGCCGGGCGTTCGCGCCCCGGGACGACGGCACCGTCGTCGGCGTCGGCGTGGACGTCGTGGACATCCCGCGCCTGGACGCGATGATCTCCCGGACCCCCGCCCTGCTCGACCGCCTTTTGACCCCGGGGGAGCGGGAGCTCTCGCCGGCCTCGCGCGCGGCCCGGGTCGCCGCGAAGGAGGCCGTGGGCAAGGCCCTCGGCGCGCCCGGCGACTTCTCCTGGCAGGACGTGACCGTCGAGCGCGCCGCCGGGCAGCGCCCCCACCTGCGACTGCGGGGCGCGACACTGCGCGCCGCCGAGCGGCAGGACGTGGCGCACCTGCACCTCTCCCTCTCGCACGACGGCGCGATCGCCACCGCGATCGTGGTCGCCGAGCGCGATGCGCACCAGGTGGGGAGGTCCTGATGCTGCGGGCCCACGGCGCCGACGCGGTCCGCGCGGCCGAGCGGCCCCTGCTCGAGGCGGGGGAGCCGCTCATGCTCCGGGCCGCCGCCGCGCTCGCCGAGCGCGCCGCCCACCACCTGCGCAGCGCCCCCTTCGCCCCGCGGGTCCTCGTGCTCGCCGGCGCCGGTTCCAACGGAGGGGACGGCCTGCACGCCGCCGCGATCCTGCGCCGCGAGCACTCCCTGGACGCCGACGCGATCACCACCTCCCCGCGCCGCCACGAGGAGGGCGCCGGCGCGCTCGAGGCCGCGGGCGGGACCCTCCATCGACTCGACGCGCTCGATGCCGAGCGGCTCGCGCACCTGGTCGGCGAGGCGGACCTCGTCCTCGACGCGATCCTCGGCCTCGGCGCGCGGCCCGAGGTCCCCGACGCGCTCTCCGCCCTGATCGCCGAGGTGCGGGACGCCGGCGTGCCCGTCCTCGCCGCGGACCTGCCCAGCTTCGTCGACGCCACCACCGGCCAGGCCGCACCGGAGGCGCTGCCGGCCCGCGAGACGGTCACCTTCGGGGCCGTGAAGGCGGGGCTGCTCCTGCCCGGCGGCGCCGAGCTCGCCGGGACCGTGCACCTCGTGGACCTCGGGCTCGAGGAGCACCTGCCCGCCCGCCCCGCCGTCGAACGGCTCCTGGACGCCGACGCCCGCGCCCTGCTGCCCCGGCCGGACCGCAGCTCCACGAAGTACAGCCGCGGGGTCGTCGCCCTCGCCGCCGGCAGCGAGCAGTTCCCGGGCGCGGCCGTCCTCGCCGTCTCCGGGGCGGCCCGCACCGGCGCGGGGATGGTGCGCTGCCTCGCCCCGCAGCGGGTGCTCGACCTGGTCCTCGCCTCCCGGCCCGAGACCGTCGGCCATCCCGTCGGCCCCGGGCGCTCCGGCACCCGGGTGCTGGACGACGAGACCCTCGCGCGCACGCACGCCGTGGTGATCGGCCCGGGCCTGCCCGCCGACGACCCGCGCGCCCTGATCGGCGTCGCGATGCTCGCCGGGCAGGGGGAGGGGCCGCGCCGGGGCGTGCTCGACGCGGGGGCGCTCGGCGCGATCACCTCCGCGCACCGCTTCGGCCCCGACGTGGTGCTGACCCCGCACCGCGGGGAGGCCGAGCGCCTCGCCCGCCGCCTCGAGGTCGACCCGGACCTGCCCGCCCCCGCGCTCGCCCGGGCGCTCGCCGACGCGACCGGCGCGACCGTGCTGCTCAAGGGTGCGATCACCCTCGTCGCCCCCGGCGACGGCGGGCCGCTGCGCTCCCAGGACGACGCGACCTCCCAGCTCGCCGCGGCCGGGACCGGGGACGTGCTCGCCGGGGTGCTCGGCACGCTCCTCGCCGCCGGACTGCCCGGACCGGACGCCGCCGCGCTCGCGGCCCTGCTCCACGGCCGGGCCGGCCGCCTGGCCTCGGGTGACGGACAGCACCCCCTGGTCGCCCTCGAGGTCGCGGACTCTCTGCCGAGGACCATCGGGTCTATCCTGGCGGACGCCCAGGACCTGAACCGAGGAGCCCGATGACCATCCCGATCCCTGCCGAGGACCCTCGGCACGTGCCCAACCGGGCGGTGATCGACCCCTCCGCGATCACCCAGAACACCCGGGCGCTGGGGACCCTCCTCGAGGAGCAGACGGCGCTGATGGCGGTGGTGAAGGCCGACGGCTACGGCCACGGCATGCTCACCGCCGCGCGCGCCGCGATCGAGGGCGGCGCGACCTGGCTCGGCGTCGCCCACCCCGCCAGCGCCCTGGCGCTCGCCCGCGCCGACCTCGACGCGCAGATCCTCACCTGGCTGTACGAGCCGCACACCGCGAAGATCGTGCTGCCCGAGGTGCTGGGCTCCGGGGTGGACATCGCCGTCGGGTCCCCGGAGATGCTGCAGCTCGTCTCCGCCGCCGCCCGCGAGGCGGACCGCCGCGCCCGCGTCCACCTCAAGATCGACACCGGAATGGGTCGCAACGGAGTGCTGCCCTGGCAGATCCGGGAGATGGGCGCCGCGCTGCGCGATGACGACTTCCTCCAGCTCACCGCAGCCTGGACCCACCTCACCAGCGCCGACGACCCCGAGGACCCGTCGACGGACCAGCAGGTGGAGCTGTTCGACTCCGCCTGCGCCGCGCTCGAGGAGGTGGCCGGCCCGATCCCGCTGCAGCACCTCGCGAACTCCGCCGCGACGCTGACCCGCCCCGACCTGCACCGCGACATCGTCCGGCCCGGCATCGCGCTGTACGGCTACCCGCCCGTCCCCGCCGACGTGCCGCTGCGCCCGGCGATGACCCTCAAGAGCCGGCTCGCGCTGGTCAAGGAGGTCCCCGAGGGGCACAGCGTGGGCTACGGCCGCCTCCACACCACCACCCGCGCGACCACGCTCGGGCTGCTCCCCATCGGCTACGCCGACGGGCTGCACCGCACCGCCTCGGACCGCATCGAGGTGCTCGTGCGGACCGAGAGCGGGGACCGGCGCGTGCCGCAGGTGGGCCGGATCAGCATGGACCAGATCGTCATCGACCTCGGCCCCGACTCCGACGCCCGCGCGGGAGATCAGGTGTTCCTCTTCGGCGACGCGGGCGGCGAGCCCGACGCCCCCTCCGCCCCGACCGCGGACCAGTGGGCCCGCGCCGCGGAGACCATCCCCTACGAGGTGCTGACCTCCGTCTCCGGCCGCGTCACCCGCGAGGTGCGCGCATGACCGCGCCCGACCCGTCCGCCGGCGCCCTCGAGCTGCGCACCCGCGATGCGGACGGCACCCGCGCCCTCGCTCGCGCGCTCGCCGGCGTGCTGCGTCCCGGCGACCTGCTCGTCATGGACGGGCCGCTCGGCGCCGGCAAGACCACCTTCACGCAGGGGCTCGGCGAGGGGCTCGGCGTGCGCGGCCCCGTCGCCTCGCCGACCTTCGTGATCGAGCGCGTCCACCCGAGCCTCACGGGCGGCCCCGACCTGGTGCACGTGGACGCCTACCGCCTCGGCGGCACGGGCGAGATCGACGACTTGGACCTCGAGGCCGACCTCGACCGCGCGGTGACCGTCGTGGAGTGGGGGAGGGACCGGGTCGAGCACCTCGCCGACTCGGCGCTGCTCATCGAGCTGGAGCGGCCCGACCGGGTGGAGGACCCGCTGGACCCCGACGAGCCCCGCACCCTGCGGCTCACGCCCCGCGGGCCGCGCTGGGACTCGGCCGCGATCGCCGCGCTCGAGGCGGCGCTCGACCAGGTAGCCGGCGCGGACGGCACCGCCGAGCCCGCCGGTCCTGCGGCCCCGGCGTCTGCCGCCTCGACCACCGCTGCCCCGACCCCTGCCGCCGGCGCCGCGGATCACGCCGCCCCGGGCTCCGCCGACACCACCACCGACCCCGAGGGAGAGCGCTGATGCTGCTGGGAATCGACACCTCCGGCGCGGTGAGCGTCGCCGTCGCCCGTGGTGAGCTGCCCACGGGGGCCGCGGGGGCCGACGGGTCCGCTCCAGCGGGCGCCGCCGTGCTCGAGATCCTCGCCGTCCGCTCCGACACCCGCTCCCGTCACCACGACGAGGTGCTGCTGGCCCTGGTCGAGGAGACGCTGCAAGCCGCGGGCGTCACGCGGGAGGAGCTGAGCGGCGTGGTCGTCGGCCGGGGGCCGGGCCCCTTCACCGGGCTGCGCGTGGGCCTCGTCTCCGCCCGCTCGATCGCCGCCGTGCTCGGCGTGCCGCTGCACGGTCTGAGCTCCCTGGACGCCCTCGCTCACCAGGCCCTCGCCGAGGTGCCCGCCGCGCGGGGTCCGGTCACCGTCGGCGTCGCGCTGGACGCGCGTCGCCGCGAGGTCTACCACGCCCGCTATCGGCGCGAGACCGACGGCGCCGTCACCCGGATCGCGGAGCCTGCCGTGCACGCGCCCGCCGAGGTCGCCGAGGAGCTGACGGCCTGCGACCTGCTCGTCGGCTCCGGCACCGCGCTCTACCCGGAGCTGCTGCCCGCGACCGCCGAGCTCGAGCACGTCGACGCCGGGCACCTGCTGCTCGCCGCCGCGCAGCTCGCCGCCCGGGGGGAGGACCTCACGAGCACCGAGCCGATGTACCTGCGCGAGCCCGACGCGGCGAAGCCCACCGCCCGCAAGAGCGCCCTGGGGCGCTGAGATGAGCGCGGCCGACGGGTCCGGCGCGACGGGCGGCTCGGTACCGACGAGCGGCTCGACCTCGGCGAACGGCTCGGCCTCGGCCGACCGGCCCTGGTCCCTGCGCCCTGCGACCGTCGAGGACGTCGAGGAGATCGCGTTCGCGGAGCTCGAGCTGTTCCCCGACGAGGCCTGGAACGTGTTCCAGATCGCCGCGGAGGTCGAGCACCCCGACCGCCGCTACGTCGTCGCGGTCGAGGCCGAGGGCGAGCCGGCCCGCAGTGCCGACGGGCGGACCCTTCCCGGACGCGGCGACGCGCTGCTCGGCTACGCCGGGATCATGCTCGCCGGCGACCTCGCCGACCTCCACACCATCGGCACCCGGCGCGAGGGGGAGGGCATCGGCCGCGCCCTGCTCGCCTGGTGCGAGGAGCAGGCCAGGCTCGGAGGCGCCGAGCGGATGCTGCTCGAGGTGCGCGAGGACAACGACCGCGCCCGCGCGGTCTACGCCGCCGCCGGGTACCGCGAGATCGACCGCCGCCGCGGCTACTACCGGATCCGCGGCCGACGTATCGACGCCCTGGTCATGCAGCGCGATCTCTCCGACCCCGGCGGCCCCACGACCTGACCCGCCCCTCGGGCCCACCCGGCCCGTCGACCCGACCTGCCCCGTCGGCCGTGTGCTCGCGATCCTGTCGCTCTGTGCTCTCCGTCCCGTCGGCCGGTGCTCGCGGTCCTGACGGCCTTCCCTGCCCCAGCGTGCACGAGGTTCTGCGCTCTGTGCGTGACCTCGATGCCTATGCACGGTCGAGGTCACGCACAGAGCGCAAAGTTTTGCGCGGCAGGTGGGGGGCGTGGGGCCAGGGCGCGCTCCGGCCTGCTCAGAGGTGGTCGCGGACCTTCTGGAAGATGTCCGGATAGCGCGCGTCCAGACGGACCGAGGCGATCCGCAGGCCCACCAGCATCACTGCCACGCCGATCACGAGGGCGAGCACGCCCGCGATGGAGACGAGCACAAGGCTGCCGGTGACCGCGCCCCAGATCCCCAGGCCCAGCGGCGGGAGCATGGGCACGAACACCGCGACCATCGAGATCGCCATCGACAGCATCGCGTTCGAGCTCGAGGCGGACTTGTCCTTCATCGGGTTCGTGCCCGGGGGCGAGCTCGGGTAGGGCAGCAGCACGCCCACCACCATCGAGGTGCCCCAGCCGGAGATCATCGCGCCCAGCGAGCCGAGCAGGGTCATCGGGATCAGCGCCGGCAGTCCGTACAGCAGCGGGAGCGCGACGGTGATCACCACGACCGCGGGGACCATCAGCACCGCCATCGCCGCGATGCGGCCCAGCAGGTTCGCGCGGGCCGGCACGCCCGTGACGATGTTGACCCAGCCGGAGGGTCCGTCGAAGCCGAACTCGTTGGAGATGCTCAGCCCCGTCATCGCGCACATGAACACGGCCATCCCGAGCATCATCGGCCGCGATTCCGGGACCATGAACCCCATCGCCACGAAGAACACGATGACCACCGGGTAGATGCCGAGGGCGGCGAGATAGCGGGTGTCCCGCCGCCAGTACCGCAGCGCCCGGCCCATCACCGCGCCGAAGGGCCCGGCCGGCACGAAGCGAGGTACGAGCGGGGAGACCTTCGCCTGCCCGGAAGAGGCATCTCCGGTCAGCGCCGACGTCATCGACAGGTCGATCGAGCGCCGCCACCACAGCCAGACCACCACGATCGTCGCCGCCCCGATCAGGGCGCGCAGCAGCGCCGTGAGCACTCGGCCCTCGGAGAGATCCATCGGTACGGAGAAGAGGGCACCGAGCGGCGTCCAGGCGAGCACCTCGGTCGCCAGGGGCAGCTGCTCGCGCACCCAGAACATGTCGAGGTCCTCGACGCGCTGGGCGGAGAGCGAGAAGGCGTAGATCGCCACGAACATTGCCAGGAAGCCGAAGATCCCGCCGAGCTCGCGGCCCTTGCGGCTCGAGGCGCGCGCGGCGGAGTGCGCGAACCAGGCCCGCGGCAGCAGCAGGCACAGCGCGTACCCGGCGAGGTTCGCGGGGATCAGCGCGAGCGCGCCGAGCACGACCCACCCGGTGCCCTGCCCGAACAGCACCAGCCACAGCAGCTCGAACGCGGAGGCGATCGCGAGCGCGAGCAGCGTGAAGATGCTCGGCAGGCTCAGCGCCGCCGCCGCGAACATCCCCGGCTGCAGCTCCTTCGCGGTGCGGGGGAACAGGGCGAAGGAGCGCGGGTCCAGGGTGTCGTCGATCCCGAAGGCGAGCACCGGGATCAGGAACCACAGCAGCACTGTCATCGCGCCGAGGCCCCGCACGATCTGCGGGAACAGCTCGCCCTCCCCGGCCCACAGCGTGGTGCCCAGGAACAGGAAGACCAGCATGGCCAGGCCGCCCAGGCTGTAGAGCACCCCGATCGAGGTGCCGATGATCTTGCCGACGTTCTTGCGGTAGGACCGCTTCCACAGCGTCCACTTCAGCCGCAGCTGCAGGCGCAGCAGATCCCGTCGGTCGATGTCGCCGTGGCGGACGTCCTGCGCCGCCGCGGTGCGGGCGTGCTCGGTGCTCAGGACTCCAACCACGACAGGCTCCCCTCCGCGACGTCGCCGCCGCCGACGAGATCGATGAAGGTCTGCACGAGGCTGCCGCCCTGGCGGACCTGGTCCAGCGTGCCGTCGGCCATCAGCCGTCCGTCGGCGATGATCGCGACGTGGCTGCACAGCCCCTCGACCAGCTCCATCACGTGGCTGGAGAGCACCACGGTGCCGCCGCCCTCGACATAGGCGGTGAGGATCGTGCGGATCACCTGCGCGGAGACGGGGTCGACGGCCTCGAGCGGCTCGTCGAGCACGAGCAGACGCGGGGCGTGCAGCAGGGCGCTGGCCAGGAGGATCTTCTTGGTCATGCCGGCGGAGTAGTCGACCACGAGCTTGCCGTCCTCGCCCGCGAGGTCCAGCGCCGTCAGCAGCGACTCCATCCGCTCCTCGACCACGGCCGGCTCCATCCCGCGGATCAGGCCGACGTACGTCAGCAGCTCGCGCCCGGTGAGGCGGTCGAAGGTGCGCAGGCCGTCGGCGAGGACGCCCATGCGCGCCTTGGCCGCCTGCGGCTCGACCCACATGTCGTGGCCGAGCACGTGCGCGGTGCCCTCGTCTGGGCGCAGCAGGCCGGTGGCCATCGACAGGGTGGTGGTCTTGCCGGCGCCGTTGGGGCCGACGATCCCGTAGAAGGAGCCGCGCGGGACGTCCAGGGACAGGCCGTGGACCACCTCGGTGCCGGAGAAGGACTTGCGCAGGCCGCGGATCGACAGGGCGGTGGCCTCAGGGACCGACGCGTCGGCGGCGACGGGAGCGGCCTCTCCGGCCAGCGGGCGCCCGGAGCCGGGCTCGGCGGGCGGGGCCGGTGCGTCCTGGGGGAGCGGGGAGCCGGGCGCGGCCCCGGCGTCCTTCGGGAGCGTGCTCCCGGGCGCGAGGGGAGGTGAGGAGGGGTGTGCCGGGTCGCTGTGCATGAGGTCACGCTATCGCCCGGTCCGCGCCGCACGATCCCTCTCTCGGCGGGCGGTCGTGCGACCTTCGTCGGTGCGCGGGAGGCGGCCGGGAACCGGGATCCGCACCCGCCCGACGTGCAGGCCGGGAGGGTGCGGTGACTAGGATGCCCGTGAGCCACCGTGGCTCGCACGGAAGGAGCCCCATGTCGACATCGCGCCCCGCTCCCGGAGCCCCGGGCCTCGCGCAGGAGGTCCGGGAGATCCCGATCGGCGTGCGCCGGGCCGCCTCGTGGTCCTGGCGCCTGCTCCTCATCGTCGCCGCCGGCGCGCTGCTGCTGTGGGGGCTGGTGCAGATCACGACGATCGTGATCCCGCTGTTCATCGCGGTGCTGCTCGCCTCGCTGCTCTCGCCCGTGGTGAAGGTGATCGTCCGCTACACGCCGCTGGGACGCGGCGCCGCCAGCGGCATCGCGCTGCTGGGCCTGCTGCTGGTGATCGCGGGGATGTTCACCCTCGCCGGCCGGCAGCTGTTCGCGCAGTTCGCCGACATCCAGAACAAGGCCATCGCGGGATTCCAGTCCCTCATGGACTGGGCGACCGGCACCTTCCAGATCGACGACACGATGATCAACGCGGCGATCGACGAGGCGCTCGAGCAGCTCCAGCAGTACTCGGGACAGCTGGTCAGCGGTGCGCTGGGCACCGCAGCAGTGCTCGGCAACGTCGGCACCGGCATCGTGATCTGCCTGTTCTCCCTGTTCTTCCTGCTCTCCGGCGGCGCCGGGATCTGGCGCTGGGCCGTCGGCCTGCTCCCGCCGGAGGCGCGGGTGCCCACCCATGAGGCGTTCCGCCGCGGCTGGAAGGCCCTGTCCGCCTACATGCGCACCCAGATCCTCGTGGCCGCCGTCGACGCGACCGGCATCGCGATCGGCATGGTCGCGCTGAGCCTGGGCTCCTACGCGGTGCCGATCTGGCTGCTCGTGTTCCTGTTCAGCTTCATCCCGCTGGTCGGCGCCATCGCCTCCGGCGCCATCGCGGTGCTGCTGGTGCTGGTGCTCAACAGCTGGGTCGGCGCGCTGATCATGCTCGCGATCGTGCTGGCCGTGCAGCAGCTCGAGGGCAACGTGCTCCAGCCCTTCCTCATGGGCAAGGCCGTCGAGATCCACCCGCTCGGCGTGTTCCTCGGCGTGGCCGCCGGCGCGATGGTCGCCGGGATCCCCGGGGCGCTGTTCGCGATCCCGCTGATCGCCTTCGTCAACGCCACCCTGCTGTACGTGGTGGGTCGTGACCCGAGCCCCGAGCTCGGCCACGACCGGGCCGGCGCCGAGCACTTCGCGGCCCTCACCCGCGGCACCCCCGCGCACGGGACCGCCGCCGCCCAGGGCGCCGCGGCCGGTGCGGCGGAGTCCACGGGCTCTGACGAGGCGGAGTCGGGCTACGGCAAGGCGGAGGCCGATGTCGAGTCCCGGACCCCGGCGGATCTCGCGGCCCTCGGCACCGTCCCCGCCCGGGAGGCCGCGGCCGGGACCTCGAGCGAGGATGCGGCCGCGCCGTCGGACGCGGAGGCCGGTCCCGTCGACGGCGATGCCGGTCACGGCGCCGACGACGCCTCGTCCGTCGAGCCGGCCCCGTCCGTCGAGGAGCCCGCCCCGCGCGCCGAGGAGCCCGCCCCGCGCGTCGAGGAGCCCGCTCCGCGCCCGCGTGAGGACGAGCAGCGCGACTGACCTCGGCGGACGGGGGAGACCCCGAGAACGGAGCGAGCCCCTCCCGGCACTGCCGGGAGGGGCTCGTCCATGTCCCCGGGACCTCGCCCGGGATCGCCCTGTCGGGCGCGCGGCTCAGGCCGAGTAGGGCTTGGCGCGGAGGATCTCGATCGGGAGGGACTTCCCGTTCGGGGCGGTGTAGTCGACGGTGTCGCCGACCTTCGAGCCGTGGATCGCGGTGCCCAGCGGCGATTCGGTGGAGTAGACCTCCAGGTCGTCGCCGTCGGCGATCTCGCGGTTGCCGAGCAGGAAGGTGCGCTCCTTGCCTGCCATCCTGATCGCCACGACCATTCCGGGCTCGACGACGCCGTCGTCCTTCGGGGCTTCCCCGACCACGGCGTTCTTCAGCAGGCGCTGGAGGTCGGCGATGCGCGCCTCCATCTTGCCCTGCTCCTCCCGGGCGGCGTGGTAGCCGCCGTTCTCCTTCAGATCGCCCTCGTCGCGAGCCGCGGCGATGCGCTCGGCGATCTCGGTGCGTCCCGGGCCCTCGAGCTCGGCGAGCTCCTTGGCCAGGCGGTCGTACGCGTCCTGGGTGAGCCAGGCGCCATTCGGCTGGCTGCTCATGGGTTCACTCCTGTCGTCCTCGGTGATGCGCACGGGGACGATTACCCCCAATACGCGAATCACGGGGCACATGTCCTCATGCGCCCCGTGTGCGGGTGATGATGATGTCCGGCGTTTCGCCGGTTCCGGGCAACCTTACACGTCGCCTGCGGCATTCCTGGGGAGGGTGGACGATTTACGCGCTTCGAGGAATCCGTGCGGGGCGGCGCGGACGGCGTCAGCCGACGGAGCAGTCGACGACCTCGGCGGAGACAGCCTCGCCCTGCGTGGAGATCTCGACGTGATGGGCGGTGCGGCGCTCGGTCTGGGCGGGGATCTCGGTCTCGACGAAGCCGACCTGGGCACGGCCCTCGTTGAGCGCCTGGATCCGGCAGGTCGCCGCGGTCCCCGGATCCATCGTGACGACGTAGTCGACCGCGATGCGGTCCTCCGCCAGATGGTCGTAGGCGACGACCTCGTAGCGCACCTCGGTCCTGGAGATGAACACGCCGACCACGATCACGAGCGCGACGAACACCGCGGCGGCCACTCCCACCAGGATCTTCGCGGTGCGGGGGGACACGAGCGGTCCGCCGTAGCGCTGCGCGTGGAGGTCCGTGGCGTCGTCCATGGGCTCAGTCTCGCAGACGCTCCCGGGGAGGCCGCCGGGAGCCGCGGGGCGGGTGGGGAGGCGCCCGTCACCTCCGCGGCGGCAGGCGGCTCGCACCCCGGCGCGGTCCAGGTCCGGTGGCGTACGATCGGGCGCTGGTGCAGGAGTCGTCGGACCGTCGGTCCGGGCGCGTGCACCGCACCGGGGCAGCGCCCCGCCCGTCGTCTCCGAGGAGTCCCGTGACCGTCCAGCTGCCCGCCCCCGATGAGCCCCTGCGGATGATCGCCGTCCATGCGCATCCGGACGACGAGTCGTCCAAGGGCGCGGGCTCGACCGCGCGGTACGCCCGCGAAGGCGTCGAGGTCACCGTGATCACGGCGACCGGCGGCGAGCGCGGCGACGTGCTGAACCCGCGACTGCGCGACGACCCGGAGATCACCCCGGCCACCCTGCCCGGGATCCGCCGCCGCGAGATGGCGCGCGCGCAGGAGATCCTCGGCGTGGGCCACGAATGGCTCGGCTTCGTCGACTCGGGCCTGCCCGAGGGCGATCCGCTCCCGCCGCTGCCCGAGGGGAGCTTCGCGAGCCTTCCCGTCGAGGAGGCGGCGCGGCCGCTGGTCGAGGTGGTGCGCCGGCTGCGGCCCCACGTGATGACCACGTACGACGAGAACGGCGGCTACCCGCACCCCGACCACATCCAGGTCAATCGCATCTCCCTGGCCGCCTTCGACCTCGCCGCCGATCCGGACTTCGCCCCGGAGCTCGGCGAGCCCTGGGAGGTCGCGAAGCTGTACTACATCAACGGCTTCCACCGGCAGCGCTTCGCCGCGGTGAGCCGCCACCTGCGCGCCGAGGGCACGCCCAACGAGGAGCTCGAGCAGATGCTCCAGCGCTACGACGAGAGCCACGACCGGCTGCTCACCACCCGCATCGACGTGCGCGACTACCTGGGGATCCGCGACGACGCGCTGCGCGCCCACGCCACCCAGGTCGATCCCGACGGACCCTTCTTCCGCATCGCGCACGACGCCGAGATCGCGGCGTGGGGCACCGAGGACTACGAGCTGCACATCTCCCGCATCGGGGTGAAGCTGCCCGAGCAGGACCTGTTCGCCGGGCTCCGCCCCGAGAGCCTCGAGGCGCGTCCGTGAGCGGGGCCGGCCTGCTCCCCGGGCTCGGCGGCGTGCTGCTCGCCGCGCCGAGTCCCTCGGACGGCGGGGAGGAGTTCACCTCCGTCAGCGTCTCCCCGGGACTGCCGGGCTTCTTCGCGGTGTTCGTGCTCGCGGTGCTGGTCGTGCTGCTCCTGGTGGACATGACCCGTCGCGTCCGCCGGGTCCAGGCGAAGGCCCGGGTCGAGGAGCGGTACGCGGAGGCGGAGCGGGAGGCGGCCGAGCGCGAGGCCGACGGACCCTCGGTCGACGACGCGACCGAGGGTGGGGCCGACGGCACGCCCGAGGACGGCGAGCCCGTGGACGGCGAGCCGTCGGGCGATGAGGAGCCGTCGGCCGATGAGGAGCCTTCGGGCGACGAGGAGCCTACGGACGATGCCCGGTCGTCGGACGATGACGGTTCGTTGGGCGACGGCTCGGACGAGGGCGATGCCCCGGGTGACGACGCGCCGTCGGACGCGCCGCGCGCCTGACCCGTCGGCCGCGCGGGTCGCGGACCAGGGGTCCCGAGGGCAGCGCGGGCGGCCCTGCTCGGGCGGCCCTGCCCGTCGGCTCCTGCGTCTGGATCCCCGTCGGCCCGTGCTCCCGGGTCAGAGCACCGCGACCGCCACGGCCGCGAAGTGGCAGCCGAATCCGATGAGCGTCCCGGCGTGGAAGATCTCGTGGAAGCCGAACCAGGCAGGCGAGGGGTTCGGACGCTTCAGCGCGTACATCACGGCGCCGGCCGTGTAGGCGATGCCGCCCACGCCCAGCAGGATCACCACGGGCCAGCCGCCGCTCGCGTGCAGCTCCGGCATGTAGAAGACCGCCACCCAGCCCAGTGCGACGTAGGCGGGCACATACAGCCAGCGCGGCGCACCGGTCCAGAAGATCCGGAAGCACACCCCGACCAGCGCCCCGCCCCAGGCGATCGCCAGCAGCGTCATCGCCTGGCGCGGGGCCAGCAGGGCCGCGGCGATCGGCGTGTAGGTCCCGGCGATGATCAGGAAGATGTTCGCGTGGTCGAAGCGGCGCAGGATGATCGCCCGCTGCGGCGACCAGGTGCCGCGGTGGTAGACGGCGCTGATCCCGAACAGCAGGGCGGCGGTCAGCACGAACGCCGCGCAGGCCAGTCGGATCGTCACCGTCTCGCCGAGCGCGATGAGCAGAAGGCCGATCACGAGCGTGGTCGGGAAGGCGATGAGGTGGAGCATCCCGCGCAGGCGCGGCTTGGGCAGCTGCAGCCCGAGCTGGGTGGCCCGACGCGCCATGGCCCGGGTCAGGGTGCGCGGCGCGAAGGGGAAGTTCTCGGCCGTGGGGAGGTCCTCGTCGCGGACCTCGTCGGTGCCCCCGGCGCCGGCGACGGCGAGCGCCACCTCGCGGGCGGGCTCCTCGAGGGTCGGAGCGCCGCCTGGCGCGGTGTGCGGGGTGGCCTTCTCAGGCTGTCCGGGGGTCATGGGGACACCGTAACCTACGCTGCCGTAAGTTCAATGGGGGAGTGCTGTGACCGACTCGTGTGGATTCCCGCCGAACGTCGGGACCCACGCCCGTCGTCGTCGATAATGGACGAGGACGCGCCGCACCCGGCGCGGAACGGAGCACGCCTCCGGGACAGCGGCGCGAGGGACGGAGCGAGGATGGACGACGACGGCCTCCTGTACCGCGTGTACGAGCGTCGGCTCGCCAAGGAGCTCGAGGCCTTCGACCTGCCCCAGCACCTCGGCGTGATCGTCGACGGCAACCGTCGCTGGGCGAAGGCGGCCGGGGAGACCACCGCACAGGGCCATCGCGTCGGCGCCGCGAAGATCGTCGAGTTCCTCTCCTGGTGCGAGGACCTCGGCATCCCCCTGGTCACCGTGTGGATGCTCTCCACCGACAACCTGCGCCGCCCGCCCGAGGAGCTCGGCGCCCTGTACGGCATCATCACCTCCGTGATCGAGCAGATCACCGAGGCCGGCTACTGCGTGCGTCTGACCGGCAGCGCCGACTCCCTGCCGGAGGAGATGCGAGAGGGCATCGCACGGCTCCAGCAGGAGGTGCAGCCGGAGGCCCGCCTGACCGTCAACGTCGCCATCGGCTACGGCGGCCGCGAGGAGATCGTCGATGCGGTGCGGGAGCTCGTGCGGGACCTCGGCGCACAGGGCCTGGACGCCGACGGGATCGCGGAGGCGATCGACGTCGGCGCGATCACCGAGCACCTCTACACGCGCGGCCAGCCCGACCCCGACCTCATCATCCGCACCTCCGGCGAGCAGCGACTCTCCGGCTTCCTGCTGTGGCAGTCGGTGCACTCCGAGTTCTGGTTCTGCGAGACCTACTGGCCGGGATTCCGACGCATCGACCTGCTGCGCGCGCTGCGCGACTACTGCCGACGCGAGCGCCGCTTCGGAGCCTGAGAGGCGAGCGGATCCGCCGTGGCACGCCGCGACGCGCGACGCTCCCGCCCTCCCCGCCGCGCCCTGTGAGCGGTGGCACACTGTCGTCATCGGGAGTGCGCAGAACTCCCGATGACCATCGGGTGAACGTCGTGTCCGCCGCCCGCGGGACTCGCCCGAGAGCGGGTGCGGGCAGGGCTATGGTCCTGGCATCCGCGCGAATCCGGGAGGCTCCCATGGACGAGACGATGACAGCCCGCGAGACGATGCCCGCCCTGGCCGGCGGCGGCTCGCTCCGCGACGACCTGGGGGCGGAGGGGATCGGCGCCGCGAACCCCGACGGCGCGCCGGTGGTGCCCTCGCTGCGGCCCGGCGCCGCCCAGCAGATGCTCGCCGAGGTCGAGACCGGCGTGATCACCTACGTGCTGGACACCTCCGTGCTGCTGTCGGACCCCCTGTCGCTGCACCGCTTCGCCGAGCACGACATCGTGCTGCCGATCGTCGTGGTCACCGAGCTCGAGGCCAAGCGCCACCACCCCGACCTCGGCTACTTCGCGCGCCAGGCGCTGCGCATCCTCGACGACCTGCGCGAGCTGCACGGCAACCTCTCCGTGCCGCTCCCGATCGGCAAGGAGGGCGGTCACGTGCACGTGGAGCTGAACCACATGAGCCCCGCCTCGCTGCCGGACGGCTTCCGGCTCGGGGACAACGACACCCGCATCCTCGCCGTCGCCAAGAACCTCCAGCTCGAGGGCAAGAACGTCGTGCTGGTCTCCAAGGACCTGCCGATGCGGATCAAGGCCAGCGCCTCCGGCATCCACGCCGAGGAGTACCGCGCCGAGCTCGCCCGCGACCGCGGCTACACCGGCATGGTCACCGCCTCCGTCGACGAGCAGACGATGACGGACCTCTACGACGGGCAGAGCGTCGAGATCCCCGAGATCGCCCACCACCCGGTGCACACGGGGCTGACGATCACCAGCCCGCGCGGCTCGGCGCTGGGCCGCGTGGCCCGGGACAAGCAGGTGCGGCTCGTCCAGGGGGACCAGACCGTGTTCGGGGTGGCCGGCCGCTCGGCCGAGCAGCGCGTCGCGATCGACCTGCTCCAGGACGAGTCCATCGGCATCGTCTCCCTCGGCGGCCGCGCCGGCACCGGCAAGAGCGCCCTCGCCCTGTGCGCCGGTCTCGAGGCGGTGCTCGAGCGCCGCACCCAGCGCAAGATCATGGTGTTCCGGCCCCTGTTCGCCGTGGGCGGGCAGGAGCTCGGCTACCTCCCCGGCGACCAGAGCGAGAAGATGGGCCCCTGGGGCCAGGCGGTGTTCGACACGCTCGGCTCGATGGTCTCCCAGAACGTCATCGACGAGGTGCTCTCCCGCGGCATGCTCGAGGTGCTGCCGCTGACCCACATCCGCGGCCGCTCCCTCCACGACGCCTTCGTGATCGTCGACGAGGCCCAGTCCCTCGAGCGCAACGTGCTGCTGACCATGCTCTCCCGCATCGGCCAGAACTCACGCGTGGTCCTCACCCACGACGTGGCCCAGCGCGACAACCTCCGCATCGGCCGCTACGACGGGATCGCCTCGGTGGTCGAGGCCCTCAAGGAGAAGGACCTCTTCGCCCACATCACCCTGCAGCGCTCCGAGCGGTCGAAGGTCGCCGAGCTCGTCACCCACGTCCTGGACGAGCCGATCCCCTGAGAGGCGGGGCGGCGCTCAGACGCTGATCGTCAGGGGCCGAGGCCGGGATACGGACGGTCGGGCCCTGACTGCCGTGCCCCTGACGTTGGGCCTGCCTCGAGCACCGTGCGCCGTGCCTGGCCGCCGTGCGTGCTGTGCCGCCGGTCGTACGTGCTGTGCCTGGCGGTCGCGTCTGCGTTCACTGGCGGTATGGCCGGAGGATGACTGCATAGACGCGAGGATCCCCGCATTCCGCCACTCAAGGCAGGGCGCCGGGGCGCAGACAGGGACGGGGGTGCCCATCTCGAGTCTCGTCTCGCCCCTGCCCACATGCCCGGTGCCGTGACTGCTCCTCCCCACGGACCTGGCGCCGGGACCCGGCTCTCCCGGCGGGCCCGGGGTGTGGACTGCTCCTCCCCAGCGACGCTCCGTCCACAGTCGGATCGCGCGTCCTGAGATCTGAACGGCGACATGCTCCGATGCCTCCATGAAGATCGTCGGCATCGACCACCAGCGGACGCTCAGGGCTCAGGGCGTGGTCCGCGCTGAGCTCCTTCGTCGCGCCGCGCACGGCGAGCACCGCACGGTGCGGCCCTGGTACGTCACCGACGAGGCTCCGACCGATCTGGTCGCCCTGCTCGAGCTGGGCCTGCGCCCGACCTGTCTCGATGCGGCATCGCTGCACGGAGTGTGGACCCCACCGCACACCGGCGTGCATGTGTTCCGGCCGCGGATGCTGAACCTGCCGCCGGAGCTCGAGGACGTGAGAGCCCTTCCTCTGCGTCGCGGGCGGAAGAACGGCAGCGGGGAGAAGCCGCTGCAGCGCCTGGTCCTGCACGGACCCGAGCTGCGGTCCTGGCCGGATGACGACCCCGTCCCCGACCTCGGCCTGGTGCTCGAGCATGCGGCCCGCTGCCTCCCTACGGTGAAGGCGGCGGTGCTCATGGAATCTTCGCTCCAGCGGAGACTGATCGACCGCGGGCAGCTGGAACGAGTCCTCGCGCGGTTGCCGCGCGACATCCGAAGGCCTCTCTCACGAGTGCGCGCTGATGCCGAGTCCGGCACCGAGACTGCCGTGCGCTGGTGGCTGGAATCGCGGGGCATCGGCGTGAAAACTCAGGTGCGCTTCCCGCACGATGCCAGGCGCGTCGATCTGCTCGTGGGACGGAGCTGGATCATCGAGTGCGACAGCCGCGAGTTCCATGACGATCCCCTGAGCTACGTCGAGGATCGGGGCCGGGACCTCTATCTGGAGTCGATCGGGTACCGGGTCACCCGACTGACGTGGGAGCAGGTCTTCCTCCACTGGTCGGACACCCGCAGGAAGCTGCAGACGATCCTCCGCAGAGGGGACCACCGACGCGAGCTCCGCGGCAGAGTGCGGAGTGCATGAGTGCCTTCGCTCGGAGCTGGGGCCGCGGAGGGACGTCACTCGGCGGGTCGGAGTTCACTGGCGGTATACGGGGATGCTTGTGTCCTGGGGCGGAGGATCCGCGCATACCGCCAGTGATCGCCACCGCCGGGAGCGGAAGGGCTGGCAGAGGCAGGGCTGCCCTCTCGGCACGTGGGAAGCGCGGAACCCGGCCCCGCCAGGAAGGCAGGGCCGGGTTCCGGTGTCGATCAGCAGGTCAGCGCGTGGCCGGCCCAGGAGGCCGGATCAGGCCTTCGGCGCGGTCATGGACAGCACGTCCAGGGCGCTGTCGAGCTGCTCCTCGGTGAGCTCGCCGCGCTCGACGAAGCCCAGAGCGATGACGGCCTCGCGCACGGAGATGCGCTCGGCGACGGCGTGCTTGGCGATCTTCGCGGCGGACTCGTAGCCGATGAGCTTGTTCAGCGGGGTGACGATCGAGGGGGAGGCCTCGGCGTAGAAGCGAGCCTTCTCCTCGTTGGCGACCAGGCCGTCGACAGTCTTGTCGGCCAGCACGGTGGAGGCATTGGCGAGCAGACGGATCGACTCGAGAAGGCTCGTGCCCATGAGGGGGATCTGCACGTTCAGCTCGAAGGCGCCCTGCGCGCCGCCCCAGGCGATGGCTGCATCGTTGCCGACGACCTTCGCGCACACCATGAGCACCGCCTCGGGGATCACGGGGTTGACCTTGCCGGGCATGATCGAGGAGCCGGGCTGCAGGTCCGGGATCGCGATCTCGCCGAGGCCGGTGTTCGGGCCGGAGCCCATCCAGCGCAGGTCGTTGCAGATCTTCGTGAGGGACACGGCGATGGTGCGCAGCGCCCCGGACATCTCCACGAGGCCGTCGCGGTTCGACTGCGCCTCGAAGTGGTTGCGCGCCTCGGTCAGCGGCAGCCCCGTCTGCTCGACGAGGTTCGCGATGACCTTCTGCGGGAAGCCGATCGGGGTGTTGATCCCGGTGCCGACGGCGGTGCCGCCCTGGGGGACCTCGGCGGTGCGGGGCAGTGCCGCCTCGACGCGCTCGATGCCGTAGCGGATGGAGGCCGCGTAGCCGCCGAACTCCTGGCCGAGGGTGACCGGGGTGGCGTCCATGAGGTGGGTGCGGCCGGACTTGACGACGCTCTTCCACGCCTCGGCCTTCTGCTCGAGCGCCTCGGCGAGGTGGGCGAGGGAGGGCAGGAGGTGCTCGACGACGCCCTGCGTCACCGCGACGTGCACGGAGGTGGGGAACACGTCGTTGCTGGACTGCGAGCAGTTGACGTGGTCGTTGGGGTGGGTCTCGGTGCCCGCGTTCGTGGCGAGGGTCGCGAGGACCTCGTTCATGTTCATGTTCGAGCTGGTGCCCGAGCCGGTCTGGTACGTGTCCACCGGGAACTGGTCGTCGTGCTCGCCGGCGATCACCGCGTCGGCCGCGGCGACGATCGCGTCCGCGATCGAGGCGTCCAGCACGCCGAGCTCCTTGTTCGCACGGGCCGCGGCCTTCTTGACCTGGGCGAGCGCGTGGACGTGCGCGGGCTCGAGGCCCTGCCCGGAGATCGGGAAGTTCTCGACGGCACGCTGGGTCTGGGCGCGGTACAGGGCCGACGCGGGCACGCGCACCTCGCCCATGGTGTCGTGCTCGATGCGGTAGTCGCTCTGCTGCGATGCGGGGGTGGACTGGGTCATCGACGGGCCTTTCTCGGTCTCTCGGAAGGGAGCGCCCGGGTCACGGGCGACTCGGGGTGGACCGTCCGCGGGATCTGCTCCGCGGACGGGAGGGGTCAGGTGAGCTCGCGGCTCCACGGCGGGTTCGCGCCGGCGCGCGAGACGGTGATCGCGGCGAGGCGGGCGGCACGGCGCAGCACGGCGGCGAGCTCGTCCGACGGGATCGCGCCGAGCATCTCGCGCCGGTCCGCGCCGAGGAGGTCCTTGTCGGCGAGGGCGTCGAGGATGCCGGCGGAGAAGGTGTCCCCGGCGCCGACGGTGTCGACGACCTCGACCGGCACGGGGGCGACCTGCACACGGCCGCTCTCGGAGAAGGCGACCGAGCCCTCGCCGCCCCGGGTCAGCACCGTCAGGGACGGGCCGAGCTCGCGCCAGGAGGAGACGACGTCCTCGACGTCCTCGGTGCCGTACAGCCAGGTCACGTCCTCGTCGGACGCCTTGACCACGTCCGACAGGGCGATGTTCTCCTCGATCCGTGCGCGGACGTCCGCGGGCTCGCCCATGAGGGTGGGACGCGCGTTGGGGTCGTAGCTGATCGTCGCCGCGGTGCGCGCCGTGCGCAGCAGCTCGGCGAGGGTCGTCGCACCGGGCTCCATGACCGCCGCGATCGACGAGGTGTGCACGGCGTCCAGGTCCCTCGGGAGCCCCGCGGGGTCTGGGTCCCAGGCGAGATCGAAGGTGTAGGTCGCCGCGCCGCTCGCGTCCAGGACCGCCTCGGCGGTCGAGGTGCGGCCGGGGCCGACGGAGGACGGCGTGAGGTGCACGCCGGAGTCGTCGAGGTGCGCGCGGATCGCCTCCCCCCGGGGGTCCTCGCCGATGGCGGTGAGCAGGTGGGCGTCGTGGCCGAGCCGCGCGAGGGCGACGGCCACGTTCATGGGGGAGCCGCCGGGGTACTCCCGACGACCGCCGTCGGCGTCGACGACGATGTCGGTGAGGGCTTCTCCGGCGATGAGGATTCTCGCGGTCACCGTTCGATCATCGCAGGTTTCGGGGGCGGGGGCGAACGGCGCGGCGACGGGGCGCCGTGGCCCGGCTCACCCCGGCACGCGCCGGGTCGGGCGGGCAGGGACAATGGCCCCATGCACGATGCCCAGCCCGAGAGCCCCGACCGCGCCGCGAACGCCGACACGACCGCCGGCGAGGAGACCGCCGCGCGCGCGAATGACACCGCCTCCCGGGCGAGTGACACCGCCTCCCGGGCGAGTGACGGGGCCTCAGTCCCGGTGGGCGGCGGGGCCTCCGCCGACGTGGGTGACGGGCCTTCCGCCAACGAGGACGACGGGGCCGCCGGCCCCGTGGACGAGGCGCCGACGGAGCGGCCTAAGTCGGCGTACCAGCTGCCGACGAAGCAGAACACCGTGGTGAAGAACATCGTCTGGGCGAGCGTGCTGACCATGGCAGTGGTGATCGTCCTGGCCGTCGCCTTCTTCGGAGTGGGCAGCGATCTCGAGCGCGAGCCGCTGGAGAACTCCGAGGTCGACGTCGCCGCCTCGGCCGAACGCGCCCAGGAGGTCGCCGAGTTCCCGGTCGCGGTCCCCGCCACGGAGGACGGCTGGAAGGTGCGCTCCGCGCGCTTCACCGACGGGAAGAGCCCCGCCTGGACCGTGCAGTACACCTCGCCCGGCGGTGCCCTGGTGACCCTCGCCGAGGACGGCGAGATCAGCGCGCCGGTGCTCTCCGCGGAGATGCCCGGGGCCGCCGTTGTCGAGGAGACGAGCCTCGAGGGCGCCCAGTGTCAGGTGCTCTCCGGCGGCGAGGCGGGGGAGGACCAGCTCGGCATCGCCTGCGAGGGCGAGGGCTACGGCCTCCTCGTCCACGGCGCCGCCGAGCGCGCCGAGCTCGAGCAGCTCATGACCGAGGCGCTCGCCGACGTCGCCTGACGGCGCCGCCCCGCGGAACGGGGTGATGCTGAGCCGACGAGCCGACGAGCCGACGAGCCGACGAGCCGACGAGCCGACGAGCCGACGAGCCGACGAGCCGGGGAGCCGTCGAGCCGACGAGCCGGGGAGCCGTCGAGCGGTCGACCCGTCGAGCCGCTCTGCAACCGTGCCGACGCCCGGTCGCTGCTGTTCAGCGCTCGCCGCTGCCCGACCCGTCCTCGCGCCGCGCGGCGACCGCGTCCTCGAGCCGCTCCCGCGCCCCGTCCAGCCACTGCTGGCAACGCCGGGCGAGCATTTCGCCCCGCTCCCACAGCGCGATCGAGTCCTCGAGCCCGCCCTGGCCGGACTCGAGCCTGCGCACCACCTCGACGAGCTGGTCGCGCGCGGCCTCGTAGGAGAGCTCGGCGATGTCCGCGGGCAGCGGGGTCTCGCCGGCCGGCTCCGCGGGGGTGACCGCAGGTGCCGTCCCGTCGGGCGTGCCCTCGGCGGTCTCGTCGGCGGATGACGTGCTCATGGTCGTGCTCCTCGAAGTCGGGGTCCGGCGGGTGCGCCGGAGCGGTGGATGGGGTCGGGACGGATCGACGCGGCGGGGAGTGCCGGAGGCGCCGGTGCGCTCAGACGTCGTCGGGGGCGGGCGGGGTGTACGGGTCCTCTTCCGCGTGCACGGCGCCGAAGCGACCGCCGGCGACCCGGACCGACAGCGACTCGCCCATCTCGGTCTGCGCGGGGTCGCGGACGATGGTGCCGTCGGCGGTCTGCACCACGGCGTAGCCGCGCTCGAGGGTCGCCAGCGGGCTCAGGGAGCGCACCTGACGACCCAGGTGGGAGACCTCATCGGCCGCGCGGTCCAGTCGCGAGCCGATCAGCGTGCGGGCCAGGGAGATCCGGGAGCGGATCTCGTCGGCGCGACCGGCGAGGATGCTCGCGGGGTTCTCGAGGACGGGCCTCGAGCGCATCGCGTCCAGCCCCGACTGCTCCCGCTCCAGCCGGGCCCGGACCGCAGCGCGCAGGCGCGTGCGGCCCAGGTCCAGCTGCTCGAGCTCGGCCTGGATGTCCGGCACGACGCGCTTGGCGGCGTCGGTGGGGGTGGAGGCGCGGACATCCGCGGCGAGGTCGATCAGCGGGGTGTCCACCTCGTGCCCGATCGCGGAGACGATCGGGGTGGCGGCGTCGGCGACCAGGCGCGTGAGCTGCTCGTCGGAGAAGGGCAGCAGGTCCTCGAGGGAGCCGCCTCCGCGGGAGATGATGATGACCTCCACGTCCTCGCGCCCGTCGAGCTCGCGCAGCGCCGCCGAGACCTCGCGCACCGCCCTCGTGCCCTGCACCGCGACCTCGCGGATCTCGAACTGCACGGCGGGCCAGCGGCGGCGGGCGTTGACCACCACGTCGCGCTCCGCGGCCGACTCGCGCCCGCAGATCAGTCCCACCACGCGCGGCAGGAAGGGCAGCGGCTGCTTCCGCGAGGCGGCGAACAGGCCCTCGGCGGCCAGGACGCGCTTGAGCTGCTCGAGCCGCGCCAGCAGCTCGCCGAGGCCCACGGGGCGGATGTCGTCGGCCTCGAGCTGGAGGCTGCCGCGCTTGGTCCAGAAGGTGGGCTTGGCGTGCACGACCACGCGGGCGCCCGGGACCGGCTCGACCGGCAGGGCGCGCAGCACGTGCTCGCGCACCGGCACCGAGAAGGACATGTCCACGTCGATGTCGCGCAGGGTCATGAAGCTCAGCCCGGCGCCGGGACGGCGGTTCAGCTGCACGATCTCGCCCTCGACCCACAGCGGGGACATCCGTGCGATGTACTCGCCCACCTTCACCGAGAGCTGTCGCAGCGGCCACGGGTTGTCCGCGGTGGTCTGCGCGGCGGTCGCGGCCAGAGGCGGGCGGGCGCCGCCGCCCGTCGCGCCCGTGCCCGCCCCGTCCTCTCCGGGGGTCGTCTGCGTCATGGGGTCCACTCTTCCACGCCGGGCCGACATCGCGCCGACGTCCCCGCCGCGCTGTGGAGGGGGAGGCGGTGTGGAGGGTTGGTGACTCTCGCCCCACGACCTGCCACATCAGGCGTCGGCCTCCTACGATGGGAGGCGTGAGCACCGGAACCGTCCTCCTTGCCGAGCCCCGCGGGTACTGCGCGGGCGTCGATCGTGCCGTCGTCGCCGTCGAGCGTGCGCTCGAGCACTACGACGAGACCGTCTACGTCCGTCACGAGATCGTGCACAACAAGTTCGTGGTGGACCGTCTGAAGGAGAAGGGCGCCGTGTTCGTCGAGGAGGTCGACGAGGTCCCCGAGGGGGCGCTGGTGATCTTCTCCGCCCACGGCATCTCCCCGAAGGTCCGCGAGATGGCCGAGGCGCGCGGTCTGCGCACCATCGACGCGACCTGCCCCCTGGTCACCAAGGTCCACAAGGAGGCGGTGCGCTTCGCCCGCCAGGACTACGACATCCTGCTGGTGGGCCACGAGGGGCATGAGGAGGTCGAGGGCACCGCCGGCGAGGCGCCGGAGCACGTGCAGGTCGTGAACTCGCCCGACGACGTCCACAAGGTCTCCGTGCGCGACCCCGAGAAGGTCGTGTGGCTCTCGCAGACCACCCTCAGCGTCGACGAGACGATGGAGACGGTGGACCGGCTCAAGGAGCGCTTCCCGACCCTGCAGGCCCCGCCCAGCGACGACATCTGCTACGCCACCCAGAACCGTCAGGTGGCGATCAAGAAGATCGCGCCCGACGCGGATCTCGTGCTCGTCGTCGGCTCCCCGAACTCCTCGAACTCCGTGCGCCTGATGGAGGTCGCGCTGGAGGCCGGGGCCAAGGCCTCCCACCGCATCGACTCCGTCTCCGAGCTGCGCGAGGAGTGGTTCGAGGGCGTGGAGACCGTGGGCGTCACCTCCGGCGCCTCGGTCCCGGACGTGCTGGTCCAGCAGCTGCTCGGCGAGCTCGCCGAGCGCGGCTTCGGCGACGTGAAGCCGGTGCGCACCGCGACCGAGGACCTCATGTTCTCCCTCCCGCGCGAGCTGCGCCAGGAGATGAAGTCCCGCGGCGCCGCCGACCGTCGCACCAAGCCGACCGGGGACCGCGCGACCGCCGAGTCCTGAGCCGTCGGCCCTCCGGGTCGCGATGACCTCGCCGGGTTGGGCATGATGTGCGGGTGACCTCCCGCACGGCTCTCCGCCCGCTCGCCCTCGCGCTCCTGGCGCCGCTGCTCGCGTCCCTCGCGGTGCTGGCGCCCGCCGTGATGCCCCAGGCCCGCGCCGAGGGCTTCAACACGGGCCGCACCGCCCCGTCGATGCTGGTGGTGGACGGCTCCGGCTCGATGCGGGCCGAGGACGTCGGCGGCCGCAGCCGCATGGAGGTCGCGAAGGAGGCGCTCAGCACCCTGGTGCCGATGCTCCCCGCGGATGCGAGCGTGGGGATGATGGCCTACGGCAGCTCCGACCCCGACACCGCCGCGGACAAGGCGGCCGCCTGCAAGGACGTGAAGACCCTCGTACCGGCCTACGGCCTGGACCGCAAGGCGCTGCTCGGCGCGATCGAGGACGTGAAGCCCTCGGGGTACACGCCGATCGGGCTGTCCCTGAAGAAGGCAGCGGCCGAGCTGCCCGAGGCCGAGATGCGCTCGATCGTCCTGGTCTCCGACGGGATCGACGAGTGCGGCGGTCCGCCGCCCTGCGAGGTCGCCGCCGGCCTCGCCGAGAAGCACCCCGAGATGCGCGTGCACACCATCGGCTTCAAGGCCGAGCAGGACGCCCGTGACCAGCTGGCCTGCATCGCCGAGGCGACCGGCGGCACCTTCGCCGACGCCACCGACGCGGAGACCCTGCGCGACGAGCTGCTGGTGAAGATGACCCGCGCGATCCAGGGCTATGCCACGCAGGGCCGGCCGATCACCGGCGGCACGAGCGCCGAGAGCGCCGTGGACCTCCCGCCGGGATCCTTCCTCGACGTGCTGGAGCACGGCAGCCCCGCGATCGACGACGGCGAGGGCTTCTCGCGCTTCTACCGACTCCAGCTCGCGCCCGGCGAGATCGCGCACCTCACGGCCACGATGGTGCTGCCCGGCGGTGACGGCGAGAAGAGCCGGCTCGCGCAGCTGCGACTGGCCACGAGCTCGGCCGACGGAGTCGACTGCCGCGTCGGCGAGGTCGACGCCCGCGCGGAGGCCGACCTCGGCGAGGGACCGCTGACCGCCGTCGCCTCGACCCCGCGGATGGGGGAGACGGCGAACCTCACCTGCTTCGGGGAGGACGCCGACGGGACCGTGATCCTCGAGGTCGAGCGTACGGGCGATCCGGCGCTCGAGGAGGCGGTGCCGGTCGAGCTGCAGTTCTTCGCGGAGGAGGAGGTCGACCTCGACGGTCTGCCGCACGCCGCCCAGCACGTGAGGCCGCAGGACCCGCTCGCGGTGCCGAAGGACGGCGAGCAGATCCAGCCCTCCTTCTCCTTCGCCTCGGCGACCGAGGACCTCGACGGGCCGATGCGAGGCACCATCATCCCCGGCGAGGTGCAGTTCTTCCGAATCCCCGCGAAGTACGGCGAGCAGGTCCGCACGGCGATCGCGCTGGGGAGGTTCGAGGCGCCCAAGGGGATGGGCCTGACCCTGCAGACGAGGATGTACTCCCCGCTGCGGGACGACGTCTACCTCGTGGAGCCGCCGACCACCTCGGGCGAGTCGACGGGCGTCTCGACGAAGGCGGCACCGGGCGCCGAGCTGCAGCTGAACCAGGCCGCGCCGATCCAGTTCCGCAACCGGGAGGACGGCGGCACGGAGGCGCGCACCTCCTTCCTCTCCGGGGACTACTACCTACAGCTCGCCGTGGTCCCCTCGGACTACTCGGCGAAGCGCCTCTTCGAGATCCCCTACCTGCTGGACATCGACACCGTGGGCGAGGCGGCCGAGGGCCCGGAGCTCAGCGGGCAGGGCGCGGTGGAGGACCGCTCCGCCGCGGAGCCGGGCAGCGCCCCCCAGCCCTCCGACGGCGGCGGGGCCTCGGATGCGGGCGGCGCCTCCGACGCCGGGGGCGCGCCGGAGCTCGAGGACCCGCCGAGCGAGGACGAGCGCGCCGGGCTCCCGCCGGTGGTGTGGGCGCTGCTGGGCGGTGTCGGCGGCGGGGTGGCGCTGGCCGCGATCGTGATCGGGGCCGTGGTGCTGGTGCGTCGGGGGCGGTGACTCGTCGTCGCGATCCCGGGGCGGGACGGCGTCATGCTCAGCGCGAGGTGCGACGCGGGAACACGTACGCCGCGACGCCTAGCGCGATCGCGATGAGGCCCGCGCACCAGAGCACGGAGACCAGGACGTCGGCCCCGGGCGACCGCCCGTCCATCAGCGCTCGCGCGGCGTCGATCAGCGGGGTCATCGGCTGGTGCTCGGCGAAGACGCGCAGCCAGGCGGGCATCGACTCGACCGGCGCGTAGCCGCTGGAGAGGTAGGGCAGGAACAAAAGGACGAAGCCGTAGCCGCTCGCGGACTCGGCGGAGCCGGCGAGCATGCCGAGCGTCGCGAAGACGACCGTGATCACCAGGATCCACAGGGCGATCAGCCCGAAGGCTCCCAGCAGCGACAGGGCCGGGGCGTCGGTGCGGTAGCCGACGGCCAGAGCCAGCAGCATCACCACGACGGTCGCCACCAGATTCCGCGCCATCGAGGCGACGGTGTGCCCCAGCAGCACGGTCACGGCGGGGAAGGGCATGGTGCGGAGCCGGTCGATCAGCCCGGTGGTCATGTCGTTGCTGACCACCACGGCGGTGAACGAGGCGCCGAATCCTGCGGAGGTCAGCGCGATCGCCGGCAGCACGTAGGCGAGGTACTCGCGGTGCGACGGGGCGCCCTCGCCCACGCTCATGGCGCCGCCGAGCACGTACACGAAGATCAGCATCATCATCACCGGCAGCAGCACGGCCATCAGCACCGACTCGGGGTCGCGGAAGGAGTGGAGCAGGCTGCGGCGGGACAGCACGAGCGTGCCGGTGAGGAAGCTCGCCGCACGCGGCTCGGCGGGATCGACGGGATGCGGGTCAGGGCGGGCAGGGGCGAGGGCGGTCATGAGGGCCTCCGAGACGGTGGGTCGGGCGGGTGCGGGGCGGGCGCGGTCAGATGCGGACGGAGGCGGCCGACGGGACGGTCCTCGCGGGGCCGGGGCCGGAGGCCGCATCGGGCGCCGGGTCCTCCGGTCCGGCCGACGGGCCGGTAGCGGTGAGGTGCAGGAAGACGTCGTCCAGGGTGGGGCGGTGGATGCTCGCCGTCGCGGCGGGGAAGCGGTCGGCGGCCTCGGCCAGGCGTGCGGCGAGGTCCGGCGTGGTGCCGGTGGTCGCGAGCTCCTCGAGCACGCCGCCGTCCTGGTCGTGGACGCGGACGACCGCCCCGCCCACGAGCGCCTTGAGCTCCGCGGCGGTGCCGCCGGCGACGATCCGGCCCCGGTCCAGGACATGGATCTGCTCGGCGAGGGCGTCGGCCTCCTCGAGGTACTGCGTGGTCAGCAGCACGGAGGTGCCCTCGGAGGCGAGCGCACGGATCTCCTCCCACAGCACCTGTCGGCTGCGGGTGTCCAGCCCCGTGGTGGGCTCGTCGAGCACCACGAGCTGCGGCCGGGACAGCAGACCCGCGGCGATGTCGAGCTTGCGGCGCATGCCGCCGGAGAGGGCCGAGGCGCGGGTCGAGCGGGCGCCCGCGGGGCCGAAGCGCTCGAGCAGCTCGTCGGTGCGGGAGCGGACCGCCGCCTCGGACAGGCCGAACAGACGGCCGATCATCCGGAGGTTCTCGGCGCAGGTGAGGGCGCCGTCGACCGCGGCGAACTGTCCGGTCAGGGAGAGCAGGCCCTGCAGGCGCCGACGGTCGCGGCGGGGGTCGAGGCCGAGGACGCGCACGCTGCCGCCGTCGTGAGGGAGAAGGGTGGAGAGGATCTTGATGAGCGTGGTCTTGCCGGCGCCGTTGGGGCCCAGCAGGGCATGGACGCCCGGCGGCAGCACGAGGTCGAGCCCGTCGAGCACGGGATGCGAGCCGTAGGACTTCCGCAGGCCGCGGATCTCGAGCAGGGGAGGGGGTGCGGTCATGGACGACTCCTGGGGACGGGCGGGGATCACCCCGACGAACTGTGTATAACGCAGACAGCGTACGACATACACCGTGTATTGCATAGACAGTTCTCGGCGGTATCGGGCTGCGCGGCTCTGGACTGCTGGATCGCACCGCACGGGGTGGAACACTGGGGCCATGGTCGAGAAGAGCGAGACGGGACTGCCCCGTGCGGTGATGATCGCGTGGGGGATGGAGGAGGCGCCCCAGCGTGGACCCAGCCGCGGGCTGAGCCACGAGAAGATCGTCGCCGCGGGGATCGAGCTCGCCGACGCCGAGGGGCTGGGCGCCGTGACGATGCAGGCCGTCGCGAGATCGCTCGGATTCACCACGATGTCGCTGTACCGCTACGTCTCGAGCAAGGACGAGCTTCTGCTGCTCATGCAGGATGCGGCGCTGAAGCTGCCCGAGAAGACGCGCCTGCCCGAGGAGTGGCGCGAGGGGCTGCGGGCCTGGGCCGATCTGGTCCGCGATGCCTACCGCGCCCACCCCTGGGTGCTCGGCATCCCGCGCGGACAGTCCTCGGTGCTGATGCCCAACTCGATGCGGGCCGCGGACCTCGGCCTCGGGGTGCTGGCCGATCTCGACCTCGACATGGAGGCCAAGGTGGGCACGATCCTGGTGGTCTCCCAGCTCGCCGCCTCGATGGTGGAGCTCGAGGGGGATCTCGCCGCGGAGGGGCTGCTCGCCACGACCTCGGCGGGATCGGCCCTGCTCGGCGAGGTGATCACGCCCGAGCGGTTCCCGCACATCTCCGGTCTGTTCGCGACGGACGCCTGGGTGGGCGGCGAGGAGCCGGGTGAGGACCGCCCCGTGATCGACGGGGGCACTCTCGGGGTCGATGACGAGTTCGGTCTCGGCTTGTCGCTGATCATCGACGGCCTCGAACGACGCGAGGCGCGGCGCGGCGCCTGAGCGGTGCGAGGCCAGCGGGCCGGGCGCGGCAGGAGAGGGGCCATCGGCCCCGAGCGCGGGCTCAGCCTGCAGTGCGGCGGTGCTCCTCCGCGGAGTCGCCCCGGTCCCGGCGCGGGGACGCGAGTTCGGCGATCTCCGCATCGTCCAGGCTCCGGGCGCGGCGCGTGAGCTGCTCGACCTCGTCCAGCGAGGTCCCCGCGAGGCCCAGGTCCTCGAAGCGTCGCGCAGTGACCATGACGCGCGACTGCAGCGAGCCGACCGCGTCGTTGAACGCGGCGACGGAGGCGTCCAGCGACCTCCCCACCTTCCCCAGGTGCGCGGTGAAGGTGCCCAGGCGGTGGTGCAGCTCGCGCCCCGCCTCGAGCACCTCGCGGGCATCGCGGTTCAGGGAATCGGTGCGCCAGGTGTGCGCGACCGTGCGCAGAAGCGCCATGAGGGTGGCGGGGGAGGCGATCACGACGTCCCTGGCGAAGCCGTGCTCGAGCAGGTCCGGCGCGGACTCGAGCGCCGCGGCGAGCACCCCGTCGCTCGGCACGAACAGCACGGTGAACTCCGGGGTGTCCCCGAGCGCCTTCCAGTAGGCCTTCCCGGCGATCTGGTCCACGTGATGGCGCAGCGCCCGGGCATGGGCCGTGCGGCGGGTGCGGGCCCTGGCGGGGTCGGTCTCCTCGACCGCGTCGAGATAGGCGTCCATCGGTGCCTTCGCATCGACGACGAGAGTGCGCTCGCCGGAGAGGTGGACGACGAGGTCGGGACGCTGACCCTTCTCACCGTCGGCTCGCGTGCCCGCGAGCTGCTCGGAGAAGTCCACATGCTCGAGCATCCCGGCGGCCTCGACGATCCGCCGCAGCTGCACCTCGCCCCAGCGGCCCCGTGACGTCGGGGCGCGCAGTGCCGCCGTGAGCGCGCTCGTGCCCTGCTCCAGGGACTGCGCGCGGCGCCCCAGCTCGCCCAGATGGTTTCTCAGCGCCCCCTCGGCCTCGGCCCGTGCCGCCTCGGAGCGGGTCAGGTTCCGCTCGAGCTGGGCGAGGGTCGCGGTCAGCGGTGCGAGGGTGCGCTGCAGCTCGGCCTCGCGCTCCTCCTCGGCGGCGTCGCGTCGGGCCACGTCCCGCTCGTGGCGCTCGTCGGCCAGGCGCAGCAGTCGATCGGCGGAGTCCTCGCCCGTGCGCTGCCGGGCGAGCGCCGCTCGCATCCGCTCGCGCAGGAGGAGGCCGGTCACCGCCGCGCCGAGGAGTGCGCCGAGGAGGAGGCCCAGAAGGAGCATCGAGGTTCCGCTCATGGCCTCAGCAGATCACGCAGGTGCGACAGGCGAGCGGCGCCACGCCCCCGGTGCGGGCGGATCAGAAGGCGTCCGGCTCCTGGATCATCGTCGTGCCGTCGAGCAGCCAGTCGCCGTCCTGGCGCACCATGTCGACGGTGTAGACGGCCTCGTCGGTGGTGCCTTCGTAGGTGATCGTCTCGTAGACCTCGACGGAGGCGCGGTCGCCGTCGACCTCGGTCTCGCCGATCTCGTGCTCGAAGCTGTAGTCCGACTGCTCCTGAATGCTCTGCTGCCAGGCCTCGCAGGTGTAGCTCTCGCCCCGGAAACGCTCCGTGGTGATCTCCTCGAGGGTCTCGCAGTCCTGGCCGTTCCAGACCTCGAGATACGTCTCGGCGACGTCCTGCGGGCTCTCGCGCAGCACGAAGAACCACACGGCCCCGATCGCGACCGCGACGGCGAGGAGGAAGGCCAGCAGCGCGCAGAGTCCGCCGAGGATCCAGGGAAGCTTCCTGCGAGAGGGTCGGGGCGGTGCGCCGCCGGCGCCGGGCGGGACGGAGGCGTTCGGCGGGCCGGAGGGTGCCGGCGGCATCGAGGAGCTCATGGGTCAAGGGTAGACAGCTGTAGGGAATCCGTGCGCGACCCACGCGGGCGGCACGGATCGGTCCCGCCGAGCGGGATGCCGGGGCCCGGCTCAGCGCAACGCGGACCCGGAGCGACGCGCCTCGGACACCTCTCCCATATGCTCCGTCGCCCAGTCGATCAGCGCCCCGAGCGGCTCGAGCAGCGAGCGGCCCAGCGTGGTGAGCTCGTACTCGACCCGCGGAGGGATCTCGGGATGGACGGTGCGCAGCACGAGTCCGTCGGCCTCGAGGGAGCGCAGCGTCTGCGTGAGCATCTTCTGCGAGATGCCGTCCACCGTGCGCCGCAGCTCGGAGAAGCGCCTCGGACCGTCCTCGAGCGCGGAGATCAGCAGCACCGTCCATCGATCGCCGATGCGGTCCAGCAGGCGCCGTGAGGGGCAGTCGCGCACGTAGGGGTCGTAGGGGAGCAGCGTGGTCATCGGTCCTCCGAGGTGGTTACCGGAAAGTGCCTACTTCCCGTCAGAGACTAGGTTACCTATGGTGAGCATGCAGGTCCACGGTTCGCCATCGTGCGGGTCGGGGACGCGCACCCATCGCACCGCCCCAGAGGGGCAGAGAAGGAGAGCTCCATGGCTCGCATCGTGATCCTCGGCGGCACCGGCTACGCCGGAGGCCATCTGGTCCGGGAGGCCGCAGGGCGCGGCCATCAGGTCCTCGCCGTCAGCCGCACCGCTCCGGAGTCCCTCCCCGACGGCGCCGAGCACCTCGGCGGCGATCTGCGAGATCCCGAGCTGCTCGGGGCGGCGCTCGAGAAGGCCGACGTCCTCATCGCCGCGGTCTCCCCGCGCGGCGAGCTCGCGGAGGAGGGCGTGCTGCGCGGCCTCTACGCGGACCTCGCCCGCGGCGCGCGGACCCAGAGCGTGCGCCTGGGCGTGATCGGCGGGGCCGGCTCCCTGCAGGTCAGCGAGGGCGGGCCGAAGCTTGTGGACACCCCCGAGTTCCCGACCGCGTTCCAGGAGGAGGCGCGCGAGCTCGACGCCGTCCTCGAGGACCTGCGCACCGGAGACGAGGAGTTGGACTGGTTCTTCGTGAGTCCCGCTGCGGGCTTCGGCGCCTACGCGCCGGGGGAGCGCACGGGCGCTTACCGCCTCGGCGGCGACGTCCTGCTGGCCGACGAGAACGGCGATTCGCACCTCTCCGGCGCCGATCTCGCCATCGCGCTGATCGACGAGGTCGAGCACCCGGTGCACCGCCGCACGCGCTTCACCGTCGCGTACTGAGCAGAACTGCGGGCCCCGTCGGCCGCCGGTCGACGGGGCTCAGCCGGGCAGCGATCCGGTGCGGATCAGGTGGTCGAACTCGCGGGCGAAGCGCTCGGCGTCCGCCCTGCGGTTCGGCACCATCGCGATGTCGCGGCCCGCGGCGTGCGACACGCGCACCCGGGTCAGGAGCCCCGGGCGGTACTCCACCCCGGAGACCTGCGTCGCGGGGACCTCGCGCGTGATCTTCGACTTCTTCAGCGGACCTGCCACCGACGCGAGGAGGAACCGGGCTGCGGTCGCGATCATCACGTCGGGGAAGTCCCCGGCGACGCCGGGCAGCACGAGCAGCACCTCCTCCTCCGGGTCGAGCAGCGAGGGGATGTCGCGGCGCAGGCCCGGGCTCTCGAACAGCTCGTTGCGGTTCAGGGCGGTCGCGTAGGTCATCTCGGCGCGGGTCGTGCTCACGCCGCGAGTCTAGGGACCGCGCTGCGGGGTGATCCGGACGGAGGCGGTGCTTCGGGAGGTGAGGGTCCGCGATCTCACTGTCCGCGGGCGTTGCCGGAGGGCCCGCGCCTCGTAGACTCCTCTCCCGTGGCTCTTACTATCGGAATCGTCGGGCTGCCCAACGTCGGCAAGTCCACCCTGTTCAACGCACTCACCCGCGCGGAGGTGCTCGCGGCGAACTACCCGTTCGCGACCATCGACCCCAATGTCGGCGTGGTCCCGCTGCCGGACCCGCGCCTGGCTCAGCTCGCAGGCATCTTCGGCAGCGAGAAGCTGCTGCCGGCGACCGTGTCCTTCGTGGACATCGCCGGGATCGTCAAGGGCGCCAGCGAGGGGGAGGGCCTGGGCAACAAGTTCCTCGCCAACATCCGCGAGGCCGAGGCGATCTGCCAGGTCACCCGCGCCTTCTCCGACCCGGATGTCACCCGCGTGGACGGCTCCGTCGACGCCGCCGGCGACATGGAGACCATCACCACCGAGCTGATCCTCGCCGACCTCCAGACCATCGAGAACTCGATGCAGCGCCTGGAGAAGGAGACCAAGCGCGGCCTCATCGACGCCGCTGTGCTCGAGAACGTCACCAAGGCCAAGGCCCTGCTCGAGACCGGGAAGACCCTGTATCAGGGCGCGAAGGACGCCGGCATCGACGTCACCCAGCTGCGCGAGCTGCAGCTGATGACCGCCAAGCCCTTCATCTACGTCTTCAACACGGACGAGGACGGCCTCGCCGATACCGCCATGCAGGAGCGCATGCGCGCCCTGGTCGCCCCCGCGGAGGCGATCTTCCTCGACGCCAAGTTCGAATCCGAGCTCATCGAGCTCGACGCCGACGAGGCCGCGGAGATGCTCGAGTCCACCGGCCAGGAGGAGTCGGGCCTGGACCAGCTCGCCCGCGTCGGCTTCGACACCCTGGGCCTGCAGACGTACCTCACCGCCGGCCCCAAGGAGTCCCGCGCCTGGACCATCCCCAAGGGTGCGACGGCCCCGCAGGCCGCCGGCGTCATCCACACCGACTTCGAGCGCGGCTTCATCAAGGCCGAGATCGTCTCCTTCGACCAGCTCATGGAGGCCGGATCGATGGCCGAGGCGAAGGCCAAGGGCAAGGTGCGCATGGAGGGCAAGGACTACGTCATGCGCGACGGGGACGTAGTGGAGTTCCGCTTCAATGTGTGAGGCGATTGGCTGCCTATCGCGTTGACCAGCGGGGGTTCAGTCGTCCAAGAGTGGGTTGTATCTCATGCTCAGCCCTCGTTCGATCGCCGCGAGGCCTCCGGCG
>Ga0308157_10000837_pt1 | contig 81857 bp, 68 predicted proteins | sample PhyBR1_FD_201035 | JGI IMG/M metagenome (GOLD analysis project Ga0308157, IMG submission 201035) | Phyllosphere microbial communities from UC Gill Tract Community Farm, Albany, California, United States - DLSLB.R1 | ecosystem: Host-associated > Plants > Phyllosphere > Unclassified | place: USA...
TGATCTAACGTTTCTAATGCAGTGTTGGCTCTGTAAATCCCTTTATATCTGGCTTCCCAAAAGGTTAGAAAGCGATCGGGTTGGGTATTCATCAAATGATCCAGGCCTTGCATGTCACGATCATTTTCACCACCACCTCCAAAACGATCATCAGAAGCAAGTTCTGCCATATAGAAGTGGGAATTCTGAACATTTGTGATTGCAATATTCATGCTCGAATATATTCCTGTAAGCATGGAATTAGCATCCGCAACCGTCACAGGAAAATTGCCTGTATTCTTTTTATCAAAGCTTTCCGTGTCTAAAAACTTCTCACAGGAAGTTAGTAAAGCAGTAGCCAGCAATATTAATATAGTCTTTTTCATGTCGTCAATTAAAATTTAAGGTTTAAACCAAACATCACAGTTCTAGGCTGAGGATAGAAACCTAAATCTATACCGGAAACCCAAGATTCATCATACCCATACCCAATTTCAGGATCCATACCACTGTAGTTAGTGAATGTGAATAAATTCTGAACTGTAGCATATACTCTGATCTGGCTTAACGGAGATTTCTTCCAAACTTTTGTGAAATCATAACCCAAAGTGATATTCTGGATTTTAACAAAATCCCCATCCTCAATATAGATGTCAGATATGTTTTGATTATTTGTGTGGCTTCCATTAGTCAACCTTGGTAATGTATTAGATGTACCTTCTCCATGCCATCTATCAAAGATTTCGGTGGTGTAATTTTGAAGAGGGCTATCGGCAAATGAACGATAAGATTTAGCAATTTGATGCCCGAAAGATCCGATTGCAGTTACGTTCAAATCTAAACCCTTGTAACCAAAAGATAGATTGAGGCCACCGTTAAAATCAGGATTTGGATCACCGATCATCACTTTATCATCATCAGTGATAGCACCGTCCTTATTAGTGTCAACAAATGCTACATCTCCAGGCTGCGCAGTAGGTAATACACCTAAGCCTGCAGCTCTCCATGAATCAATTTGTTCCTGATTTTGGAAAATACCATCTGTTTTGTATCCATAGAAGTAACCAATCGGATAACCTACCTGAGCCCTGTACATCTCTTTTGTTCCCTGACTTAAAACATCGGGTGAACCATGAATAATTCCTTCTTTATTTGCGATACGTAAGACTTTATTTTTGTTATATGCACCATTTATACTTATTCCATATCGGAAATCACCTTTGGTTTCATTCCAATTTAAGCCAAGTTCCAATCCTTTATTCTCAACATCACCGCCATTAATATAAGGAGCATCAGTTCCGTAAATAGCCAATACAGGTGCCCGAACTAACCAATCAATAGTTGATTTTTTATACCAATCAAATGCAACAGAAAGGCGATTTGCTAAGAATCTGGCGTCAAAGCCAATATTCAATTGTTCGGAGGTTTCCCAGGTTACATCCGGATTAGGCATGATATCCGGATAAGCCCCTCTCAATAACGTATTCATATTATTGCCGAAATAATAACCGTTCTTGTTATCGGTTGCAATTGTTCCCAAATATTGGAAATTAGGAATGCTTGAATTACCGTTTTGACCCCAACTCGCTCTCAGTTTCAAGAAGTTGATCCGTTCATTGTCTTTAAGGAACTCTTCATTGCTCATTACCCAACCTACAGAGGCAGAAGGGAAATATCCCCAGCGGTTTCCTCGTGAAAAATTTGATGATCCGTCAGCTCTTAATACAACGGAAGCCATATAGGTCTCTTTATAATTGTAGTTCGCCCGACCAAAAAATGAAGAGAGTGCTCCTTGTGGCCAATGAACACCTCCTACAGTAGGAATAAAACCCTCATAACCCTGTCCATTACTTATCCATGCTTTATCCCATTGTCCCGGAAATGAGGAATTTGCAGTAGTTACACTTAAATCTTCGCCAATACCACTTTTTTCTATAGATTGTCCAATAACAACATCAAACTGATGATCGGTAAAAGGCTCTAGTTTATAGCTTAATGTATTTTCCAATACCCACCTATAACCTACTGATTGGTTTTGACTAATGGCATCATAGGCATTGATAGTTGTTGTGGAAAGATTGTAGGTAGGCGTATACTGTCTGTAAGTAGAAGCATTCATCCGATAACCAAAACTAGATTTAAATATTAAATCTTTAATGGGCTGAACCTCTAAATAGGCGTTTGCAAATAAGCTATGACTTTTTGCCATATTTTGTCCGCGTCTGTATACCATTTCAGCTACTGGATTTGATGTAGCACCATCTAATGCCCACTTATCAGCTACTTTGCTTGGTTGATCGTAAAATTCACCCGCATCATTGTAGACTGGAAGAAGTGGGTTTCCGACCAACATATTATGGACATCATTCCAATAAATATTCCCAATACCAATTCCTGAACGATTATTATAACCATAACTGATATTCTCACCAAATTTAATGATATTGAATTCATCATTTTTTAATAAAATATGATCAGAATTGATTCTAGCTGTGTGTCTTTGGAAATCAGGTTGTACAGGGGCACCCATTATTCCTTCTCTATTTGTTATTGAATAACCCATTGAGAATTTTGATTGCTCGTTTCCACCCATTAAATTAATGGCTGTATTTTGCAAGACTGCATTGTCATTATGGATTTCTTTTAACCAATTCGATCCATTCCAGGTGCCATCCTGAATTTGCTGGTGTTGTTTTGGAATAAGATTGGCCCAATCATAGGGAAGAGCGCCTTCATTGAATCTTCGCTCGTCCTGAATCGTCATATATTCTTTGGCTGTTAAAAGAGAGGGTAATTTATAGGCATTCTGAAAACCAAGATAATTATCAACATGTAAAGACATTTTTCCTGCTTTTCCTTGTTTTGTCGTAACTAAAACAACACCATTCGCCGCTCTCGCACCATAGATAGCAGCAGATGCTGCATCTTTCAAAACATCTACACGCTCAATATCCGATGGATTTAACATATTAATATCGCCGCCAGCTATACCGTCAATTACATACAGTGGATTAGAATCTCCTGTTGTTCCTATACCACGGATGTTTACCTTAAATCCTTCGCCAGGCATACCCGAACTTTGCGTAATCTGTACACCCGGTGACTGACTTTGTAAAGCTTCTAAAATACTTGGTGTACTTAGCTTTTCAAGATCTTCACCTTTCACTTCAACGGTGGCACCGGTTACCAGTTTCTTCTTCTGTACTCCGTAACCAACAACTACAACCTCATCTAAATCGCCGGCATCTTCTTTTAAAACAACATGAATTGTTTGTTGATTTCCTATTCTGACTTCTGTCTTTAAATATCCGATATAAGTTATCTGTAGAACCAGATTGTTTCCACTTACTTCTAATGAGAAATTACCGTTTGAATCGGTAGTCGTTCCATTATTGGTACCGACAATAAAAACAGATGCACCCTGGATGGATTCGCCAGCATCATTTACAACACGCCCGCGAATTGTCCGTTGTTGCTTACTTGTGATAGGGTTATCGGCAGTACTTAAATTGCTGTTTGACGATTCTGATTTCCGAAGAACAATCGTTCCATCAGCTACTTCCCAGGTGATAGATTTACCCGTGAAAATAGTTGTCAATGCCTTGTCCAGTGAAACATTTTTGAGATCGGCATTGATCTTCGTATTTGCGATATCTTTTCCATTCAAAAAGAAAGGTATTCCACTCTGCTTCTGAATGGATTGCATAACTTCAATTAATGGTGAGTTGTTCGCCTTTAAACTTACATGCTGAGCAAAGCTACTGGCATATACATTTACGACACTCAATACAGTTAATAAAAAGGTTAATTTCATGGTCAATACCCAGTATTTTAATTTAGGTATGGCAGACCGACTGCCATAATCAATTTGTTGTATAAAAATCATATTTTTGTACAATTAGGATTATAAGATTAAGGGTTTATTATCTATTTACTTCTTTTTCATTGGATCCTCAAAATTGCCGGACAAAGGTGTGAGAGACCTCTGTTCGGTTTTTTTATTTCTGAGGCTCCCTTACGTGGGATTGCTCTTTTTTGGTTTATTCATTTTTGTTTGTTTTAATTTAAGGTATTACTATTAGTTTTTTTTCTGTTCCAATTTGTCTTAGCTTGAATTTTACACCACTTTTCTCCATAATTCTTAAGACTTCAGCTAAATTTTTATCTCTTCCAATCTCTCCATAGAAATAGGTGTCAGGAATATTTCCTTGATAACTTATCTGAATATCATACCATCTGCTTAGTCCTTTCATCACATCCTTTAATTCAGTTTCGTAAAAAAGGAATTTATTGTTCTTCCAGGCAACAAAGCTGCTAACATCAACATCTTTCTTTGTTAAGCTGCCAGATTTGTTTATTGCCTGTTGATTGGGCACCAAACTAATATTTCCATTGGAAGTATGAATATTGACAGATCCTTCTACTAATGTACACACGGCTTCAGGGTCTTCCTGATAAGCTGAAATATTAAATTGAGTACCGGTTACCTCAATTGTTTGTGTCTTGCTGACCACTTCAAAAGGAACTCTTTTATTTTTATAAGTTAATTTCGCAACCTCAAAATAGGCCTCACCTTCGATTTTTACCGAACGTTTTTCATTAGTAAAGGCTAAAGGATATTCTAATTTTGACATAGAATTTAACCAAACCTTAGTGCCATCCGGTAGTGTAATTTGGTATTTTCCACCTTTAGGAACATGAATCGTGGCCGACATTTTAGAAAGGTTTTTTTTATCAATTGAAAGCAAAGGGGTTCCGTCGGAATATTCTAAGGTCTCATCAATTATAATTCCGTTTTTGTCATTCCTGAGATTGATTTTCTTTCCATTAGAAAGCACTAACTCTGCTTTATTAGAACCTGGGAGTATTGATGCTAAGTCTGCATCTCGCTCGAGTAATGGATTTTGTCTGTTTTGAAATAACAAAAAACTAAACCCTACTGTTAAAATTAGAGCTGCAGCATAATACAACCAGGTTCTGCTTTTAGGTCTGAGCTGTGTTACCTGTTTGTCAAGTATCTTGGAAATCGTATCATCTTTGAGTTCTTGAAGCCATGTTTCTTCCTCTTGTTGTTTCAGGTCAATCCATGTAAATGCATCCTCAAAGAGTTCGTCTTCAGTTAAAAGCTTTTTAAAGAATACTTCATGTTCGGGATCTTCCTTTATCCAATTATTTAATTGAATATTTTCCTCAGAACTAATGGTTCCTTCAATATAATTCTTGATTAATTCAGCTACTTCTTTAGAAGATTTCATTTCGTTTATAATGGTCGTTATGGGTAAAACGAATGACTTAGCTAAATCTTAGTAATTATTTTAAAAAAAATGTACTTCTCCGTATTTCACCCGTTACTCACCCAATACTTTAACGTTTTTTACCCATATCCAATAAGCTTAAAAGCGGATCAATTAACATTAATTTAAAGGAAAAATAATTATCAATTATATCAAATTATTTTTCTTACTCATTAACTTTACATAGCATTAAAAAAGAAAAAATTATGGCAATAAGTAAAAATGGAATCAATGGAAGCCTTTCAGGAAAGGTTGGAAATGTAGTTTTTTGTAAGAAATATGGGATCAATTATGCCAGAAGTTTACCCAGAAAAAATAGGAAGAAGATTGTAAGTGAAAGTTTAGCTTCCAATCGTTCAAGATTTAAGTTTATGCAGCAACATGTTACTAAGTTGTTGCCTGTTGCGAGAATTGGCTTTGATTATTCATCTGTAAATAGATCCGCATATAATTCAGCGATGTCTTATAATCTTAAATCAGCTCTTATATCAACAGAAGAAGGCTTCAAGATGAATTGGGAGGAATTTGCCTTCAGCAGGGATATTAGTAATCCAATATATGATATTAAACTTTTTCAGGATGAAGAAACAGAAACCATTCATGTAGAATGGCAGACAGATTCGGAATTTTTGGGAAAAGAGAATTCAGAATTATTTAGATGTGTATTAATGATCTATCCTGAAGATATCGAAAAAAGTGATTTGAATTTTGTTTTATATGGAAATAGTATTCAGATGGGTAAGCAGGCGATTCTGCATAAGAAGTCGGGAGAAGTCTATTTCTATCATGTTTATATCGCTTTTTTTTCTATAGATGTGAGTAATAGAGTTACGAATAGTGAATATGTGGGGAGGATAGCATGGTAATGCTCTACATGTTACATTTTAAAGAAGTATGAACATATCATTACAATTGATTTAAAAGAATCTTAACGTTCAAGATTCTTTTAAATCAATTTCTAAAAACTAATGAATCAATAATAAACTCATTAATGCAAGCATCAAGAGTAAAATTGAGAATGCAAATGTGTTGATAAAAAATACTGTAATCCCAATTAGAATGCTTTTTCTTTTTCTGGTACCATAGTATCGTCTATGAGCAATAAAGAAATATATTGAAGCATAAATAATAGCAATTGCGTAGAGCCAGGTACTGAGATAATTAAACCAGGAATAGGAATTCAACATTGGTTCAATTAAGTTGAGTATTAAGAAGAAAAGTACAATTAATAACAGAAATGAAAAATAATGGAGGGTAAATACACCATGATCAAAATACCACCATTTCTTTTTATCGTGAAATACCCAAAGGATAAAAGCAAAAAACGGGAGATAAAAGAACAAAGCTTTTGGCAATGTATGCATAAATACAATTAAAAAGTTTTGTGCAATCTCAGAGAATGTGAGCTCTTGTTCCTTAAATTCGAAAAACTTCTTCACAAAGGGTCTTAATAGTTTCCTTATAAATGAATGGTTTTTATTTATTAATGAGTCATATTCTGCTAAGGAATAAGTATCCCCAATATTAGCATCTTTCAAACTTATATCTCCCATTTTCCCTATATTATCTGCTTTAATTCCGTCATAAACAGGCAGATCTCCCAATGCTTTTCGAATATTTAGTGAATCTTCCGAAGTTAATAACGGATCACTAAGAGCAGCATCCAGTGCGATTTTTCTGGTAGCACTATCTAATTCTATTGGAGCTACACGTAGAGAGTCTTCTCCATGGGATTTTTTATTATTGATATTTAGTCCTACAAATGAGGCAATAAAGAAGGTAACAAATGAAATGAAAATATAAAGCTTAACAGGAGGAACGTATGATTGTCTTTTTCCAAGGAGGTAAATTTTAGTTAATCTTCCCGGGGCGAAGACTAAATAACGCATGGTTTTCCAAAATTGACCATCGTAGTGCGTAAAATCTTCAAAAAAATGGGTGAATAGGTAATAAAAGGGTTGTCTTATTTCTGTATTTTCTTGTCCACAGTGCGGACAAAATCTTTCTTCAACAATATGATCGCAATTTAAACAGTTTTTTTCCTGTCTTAATTTTCCGTGACTCATCTATTTGGTTAGTTTTTTCTGAAAGTTAAGTATTCGTGTTTATAAGAACTTTCATGGTTATTGGCGGTTCGGCCATATCATGAATGTGTGTTGCAAAATAAAGTATTTTATTTAAACCTAGATGATGAAAGAGAAATTTAATTGGTTTACAATAAAGAAGAATATGAAAATAAAAATATTTGTCGGATTAAATAATAGCCTTAGCAATAATGTAGTAACATGTTGTTAATGTATTTATTACAATTGCTTTACATAAAAACCTAAATATGTAGATTCGTTAATGCTAACTTAACAATTTGTTAATTCTTAATCTTCATTTTTGTGGGGATGAGAAAACGAATAGTCCGCATTTTTCCATTATTGGGTTTATTAGGGATAACCTTTTTCTATTCCTGTGGGAACAACGAAAGCTCAATAAAGATGAAAGGCTCAGATACTGAAGTCAATCTAGCAGTGAATTTAGCTGAGCAGTTTACTAAACTGGATCCAACTTTTAGCATAGCTATTTCAGGTGGGGGATCAGGATTAGGGATTACTTCTTTGATGAATGGGCAAGCAGATATTGCGAATTCTTCAAGACCACTTTCCGAAACAGAAGTCCAGCAATTTAAGGATAAGAACATAGATATTAAGACAGTGGTATTTGCTGAAGATGCTACTGCATTTATTGTTCATAAAGATTTACCGGTTGATGAGATCGATGTGGAAACTTTAGCAAAGATACTGGATGGGAGTATAAAAAATTGGTCTGAACTTAGTACAGCCTCATATCCCATTAATATTTATGGTAGACAGAGTAGCTCAGGTACACACTCCTTTGTAAAGAAAAAGTTGAAAATTGAATTTACGAATACTGCGAAAGAGATGACGGGGAATGCACAGATTATAGAAGGAGTAAAAGCAGATAAGACAGGGATAGGTTACGTAGGGGCAGGTTATGTAGGTCATGAGCCTAGCGTTTCACAAGGGATTAAAATTTTGAAAATTTCAGAAAATAAGCAAGGCGAAGCCATATCTCCTTTAAATCAGGAAGCGATTAACAAGGGAATATATTATTTCCAAAGACCCTTATACCAGTTTATACTGGCAAAATCATGGGATAAAGTACGTCCCTTTATCAACTTTGAGCGGAGCTCTGCGGGTCGATCATTAATTGAAAATCACGGTTACTACATATTAGAAGATCACAAAAATGAAATATAGAACGAGATTATCCCTGGACGTATTTTTCAAATTTGTATTTAAGACGACAGGATTATTGGTGTTGGCTCTTTTAGGAGGGATTCTAGCCATGTTAATTTACAATTCCTTTTCTTTTTTCTTAGATGTACGGCCTTTGGATTTTATTACGGGGATGGAATGGAATCCAACCGCAAAGATCCCAAAATATGGAATGGTACCCTTGATTTTAAGTACAACTTTGGTCACCCTTGGAGCCATGGTTATTGCGATTCCGTTGGGAATCGGGACGGCGGCATTTATTTCAGAATATGCAAGTCCCAAATTGAAAAATATACTTAAACCAACTATTGAGATGTTGGCCGCCATTCCATCTGTTGTTATCGGCTTCTTAGGTATTGTTGTAGTTAGCCCGGGGCTTGCAAATCTTGCAGATTTATCCAATGGTCTGAATGCGTTAAACGGTGCCATATTATTGGCTGTCATGGCCTTACCAACCATAATTACCATTGCTGAAGATGCAATTCATGCTGTTCCTCAGGCTTATAAAGAAGCAAGTTATGCTGTCGGGGCCACTAAATGGCAAACCCTGCGTAAAGTAATTATTCCTGCTGCAGCTCCCGGTATTATTGCTGCTGTGATGTTAGGAGTAGGAAGAGCGATTGGTGAAACCATGACCGTGTTAATGGCTACAGGAAATGCCTCTATTTTACCAACAAGTATGTTTGACTCTGTAAAAACGATGACAGCAACCATTGCCATAGAAATGGGAGAGGTGCCTTATCAGACGACTCATTACTTTGCTCTATATGCTATTGCCACCGTATTATTTATCATGACCCTAGCGGCTAATATGTTAGGGGAATATTTTATTAACCGTTTCAGAAAATATCATGCAGCATAAAACGAGAGCCTTATCTAGCGTAATTGAATGGGGTACGCTATTGTTGAGCACCCTTTTAGTATGCTTCTTCCTAGTTGTAGTGATTTGGGAAATTGTCTCAAAAGGAGCAGGACAGCTATCATGGGAATTTGTAAGTACAATTCCGAGTAACGGGATGACCGAGGGAGGTATTATTACCCCCATCATAGGGACGGTATTATTGACATTGATTACAGCCATATTTTCCATTCCATTTGGAGTTGCCTGTGCCATTTATCTTCAGGAGTATGCAGATGATACCTGGTTGACCAGAACAATCCGAGCATCAATTCGTAATCTTTCGGGGGTTCCATCAATCATCTATGGATTATTTGGTTTGGCTTTATTTGTACAAGCGTTTCAATTTGGAACGTCTTTAATAGCTGCGGGGTTGACTTTGGGTCTTTTATCCTTGCCCTATATTATTACAACAACTGAGGAGGCATTGATGCGGATACCGAACAGTGTGCGTGAAGCAGCATTAGCTGTTGGTGCAACCAAGTTTGAAACCATCAAAGATGTTATTATCCCATCAGCGATGTCAGGAATTCTGACAGGCGTGGTATTAACACTCTCCCGTGCAGCAGGAGAAACAGCTCCAATATTATTTACCGGTGCCGCTTTTTACATCAATGGTACTAGTGGGTTTATAAATCAGGAATTTATGGCTTTGCCATATCACTTATATATGCTGTCAACACAACATCAATCTATTGATGAGGTTCGCCCGATTGCGTATGGTACCGCATTGGTTTTGATTATTGTTGTGTTCTTTTTAAATCTGACCGCATTTTACATTCGTTATAAGTATAGAAAAAATGAAAACTAAGTTATCAGCAGAAAATCTAAACATTAGTTTTGGAGCAAAGCATGTATTGAAAAATGTAAATGTTGAATTTTCTGAAAATGAGATTACCGCATTAATTGGGCCTTCAGGATGTGGGAAAAGTACCTTGTTGCGTTCTTTTAATAGAATGCACGACTTATCTTCAGATGCCAAAATAACAGGTTCTCTAAAGTTGGAGAATTTAGATCTATATTCTAAGACTGTTCCTGTAACAGAGATCAGAAAGCGTATTGGGATGGTTTTCCAAAAAGCAAATCCCTTTCCGAAGAGTATTTATGAAAATATTGCTTATGGCTTAAAGATTAATAATTTACCGCATGATAAGGCTGTGATTGAGAAAGCTTTGCGGGAAGCTTTTTTATGGGAGGAGGTTAAAGGAGATTTAAAGATGCCGGCAACGAGACTTTCGGGTGGACAACAACAGCGTTTATGTATAGCACGTGCTGTTGCTCTGAGACCAGAAGTTATCTTAATGGATGAGCCTTGCTCGGCACTGGATCCGGTAAGTACACTGAAAATTGAAGAGTTGATTTCGCATTTAAAAGAGAAATACACGATCGTCATAGTTACCCATAATATGCAACAAGCCCAACGCATTGCAGACAAAACAGTTTTTATGTATTTAGGGGAAGTAAAGGAAGAAGGGCCTACAAGTCAGATCTTTGGAAATCCTCTAAATGAAATGACCACGAATTATATTACCGGTCAATTTGGTTAATAGAATTTTACAAACCAAGGTTACATTGATATTGAAAGCGTTAAAAACCGATCTGAAAGATCGGTTTTTTTATGTAGGATTTTATTATAAAATATCCTCTAAATGTTGCCATACATTCTCCGCTAAGATATGTTGGCCCTCTTTTGTCGGGTGAACACCGTCGGCTTGATTTAAGTTTTGGATTCCGGCTACTTTATCTAATAAGAACGGGATTAATGTCATGTTTTGTTCTTTCGCTAATTTCGGAAAGATTGCAGCAAAATCCTTGAAATATTGATCCCCCATACTTGGTGGTACCATCATTCCTGTTAAGACTAACTTACAATTCGGATATGCTTTTTTAACTTTATTAACGATTTCGTTTAAGTTTTGATAAGTAGCCTCTGTGGAAATTCCACGGAGCCCATCATTAGCTCCCAACTCCAACACGAAAACGTCAATTGAATCCTTTAATAACCAGTCAATTCTGTCTTTTCCTCCTGCTGAAGTTTCACCACTTAATCCAGCATTTATACATGAATACGGAAGGTTTAAAGAGTCAATCTTTTGCTGAATTAACGCAGGGAATGCTTCGGATTGATCATCTAGCCCCAGCCCAGCTGTTAAACTATTCCCAAAGAAAAGAATACGTTTTGTGCTTTCCGTTTTCTCAGTATAAATGTTTGTACTATCACCGCTTTTCTCTTTATTCTGATTGGAGTTCGCGCTATTGCAAGCTGCAAGTAAAAAAATAGCAACAATGGCAACCGTTAATGATGTTATGTGTTTCATATAACTAAATTAATTAAAAAATATCAATACATTTATTGATATGTCATCTACTATGATCCTACAAGTTCAACATGTTTTTAAGCATTATCAGATAGGGGAAACTAAAATTCCTGTATTAAACGATATTAATTTTGAGATAGCTGCGGGTTCTACCGTTGCTATCGTTGGTCCTTCCGGCAGTGGTAAGACTACATTATTGGGATTATGTGCCGGACTTGACCAGAGTTCTGAAGGAGATATTATTTTAAATGATATAAAGCTTACGGGACTTAGTGAAGATAAATTGGCTCAGGTTCGGAATGAACATGTAGGCTTTGTGTTTCAGAACTTTCAATTATTGCCTACTCTGACCGCATTGGAGAATGTGTTGGTTCCTATGGAATTGAGAGGGATGAAGAACAAACAGACAGAAGCTATGGATTTGTTGGAGAAAGTCGGATTAGCGGGTCGTGCAGATCATTATCCATCACAATTATCCGGGGGAGAACAGCAAAGAGTTTCATTGGCAAGAGCATTTGCCAATAAGCCTAAGATATTATTCGCAGATGAACCAACCGGAAATCTGGATGCAGAGACGAGTCTGATTATTGAAGATATGCTCTTCCAATTAAATAAAGATTCTAATACAACTTTGGTTATTGTGACGCATGATTTAGATCTGGCGGCCAAGACCCAACAAGTTATTCCCATTAAAGGAGGAAAGATTCAATGAATTGGAAATGGATATTCTTAATGGCATGGCGAGATAGTCGCAAGAATAGATCCAGGCTATTCCTATTTATCTCATCTATCATTTTAGGGATCGCTGCTTTGGTGGCTATGAATTCCTTTAACCGGAATTTAAAAAGAGATATTGATGTGCAAGCAGCGGAATTGATTGGTGCTGATTTAGAATTAGAGAGTAGACGTTTACCTTCTGATGAAGCCATGAGATTTATCGATTCCTTAAAATTGATAAGTGAGGACTTTGCGCGTGAAGAGCGGTTCATGTCGATGATAAGGTTTCCGGAAGCAGAGGGTTCCAGATTAGTTCAGGTTCGCGCAATAGAAGGGGGCTATCCATTTTATGGAACGGTTGAAACAAATCGGGAAGCTAATTTTAGTGATTTTGAAAAGAAAGCCGGTGTATTTGTTGAGAATTCTCTTTTGTTGCAATTTAATGCAAGCATGGGGGATTCTGTACAATTAGGTAATAATTCCTATTCTATTCTAGGAAATGTACTTTCTCAACCGGGACAGGCAGCCATTGCCGGAGCGATGGCACCTTCAGTTTTTGTTCCTATTTCTCAATTAATAAATTCAGGCCTTCAACAAACGGGAAGTCGTATTGAGTACCATTATTATTTCAAATTACCAAAGAATTTTCAAGTTGATAAAAAAGTAAAGGAGTTAGAAAAGCAGATAGAAGGGTTGCAGTTACGGGCATCGACTATTCAAACCACTAAAGAAAACACGGGGCGATCCTTTGAAGATATGGCAAGTTTTATGGAGCTCGTTGGCTTTGTTGCATTGCTGTTGGGTTGTATTGGTGTTTCTAGTGCGGTCCAAATCTATGTGCGGGAAAAATTAATCTCTGTTGCGGTATTGAGATGTCTAGGCACTTCTGCTAAGCAGGCTTTCTATATATTTCTTATTCAGTTTGCAGGTATTGGGTTATTGGGCGGTATCCTTGGAGCTATTTTAGGATCATTGATTCAATATTTAATACCGGTGGTTATGCAGGATGTTTTGCCTGTTAGTCTGTCTACGGGAGTTTCCTGGTTGGCAATAATAGAAGGTATTGGGTTGGGCGTTGTCATAGCGATCCTATTTGCTTTATTACCCTTATTAGCTGTTCGAAATATTTCACCCCTTAATTCCATTCGAATTACCGATAAAGAAGAAAGTCTGTTTAAAGATAAATTGAGTTGGTGGATTTACCTACTTATTATAGCCTTTATTACAGGTTTTGCGAGACTTCAGATGGATAATTGGGGACAGACGCTTGTGTTTGTTCTTGGTATTGGAGTGACATTCATGTTATTGTATGGGGTGGCTAAAGGATTTACGGTATTGCTTCGAAAGTATTTTCCTAAACGTTGGCCATATTTATGGAGGCAGGGCCTTTCAAATTTATACCGGCCAAATAATCAGACGGTCATTTTGATGGTGTCGATAGGTTTAGGGACTGCTTTAATATCAACGATGTTTCTTGTTCAGGACTTACTGATAAACAGAGTCCGTATATCATCAGAACAAAGTCAGGCGAATATGCTTATGTTCGATATTCAACCCACCCAACGAAGTTCTGTGATGGATTTAGCGAAAGCGGAGGGATATCCTATATTGGAATCAGTGCCAATAGTTACCATGCAATTAGAAAGCATCAATGGTACCACCCTGAATGATGCTTTGAAAGATACAACTCAAGAGATTTCTACACGAGCCTTTCGTGGAGAAATAAGAGCTACCTATAGGGATTCCTTAACAGCTTCAGAAAGTTTGATCTCAGGGAAATGGATAGGGGAAGTAGGGGCGAATGAAACAGCTGTCGTTTCTTTAGATAAGGGGTTTGCCGAAAATCTGAAGGTTAAAGTGGGGGATAAATTATCCTTTAATGTTCAAGGATTAATCATTCCGGCTGAAGTGGGTAGCATAAGGCAGGTAGATTGGAATAGGTTTCAATCTAACTTCAGAGTCGTTTTTGCAAAAGGAAGTATTGATCAAGCTCCTCAGTTTTATTTGATGATGGCAAAAGTGCCATCAGTTACTGAGTCTAGTAAATTTCAACAGAAAATTGTCAATACTTTCCCCAATGTATCTGTTATTGATATGCAGGCTGTATTGAATGTGCTTCAGGAGATTTTGGATAAGATTGGATTTATCATTCAGTTTATGGGGGCTTTTAGCATTTTGACAGGTGTTATTGTTTTAATCTCCTCTGTAAGAATCAGCAAATTCCAGCGAATTCGGGAGAATGTTTTATTAAGAACATTGGGGGCCAGTAGAAAACAAATTTATTTAATCACGATTAGCGAATATTTATTCCTGGGAATGCTCTCTGCATTGACAGGTATTATTATATCCTTGTTTGCAAGCTATCTTTTGGCAATTTTTGTATTTGAAAGCGTTTTCCTTCCATCCATTGGAATGATCTTATTATTGATGTTTTTGATAATTGGATTGACCGTAATCATTGGGCTACTAAATAGTCTGGCGGTGATTAATCGTTCGCCATTAGAAGCGTTAAGAAAAGAATAAATTTTCGAGAAAATATGTAACATAATCTAATGTTTCGCTACTAATAGGCTAAACTAAAAGGTTATGAAATATAATATAATAACGATGCTATTTGTACTTTTGGGGATGATAACCGCAAAAGCTCAAGTTACTGGTGATTGGAAAGGCGAACTGGATGTCCAGGGAACTAAAATGGAATTGATCTTCCACATCAGCGAAAAAGAAGGAAATTTGTCGGCAACTATTGATATCCCACTGCAGGGAGCTTCAGGTTTGCCCATGTCAAGTGTAAAGTTTGAAAACAATAAATTGTTTATGGAGATGGCTCAGGCTGGGTTTTCCTATGAAGGAGATCTAAAAGAAGAAGCCATCGAAGGAATTTTTAAACAAGCAGGTCAAGAATTCCCACTAACCTTAGCAAAAACAAAAATCACAAAGCCGGGAGACCCGAGCCTGGTTTCTTCACCTGAAGAATTGGCACAATTGATTGCTTTGGGGGATGGAAATTATAATTATAAGGTTGAGGACTATTTTGCAAAGCCAAAAACTTCAAGTTTTGCCCTGTCTCCAAATGGTAAATATATCTCTTATCGTGAAAAAGATGCGAATAACAAGCGCCATGTTATGGTGAAGGAAGTCGCAACAGGAAAGGTTGTACGTGCAATCGAAGAGAAAGAAGAGTTAATTAGAGGAATGGGTTGGGTAAATGATGAGCGTCTGGTGTATGTTATGGATCAGGGAGGAAATGAAAATTATCATTTATACGCCGTCAATATTGATGGAAGCAAAAATATAGATCTAACCCCTTTTGAAGGTGTTCAGGCAAGTATTTTGAATATGCTGAAGGAACAAAAAAATTTTATCATCATTCAGATGAATAAAGATAATAAACAAGTTTTTGAACCATATAAGGTAAATATTCATACTGGTGAAATGGAGAAACTTTTCACTAATACGGATCCTGAGAACGCTATTGTTGATTATGATTTTGATAAAGACGGGAATCTAAGGGGCTATTCAAAAATGTTGAATGGAATTAATACCCAATATTTTTATAAAGCACAAGGGAAAACAGATTTTGACTTATTTGGAACTACAAATTGGTATGATTCATTTTCTATTTTATCCTTTAATTATGCCTCAAAGAATCCTGATGAAGCTTATGTGCTAACCAATTTGGATTCTGATAAAGCTCGTATTGTACTATATGATTTCAATACTAAAAAAATTATAAAAGAGGTTTATTCAAATACTGATTATGATGCAACAATTTTAGCTCTATCTCGCAAAAGAAATTGGGAAATTGATTATGTAGGTTTTGAAGGGGAGCGATTGGAGATTCAACCGGTTAGTTCGACGTTTAAGGGAATCAATAATTTATTGAAAAAAGAATTTCCTAATTATGAATACTCTATTGTAGGTAAAACGGATAATGAAGATCAATATTTGATTGTTGTACAAAGTGATAAATTATATGGAAAGTATTACCACTTAGATGCAACAAGCAAGAAATTGACTTTACTCTATGATTTGATGCCTCAATTGAAAGAGGATGATATGGCCGATATGCGTCCTATAACTTTTAAATCAAGAGATGGATTGACTATTCATGGCTATATCACGCTTCCTAAGGCTGCCCTTGATGGCAAGAAAGTTCCTTTGATTGTAAATCCGCATGGTGGTCCTCAAGGGGTTCGTGACAGCTGGGGCTTCAATCCGGAGACTCAATTATTCGCTGCTCATGGTTTTGCTACTCTTCAGGTAAATTTTAGAGTTTCCGGCGGATATGGTAAGGACTTTTTAAAAGCAGGGTTCAAGGAAATCGGTAGAAAAGCAATGGATGATGTTGAAGACGGTATTCAGTATGCTGTAGAACAAGGCTGGGTTGACAAAGATAATATTGCAATCTATGGTGGATCCCATGGAGGGTATGCCGTATTAAGGGGCTTGACAAAAACGCCTGATTTATATAAAGCCGGTGTTGATTATGTTGGGGTCTCTAATATTTTTACTTTATTGAATTCCATTCCAGAATATTGGAAGCCTTATCTTGAAATGTTGTATCAGATATGGTATGATCCAAATGTTGAAGCGGAAGCTGCTATTGCCAAAGAAGTTTCACCATTGTTTCATGTAGATAAAATTAAAGCCCCTTTATTTGTTGTTCAGGGAGCTAATGATCCGCGCGTAAAGATCGCTGAGGCTGATCAGATTGTTAAAGCATTAAGAGATAAAGGTGTTGATGTTCCTTATATGGTAAAATATGACGAGGGACATGGATTCGCTAAAGAGGAAAATCAAATTGAGTTTTATAAAGCGATGATGGGATTTTTCCACAAGCATTTAAATTAAAAATATATTGATTAATACAAGTGAAGCTCTTAAATTTAAGAGCTTCACTTTTTTGTATATACTATGAAAATTCTCAACACAGTCCAACTTCAACAAGCCGATCAGCAAACTATTAAAAAAAGAAGAATAAGTTCTTTTGAATTGATGGAAAGTGCTTCTCAAAAAGTCGTTGAGGCTTTGATGAAGGATTTTGGAGACTCCCTCTTCCTTATCCCCATTATAATAGTATGTGGGAAAGGTAATAATGGTGGAGATGGCCTTGCCATTTCGAGATTGCTGCTAGAGAAAGGTGCTGATGTTCAGGTTTTTCTTGTTCGATCCGAAAGCTATTCTGACGATAATTTGATAAATCAGAAAAAACTTAAAAATATCCGAAAGTTTAATCTGGATGAAACTCTGGAACTTAACTCCGAAAATGCAGAGGGGATATTAATAGACTGTCTTTTTGGAAATGGTTTAAGTTCGGAACTTTCAGCCGAATGGCAATCTGTCATAGAACAAATAAATAGTTTTCAGGGTAGGGTATTGGCTGTAGACATGCCTTCAGGTTTAATGATCAAAGGAGTTGGGGGTAATAACAGTTTGATCATTCGGGCACATAAAGTTTATACTTTTCAGGTACCAAAGCTTGCCTTATTGCTCCCGGATAATTCAATTTTTGTAGGTGAATTTGAAATACTTGATATTGGATTGGATCAGGAGTTTTTGAGTACGTTGACCTCAGCATATCATTACCTGGAAAAGGAAATGATTAAAACATATCTTAAACCTAGAGCTAAGTATTCTCATAAGGGGACCTATGGACATGTTTGTATGATAGGAGGGAGTTTAGGTAAAATGGGAGCAGTGTTAATGAGTTCAAAGGCGGCCTTAAGATCAGGCTGTGGGCTGGTGACAGCTTATATTCCTCGCTGTGGTTACCATGTACTTCAAGTAGGGTTTCCGGAGGCCATGGTTCTTTTAGATGCTGGCGAGGAGCATTTAACAGATTTCAATATTCAACCTAACTTTACATCTTATGGTGTAGGTATTGGGATGGGTCAGGATGAAGATTCGATAAGGGCTTTTGGTCTTTGGTTGCAGGGATTGGAGGACGATACAAAGCTTGTATTGGACGCAGATGCTTTGAATATTCTTTCTGAAAATAAAAACTTTTTAAAACACCTTCCGAAGGGTACAATATTGACTCCCCATCCGAAAGAACTAAAAAGGCTAATTGGATCATGGGAGGATGATTTGGAGAAAATTGAAAAAGTGAGAGCCTTTTCGGCTGAGCATCAGGTTGTGGTTGTGATTAAGGGTGCGAATACAGTAATTGTTAGTCCTGAGGAGGAAATTTATTTTAATTCTACAGGAAATCCCGGAATGGCAACAGGTGGAACAGGAGACATATTGACAGGAATCATTAGTAGCCTATTAGCTCAGGGATATTCTTCCTTAACTGCGACTATTATCGCTGTGTATGTTCATGGTTTAGCAGGAGATTATGCTAAGAAAAATTTGGGAGAGACCAGTTTAATTGCAGGAGATTTAATAACGTATTTACCTTTAGCATTTAACGAGCTAAGCATTGAATAACTATTATGACGAATGAAAAACATAGGTCTATATTAGACTACTAATTATATTCTTATCTTTAAGATATGGAAATTCACATCAAAAATATGGTTTGTCCTCGTTGCGTTATGGCGGTCGAGCAGATTTTGAATAGGATGAATGTTCCCTACGAAGAAGTGAAAATTGGGAGTGTAGATATAAAAAATGTCTTGACTGAAAATGAGTTTTTGACCTTTGACCAGGAGCTCCAAGCTATTGGATTTGAAATTTTAAAAGAAAGAAAACAGAAGTTGGTGGAAGATATTAAGATTGCTTTATTGGGGTTGGTCAATATGAAGGGGACTACAGTAATGAAAACTTCAAGTTTTTTATCCGAACGATTTAATTTAGAATATTCTTATCTGAGCACTGTTTTTTCAGACTTTGAGGGTGAGAATATTGAAAAATATCTAATAAAGTTAAAGGTGGAAAAAATTAAGGAGTTATTAGGATATCAAGCCTCTTTGTCAGAAATAGCGTCTCAGTTACAGTATAGTAGTATTGCGCATCTTAGCAATCAATTTAAAAAGACTACCGGCATGAGTCCTACAGAATTTAAAAAGCAATTAATTTGAAGAATTAATAAAAAGAGAGAAGGCTTGCAATTTGCAAGCCTTCTCTCTTTTTATACTGTTAAGGATTATTTTAAGTTGTCACGATAAACTGTAGCTTTTTTAACTTCAGTTTGGATATCTTTACGAGAAGCATCATAAGTTAATACTTTCTCATAATCTGCGATAGCTTTATTATAAGATTCAGATGCAGTCGCTTTGTTATAATTTGCAGCTCCTTTAGTACCTGTTAAGATACCTAAGTCACGATAAGCAATAGCACGGTTTTGATATAGTTTAGCATCATTAGCGTTGATTGCAATTGCTTTAGTATAATCTGCAGTAGCTGATTTTAATAAACTTTCACGCTCCTGATTGCTTAATTTTAAATCCTTGTTTACTGCCATGTTATTATTAGCTTTTGCTTTATAATAGTAAGCCGAGACATTTTTTGGATCTAATGAAATAACTTTTGTGAAGTTTGTAATTGCTTTTTTATAATCTCCGTTTTGGAATTGAGAATATCCTAATAAATAAACTACTTCAGGCTCATTTCCTGCAGCAGGGAGTGCTTTTTCAAATTGAATAGCAGCAGTTTTAAAGTCGCCATCTAATAAAGCCTTTTCACCAGCACGAACATTAGGATCGCTGTGTTGTTGTTTTTCTTGTGCTTGAGCACCCATAGTTGCTAGTGCTAGCGCAACTGTAGCTAACCCAATCTTAATCGTTTTCATCTGCATATTCAAATTATTTAATTTCATGTCCGAATTTTTATATTGTTTTTTAATTGTTCTTTTTACGTACTCCATCTAATAGAGTAAAAATCTGTTAAATAGTTTAACCTAACAATCAATAGTTATAAACATTTCCACATTTTGTTATTTAATACAGTAATTTCGAATTCGGAGCAAGAAGATGACAGAGAATTCAAGACTACTGACTATTTTACAGCTATGCAACAATATTAGCATAAAATGTACCAAGTTTTATACTTGGCATTCCGCTTGCATTAAGTAGTTACAATAATTTAAAACAAAAAAAGGCTGATTAATCTGACAAGATGTCGGCTATCTATACAAGAAATATGAGCAAATTTGATTCATTCAATTTTAATCAAACATTACCTATCATAAACGAAGAAACTGAATTCTTTCCTTTATTGACTCAACAAGATGAGGATGAGATGAGAAATGCAGAGATTCCGGATCAACTTCCTATACTTCCGTTAAGAAATACAGTTCTTTTCCCGGGGGTAGTAATTCCTATTACAGTTGGAAGAGATAAGTCGATCAAGTTGGTAAAAGACGCCTACAAAGGTGATCGTATGATTGGGGTTGTATCGCAAAAGGATATGAACGTCGAAGATCCGAGTTTTGAACAGTTAAATAAAATCGGGACTGTGGCTCATATCATTAAGATTCTTCAAATGCCTGATGGAAATACAACTGTTATTATTCAGGGAAAGCAAAGAGTTAAGCTCATGGAGCTTGTTCAAAATGAACCTTATTTGATTGCCAGAGTAGAAAAATTTCCTGAGGATAAACCTAAAACCAATAGCAAAGAATTCAAAGCATTGATTTCTTCTGTTAAGGAATTGGCACTGCAAATCATTCAATTGTCTCCAAACTTGCCGAGTGAGGCCGGTATTGCTATAAAAAATATTGAAAGCCCTACTTTCTTAGTGAATTTTATTTCATCTAATCTCTCTTTAGAGTTGGATCAAAAGCAAGATTTACTGGAAATTAAGGATTTCGTAAAGCGCGCGAAGCAATTGCTTGAGCATTTGACAACGGAGATTCAAATGTTGGAATTGAAGAACCAAATTCAAAATAAGGTTCGTGTAGATTTAGATAAACAACAACGTGATTATTTTTTAAGCCAACAATTAAAAACAATTCAGGAAGAATTAGGAGGTAACACACCAGACTTGGAATTGGAAGAATTGAGCATACGGGCTAAGGCTAAGAAATGGAATGAAGATGTTGCTAAACATTTCCAGAAAGAACTGGAAAAGCTTGGTCGTATCAATCCAGCTGCTGCTGATTATTCAGTACAACTGAATTATTTAGAGCTGATGTTGGATTTGCCTTGGGGAGAATATACCAAAGACAATTTCGACTTAAACAGAGCGGATAAAGTTTTAAATAAGGATCACTATGGTTTAGATAAGGTAAAGCAACGTATTATCGAATATCTGGCCGTATTGAAGCTTAAGAATGATATGAAAGCTCCAATCTTGTGTTTAGTGGGCCCTCCGGGGGTTGGAAAAACTTCATTAGGGAAATCTATTGCAAAAGCATTAGGTAGGAAATATACAAGAATGGCATTGGGGGGGATTCGTGATGAAGCGGAAATTCGTGGTCACCGTAAAACATATATCGGTGCAATGCCGGGACGTATTATCCAATCCTTGAAAAAAGCAGGTACATCAAATCCCGTTTTTGTATTGGATGAAATCGATAAGATCGGTTCTGACTTTAAAGGAGATCCATCTTCAGCATTATTAGAAGTTTTGGATCCTGAACAAAATACCAATTTCTATGATCATTATGTAGAAATGGAATATGACCTTTCTAAGGTTATGTTTATCGCGACAGCAAACTCCTTAAGTGGGATTCAGCCGGCTTTATTAGATCGTATGGAAATCATTGAGGTTAATGGTTATACTATTGAAGAGAAGATTGAGATTGCGAAGAAACACTTATTACCTAAGCAGCGTGAAATGCATGGGATGCAAACGAAGGATGTTTCTTTAAAGCCTAAGATGATTGAGAAAATCATAGAAGAATATACCAGAGAATCCGGCGTTCGTGGGTTAGAGAAAAAAATTGGTTCCGTCGTTCGAGGTATTGCTACTCGAATAGTTATGGAAAAGCCATATGCAACCAATTTGACAGCACAGGATATTGAAGAGATCTTAGGCGCGCCAATTTTTGATAAAGATATCTATGAGAATAATGACGTAGCAGGAGTAGTTACAGGATTAGCCTGGACTTCGGTAGGAGGTGATATTTTATTTATTGAATCGAGCTTAAGCCCTGGGAAAGGAAAGTTAAGTCTAACCGGGAATTTGGGTGATGTGATGAAGGAATCTGCTGCAATTGCTATGGCATATTTGCGTTCTCATGCAGAAGAATTTGGTATTGATTATAAGATTTTTGATCAATGGGATGTAAATATTCATGTGCCTGCAGGTGCTACTCCTAAAGATGGTCCTTCAGCAGGAATTACCATGTTGACAGCCTTAGCTTCTTTATTTACGCAACATAAAGTAAAACCAAAGTTGGCAATGACAGGTGAGATTACTTTAAGAGGTAAGGTTTTACCGGTAGGAGGTATTAAGGAAAAAATTCTAGCAGCAAAACGAGCAAATATTAAAGAAATCATTCTGAGTAAAGCGAATCAAAAAGATATATTGGAAATAAAAGAAGACTATATTAAGGATTTGAATTTTCATTATGTTCATGAAATGAAAGAAGTCGTGAATTTAGCTTTATTGAAAGATAAAGTTAAAAATGCTAAGGTCCTGAATAGAGAAGAAAACTAATTAGAATTCATAAGATTTATGGCGCTAATTTTTTAGCGCCATTTTTTTATTGTTAATAAATTTATTTTTGCAGGAATGTCTCCCGATAATAGTACAGTGAGGTTTATAAAGAGAGCCATTACCTCAGCTCTTTTAATATATATTATTCGATGTCTGATTGGATTTGCAATTGGCTATATGTTATATCTTAACTTTAAACAGTTTGAGGTATTTTGGGCATTATTATCAATTATTCTTGTCATTTCCCCGGAGGAGAAGGACTCAAAGAGATTGTCTATTGAGCGATTTAAATCAAACTTTGTAGGATCAATAGTTGCCATGGGCTGTGTTTGGTTATTACCACAATCTCCTTATTCTATTATGCTGGGTATTGTGGTCACCATTATTTTTTGTCGAGTATTTAAAATTTTAAATATGGCTCGGGTCGCAATCGTAGCATTGCTTATAATCATGATCGCACCACATCATACTCAAATTGTATATACTCCAATCTATCGAGCGGTATCAGTAGGATTAGGCTGTGTAATTGGATTAGCGATTGTAATCGCAACTTCTGCTATCATTCATTTCCTGCGGGATAAATATAAAATCTTCAGCGAACCTTCTTAAATACTTGTTCTTATTTTACGATTGAGGAAGTCGCTTTCATTAAAATCTTTATTTTTGCAATAATGATTGAATTATATACTGACGGTGCATCCAGTGGAAATCCGGGGCCGGGAGGTTACGGAACTATCTTACGGGCTATATACCAAGGCACTAATCCTGAATTTCAAGGGAAGCTGTTAGAAAAGGAATTTTCGGGCGGATTCAGGAAAACGACGAATAACCGAATGGAATTAATGGCAGTCATTATCGGTCTTGAGGCCCTCAAGAATTTAAATCAGCAAGTCACTATTTATTCTGACTCCAAATACGTTATAGATGCTATTGATAAGAAGTGGGTTTATGGATGGATAAAAAAAGGATTTCAGGGGAAAAAGAATAAGGATTTGTGGTTACGGTTGATGAATGTTTATAAGCTGCATAATGTAAAATTAGTTTGGGTGAAAGGACATGCCGGACATCTTTTGAATAAGAGATGTGATCAGCTAGCAGTGAATGCAGCAAAAGATAAAGGAAATTGGAAGATAGATTCGGTTTTCGAAATAGAAGAACAAAAAGGCTTAGATATTTAAATACTAAGCCTTTTTTTATTGAAGATTATAATGAATTATTTTATTAATCCTGCTCGTTTTAACAATGGATCTACAGATGGTTCGTGACCTCTGAATTGTTTATATAATTTCATTGGGTGTTCAGTTCCCCCTTTGGATAATATATTGTCTTTAAAGCTTTTTGCAACCTCTCTATTGAAGATTCCTTGATTTTTAAAATAATCAAATGCATCAGCATCCAGAACTTCTGCCCATTTATAAGAATAATAGCCGGAGGAATAACCGCCATTAAAGATGTGGGAGAAGGAAGTGGACATAGCATTTTCCTTTACATCAGGATAAATTGCAGTTGGTTCAAACTGTTTAGTTTCATATTCTTTAACATTCAAAATGGAGCTGGGATCCTCAGCATGCCAACCCATATCCAGCATTCCGAAACTAAGTTGTCTTACTGTAGCAAGTCCTTCCAAAAAGGAAGCACTTTCTTTAATCTTTTGAACATATTCCATTGGGATTAATTCTCCGGTTTCAAAATGCTTTGCAAAAAGATTTAAAGCCTCTTCTTCATAACACCAATTTTCCATTACCTGACTCGGTAATTCAACGAAATCCCAATAAACGGATGTTCCGGATAGGGTAGGGTAAGTCGTATTGGCTAACATGCCATGTAGAGCGTGTCCGAATTCATGGAAAAGCGTAGTGACTTCATTAAAAGTTAATAAAGATGGTTTACTTGCTGTAGGTCTGGTGAAATTACAAACAATCGACACATGTGGTCTCTCGTTTTTCCCGTCTTTTATATATTGGGATTTAAAAGAAGTCATCCATGCACCATTTCTTTTGCCTTTTCGAGGAAAGAAATCAGCATAAAAAATAGCAATTAATTGTCCGTCATCGTCATTGACCTCAAATGTTTGTACTTCCGGGTGATACTTATCTATGTTATTAACTTCTCTAAAGTTTAATCCAAAGAGTCGGTGGGCAATTTCAAAGACGCCATTTAATACATTTTCCAGTTTGAAATAAGGTCTTAATTTTTCGTCATCAAGATTGAAACGTTTTTGCTTTAATTTTTCGGAATAATAGTTTGCATCCCATTTTTCTAGATGGTCAATACCATCTGTTTCTTTTGCAAATTGACTTAATTCTTCAAATTCCTTAAGTGCTGCTGGTTTTGCCTTTTCCAATAAATCATCTAAGAAGTTCTTTACGGTTTCAGGATTCTGTGCCATACGCTCTTCTAATTTGAAATGAGCATGTGAATCGTATCCCAATAACTTAGCACGTTGATATCTTAGGTTTACTATTTTAAGTACGATTTCTTCATTGTTATTTTCATTGTCCTGAAAAGCTTTTTTGCCAGAAGCGATAGCTAACCTTTTTCTTAATTCCCTATTGCTGGCGTATGTCATAAAGGGAATAAAACTTGGATAATCTAAGGTGAAAATCCAGCCTTCTTTGCCTTCTTCTTTTGCTAATTCATGGGCTGCCTCAATGATGTTGTCAGGGAGTCCTTCAAGATCATTTTTATCTGTCAAATGCATTTTATAAGCATTGGTTTCAACCAAAACATGCTCAGCATACTTAAGCTTTAAAACAGACATCTCCTGATCGATTTTCCTTAATTCCTCTTTCTTGTCATCAGGCAATAAAGCCCCATTACGTACAAAATCTAAATAGTATTTTGATAATAAAGTTGTTTGTTCAGGAGTTAGATTTAAGCTGTCTTTATTTTTGTAGACCTCTTTTATTTTAAGAAATAAGTCGAAATTTAAAGTGATATCCGAGCTCAATTCAGCTAACATGGGTGCAATTTCAACGGCTAGTTTTTCTAGTTCATCATTAGTCTCAGCAGAATGCAGATTGAAAAATATATTTGAAATCCTGTCAAGTTGTAAACCGGAAAAAGAAAGTGCTTCAATGGTATTTTCAAAATTAGCAGGAGAACTGTTAGAGGTAATCTCCAGAATTTCACGCTTGGTTTCATTAATTGCTTCCTGAAATGCAGGAATGTAATCTTCGATTTTAATCGTTGAAAAGGGGGCTGTGTTATGATTCGTTTCGAACTCTTTTGTTAAAATATTCATAGTAAATAAAGATACAATTAAATAAGAGCTGCAATTTAATACGTATTGGATATTTATCAAGATTTTATTGAAAATGGAAGTATGATGACTGTTTTATTGAAACTTTATGTATTATTAGGGGTTAATAAACTATAAAAAAAATATTCATGAAAAATACATTCCTCCCATTTTTAGCCGTATCCGTTTGCATATTAAGCTTGAACTCTTGCAATAGCTCTTCCTCAGAATCTGCATCAAAAAGTAAACATTCAAATAAAGACTGGACCGCCGCAGAACTTGAAGGACATTATAGTTATGAACAAAATGGAGATACTATCATTTTAGATTTGAAGAACCAAAATGACTCTTTAATTGGAGAATTAAGCTATAATTTCGAAGAAAAAGATCGGAATAACGGGGTCTTTCGAGCTGTGATTAAAGATTCTTTGATTGTTGGGTACTATAACTTTAATTCAGAAGGAATCAATTCCACTCGTGAAACTGTGTTCGGAATTTTGCCAGATGGATTAATTGAAGGCTTCGGAGAAATAGAAGAACAAGATTCTTTAATTGTGTTTAAAAATAAAGACAGCCTTCGCTTTGATCATGGAATGGTGCTGGAAAAGAGGTAGTTTCAGTATTGGTCATTTGATTAAAATATTTGTTTAATTTAGGCAAATGTTTATATCTTTGATCATATTGATATTCAAATTTAATGGCAAAACAGAAAGTAGAGAAAGAAATTGATACCTCCACAGAAGAGAAAATAAAGGAAGCTGCTCGTGTGGTATTTCATAAAAAAGGCTTTGCAGCAACGCGTACTCGGGATATTGCTGAAGAGGCAGGGATTAACCTTTCTTTATTGAATTACTATTTTCGGAGTAAAGAGAAGCTTTTCAAAATTATTATGATAGAAACGATGGGCAATTTTGTTCAGAGTATGCTTTCGGTTTTAAATGATGAAAACTCCAGCCTAATGGAAAAAGTAGTTCAAATAGCTGAACGATATATTGATACCATTAAAGTTCAACCCGAAATTCCGGCATTTATTGTAAGTGAGACAAGGAATAACGTAGGAAATATTTTGGAAATAATTCCTATTAAGGAAATTTTGAATAATTCAGTCTTAGTAAAACAGTATAAAGAAGGAGTTAAAAAAGGTACGATTAAGAAAGTTCATTATCTTCACTTTATCATGAATGTATTGGCGATGGTCGTATTCCCATTTATTGCAAGACCAATGCTGATGGGAGGCTCTGATATTAACGATAAAGAGTTTTTGATGATGATGGATGAACGTAAGAAATTGATTCCAATCTGGATAGAGGCTATGCTTAAGGCATAGTCTATTTTTTTGCCTTAGAATTGGTCAAATGTTTAAATCAAAATATTAAAATATATGATTAAGGTTAACGATTTTAGAAACTTATTGATTATTACGGTAATATCGTTGTGCTCATTAGGGTATTCGAGTGCTCAGGACAGTTCTTCAACCTTAAATTTAAAGCTTTGTTACGAGCTCGCCAGGGAGAATTATCCGTTGATTAAGCAGCATTCTTTATTAGAAAGAACAAAAGAGTTCTCTTTAGATAATGCTCAGAAATCGGTATTACCACAGCTGAGTATTGCCGGACAAGCAACGCATCAGTCTGATGTAACCTCAATCCCCATATCCCTTCCAAATGTAGATATTCCCACAATGAGTAAGAATCAGTATAAAGTATATGCTGAACTATCTCAGTCAATCACGGGGTTGTTAACATTAAAAGACCAAAAAGAGAGTGTGAGTTCCAATACAGCCGTTGAAGTGCAAAAGGTTGAAGTAGAAATGTATAAACTTAGAGAACGGATCAATAATTTATATTTCGGAATCCTCCTACTGGATAAACAGATGGAACAGGTAAATATTTCCAGAGAGGATTTACAAAGGGGTATTGATAAAATGCTGACTGCAGTGGAAAATGGAGTAGCACTACGAAGCTCTGTAAGTACCCTTAAAGCAGAGTTGTTAAAGACTGATCAGAGGCTTTTAGAAATGCAATACAATAAAAAAGCCTATTTGGAAGTACTATCCATATTAATCGGACAAACACTAACCGAAGATACCAGATTAGAAACTCCCAGAGAATTAGTTCTGACGGATCATATCAATCGTCCTGAACAGGTATTATATGATTTACAACGTAAATCTTTAGCGGTACAGAATAAATTAATTGAGGCCAAAACTCTTCCCCAATTCAGTGTTTTTTTACAAGGTGGTATCGGACAACCGGCCTTAAATATGTTGAGTACAGAATCGCAGGGATTTTATATTGGCGGGTTACGGTTAGCTTGGAACTTAAATAACTTTTATACCCAGAAAAATGAAAAGAATATTGTTTTAAATAGTCAACGATTATTGGATGTGCAAGAAGAAACTTTTCTCTTCAATACAAAAATGAACATGACTCAGCAGGAAACAGAACTGTCCAAAATGAGAGCGTTATTGAAGACGGATCAAGAGATTATTGTATTAAGGGAACAGGTAAAGGTTTCTACTTTAAATCAACTGAATTATGGAACGGCTACTAGCAATGATTATCTAATTGCTGTCAATGTAGTAGAACAAGCTAAGCAAAATCTTGCTTTACATGAAGTTCAGTGGTTGATGGCACAATATAACATATTAACAACTTCTGGAAATACCGAAAATTAAAATACGTATTATGAAAAAAATGAATAATTCTTGGATTTTAGCAATTGGTCTGATGCTAATGGTCTCCTGTAAAAATGATCAGGATACCTTTGATGCTTCAGGTAGTTTTGAAGCGATAGAGACGATTATCTCAGCAGAAGCCAATGGAAGAATTAAGGAGTTTAATCTGGAAGAGGGCGATGAGTTAAAGGTTGGTCAGCAGATAGGTTTTATTGATACTGTTCAGACTTATTTGAAGAAAAAACAGCTTGAAGCCCAAGTTGGTGCAGGGTTAAGTCGAAAACCAAATATTACTATTCAGTTATCTGCGTTAAAAGAACAGATTCGTCACCTTGAGCAAGAAAAAGTAAGGACCCAGAACTTGATTGCTGGCGATGCAGCCACACCCAAGCAATTAGATGATATTGAGGCACAGATAAAACTGTTAAAAAGACAATTGGAAGCTCAGGAATCAACGCTTAGTATTTCTAATCAAAGTATAGGTAAAGATGTGGTTCCTTTAGAGGTTCAAATTTACCAATTGGATGATCAATTGCAAAAGGCAAAGATTATAAACCCAGTTCATGGAACTGTCCTAACGAAATTTGCTGAGGTGAATGAGACTGCTACTATTGGAAAACCACTGTATAAAATTGCAGATCTCTCAACAATGACACTTAAGGTTTACATAACTGGATCTCAATTGCCACAGGTGAAATTAAACCAGAAAGTAACGGTTTTGACAGATGATGGAAATGGCGGATATCATAGTTCAGAAGGACAGATTACCTGGATAAATGATAAAGCGGAATTTACCCCTAAGACAATTCAAACCAAAGATGAGCGCGCCAACCAGGTTTATGCTATCAAGATTCGGGTAAAGAATGATGGTCGTTTTAAAATAGGAATGTATGCTGAAATAAAATTTTAAGGAGCAATGGTAGAAATCGTTGATTTAGTTAAAACTTATGATAAAGGCACTGTGACAGCGGTTGATCATGTCAGCTTATCTGTCAAAAAAGGAGAGCTATTTGGTTTGATAGGTCCCGATGGTGCTGGAAAGACCAGTATTTTTCGGGTTTTAACAACGCTGCTATTACCTGATGAGGGATTCGCAACTGTGGCTGGGCTAGATGTGGTTAAAGATTATAAACAAATCCGTAAGCTGGTAGGGTATATGCCAGGTCGATTTTCCCTATATCAAGATTTAACGGTAGAAGAAAATCTAAATTTCTTTGCTTCTGTTTTTAATACTACTGTTGAAGAAAATTATGACTTGATCAAAGACATCTTCATACAAATTGAACCTTTCAAGGACCGTAGAGCGGGTAAATTATCAGGAGGAATGAAACAGAAGCTGGCATTATGTTGTGCTTTGATTCATAAGCCGCAGATTCTTTTTCTGGATGAACCAACAACAGGTGTCGATGTTGTTTCCAGAAAGGAGTTTTGGGAAATGCTAACTAAACTAAAAGATCAAGGCATAACTATTCTCGTTTCGACCCCTTATATGGATGAAGCAACTCTTTGTGAAAGAATTGGACTTATTCAAAATGGTAAAATACTTTCTGTTGCAACACCTGAGGAGATAATTGATCAATATCCGGATCCATTATATGCCATTAAATCGGATGCTATGGGTAAACTCTTGAAGGACTTGAGAAACTATACGTATATAAAAACCTGCAATGCTTTCGGTGAATATCATCATATAAGCTTTAAAGATTCTTTAGCAGACCCTGTTCAGGGTTTAGTTGAATTTTTAAGAAATGAAAATCAAAAAAACATTGAAATTAAAGAGATCAAAGCAAGCATTGAGGATTGTTTTATAAGCTTAATGAATTGATATGGAAGCTGAAGTTGTTATAAAAACGGATAAGTTGACGAAGAAGTTTGGTGATTTCATTGCTGCAAATGCGATAAGCTTTGAAGTGTATCGAGGTGAAATTTTTGGCTTTCTTGGAGCTAATGGCGCAGGCAAAACTACGGCCATGAAGATGTTATGTGGATTATCTAGGCCAAGTTCCGGACAAGCAAGTATTGCCGGATTTGATATTTACAAACAGACTGAAGAAATTAAGAAGAACATAGGTTATATGAGTCAGAAATTTTCTCTTTATGAAGATTTAACCGTAAAGGAAAATATCGATTTTTTCGGAGGGATTTATGGTCTAAAGTCTAAAGATTTAAAAGAAAAGCGAGATAAACTTATTAGCACACTAGGATTGGAAAAAGAAATAAAGCAGCTTGTCGGTTCATTACCCTTAGGGTGGAAGCAAAAACTTGCTTTTTCTGTTTCCATTCTGCACGATCCAAAAATTGTTTTTTTGGATGAACCGACAGGAGGTGTCGATCCGGTTACAAGGAGACAATTTTGGGATCTTATTTATGACGCTTCTGAACGTGGTATTACGATTTTTGTAACAACACATTATATGGATGAAGCAGAATATTGTAATCGAATTTCAATGATGGTTGATGGTGAAATTAAAGCCTTGGATAGTCCTTTAAATTTAAAACATCAATTTGGGGTAGAAACCATGGATGACGTTTTTTATGAATTAGCTAGGGGAGCAAAACGAAAGGGAGATTAAAATGAAACAGTTTTTATCTTTTGTAAAGAAAGAATTCTATCATGTCTTTAGAGATAAGAAGACCCTTTTGATGCTTTTCGGACTTCCTATTGTGCAGATTACTTTATTTGGTTTCGCAATGACCAATGAGGTTAAGAATGCTAAGATTGTTATCTGTGATTATGCAAAGGACCAGGCAAGTCAGGAAATTACAAGAAAGTTTGAAGCAAACAAGAACTTTAAGCTGCAGCGATCAATATTAAGTTATCATCAGATTGAGAGAGAGTTTCAGAAAGAGAATGTAAAATTGGCAATTGTTTTCCCTGCAAATTTTAATGAAGATTTGATGCATTTAAAAAAGGTACAAATACAAATTATTGCCGACGGGTCAGACCCTAATACAGCCAATACCTTACAAAATTATGCAAATTCAATTATTATGGATTATCAGATGGAATTAATGAATATTCAGAAATTACCATATTCCATTAATACAGAGATCCGAATGCTATATAATCCAGAGTTGAAAGGAGCAACAACCTTCGTTCCGGGGATTATGGCATTGGTACTGATGTTGATTTGCGTACTGATGACGGCGGTGTCAATTGTCAGAGAAAAAGAAATGGGAACTATGGAGATTTTATTGGTTTCACCGTTTAATCCGTTTCTGGTTATTGTTTCAAAAGCCATACCTTACTTTCTTTTATCTCTCGTGAATTTAGCCGTTATTTTAATTATGGCTGTTACTTTGTTGGGAATGCCAATACATGGAAGCTTATTGCTTTTGGTAGCCGAAAGTGCCCTATTAATTATTTGTGCTTTATCGGTTGGCTTATTGATTTCGAATATCACAAAGTCTCAACAAGCGGCTATGTTGATTTCAATGATGGGGATGATGCTACCTATATTACTTTTTACAGGCTTTATGTTTCCATTAGAAAATATGCCGAAAGCTTTGCAGCTTTTTTCCAATATAGTGCCGTCCAAATGGTATTATATCATTGTTAAGTCTATTATGCTGAAGGGATTAGGGTTTGCAGCTGTATGGAAGGAAACCTTAATATTGGTTGGGATGACTGTGTTCTTGTTGTTCCTTAGTTTGAAAAAATTTAAAACCAGATTGGAATGAGATCACTGCTTTTTTTACTCCGAAAAGAGTTTAAACAAATCTTTAGAAATAAAGCATTATTGCCTCTGATTTTTGTTGCTCCAATCATGCAACTTCTTATTTTGCCTTTGGCAGCAGATTTTGAGGTGAAAAATATCAATATATCTGTTGTTGATCATGATCACTCTAGTTATTCTCAACAATTGATTTCAAAACTAACGGCTTCAGGGTATTTTAAGTTGACAGACTATGGATCATCCTATAAAGAAGGACTAATTCAAATTGAACAGGATAAAGCTGATCTACTACTAGAGATTCCTGGAAATTTTGAAAGAAATTTGATTAAGGAAGAAAGGGCCCAAATATTTTTAGCCGTAAATGCGATAAATGGTGTGAAGGCAGGTTTAGGTTCCAGCTATTTGAACCGAATTATCAAAGATTATAATAGCGAAATCCAAATGAAATGGATCAATCAACATGGTGAATCAGGTAACTCTCTAATTGATATTACTTCATCTAATTGGTTTAACCCTTACTTGATTTATAATAAATTTATGGTTCCGGGTATTCTGGTAGCCTTAGTAACGATGGTTTGTTCTTATATGTGTGCTTTAAATATTGTTAAAGAAAAAGAGATGGGCACAATCGAACAAATAAATGTAACTCCTATTAAAAAGTATCAATTCATTCTTGGTAAACTAATTCCATTCTGGATTATTGGAATCTTTGTCTTTAGTGTAGGTTTATTTATCGTAGGTAGGTTAATTTATGGAATCATACCTGTTGGAAATATTCTTTTGTTATACGCCTATTTATCTATTTATCTTGTAGCTATTTTAGGTTTAGGACTTTTGATTTCTACCTTCGCAGAAACACAGCAGCAAGCCATGTCTATAGCCTTTTTCTTCATTATGATTTTTATGTTAATGAGTGGCTTATTTACCTCAATAGAGAGTATGCCGCAATGGGCTTATGTGATTGCAAAATGTATTCCGGTGACTTATTTTATAGAGGTAGTCAGAATGATCGTGTTGAAAGGGAGTAGTTTCGCAGATATTCAGGAACATTTTATAATCATGATCGGATTCGCAATATTATTAAATGCTTTAGCAATTTTTAATTATAGAAAAACTTCTTAGCGCACTAATCTATACCTAACCACCATTCTTTAAATTCATTTGGCTTATCCAAATAAATAAGTTGCCCCATTTGAGGAGTCCAGAGCGGATAGTTATTATTCTTAGCTTCCTTGCTGATCCTAAGTAAAGGTTCATCCCATGAATGATTAGCTAGTGGGAATTTTGAATTGTGAACGGGAATTACCGACCTTGCTTGAAGATCCCTCGCAGCTGAAATCGCTTCTTCAGGCATTAGATGGATATATTTCCAGTACTCATTATATTGTCCGTTTTCTAGAATTGCCAGATCAAAGGGCCCATATTTCTCACCTATTTCTTTGAAATGCTTTCCATATCCCGAATCTCCACCCAAATATAATCTTAAAGAGTCTGATTGAACAACAAAAGAAGACCATAAACTGGTATTTCGTTTAAGCCATCTTCCGGAGAAATGTCTTGCTGGTGTTGCTGTGAAATCTAAATTATCAATCGCAACTTTCTCACCCCAATATAATTCATGAATATGCTCTACAGGGTAACCCCATTTTTCTAAATGAGCTCCAACGCCTATACTTGTTACGATATCTTGCACATTATCTTTAATTTTCAGAAATGTAGGGTAGTCTAAGTGATCCCAATGGTCATGTGTTAAAATTAAAATGTCTATATCAGGAAAATCCTCTGCTTTATAACTGTGTGACATAGGAAAAGCTTTTACACTTCCGGGAACAGGTGAAGCATGATTACTGAATACAGGATCCACTAATATTCTTTTTCCATCTAATTGGAGATAATAGGATGAATGTCCAAACCAGACATACACATTCTCATGTAAAGGAATGCTTTTTAAATCTGTGACTTGAACAGGTAAGGGTTTTGAGGGTACATTTCTTTTATCTTTTCCAAAGAAAAAATACGAGAAAACAGAAATTTGGCTGACGCCCTCTTTTATCGCCGGAGTCAGTTCAAGATTTTCAAACACCCCATTTTTATAAGTGGAAATAGTTTGCATTCTTTTTAAGCGCTCACCATGGGCTAAGGACCCCATTTGATCGGAACGACTTAATAGAAAAACAGCTATTCCAATAATTAGAATTAATGCAATCAAGATATACATAAAGACTTTTAAAATTTTTTTCATGTTAGCAGACAACAAATTACATTATTTTCTGTAATCTCATTGTAAACATAAAAAAACGGGCTGATGATTAATACCTTCAGCCCGTTTTTTTATGTTAAAATTATTATTGATATCCTAATAACTTCATTACTTGTTTTGAATTTTGTTCTTCGCCAAACACTTCATAATTGAATGTTTCGTCTCTATTTCTGCGAATAAGGACATGTTTAGGCGAAGGTAGTAAGCAGTGGTGGATTCCACCATACCCACTTAATACTTCCTGATAAGCTCCGGTATGGAAGAAACCAAGGTATTGTACTTTTCTGGTTTTAGGCATAAACACAGAGTTCATATGAGCCTCCTGATTATAATAATCCTGACCATCACATGTTATGCCACCTAAGTTTACTCGCTCGTACTCGGAATCCCAATTGTTAATTGGTACAAGAATATACTTTTGATTCAATGCCCAAACATCAGGTAAATTAGTAATAAAAGATCCATCCAACATTAACCATTTTTCACGGTCATTCTGTTGTTTTCTTCCTAATACTTTGTATAATATTCCAGATGCTTCAGCAACTGTATATTTGCCGAATTCCGTGATAATATCCGGCTCCATTACTTCGTGGTGAGCACAGATTTGTTTGATACGGTTTACGATTTCATTGACCATGTATTCATAATCAAAATCATGAACAAGTGAATCTTTGAAAGGCATTCCACCACCAATATCTAGTGTATCTAAATCCGGATTAATTTTCTTGAATTTACAATAAAGTGTAACATACTTTTCTAACTCATTCCAATAATACGGCGTATCTGAAATACCGGAATTTATAAAGAAGTGCAATAATTTCACCTTAAAGTGAGGGTTTTCTACAACTTTACTGTTATAAAAATCAATTACATCCTCCATTCTAATCCCCAAACGGGAAGTATAGAATTGAGAGTCCGGTTGTTCCTCTGCTGCGATACGAATACCTAAATTACAAGGTTCCGGTAATTCAACCTCATCATCGTACATATTGAATTCCTCTTTATTATCCAAAACCGGAATAATATTATGGTATCCATCATGTAGCATATCGATGATATACTGTTTATATTGATAGGTTTTGAATCCATTACAAATGACGGTAATGTCCTTAGTTACCTTTCCTTGTCTCTCCAATGCATCAATCATCGGCATGTCAAAAGCTGAAGATGTTTCCAGGTGGATATCATTCTTTAAAGCTTCTTCAACAATATGTTTGAAATGTGAAGATTTAGTACAATAACAGTATTTATAAGATCCGCGATAGTTATATTTTAACATCGCTGTTTGAAATAAAATCTTTGCTTGCTGAATCTTTTTACTGATAATAGGTAGATAAGTAAAACGTAGGGGAGTACCATACGTTTCTATCATTTCCATCAAATTCAAATCGTGGAAGTACAATTCGTCATCGATGATATCGAATCCGTCTTGCGGAAAACCAACACTTAAGTCAAGAAATTCCTGATAGCTCTGCATTTTTTATTATTTTTGGCAAAGATATGCTTTCGGAATGAATACCTGAATACACAAGTTGTTATTTTTTTCAATTCATTATCAGAAAGTTAGGGATATTACGAAATATTTACATGACAAAATCAATCCAAGAACTGCTTATCGAGAAGTCCGTAGAAGCGGTAAGTACATTATACGGAGCAGAAATACCATCAGAACAGCTTTCATTACAGGAGACTAGAAAAGAATTTGAAGGTCAAATTACATTAGTTGTATTTCCAATTACCAGGTTTTCTAAAAAATCACCGGAGGTTACTGCATCCGAAATTGGCGCCTATCTTAAAGAGCATATTAAAGAAATTTCGGATTTTAATGTCATTAAAGGCTTTTTAAACCTAAGCTTTTCCGATGAATACTGGATTGAATTATTAAATAATACTATTCTTGATTCTACATTTGGGAAATTTCCAAAGAATGGAAAAAAGCTGATGGTGGAATACTCCTCCCCAAATACCAATAAACCCCTTCATTTAGGACATATAAGGAACAACCTTTTAGGTTACTCAGTTGCAGAAATTCTGAAAGCCTATGGATACGATGTTATCAAAGCTAATTTGGTAAATGATAGAGGTATCCATATTTGTAAATCCATGTTAGCATGGCAGAAATTTGGTAACGGAGAAACTCCGGAATCCTCAGGACTAAAAGGGGATCATCTTGTAGGTAAATACTATGTAATCTTTGATAAAGAATACAAAAAAGAAATTGATGTTCTGAAACAAGAAGGTCAAACCGAGGATGATGCTAAGAAGAATGCTCCTTTGATGCGAGAAGCCCAAGTGATGTTGCAAAAGTGGGAAGCAGGGGATGAAGAGGTCTTGAATTTATGGAAAACTATGAATGGGTGGGTGTATGCCGGATTTGATAAAACATACAAACAACTGGGAGTAGATTTCGATAAGTTCTATTACGAATCTGATACTTATTTATTAGGAAAAGATATCATTCAGGAAGGTTTGGAGAAGGGTGTTTTTTTCAAAAAAGAAGATAATTCTGTTTGGATTGATTTGACGGATGAAGGTTTGGATCAAAAGCTTGTTTTAAGAGGTGACGGAACTTCCGTTTATATTACTCAGGACTTAGGTACTGCCCAGTTGAAATTTGATGAATTTCAGATGAATGACTCGATTTATGTGGTGGGTAATGAGCAAGATTATCATTTTAAAGTATTGTTTGCTATTCTTAAGAAATTAGGGAAAACATGGGCAAATGGACTTTATCACCTTTCATACGGCATGGTCGACTTACCTTCAGGTAAAATGAAATCAAGGGAAGGTACGGTTGTGGATGCTGATGACTTAATGTCAGAAATGATCGATACAGCAAAAGAAAGAACAGAAGAGTTAGGAAAAACCGAAGGCTTTAATGAAGAAGAGAAATCAAACTTGTACCAAACAATTGGTATGGGGGCATTAAAATACTTCTTATTAAAAGTTGATCCTAAAAAACGCCTTTTATTTGATCCGAATGAGTCTGTTGATTTCCAGGGACACACAGGGCCTTTTATACAATATACTCACGCCCGTATTAAATCCGTATTGCGTAAAGCTGAATATACAGGTGAAGATCTAAAAACTCCAAAATCGATTTCATCTTATGAGCGGGATTTAATTCAGGCATTATCAAATTATCCAGCCATTATAGAAGCGTCGGCTAATGAATTTAGTCCTGCCCAAGTTGCAAACTATGCTTATGAAGTTGCGAAGCTTTATAATAAGTTTTACCACGAGGAGACGATTCTTAAAGCAGAAGATGTGAATGTTAAAGGATTTCGTTTGCAACTTTCTGCTTCTGCAGTAAAAGTCATCGCAGAAAGTATGAATTTACTAGGAATCCAAGTGCCTGAAAGAATGTAATGATGAAGAAATATAAAATCGGATTAATAGGATTTTCAATAGGAGGGCATGTTTTTCATGCCCCATTTATTGATTGGAATCCGGAATTAGAATTATATAAAGTAACAGCACGTAAACCTGAGCAACAGAAAATGTTAGCCGAAAGGTATCCCAATGCGATTGCTGTATTGTCGGCTGATGAGATTATCAATGACCCCGAAATTGATCTTGTTGTAATAGCTACTTCCAATGATGTTCACTTTAGCCTTGCAAAAGCTGCTTTAGAGGCCGGAAAGCATGTTGTTGTTGAAAAACCTTTTACAAATTATAGCTCAGAAGCGGACGAATTAATCACCTTAAGTAAGCAAAAGAATTTAATACTGTCAGTGCACCACAATGCAAGGTTTCATTCTGATTTTAAAACCGTTAAAAAGGTCATTGAGTCAGGGAGATTGGGCAGAGTTGTGAATTATGAGGCGAGATATGACAGGTTCCGGAATTTCCTTAGAGAAGGAGCATGGCGTGAAGAAAATCTACCTGGATCAGGAATCCATTATGATCTGGGTGCGCATTTGATTGATCAATCACTTCAGGTTTTTGGAAAACCTACTGCTATTTTTGCTGATCTGAGAGTTCAACGTGATGGTGCTAAAGCTATTGATGATTTTGAATTTATCCTTTCCTATCCACGACTAAAGGTATCCCTCAAAGGGCAAATGTTAGCTAAAATCGCTACGGCACGATATGCTGTTTATGGGATGAATGGCTGCTTCGTGAAATGGGGTGTTGATCCACAGGAAGCCTTATTGAGAGACGGGGTTTTACCAGGTCAATGTGAAGATTGGGGCAGAGAAGAAGAAGCTTTTCAAGGTATTTTAGCAATTCTTGAAAATGGAAAAGATGTTGAGGAGAAGGTAGAGAGTGAATTGGGATCAGGTCAAGACTTCTATAAGAATATTGTATCAGCTTTAAAGGGTGAAGAAGATCTATTTGTTAAACCTGAACAAGCCAGAGATGTTATCAGGATATTGGAACTCGCAGAGCAGTCATCTGCTGAACAGCGGACAATTTCTTTAGAAGGTGAATTAATTTCATAATGAAAGAATACGATGCGGTTATCATAGGTGCTGGTGCTTGCGGACTGATGTGTTCGGCACAGGCTGGTCTTTTAGGTAAGCGCACATTGCTCCTTGAACGTAACGACAAACCCGGCGCAAAGATTTTGATTTCCGGCGGAGGTCGCTGTAATTATACTAACATTTATACTTCAACTGAAAATTTCGTTTCTGAGAATCCCAAATTCTTAAATGCCGTTTTTTCTCAATGGACTGTAAATGATACGATTAGTTTTTTTGAACAATTTGCGAATATTAAAGGTCAGGAAAAGACTTTAGGACAACTATTTCCTATATCCAATAAAGCAAAAGATGTGGTGAATGCATTTAGCAAATTGATGTATGAAACCGGACAGGATATATGGCTGAATACAACAGTAACTGCTATTGAGAAAACTGAACCAGGGTTTGAAGTCATCTGTTTAAGAGAGGGCAAAGAATCCCGGATTAGGACAGCAAAGGTTGTATTAGCTACAGGAGGTCTTCCGGTCGCTAAATTAGGCGCCTCAGACTTTGCATTAAGAATTGCAAGGAAATATGGTTTAAGAGTAACAGAAACTGCCCCTGCACTTGTTCCATTAACAATTACCGGGAAAGATGCAAGTTGGTATGCCTCACTTGCCGGTAACTCTGTTTTCTCCAGAGTCTATAATTCTAAAATCTCATTCGAAGAATATATTTTATTTACGCATTGGGGGTTAAGTGGACCCGCTATTCTCCAAATTTCTTCTTATTGGAAGCCCGGAGAGGAGTTTACTATAGATTTACTTCCAAGGTTTAATTTGGATAACCTAATAAAAGAGGAGCGTAATGGAGGAGGTAGGAGAACTGTGGGACAATTGCTAAATGATTTCTTTACCAAAAAGATGGTGGATGCATTGGGTTTGTTTATTCCTATTCACCTTAAAATAGCCTCTCTTAGTAAAGCTGATGCAAAGCTGGTAGTCGATAGTATACATTGTTTTAAAGTTAAACCGGCTGGAGATAAAGGCTATGATAAAGCAGAAGTAATGCGTGGCGGGATTGCCACGGATGAGCTAAACCCTAAGACATTAGAGGCAAAGAAACTGCCGGGTCTTTATTTCGGAGGTGAGGCTGTTGACATCACAGGTTGGTTAGGAGGTTATAATTTTCAATGGGCTTGGGCTGCCGGATTTGTTATAGCTCAAGATATATAAATTTTTCGTAGGTTTGCCCTTTGAAGCAAACTGGTTCTATCGCTGCATTTCGCTGAAATGAAGAGGAAAGTCCGGGCAACAGAGAGCAATACGCTTCCTAACGGGAAGGCTATTTTTTTTAAATAGACAGCAAGTGCCACAGAAAATATACCGCCTTTCGAGGTAAGGGTGAAAATGTGAGGTAAGAGCTCACAGGCTTGCATGGTAACATGCATTTCGGTAAACCTCGTATGTTGAAAGACCAAATAGGTTGCAAGATTAGAAAGCTGCTCGTTTTCTACCTTCGGGTAATTGCAACGGGTAGGTCGATTGAGTTTACACGCGAGTGTAAATCTAGATAAATGATAGAGGTTCTATTTATAGAATACAGAACCCGGCTTACAAGGTTTGCTTCTTTTTAATAATGTACATTTTTCTATTGCCTATAAACAAGTGTGTTAAGTTATGACAACAATTTTAATTATAGATGATGAGCGCCCGATTCGGAGCTCTCTACGTGATATTTTAGAATACGAAGATTATAAAGTATTAGACGTAGACAATGGAGAAGAAGGCCTGAAGATTCTGCAGAAAGAGAAAATCGACTTGGTACTTTGTGATATCAAGATGAATAAAATGGATGGAATGGAAGTTCTAACCGCTGCGAAAGAGTTTTCAGAAATTCCGTTCATCATGATTTCCGGTCATGGAAGCATCGAAACAGCGGTAGAAGCCGCTAGAAAAGGTGCATTTGATTTCCTTGAAAAACCTTTGGATCTAAACAGACTTCTTATCACTGTGCGAAATGCACTGGAAAGAGGCTCTTTGGTGAAAGAAACTAAAGTCCTAAAACGTAAGATATCCAAAACCAAAGAAATTTTAGGAGAATCCTCAGGAATTAACCTGATTAAAGATACTATTGAAAAGGTTGCTCCCACAGAAGCTAGGGTATTAATTACCGGAGCGAACGGGGCAGGTAAAGAATTAGTAGCCCGTTGGTTACACGAAAAATCAGGACGTTCTAGTTCTCCTCTTATTGAAGTGAATTGTGCTGCCATACCATCAGAACTAATTGAATCGGAACTTTTCGGACATGAAAAGGGTTCATTTACCTCAGCTGTGAAACAACGAATAGGAAAATTTGAGCAGGCTAATAATGGCACCTTATTCTTAGATGAAATAGGAGATATGAGCCTTTCTGCTCAAGCGAAAGTACTACGAGCACTACAAGAAAATAAAATTACCCGAGTTGGAGGTGAGAAAGAAATAGATGTAAATGTTCGTGTAATAGCAGCTACAAATAAAAATCTCCTAAAAGAAATTGAAGATGGAAATTTCCGTATGGACTTATACCATCGTTTAAGTGTTATCCTTATACATGTCCCTTCCTTAGCTGAGAGAAAAGATGATATTCCTACATTAGCAAATGCTTTTTGTGAGGAAGTTTGTGCTGAATACAGTATGCCAGTAAAAGCATTTACTCCAGATGCTATGAAGACTTTACAAAGCCTACCATGGACCGGGAACATTCGGGAACTTAGAAATATGGTTGAACGTTTGATTATTCTTTGTGATAAGAAAATAACAGAAGAGGATGTCTTAACTTTTGCTAACCCAGGTGGTCCGACTCCTGTGATTAGTAATGGAATTCCTCAAAAGACCAATGGATTTGATATGGAACAATTTACTTCTTTTCAAGATTTTAAAGATTTTTCCGAATGTGAATTCATTAAATATAAATTGGAAAGAAATAATTGGAATGTTTCCAAAACAGCAGATGATCTGGATATTCAACGATCCCATCTCTATAGTAAGATCGAAAAATTCGGTTTAAAAAGAGACTAAAAAATAAACGGCCTAATGCAAAATTAGGCCGTTTATTTTTAAGGTTTAATTTAAATTTTAATCGTTATATTTTCTCTTTTGACGACTATACAGCATATAAGCTGCCACCGTCAAGATAATAACACCTATTATTACATATGCTAATGCAGACCCATCGTTCGTGTTAGTGTTGGTTTTGTCCTCTGCAAACAAACCAATAGATACTGCATTAAGTAATACTAACACATTCCATTTCCTCATAATAGATTTGTTTTTAAGTTTATATTAAATTTCCAGATAATATAAAGCAAAAATCATGACAAAGCAAATGCTTTAACAATTATTTAACCTATTAAATGCCAAAAAGGGTAAATGTAATAGTAATTTTACTGATTAAGAGGATGTTATAACATGTAGTGTCATTAAAACTACTTAAAAAAAGTGCTATAATTATATTAAAAACAGCACTTTTTTATCTTCTTATTAGGATAATTATAAAATCTCAGCTAGAAAATTTCCCTCCTGATGAATTAATTCACGCTTATCAATTATTTCTTGAAGATTGATTGTCCCTATCACATATTTATGGTCAGTACTGTAAAATCTTTCTGAAATATTAGTGAAGTGAATGTTTTCCAACAGATTCTCATCTTCATACCTTAAATAAACTTTTAAAGTGTAATCAGTTGTATAAGTTACCTGCAAGTTTTCTATATGCTTCTTATACTCATATCTATAATCATATCGTAAAGCAGCAATATCAGAAAGTACAGCAGAACCAGTAGGGTGTCCACCCGCACCCTTACCGTAAAAGAATTGCTCATCAGCAAATGCAGCCTTAACTAATACCCCATTGTATTCATTCTCTACATTATACAAAATGTTGTCATTGCTAATGAATTTTGGAAGTACATATAGTACTACCTGATTGTTCTCAATTTCCTTTGCTAATGGAATTAATTTTATTTTATAATTCTTCTCTCTCGCATATCGGATATCTGAATCCCCTAATGTATCTATACCTAAATTTAAAATCTTATTAGGATTAATATAGATTCCATATGCATGAGAAGCAACGATGGCTAATTTGAATTTCGGATCAAATCCTCCGACATCTAGCGTGGGATCAGTTTCAGCAAAACCCAGGTCTTGTGCTTTCTTTAAAGCGACATCATAACTCTGGCCTTCATTAAATATTTTTGATAAGATATAATTTGAAGAGCCATTGAAAATTCCACTCACTGAATGTAACAATTCATTATCATAGTATTCTTCTAAATTTCTGATAATAGGAATACTTCCACATACTGCTCCTTCATACAATAAGGAAGTGCCATATTCCTGTTGTATCTCAGTAAGTTCTTCCAAATGGGTCGCAATCATTTTTTTATTAGCTGAAACCACATTTTTTCCTGATGATAAAGCCCTTTTTGTGATTTCAAAAGCAGCTTCTGCATCATCAATAAGTTCTACAACAGTATTGATTTCTTCATCTTCCAGAATAGCGTTAGCGTCTGTTGTAAACAGTTCTGCAGGTAGGCTTCTTTTCTTATCTGCGTTTTTAATAACGAACTTTTTGATTTCTAAGTTTAGGTTTTTAGTTTTTATGATATCGTATAAACCTTGTCCCACCACACCAAATCCGAACATACCGATGGTAAGTTTCTTACTCATTATTCTTTTATTAAATTAAATTGATTTTCTGCTTTTGAATTATTTTTTTCAAGGAAGTTTCCTATGACCTGTGTTAATGTTTTGGTTTCAATAAGAAAACCATCATGCCCAAAGAAAGAATGTAACTCGTAGTATTCAGCATTTGGAATATGCTTAGCTATAAATTCTTGCTCCTGAGGTGGAAATAAAACATCTGAAGGAATCCCTATGATCAGTGTGTTAATTCCTTCCAGCGTCTTTAATACCTGTTCTACCGGCCCTCTTCCTCTTCCCAGATGGTGGCTATCCATGGCCTTCGTAAGATACCAATAGGAAAATGCGTTAAACCTCTTTACCAATTTATCACCTTGATAAGACTGATAGGATGAGGCTTTATAAGAATCTGTTTTATCATGATCAGATTCTACCTGGGTTGTGCCATAAGCATTATAAGTCCGGTAGGAAAGCAGCGCCATACTTCTTGCTGCTTTCAAACCGTTTAATCCTGCATTAGGAATTTTTTCACGAAAACTGGAATCTGCTTCTATAGCCAATCTTTGACTTTCATTAAAGGCAATTCCCCAAGGGGAGAAGTAGGCATTCGTTCCAATTGCTATTAAATTATGAATCTTGATACTTTTTGCAACAGCCCATTCTAATGCTTGTTGGCCACCTAAGGATCCACCAATTAGCGTGTTGATTTCTTGAATACCAAGATAATCAGCTAATACTTGATGGGCCCTTATGATATCTCTTATTGTGAATTGAGGAAAGTCTAAATAATAAGGTTCATTTGTTTTAGAATTAATGGACAAGGGATTTGTTGTGCCATAGTGAGAGCCTAATACATTGGCACAAACAATATAGTAATCCTTATCGTTAAAGAAATCATCTTTTCCGAACAGTCCCGGCCACCAATCAAAAACATCAGAGTTTGCCGTCAATGCATGACATACCCATATCACGTTAGATTTATCTTCATTTAGCTGACCATAACTATGGTAAGCAATCTGAAGGTTTTCTAATTTATCCCCGCTTTCTAAAACGAATTCATGGTTATATTCGTAAGTTTTTACGCTCATTCTTATTTTCTATCTTCCTCCTAAAATCAAATAAGTCCCCACTTATTTGATCTTCTCAAATGCATTTGCTAAATCAGCCTTTATATCATCTATATGTTCGATACCTACTGATAACCTTAATTGCCCTGGAATAACACCTGCTTTTTTCTGTGCTTCAGCACTTAATTGTTGATGTGTTGTTGCTGTCGGATGAATTATTAATGTTTTTGCATCTCCAACATTGGCTAAATGACTGATCAATTCCAGTGAATCAATAAATTCATTCGCTTTCTCAACACCACCTTTAACGGTAAATGAAAGAACTGCTCCATAACCATTTTTAAGGTATTTCTGTGCATTTTGATGGTATGGATGATTTTTCAATCCAGGGTAACTAACCTGTTCAACCTGAGGATGGGCATCCAACCATTGCGCTATTTCCAAAGTATTGTCAACATGTCTTTGTACACGCAATGACAAGGTCTCTAATCCCTGAACTAATAAGAATGAATTGAAAGGAGATAGGGCAGGACCGAAATCTCTCAACCCTTCAACTCTTGCGCGGATGGCAAATTGAATATTGCCAAAAGGACCACCTTCACCAAATACATCAGAGAATACTAAACCATGGTATCCTTCTGAAGGTTCAGAAAATTGTTTGAATTTTCCATTTCCCCAATTGTAATTCCCTCCATCAATGATCACACCCCCAATACTGGTTCCATGTCCGCCAATCCATTTTGTAGCCGACTCTACCACGATATTTGCCCCATGTTCTAATGGTTTGAATAAATAACCTCCGGCCCCAAATGTATTATCTACAATGAATGGAAGATCATGTTTTCTTGCCACTGAAGCAATCCGATCAAAATCAGGAATGTTATAACTTGGGTTACCAATTGTTTCTACATAAATTGCTTTTGTCTTCTCGTCAATTAATGCTTCAATTTTGTCTGCATCAGCATCCTCAGCAAATCTTGCTTCAATTCCTAGTCTTTTAAAAGAGACTTTGAATTGATTATAAGTACCGCCATATAAATTCGATCCGGCAATAAAATTATCTCCTGATTCCAGGATATTAGTTAATGCAATAAACTGAGCTGCTTGTCCTGAAGCTACGGCAAGTGCTGCAACTCCGCCTTCTAAGGCCGCAATACGTTTTTCGAAAACATCAGTCGTAGGATTCATGATCCTTGTATAGATATTTCCAAATTGTTTTAACGCAAAAAGATTTGCTCCATGTTCCGCATTATCGAAAACAAATGAAGTTGTTTGATATATAGGTAATGCTCTTGATCCGGTAGTGGGATCTACTTCTTGACCAGCATGAATTTGTAAAGTTTCAAATTTTAGGTTTTTGTTGTCCGCCATTTTTATATTGTTTATAAAGATTAGTAAAATGAATATTAATTAAATCCGCAGTTTGTTTTGGTCGTCATTCGGTTACATCCTCATATTTTATTTAAATTATAGGATTGCATACAGACGACTATCGCATTCGTGAAGTGCAACAAGTATCGTTGGATTGAATAAGAGATAGGGATATCTTTGCCGTTTCTCCGACAAGATATAATAATTCCGATTTTGAAAATTTTGATGTCATAGTCTATGTCATTTATATGCTCCTAAGCATTATTGCGTCGGACAGGAATTGGCACCTTTTCAATTCTTATTGAAGGTTGCCAGTGGGTCATTGAGCCAGTCTCTCGCCACTTCTTTATAAATCAAGACCATTCTAAAGAGAAGGTAATGATTAGTGTACCACTATCGAAGTACAACGCAAATATAGTTTACGAAATTTAATTTTGCAATCTTTTTAAAAAATTTAGGGTTTCAATCTTGTCTAGATACCTCTATAACAGTGGATTGAAACCCTAAATATTTTTATTAAACTCAATTATTCTTTTAAAAACCGGTGCTATTGGCATCTCGCATTTGAACGATACTATCTACAACATAGCGTGTATTTCCCCGCCAAGGGATTATACCATGATACTCTTTGTAATGTAAATCAAATGCTTTACCGCTGTTTAACTCGAGTACATTAAATACTGAATCACTTTCTATTGAAAACTCAAATTCATTACTGGATAATCCTGTTCCCGTCTTTTGGGTGCGAATCCCTTCCTGAATTAATTTACCCTCATAGGTTTTAAATACATTACCCTTTTTTACAGCATAATTTAAAACCCCGGATTTTACGCCTTCACCAAATACAAAGAAATATTTAAAATATACTATTCCGGCGACCGCCAAAAATATAACCAGTAAGAACCAACTGATGAATTTCTTAAATCCAGAGGTTATTTTATTTGGTTGGTTAGTTGTAGTTTCCATATCAATGATTCATTTTTATTCTCGGTAACAAAAAGAGTACCTAAATTAAAAAGGTTGGCCATTAATGCGTGCCAACCTTCCAATTTTTTTATCCTAGTAGCTGCATCTCTGCATCTATCGCTTCTTTTGTCTTTTGTCCTATCTGAACTAATGGTAAGCGGACATAATCTTTGCCATAACCTTGTCGTTCAAGAATATATTTTACTCCAGCCGGATTTCCTTCAATAAAGCATAGATCAATAATTTTCAATAGCTCCAAATGAATAGCACGTGCTTCATTAAAATTTCCTTCTTTACAAAGATGAGCTAATGCTGAAACTTTAGTAGGGTAGGCATTTCCAACTACTGAAATAATACCTGAAGCACCCATCGCCATCATTGGCAAAGTTACCGGATCATCTCCTGAAATTAGAAGAAAATCTTTAGGCTTATCTCTTAATATTTCACTGAATTGAGTAAAATTACCTGAAGCCTCCTTGGTTGCAACAATATTCTTGAAATCTCTTGCCAAACGCACTGTCGTCGCAGCGCTAATCATACTACCGGTCCTTCCGGGTACATTATAAAGGACAATAGGAAGCTTCGAGACTTCTGCAATTGCCTTGTAATGTTGGTAAATACCTTCTTGCGTAGGTTTGTTGTAATAAGGTGATACCGATAATATGGCTTTGTAATCTAAAATATCAAAATTCTTAATTTGTTCAACGATTTCATAGGTGTTATTTCCACCTATACCCGCAACAAGAGGAATACGTTTATTCACATGCTTTGAAGTAAATTTCCACACCTTCTTTCGTTCATCTTGTGTTAAGGTAGCTGTCTCGCCAGTGGTACCTAATGAAACCAAATAGTCAATTCCTCCTTCAATTTGATAATCAATCAAATTTCCTAATGTGTCGTAATCTACTGTGCCATCTGCATGGAATGGAGTTACTAATGCTACTCCTGCACCTTGAAGCTCGTTCATCGTGTTTTTATATTGTTTAATTTTAATTCTTAATTATTGATCAGAGCTAATAATTCCGTCTCTGAAATGATGGGCACCTGTAGCTTCTCGGCTTTTGCTAATTTTGATGGTCCCATTTTATCACCAGCAACCAAGTAATTTAATTTCGAAGAAATGCTACTTATCATTTTACCACCATGAGATTCAATTAAGTGGGTAAGCTCTTCTCGGGAAAACTCTGCAAAGACTCCTGAAATTAAAAACGTTTTGCCTGATAATCCATGTCCGGCTAAAACAACTTCTTTTTCTTCAATTTCAAATTGAAGTCCTAATCTTTTTAAATGTTCTATCTCTTCCCAATGCTCCTGGTTTGTTAAGTATTGATTTATACTTTCTGCTATTCTTAATCCGATATCCTGTACCGATAAAATTTCATCTATAGTTGCAGAACGCAGCGCATCAATGTTTTTGAAATGTTGAGCCAATTTTTTAGCAACGGTTTCTCCGATATGTCGGATTCCCAGGGCAAACAATACTTTTTCAAAAGGCTTGTTTTTTGATTGCTCAATGCCGGTAAGCATATTATCAATGGACTTCTGTCCAAATCGCTCAATTCCTACTAGCTCTTGTTTTCTAGCGTTCAGGTTATAGATGTCCGAAATTTTTCTTATTAAATTTAATTTGTAAAACGTTTCAATGGTTTCATCTCCCAAACCTTGAATGTCCATCATTTTTCGACCTATAAAATGCTGTAATTTACCGACAATTTGTGGTTTACATCCATCTTCGTTAGGACAATAATGTACAGCTTCTCCTTCTTCTCTTACTAAGACAGTTCCACATTCAGGACATGTTGTAGGGTATTCAAATGGTTTAGCGCCTTCAGGACGTTTTGATACATTAGCTCCTATAATTTTAGGAATAATTTCACCGCCTTTTTCAACATATACCGTATCATGCTCATGTAAGCCTAAGCGTGCAATTTCATTAGCATTATGCAAAGAAGCTCTTTTTACTGTTGTTCCTGCCAATAATACAGGTTGTAGATTCGCTACAGGTGTTACCGCTCCGGTTCTACCTACTTGATAGCTTATACTTTTTAGTATCGTCTCTACTTGTTCTGCTTTGAATTTATAAGAAATGGCCCAACGAGGAGATTTAGCGGTAAACCCTAATTCTTCTTGTTGTCCGAAATCATTTACTTTTATCACGATTCCATCAATCTCATAGGATAATTGATGTCGAGCCTCGTCCCAGTAATGGACAAATTCCAAAACCTCTTCGATAGAGTTGCATAATTTGCTATGCTCACAAACAGGTAATCCCCATGATTTTACCTCTTCTATGCTATGCCAATGATTCTGAAATAATTTGTTTCTATTGTTACAGTATAAGAAATATAGAAAACAATCTAAAGGTCTTTTAGCCACCTCTGAAGAATCCTGTAACTTAATAGTTCCTGAAGCAAAATTACGTGGATTAGCATAAGTCTGCTCAGCATTCTCTTCTCTTTCTTTGTTTAAACGCAGGAAAGCCGATTTATGCATAAAAATTTCGCCACGTATATCGAAACTTTCGGGGAAATCACCTTTTTTCAGTTGATGGGGAATACTTCGGATAGTTTTTACGTTGTTGGTAACATCATCTCCTTGCGTGCCATCTCCGCGAGTTACAGCCTGTACAAGTTTCCCATTCTCATAGGAAATAGAAATTGATAAACCATCAAACTTTAATTCTGCAACATATTGAACCTGATCACCAATAATTTTCCGAACACGGTTATCAAAATCCTTTAATTCCTGTTCATTATAGGTATTTCCTAATGACATCATAGGCCATTTATGGCGAACCGTCTGAAATCGATGGGTAATATCACCGCCAACTTTCAATGTTGGAGAATTTGGATCTCTAAACTCAGGATATTGCGCTTCAAGAGCTTCTAATTCCTTAAGCTTTTGATCAAAATCGTAATCTGAAATCGAAGGATGAGCTAAAACATAATATTGATAATTATATTCGTTTAACTCGCGTATAAGTTCTTGTATTTTCGCTTGGATATCTACCGGCATAGACCACGAAATTACAAAATATTCTAAGGGTAAAATAATTTAAAGTAAAAATTGATTCATTGCACAAAACCTTGCAAAACAACCAGATGATTTAAAAGAAAGATAATTCAGTACTTTTGATATTAATGGAAATTTTTATCATTTAGTTGAGAGAATTTATGGATTTTATTCACGTAATAATCCCAAATAATTGATTTCTTATATTGCCCTTTTTTGTTTTCTTGTTGCCTGTATTTTTTTCTTTTTTTGGCGGTTATAAATAAATTTTTGAAGAAATATTGATGAGCTCGACTTACCGCCCATGCATCAGCGGCTTTTCCATCTACTAAAAATTTGATTAACGCAAATAAATCTAACCAAAGCCGTAAAGAAATTTTCCATATTGCAGCAGCAATTGAAAGGTTCTTTTGTAGCATGAGCAAGTTATTTCTAAAGTTAAGATAAGTCTTTTGCGGGTTACTTGTTTTTAATGTTCCTCCTCCAACATGATAAACGATTGAATTAGGACAATAACCAATTTTATAACCCATTTTTTTTAAACGCCAGCAGAGGTCTATTTCTTCAAAATGAGCGAAAAAGTCAGCATCGAACCCCGCAGCTTCTTTCCACATCTTTGCTTTGATAAATAATGCGGCTCCGGAAGCCCAGAAAACTTCCTGACCATTATTATATTGGCCATTATCTTTTTCTACTTTATCCAGAATTCTTCCTCGGCAAAATGGAAAGCCAAAATAATCAATATATCCACCTGCTGCACCGGCGTGCTCAAACTCCCCTTTATTGTGATAAGAGTGAATCTTAGGTTGGCATGCCGCCAATAAAGGATCCTTTTCCATCTGCTCTATGACAGGATCAATCCAATTTGGGGTAACTTCTACATCTGAATTCAATAAGACATAATAATCCGCGCTAACTCGTTTTAGAATTTCATTATATCCACCTGCAAAACCGAGATTCTCCGTATTTTCGATGACATTGAATAAGGGGAAATTTTCCTTTACATAGGCAATAGAATTATCGGTAGATCCATTGTCTCCGATAATAAAATCTACATTTGGATAAGTACTGTTAAATACTGAAGGTAGAAATTTCTCTAAGAAATATTCTCCATTCCAATTTAATATGACGACAGCAACTTTAGGGTAATTTGTCATTAAATTCTTCTTTTTCTCTTCCATCTACGATGAGACCATAGCCAATATGCCGGCTCCTCCTGAATTATTCGCTCTGTAAATCGATTATGAATATGAGTAATCTCATGCTCTGGATAATCGTCTGGATTTTTTATCAACGTTGTAAACTTGCAAGAATAATAACCTCTTTTTTTCTTTCTTCTGATTTCACAGAATATCACCGGGAATTTTGTCAACCTGGCAATACGTTCAGTGCCAGTATAGACTAATGTCTCCTGATTTAGAAATTCCATAAAATAATCCGAATCCTGATAGGTAGGAGTCTGATCGGCAACAAACATACTAATATGTGGTTCATTTTTCAATTTAATGATATATCTAAGTATTTGTTTCATGGGCACCATGCTTGCACCAAACCTCGACCTGATCTTATTATGAACCTCGTTGAATGCTTTATTATTAAGCGGCTTGTAGATGATTAATTCCGGTACATCCATCATAATGGATAAGCTATGTATCCCTAATTCCCAATTCCCATAATGAGATGTGACAGCAATAACTGCTTTACCCCTTTCTGTATATTGATAAACTTCTTCCGGATTAATTAATTCTATACGTTTAATAACTTCTTCTTTAGAAATCGTTGCCATTTTAATAGATTCGACCAATAAGTCCGGAAAATACCGATAGAATTTATAAGCTATCTCCTGTATTTCTTTAGCTGATTTTTCTGGAAAGGCATTTTTCAGATTCTGGAAAACTACTTTTTTTCGATACCCGAAGATGTAATAAATTAAGACGAAAAGGAAATCAGATAGAAGATAAAGAATCCAAAAGGGCAGGAGAGAAATCAAATATAACGTTCCGTAAATTAGTTTTTCTTTCATGCCTATTTGTAAAGTACTTATAAATATCCTCAAATAAAGTTATTTTTGCGGACAATTTGAAGTGAATATTCGTTTATGTCAACAGGATTATTGTTACCAGCATTTTATTTGCCAAATATCAGTTATTTTCAAACCATAAAAAATAACGATAGTCATATTATTATTGAAAAATTTGAGCATTTTCCAAAACAAACTTTTCGTACGCGAACACAGATTGCTACGGCAAACGGTGTCTTGGATTTAATTGTACCCATTATTCATGGCAAGAAAGAAAGAGTAGCTATGAAAGATGTACGCATAAACTATGACCATCCTTGGCAGCGGCTGCATTGGTTAAGTCTTCAAACGGCTTATCGGAGTTCTCCATATTTTGAATTTTATGAGGATGATTTCCGTATCTTCTTCGAAAGAAAATATGAATTCTTATTTGATTTTAATGTAGAACAATTACAGTTGATCTTAAAATTATTAAAATGGAATAAAGAAATTGTCTTTACGGAAAGCTACATTGCAGAGAGTCCTAACGATATGGATTATCGTGCTGTTATTCATCCAAAACAACCCTCATTGCTCAAAAAACCTAAATCTTACTATCAGTTATTCGAAGATAAGAATGGTTTTCGTCCTGATTTAAGTATAATTGATTTAATTTTTAGTCAGGGTCCGCAGTCGAAAAACTACATCTAAAAATAATTTATTTTCTTCATGAAACTTTTGATTAAGTTCAATGTTGTTCTTTAAATATCTATTTCATGAAGAAACTTTTTATCCTTAGTATCTGTGTTTTTTTATCAATGACAGTTTTTAGTCAAACTGGGGCAGATACCATTCATTATCAAAAAGTGTATTATTTTGGTGGGACTGGTTTATCATTTCCAATCGGCAAAACCAGAGATGTACTGTACCCGAAGTTGTTTACCGGGAGTATGGGACTTGATATTTCCCTTAATAACCCCAAATATTACTTACAGCCCACACTTTATTTAATGAGTTTTGGATACAATCAACTCCAAAATGACGAGGAATATAACAGAATCCTCAAAAATGCCAGATCAACCATGTTTGTTTTAAGTCTATCAGGAGGAATCCGAAAGCAATGGCAACGTTTGAATACTTTTGCTTATATAGGACCTGCCGGGGCATTAAATATGGAACCGAGAGCACAAGATAATTCAAGTGAAGGAATAGTAGATTTGGAATATAAATACAGTATTTCTCCTGCTTTCAAAATTGGCGTAGGTTCTGATTATAAATTCAAAGGGTTTTTCTTAGGAATGGAAATAGGCTATCTCCATAATTTCCGGAATATGCAAGAAAGGCCGGTGAATGTACTTAACATCATGGTCGGCTTAAAATCCGACATCACGAAATTAAAGGATAAAGTGGTCGATGTTATTTCGGGTACATAATGCGTTATTTGACTTATATATTGAAGTTTTTAATAAAGCATCATAAAAATTTTATTTTTTTTAATAAATCATACAATAAGTATAAAATTCACTCGTTATTATGGGTATCTAGATAAATAGAAAATATTTAGGTTAATAATTGGTTTGGTAAAATACCTGGAGTTCTCCGCTCCGGGTATTTTTGTTTTATATCTATTTTTCTGATAACCAATCTAAAAAATCGGTAATTAATTATTATTAATTTGATAAACACAGCGTCTCCCGCCACTAAATAAATGTTCGATCCTTTTTATTTTAGTTCCTAATAGGGCCTGAAATACTTGCAGTTCAGTACTGCAGAATTTCTGACATATAGAAGCCGCCTCACAAACAGGACAATGATCTTCGATGAGTAAAAAACCATCTTCTATCTTTTCATATCTGGCCATATAACCTTCCTTATCTCTTATTTCGGCTAATTTTTTGACCCGCTCTTCCAGACTTTTCGCATCTGCCATTAACTGTGCGTATTTAGCAGTCAAATCTTCAGCGCTATGTGCTAACACAGCTGTCATGCCCTCGTCCCCAAAAACATCACGAATCGTTTCAATTAACTTTACCGTGACTTCCTGGTATAAAACGGGAAATTTAGAATGTCCTGCCTTCGTTAAAGACCAAATCTGCTGAGGACGCCCCCTGCCTTTAACCATAGTAGATGATTCCACCAGCCCCTCTGCCGCCAATTTTAATAAATTGAATCTTGCCCCCTCCGTAGTTATACCCAATTCCTGTGATAAAGGAATTAACGCTAAAGGGCCTTTTACCTTTAAAACCTCTAGTGCTCTTTCATTTTCTTGTAACATATTCCACTATCACCATTATCATATTTACAATATACAAAATTATGATGTTATGCTTATCAAAGTTGCTTAACATAATGATTTTCTTCTGAAGATTATATTTAATCTATTGATTATTAGGTTCTTGATGTTTGATTAAAGTGATTATAATTTAAATGTAATAAACTAAGTGATTATTTGGTTTAATGACAAAGTATATGATAGTTTTGGTCGTAATTTGAGATTATCACAAAGAAAAGCTCAGACATCCTAATTAATAAATTAAAATTTAAGACAATGAAATACTTTAAAAAACTAATCGTTCTTAGCTCCTGTGCTTTTCTTTTGTTTTTTATAGCTTCCTGTACGGGGCAGGCCAAGCAGGCTGAGCAAGAAGGACCTAACGAAACGGTAGTACCTGTTATAACCCTTGAGAGAAAAGATGCTGTTCAATCATTTGAATATCCTGCCAGCATTAAAGGTCAGCAAAATGTTGAAATTCGTCCTAAGGTAGATGGCTTTATTGAACAGATCTTAGTAGATGAAGGGGCAAAAGTAAAAAAAGGACAACTTTTATTCCGAATTAAAAATCCAATGTATGAACAGGAGGTATTGACGGCAAAAGCGGCGATTAAGCGGTATGAAGCGGCAATAAATACCGCTGAAATGAATGTTAATAAAACAATACCTCTAGTCGAAAAGGGTATTATCAGTGAGTATGAATTGGAGGCAAAAAATCTGGAACTTCTGACAAGAAAAGCGGAGTTGGAAGAAGCAAAAGCAAGATTGCAAAATGCAAAAGTCAATCTTAGTTATACAACAATCTACAGTCCTTCCAATGGGGTTATTGGTACACTCCCTTACAAAATAGGAAGCTTAGTAAGTAGTACTAGTCCACAACCACTGACTGTTCTTTCTGACATTTCAAACGTTCATGTCTATTTTTCGTTTTCTGAAAAGCAATATCTGTCCCTGATTTCGGATGAGAATGACGGAACGCTGGAAAAGTCCATTGCTAATTTACCTCCAGTTGAGCTGATCTTACCGAGTGGAAATCTTTATCCCTATAAAGGTAAAGTTGAAACTTCGGGAGGTTCTATTGATGCAAGTACCGGCTCTATCAGTCTCAGGGCCGAATTTCCAAATGAAGAAACCATTATCAGAAGCGGAAGCAGTGCTACCATTCGAATTGCAAGACCAGTCGAAAACGCACTTTTAGTACCATCTAAATCGACATATGAACTGCAAGGAAAGAAATTTGCGGTTAAATTGGACTCAGGAAATGTTGCAAAGTCAGTTGCTATTGAAGTTGCGGATCTACCTGTAGGTGATTTTTTCCTGGTTACTAAAGGATTAAATCCGGGTGACCAGATAATTACCGAAAATATAAATGCGATAAAAGATGGCGATAAAATTAAACCTCAAAACAATAAAGAATTAGCGCTTAGGAAATAACAAAACACTTTAATTTTTAAGTCTTTGAATAGCTTTTTAGAGCTGTTGAGGGATTGCTATGACCATTTTTAATGGTTTTAGAAAACGAAAACACTGAAAATATTATGTTGAAAACATTTATAGATAACCCTGTCCTTTCTACTGTAATATCCATTATTATAGTGATTCTAGGACTATTGGGATTGTTAAGCCTTCCAATATCCCAATATCCTGATATTGCACCGCCCACGGTTCAGGTCACGGCTTCTTATCCTGGAGCTAATGCAGAAGTGATGATGAAAAGTGTAATCATCCCACTTGAAGAACAAATAAACGGTGTGGAACAAATGACCTACATGACCTCAAAGGCGAGTAATGATGGGGCAGCGGTCATCACTATTAATTTTGAACAGGGAGCAGACCCTGACCTTGCCGCCATTAACGTTCAAAATAGAGTGGCAAAAGCAAATGGTGTAATGCCACCTGAGGTGATCAGGTCGGGTATTACAACGACTAAAATGCTGAACTCCTGGTTGATTGGTTTCCTGATTTATAGCGAAAATAAAGATTTCGATGCTAATTTTCTGGATAACTATATGCGTATTAATATTGTCCCCGAATTAAAACGGATTTCCGGTGTAGCCGATGTACAGATGTGGAGTATGATGGACTATTCTATGCGAATCTGGTTAAAACCTGATGTGATGGCTACGTATGGTTTAGTTCCTGATGATATTGTGAATGCCTTAGCTGAACAAAACTTAGAAGCGGCTCCTGGAAAAATTGGTGAAAATAGTTCTAAAACTTTTGAATATGTACTAAAGTATACGGGTAGGCTGGAAGAGGATAAGCAGTTTGAAGATATCATTCTTAAGGCGACAGAAGGCGGACAGATATTGAGGTTAAAGGATGTAGCCCAAGTAGAATTAGGTGCCGCCAGTTATGCACTAAATAATACCTTGAATGGATTTCCGGCGACTGGAGGAGGAGTAATGCAAACTGCGGGTTCGAATGCTCACCAAATTAACGAAGAGATCGTAGCGTATTTAAATAATGCACAAAAGGATTTTCCTCCCGGAGTGAAATGGGACACTTTTGTCAATACCAATAATTTCTTAGATGCCTCCATCAGTAAACTAGTAAAAACGATAGTGGAGGCATTTCTTCTCGTTTTTATAATGGTCTTTATTTTCCTTCAGGATTTTAGATCAACATTAATACCCGCGATTGCTGTACCGGTTGCGATTATAGGAACCTTCTTCTTCCTTAATTTATTCGGATATACACTTAATTTATTAACCCTCTTCGCTTTGGTACTTGCCATTGGAATTGTAGTCGATGATGCCATTGTTGTGGTAGAAGCTGTACATGCAAAAATTGATCAGGGCGCAAGTTCAGCCAGAAAAGCGACCTTGGATGCTATGCATGAGATCAGTACAGCTATCATTTCCATCACCCTTATTATGGCTGCGGTTTTTGTACCGGTAACTTTTATAAAAGGCTCTGCAGGTGTTTTCTACCAACAATTTGGAATAACCTTGGCGGTAGCAATTATTATTTCTGCAGTTAACGCTTTAACATTGAGCCCCGCTTTATGTGCTTTATTTCTTAAACCTCATCACCAGGAAGAGGATAGTCATGAGAAGAAGAGTTTTCTGACACGTTTTTTCATAGCCTTTAATGCAGGGTTTAAAGCTTCAACCACTAAATATATTAATGCAGTTAAATTCTTAATTAAAAGGAAGTGGATCGCCTTAGGGAGTATTGTTGTTTTTACAGCTCTTCTATTGTTTTTTGTAAAAAGTACGCCTACCGGATTTGTTCCCAATGAGGATTCCGGTGCCATCTTCGGTGATGTAATATTACCGCCGGCATCCACACTGGAACAAACTGAAAAAATACTGAAAGAAATTGATAGTATTCTTTTGGAAATGCCTGAGGTAAAAGTCAGTTCAACAGTTTCAGGAATGAACTTAATAAGTGGAAATGGTGGATCCTACGGAGCAATCTTTGTTGCGTTAAAACCTTGGGATGAACGAAAAGGCGAGGGGCAGGATATCAATAGTCTGGTGGCTAAGATGTTTGAGAAAACAAGTCATATCAAAGGCGCGAATATCATCTTCTTTCCTTCTCCGACTTTACAGGGATTTGGTAATACCAGTGGTTTCGAAGTTCAGCTTTTAGACCGAACAGGAGGAAGCTATAATGATTTTGAGGGACACGTTAATAAGTTTATGGCGGCAATAAACCAACGTCCTGAAATTATGTATGCTGCTACCCCATACAATACCAATCTGCCACAATACAAATTAAAAGTAAATGTTCCATTAGCAAAAGAGGCCGGGGTAGAGGTTTCCGGTATTTTAAGAACCCTACAAGGTTACTTAGGAGGAATGTATGCTTCGGACTTTAATCGCTTTGGTAAGCAGTATAAGGTTTTTCTGCAAAGTAGCCCGGATCAGCGAGCTCAAGAAACAGATTTGGAGAAAATATTTGTAAGAAACATCAAAGGGGAAATGGCACCCATTACAAGCTTTGTGACCCTGGAAAGAACAAGTGGGCCTGAGTTCATCAATAGATTTAATTTATACACGACTGCAGCTGTGAACGGAAGTCCCAACCCTGGTTTTAGTACGGGTGATGCCATTAAAGCTATCCAGGAAGTCGCAGCAGAAACACTACCCAGAGGCACGTCCTTTGATTATAGCGGATTGACTCGCGAAGAAATACAAAGTGGAAACCAGGCAATTATAATTTTTGCACTGAGTTTAATCTTTGTTTACTTCTTGTTGAGCGCACAGTACAAAAGTTATATTCTTCCTTTTGCCGTCTTACTATCATTACCTTTCGGTTTAAGTGGTGCTTTTCTATTTGCCCGAATGGCCGGATTGGACAATAATATTTTCTTGCAAATAAGCTTGATTATGTTGATTGGTTTGCTTGCTAAAAATGCCATCTTGATTGTTGAATTCTCTGTTCAACGTCGTCATCATGGTATGAGCTTAGTTCAGGCCGCTATTTCCGGAGCCGAAGCTCGCTTGAGACCAATCCTAATGACCTCTTTTGCTTTTATTTTCGGTTTGCTTCCATTAATGTTTTCCAGCGGGGTAGGTGCCTTAAGTAATCGATCTATTGGAACTGCTGCTGTAGGGGGAATGCTGGTTGGTACTTTATTAGGCGTATTTGTAATACCTATTCTTTTCGTCGTGTTTCAAGCTATACATGAAAAAATCAGCGGTAAGGTGAAGAATGAAATAATAGATAATGAAGAGTATGTGCCTGAACAATAAGATATTAAAAATGAAAAAAACACACATTATTTTAGTAGCTATCATACTTGTCATTAGCTCATGTCAAGTGACCAAAAACTATCAGTCACCGGAGCTCAGAAATGAAGCGCTATATCGCGAATATAGTCGTCAGGATTCGAATACGGTAGCAAGAATCCATTGGAAAGAGTTCTTTACAGATGAGTATTTACAGCAATTGATAGGACAGGCTTTGAATGAAAATCTGGATTTAAAGATGGCAATGGAACGAATAAATGCTGCCAATGCCTATTTCAAGCAAAGTAAATTAGCATTCTATCCGGATTTAAATGCTGGTGCTTCGGTGACACAGTCTAAACTGGCATTTCCACAAGGCTTCGGATTGATCAATAACTCCACTCAATATGATTTACATCTTAGTTCAAGTTGGGAAGCAGATATCTGGGGAAAACTAAAAAGCAATAAGAAAGCCGCATTGGCATCTCTATTGCAAACTGAGGCGGCTAAAAGGACAATTCAAAGTCAATTAATAGCAGATATAGCTTTTTACTACTATAATTTAATGGCGCTGGATAACCAATTGGATATTTTAGAACAAACATTAGAAAATAGAAAAGAAGAAGTGGCAGCAATGAAGGATTTGAAGGCTGCGAATGTGGTAAATGGTGCAGCGGTTGTGCAAAGCGAGGCTAATCAATATACCGTAGAAGTTGCCATCCCGGATGTTAAAAAAGAAATCAGGGAAACCGAAAATATGATCTCCTTTTTAATTGGATCCCCTTCTGAAACGATCAATCGGAAATCCTTAGGAGATTATCTTATTCCTGACCAACTTTCCGTAGGAATAGCAGCGCAATTGTTGCAATACAGACCTGATATTCAAACTGCAGAATTGAATTTTAGGATTGCTTTTGAACAAACAAATGTTGCAAGAACAGCCTTTTATCCTAACCTCCGAATTACAGCCGGAACTGGATTCTCAAGCCTTGACTTCGCAAAATGGTTTACAGCCGATGGTCTTTTTGCGAATATTATGGGAGGAATTACACAACCTATCTTTAATAAAGGCTTGAATAAAGCGAATTTAGCCGCTGCTCAGGCAAAACAAGAAGAAGCATTGCATAATTTCCGTAAAAGTATGTTAAATGCTGGAAAAGAAGTCTCAGATGCACTCTTTGCGCTCAATACGGCCAAAGAGAAGGAAGTAAGTAGAGTAAAACAATTAGAATCATTAAATAAAGCGGTTGATTTTACAAAGGAATTACTTCGATATACGGAAACTACAAATTACACAGATGTTTTGACCTCGGAACAGAATCTGCTAAATGCCGAAATTGAAATGGTTAATGACAGGCTCGAACAATGGCTTTCTATCATCGCTTTATACAAAGCAACAGGAGGAGGTGCTCAATGATTTTAGAATTAAGAAAAAATTACTTTGAATTATAATAAAGCGTTTTAGTAACCGTTTAAATAGTAATTCATAATTTCATAATTTAGGTTAATAATTGGTTTGGTAAAATACCTGGGGTTCCCCACCTCAGGTATTTTTTTGTCTTATTCTTCTGTGAAATTAAACTTTAAATCCCGGAAATAATATTCCTTGTCTCTATCATTTATTTGACGAATAACTTTGCATGGGTTACCTGCAGCAATCACATTGTCGGGAATATCTTTAGTGACCACAGATCCTGATCCGATTACGGTATTTGCACCAATCTTGATCCCCGGATTGATCACCGTATTACCACCAATCCATACATTATCGCCAATCTCAATCGGTTGGGCAAATTCCCATCCTTTAATTCTTAACTCCGCATCTACGGGATGTCCCGCCGTAAATAAACTCACGTTTGGAGCGATCATCACATTGTCTCCAATGACAACTTTTGCGCAGTCCAATATGGTGAGGTTATAGTTTGAATAGAAGTAATCACCAACCTCAATATTATAACCATAATCACAGTAAAAAGGAGGTTCTATATAAAAATGGCTCTGTGTTTTCCCAAAGAGTTTCTTGATGATCTGATTTCTTGCTTTGATCTTAGTCGGATCCATAAGGTTGAATTTCTGAAGCTCGACTTTAGCATGTTGTCTTTCTTTGAATAATTCATCGCCGCTTGCTATATAAGGTTCACCGGCAATCATCTTTTCTTTGGAGGTTTTCATATTTATCTAATGTGATTCTTTTTTCTTGTCTTCAATAATACTAAATGATACGCAAACCTATTGCCTGATTAATTTATTTTCTTTATATTTAGATAATATGAAACCAATTAAAAGCTCTAAAATAAAATGATGAACGCAATTTTAAATTCTTATCGCCGTATTTTCGATTTCAACGGAAAATCTTCCATCACAGAGTTTTGGAACGTTTATTTTTTCACTTTCTTTTTGTACCTCTTCTTAAATATCGTTGGGAAAAGGTATGATGTTGAATGGTTAAAATATGCATTTTTAGCGATACAGTTCTTACCCATTCTTTCATTAGGATTCAGAAGACTTAATGATGCCGGAATTAATAAATGGTATTTCTTAATTCCCGGTGCAAACATCTATTTAGCGTCAATGCCAAGCAGTCAAGAGGCTAAAGCAGCAAGATAATAGAAAGATAATTTAAAAATATTAAAAGACAGTTTGTTCGGAGTCCCGAACGGCTGTCTTTTTTTGTGCAATAAACTCAGGTCCCTATGGTAATAATTCGCTGACCTTTTGAATTCCAAATCTCTGTATGCAGCAAAAAAGATCGTTTTTAATTCTCTCAAATTTACCCCTATTTTTATTGGTTGATTAATGGGGAAGTAATGGGTGAGATACGGGTGAGATACGGGTAAGTTCAACGCTTTTCAGATTCTTTTTTCTTTTAAGTTGCTGATTTTTTTAGAGAGGAGCGAGTTGATTCTGCTGTGTTTTTGGGTAGACTTTTTATGGTAATAATTAGATGAACAAAAAAATAGACAGTAGTTCCTAATGATTTAGGGGCTACTGTCTAGCATTTAATATTGGGAGATTAAAGAATTAATTTTTGCTGATGACGAAGTGTTCTTTAGGAATCCTCACTTTCTTCAAGTTTACTAACCAATCGTTCGTTTCATCACGATGACCTAGCGCCAGAATGGTTACTGAGCGTAAACCCAGTTCATTCAATCCTAAAAACTCATCAAGCGCAGCATTGTTAAAACCTTCCATTGGAGTTGCATCAACACGTTGTTCAGCCGCAGCAGCAATCGCCATTCCGAAGCCTATATAAGCTTGACGAGCAGCATGTGCAAAGTGTTGTTCCTTAGTCTGTGAATTAAAGTTCGTTAGAAGCATGTTTTTATAGTCGTTGGCAAAACCTGCTGGTAAGCCACGCTCTTGTTCTTGTTGAAGGAATACAGCATCAACGCGATCTTCTGTATATTCATCATACGCTGCAAAAATCAAAAGATGTGAAGAATCTACGATTTGTGATTGATTGAATGCAATAGGTAAAATTTGTTCTTTCAATTCCTGATTGCTGATTTCAATCACTTTGAAAGGATGTAAACCAGATGAAGTAGGAGCTAGGCGAGCAGCTTCAATGATATAATCTACTTTTTCTTGTTCTACTGGAGCACCGGTCATTTTTTTTGTGGCATATCTCCATTTTAAATCTTCTAATAAACTCATTGTTGTTGTGAATTGTTTTTGTTTTAAACTAAAATTGATTTTATATACCCATCAATGGCATCCTCTAAGACCGCTGACGGACAAATATTTTTTCTATTATGAAGTGATAAGAGATCGATGGCTACAATACCGTGAAGAATAGACCATAAAGTTTTTAATTTTAAGTACTTGTCGATATTGGTTTTGCCACTTTCTTTAATTGCATCCTCAATAATCAAAAGCATTTTATCGGAAACCTTTTTAATTACTTCGGACTCATTGCTATGCTCGCAGCTGGGAATTCCTAAGCCAAACATGATCTCATAGTGTTTGGGAAATTGAGCTGCAAAAAGCCAATATGTTTTCGCTAACTGTTTTATTTTTGAAGCTGAATCTAATTCCATGTTGATTTCAGACTCTAAAGCAATATTTAGCTTTTCATAACCTTCTTTTACAAAGTGAGCAGCGATAGCCTCTTTATTTTCAAAATGCTTATAGATCACCGGAACAGAATATTCAATAGCATCAGCAATTTTGCGAATAGAAAGAGCGGACCAGCCTTCCTTTTCAACGATTTCTCTTGAACAGGTGATGATTTGGTCTTTTAATTCTTGTTGCTGTCTTTGCTTTCTTTCTGCCAGTCCCATATTGTTTTTGTTAACAGTGTTAGCAAAAGTAACAATGATATAAATATGCTTCAAACAAATACTTACAAACTAACATGAAAATGACATTTACCTTCTGAAAATTAGTTTTAACTTTAGGAATGAACTTCATGAAAAGTAAGCGCAAAGTTTCCTTGGTTTTAGGCAGTGGCGGTGCCAGAGGCCTTGTTCAGATAGGTGTTATTCGTTGTCTGGAAGAGAAGGGTTATCAAATTGATGAAGTGGTGGGCTGTTCCATAGGTTCGTTGATTGGTGCTGCCTATGTTGAAGGAAAATTGGAGGAATTAGAAAATTGGATGCGAGCCATCAATCGAAGACAAGTATTTAGATTAATGGATTTTACCAATCCTAAGTTTGGTCTTTTGAAAGGACAGAAGGTGTTTGAATCCTTGAAGGATATTTTTCCGGATATAAATATAGAAGATATGGATATTCCTTTCCGTGCAATTGCCACCGATATGGTCAATGAAAAAGAGGTGGTATTTGATAAGGGAAGCGTTTATAAAGCTATTCGTGCATCTATAGCCATTCCTGCTGTTTTTACGAGTATTGAAAGTGATGATTTAACCTTAGTTGACGGCGGTGTTATTAATCCTCTTCCGATAAACTATGTAAGAAGAAAGAGACGAAACATTGTTATAGCAGTTAATCTGGATGGCAAACCTGATGCAGCATTTGGTCCATACGTGTCAGCAAAAGGATTGAATTCTATTTCCATGCTACAGGAGTCATATTTTATGATGCGGAGACGATTAAGTCAGCTTTCGGTTGAATTATATAAACCTGATTATGTTATTAATATCCCTCACAATATAGCCGGGCTTTGGGATTATGATAAAGCCTCTTTCATGATCGATATAGGCAGGGAGCTTACAGAAAAGGTAGTTCCCGACGCTTCGACGAAGAAAAAGGCTTTAAATGATATTCTTAAAAATAAGGATAAAGAAGCTGTTTAATCTAATTCCTGAAGTAGATTATTCATGTGAAGGTCAAACTCTTCCGGGTGTTCCAGACTTGGTAAGTGACCACAGTCTTCTATTTCAATATATTTAGCGCCCTTTATTTTATCAGCTAGTTCCTGCATAAGATCTGCCGGGGTAATTTTATCTTCTTTCCCACGAATAACTAAAGTAGGTACCTTGATTTCAGAAAGGACGTCAGTCGTATCGGTTCTGGCGGCAAGTGCTAATAGGGTAGCACAGATAGATTCTATGCTGTTTCTACGGATACTACTTTTAATAAGTTCTACTTCCTCAGGTTTATTCTCCATGCTTTTTTTAGAGAAAACGTTTCCCACGAAGCCAATAGCATAAGGTCTGCGACCGTATTGTAACACGGCTTGGATAGCGTCGAAGCGTTTTTGCTTGCCGGCATTATCATCCGGTTTACTGTGGGTATCTGAAAGAATTAAGCCTGAAATGTGCTCGGGAAATAATTGATAAGCCCTTAAAGCTATATAACCGCCCATGGAAACTCCACAAATAACAGCTTTATCAATTTCCATCTTGCGCATAAATACACCTAAGTCTTTTGCAAAAACATCGATAGAAAAGAAACCATGTCCTTTGGTTGTGTTCCCGTGTCCACGGATATCAACGGCAATCCCTGTAATATTATCTTCTAAACTCTCCAATTGATAGCGCCACATTTTCTTATTGAAAGGGAAACCATGAAGAAAGATGATGGTTTTTTCGGGTTGTTCAGTAGCTTTTTTTATGTAGTAGGAGATACTTATGTCTCCAATTCGGATCTTGTTGCTTTTAATTATTCGTTCAGCCATAATTTTAAATATATAAATATCAACACGATATGCAAAATATAGTTTGAAAATGATTAAAAAACGTAAAAACGGTTTGTAAAGTATAAAAAAGTAACGATATTTGCCCCACCTCAAAGGACAATATGTCCTGGAAAAATGCGCTCATAGCTCAACTGGATAGAGCATCTGACTACGAATCAGAAGGTTAGGGGTTCGACTCCCTTTGAGCGCACTTTCTTTTTAATCTAAATCAGTTTTTAAAATAAACATTAAACTTTCCTTCTTTATCAAAATACAGTTTCCGTCTTTAACCTTATGTTTTTTTATGGGTTGATTTCCTGATATAAGAATCTCGTTGGCTTCTGTCATTCGTTTGAGTTCTCTAACAGATAATCCAAAGCCCCTCCTAATAATAGAAGATATTCTTAAATCTATTTCTATTTCGATCTTAATTTTAATGGTTATCGTCTTTTCTTCTAGATGGATTAAATCATCTAGTGTAAGTTGATTACCATTTATTTCATATTCTATAGATTCTAAATCTAGTTCAACTTTATTTCTTTTTGCTATTTCAGACGAGAATGCATATTTGCGCACTGTTGTTAGGTCATTATTCAGCAAATTGAGGTATAAATCTTTATTTATGAGTTCGGGTTTAGTTCTTGAGATGATGTTTAAATTAAATGTATTGTCACATTTTAAACATCTATAAATTAACCATATATCAAGTTTTCTTTTTTGAGCATTAATTCTAAATTTTTCGCTGCAATAAAAATGGGTGGTATTACAACGACTACACTTCTTTATCAATAAAGGCGTTTTAGCCACCTTTATATTCCACAAAATTTCTTTTCTCATTATTTAAACTGAGCGTAATTTATCTTTGAGATTTCTCCGTTTTTACTCACAGTTTTATAGGCTCTGATCACATCAAAACCTATAAATAAAGAAGGCTATTACCATACAAAAGGTATAGCTGTAAGTAAAATTTTAGTTAAGGGTAAACCTGTCCGAGTAGAATTACCGGCACATAAGAATCAATAGCCTGTGGTTTATGAGGCTATTTGTTATTTAGAATAAATTTGAGGACTCTCTTCAAAACAAGAATATCTTTGGTTTACCATAAAGATATGCTTTATAGAATAAAATGCTAATGGAAAACTAATGTTTTTTCAATTCTTTTGGAGGATAGCCAAAGTACTTTGTAAAAGCAGTAGTAAAGTGTTGAGGGTAACTATATCTTAAAAGTTTGGACACTTCATTAATACTATAACCTCCGTCCTCAATTAAGCTGGATGCCTTTTCCATTTGTAGCTTTCGCATATACTGGGAAATGGAACATCCGTAGTATTTGTGGAAACCCTTGTTTAAGGTTTTCTGGGTTACTTTGAATTTTTCTTCGATTTCCTGTAATCTAATATTCCCTATTTCTTGCTTATTGATCCATTCTTTAATTAAGACAACTTTCTCATCAATTGAAAGTGAAGAAGTAGGTAGGAGTGATTGTTCTTGATGCTCGTCGGTAAAAGAAAGAATTAATAATAGGAGTTCTTCAATCTTGATTTTGTAAAAGGATGGTTTAAGATCAGGATGTAAATTGCAGTTTAATAAACTATGTAATAGATGCTTGATGTCTGCACGAATCGGGGCAGCTTTCGGAAACATCATGACTGCCTTATCCTGCTTTAATTGATCAATAAAATTAGTATAGGCTGGGAATTTTTCCAGAACGTATTGTTCAAACCAGGTCCTGTCAAACATGATATCAATACATTTTCTATTTTTCTTATAATGTAATTTTCCATTAACGGAAGGAATATAGAAGAGATTAAAATAGCCTTCTTTTATTTCAATGTTTGAGCTTTGATCTGAATAAAAAGAATACCCATCAAGTTCAAACTGAACTTTAAATACGCCGTCTTTTAATAAAACCGGAACGGTTATTGGATTTGGAATTTCAGCTGCTGAAGAAATAATAATAAAATTATCATCGATTATAAATCGCTCTTGAACAGGGATATTATAAAAGTTTACCTTGAAAAAATATTCTTGAACAATATTTTCCTGTAACTCTAATCGCTGTTTATTCCTAAGATATTTTGACAGAAATCGTTCCTTTAATGGTTTCATATTATATCCATTATTTGGCTAAAATTCGTAATTAAATAATTCTATTTCTCGTAGAAATTGGAGTGAATTTAGGAATATTTTTGTAACTACTTAGAATTAATCTAAATAGAAATGAAAAAAATATACTATTCACTTATTCTTTTATTTACAATATCACAAACCGTCTTCGCGCAAACTGCGAAAGTGCCCATTAGAGTTTTGGATTTATCATTTAACCCGGTTCCTGCTGCTTTGGTAAAAGTGCTGGAAACAAATCAGGAATTAACAACTGATCAAAATGGTAGGGTTGAGTTAGATCTTTCAGAATTTAAACCATATACTTTAATTATTAACTATAAAGATGAAGTGTATGAGGAAAAACTATCTTATCAAGGCGTAAAACAATATACAATTTACATAGGTAGTCGGGAGCATCTTATTCAGGAGGTTGTTGTTAGTGCCTCCAAGAAATTTGCAGAAAAACAAACCCGGACCGTAGGGAAAATTGAACAACAGAATCTAGAGACATCCCAGACTTATAATATAATTCCCAGTGAGTTATTGAAAGAGCGATCAGTAACAGATATGAAAGGCGCATTATTAGCTGCCCCTGGTATTGCGAATGTTACCAATGGATTAGGAGCAGGAGGTTTCACTGTCATGGCGAGAATGCGTGGTTTTTCTACCGGATCAGGATCATTGAGAAATGGATATAGAACAAGTATTACAACCATGGCTGACTTATCTAATATAGAAGCTATTGAGGTCATTAAAGGGCCTGCAGGAACACTTTTTGGTAGTAGTACAGAGATTTCTTACGGTGGTATGATTAATCTGATTACAAAGAAACCTAAACCTTATACATTCGGAGAGGCAAGTTTGAGTTATGGAGCTTATGATATGAGCCGATTAACCCTAGATTTTAATACACCAATAAATGACAGTAAGACCGTTCTTTTTAGGGTAAATGCTGCTTTGCAACGTGGAAAGACCTTTCAGGATTTTGGGTTGGATAACGTAAGCTTAATTGCACCTTCATTCCGTTTTTTGGTAAATGATCGTTTAACGTTAAATCTGGAAGCTGAATATAGTCAAAGTGAAAGAAATATGATTGCCGTAGGTTACCTCCCAAAAGGTTTTGATAATTTGAAAGATTTTGATGTTAAGAAATCTTTTTCATCTAATGATCTTACGATAAAATCCAATATGCTCAATTTACTGGCAGATGCTGATTATAAAATCTCTGATAACTGGAAGTCGCAAACGATAATTTCAAGTGCTAATTCAATTAACAAGTCTGATTACTTATTTGCAGTACCGCTTACAAAAGATACTATCGGTAGAAGAATTATGCGTATTCCAAGTCATTTTATATCTACCAGTATTCAACAAAACTTTGTGGGTACTTATTCAGGAGAAAGTTGGGTAAATAAGTTTTTGGTTGGTGTGGATTATAATAACGATAAATACCTGACGACAAGGAAGATGTTGAATTTCTACGATAAGGTAAATCGATTCGAAACAGCTCCTACTATTAACATGTCAAAAGTAGAGCAAATGTTTGCTTCTGCCGCGGAAAGTGAAATTACAACACAGTTCCAGTCATATGGAATGTATGTTTCTAACGTATTCAGTTTGAATAGCCGATTACATCTGAACGCCGGACTTAGAATGGATCGCTACAAGAATTTAGTGTCTGATTTTGAAGAAACATACTTTTCTCCAAAATTCGGGGCTGTTTATGAGCTTGTTTCTGATCAATTGTCTTTATTCGGTAACTATACGAACGGTTTCAATAATGGATATGTCATGTTAGAAAGTGTTCAGTTTAATGCCGCAACAATTAAACCACAGGAAGCAAATCAATATGAATTTGGATTTAAGTATGAGCTTTTCAATAAGAAACTGCATGGGAATGCCTCTTACTATAATATTGATGTGAAAAATGTGCCGTTTTCTATTGTTGCTGAAAATGGTAAGACTTCGACCGTTCAAAATGGTAAACGCAGAAGCAGGGGATTTGAATTTGATATTACCGCAAATCCGTTTGCAGGTTTTCACTTAATACTGGGCTATGGATATAATGACTCTAAATTCACCGAGGGTGATGAAAAAACCTTAGGGAACAGACCTCAGGGAGCTCCTTTTAATGTAGGTAATTTCTGGACAAGCTATAGTATACAATCAGGAAGTTTGAAAGGATTAGGTCTAGGCTTAGGAGGGAACTATTCTGATGATTTTTATGGAGATGATTTTAATACTTTTAAAATGCCGGGTTACTTCTTGTTTGATGCAAATGTATTCTATGAGAGAGATCAGTTCAGACTTAGTCTGAAAGGTAATAACCTAACGGATGTTCATTATATGACTACCAATTTCTGGTTATATGCTCAACCGACACGAACTATTTTAGGAACCGTATCTTATAGATTCTAAGTTTTTAATGCGCGCCAATAAAAGAAAAAATAATAAAACCATCCTAATGCGCTTGGTCAGTTGGTTGCACCTCTGGCCAAGTTTGGTTTCTATGATTATTGTGGTATTTGTTTGTTTAACCGGTACCATTCTTGTTTATTGCGATGAAATCATAGAGGCATCAGCCGGAGAAGCTAAGTATGTTATTCCTGTTGGAGAAAAACTTACATTGGAAGAACTATTCGAGATTCAAAAGAAAGAAATCCCGGGGATATTACCTTCATACGTGTTGTATTATAATGATTCAAACAGATCGGTTGTTATAAACGGTTTTGATCCCAAAAATATCCGGCTTTCAATGATTTATATGAATCCTTATACGGGTGAGGTGTTAAAATATGATAAAACGATCCACTTCTTCTTTGCTATGGCGCATTTGCATGCTGAGATGTTATTAGGTCCGGTGGGGGGATGGATCATAGGTATAGCGACAATAATTTTTGTTCTCAGCACCTTAACGGGATTAGTGTTATGGTGGCCAAGGCGATGGACAAGGAGTACCAGGCAGGCTAGTTTCACGATTAAATGGAAAGCAAAATTCAAAAGATTAAATTATGATTTGCATAATGTATTCGGCTTCTATTCATTGATTCTTTGTTTTGTATTGGGAACAACAGGCTTGATATTGTTCTTTCAGCCTATGATGGATCTTACGATGAAGTCCTTTGGTGCTACAACTGTTGATTGGCATAAGGAATTGCCAAAGGCAGATAGCAATAAAGTATTTATGGATGCTTTTCCTGTAATGGATCAAACGTTTAAGGAATATCCTAAGAAGAAAGTTATTAAATACTGGGTGTATGACTATCATAAGTCAGGTGTTTTTGCTTTTCATGTTGCCGATATGGCGGGGTTGAAGAGTGATGAGAACAATGATATTTTATATTTTGATAAATACGATGGTACGGCGTATCCAATTACGCAAGAAATGCATTTGCATAATAAAGTAGAGAATTGGGTATGGCAATTACATATGGGGCAATGGTTAGGCCAGATTGGAAAATTTTCGACCTTTATTGCGGGGGTAATTTCTACGAGTTTACCCATAACAGGATTTTTAATTTGGTGGGGGAGACGTAAGAAGAAAAAAAAGAATAAACTGGCCTGAGGGCTTAAAAAATCAAAAAAATTTTTGCTGAGATTTTTATTTCCTTATATTTGCGTCACCAAAAACAGAACGGGCATCAAGTCGTGAAGTAATGGTTGCCGCGCTCATAGCTTAATTGGATAGAGCATCTGACTACGGATCAGAAGGTTAGGGGTTCGACTCCCTTTGAGCGCACTACTTGGGAAGAGCCTAATTCTTACACGGGATTAGGCTTTTATTTTTTTACATCTAAAAAAAATAACAACACATTATGCTAAACCTAGTTTTATTCGGACCTCCAGGGGCAGGTAAGGGGACCCAATCGACCAAACTGATTGAAAAGTATGGCTTACACCATGTCTCTACAGGTGATATATTTAGAGGGCACATCAAAAATCAGACAACACTTGGCAAGGAAGTAAGTCAGATTATTGCTGAAGGGAATTTAGTTCCTGATTCTATTACTATCGCGATGTTGGAAGAGGAGATCAAGAATAATCCAGATGCTAAAGGTTTTATTTTTGATGGATTTCCACGGACAGTAGCACAAGCAGAAGCTTTAGATGCTTTTCTGGAATCTATCAACAGTTCAATAACTGGGGTGATTGCTTTGGATGTTAATGAAGAAGAACTTACACAGCGTATCGCTAAGCGTCAGGAAATTTCCGGACGTGCTGATGATGCTGCCGATAAATTAAAAAAACGTATTGAAGAATATTTTGGAAAAACGATTCATGTATTGCCTTATTATGAGAAACAAAATAAGTTAAGCAAAGTGAATGGTATTGGTGATATCGAAGTGATTTTCACTGATCTTTCAAATATTATTGATCGTTACTAAAAATTGTTGATTAGGAGATTATATGGCGCAGGGGTCGAATTTTGTTGATTATGTAAAGGTATGTTGCCGTTCCGGGCATGGTGGTGCGGGATCCGCTCACTTGCACCGTGATAAACACACGGCAAAAGGTGGGCCTGATGGAGGTGATGGTGGTCGTGGTGGTCATATTATCCTGAAAGGTTCCAGTCAACACTGGACACTGCTGCATCTTAAATTCAGAAAGCATATTATTGCCGAACCCGGTGGACCCGGAAGTAGCGGGCTGAAAAGCGGTGCTAATGGGAAAGACGAGATTCTGGAAGTTCCTTTGGGTACTGTAGCAAAGGATGCCGAGACTGGAGAAATTCTATTTGAAATTACCGAAGATGGCGAAACCAAAATCTTGACTGCAGGTGGTAAAGGAGGGTTAGGAAATTGGCACTTTAAAACTCCGGCAGCCCAAACTCCCAGATTTGCACAACCTGGTTTACCAGGAAAGGAAGAATGGATAATTTTGGAGTTGAAGGTGTTAGCAGATGTGGGATTGGTAGGATTCCCGAATGCCGGTAAATCAACTTTATTATCTGTTGTTTCTGCGGCAAAGCCAGAAATTGCTGATTATCCTTTTACGACTCTTGTCCCTAATTTAGGAATTGTTAGTTATAGAGACAGTAAGTCATTTGTAATGGCTGATATACCAGGGATTATTGAAGGTGCATCGGAGGGAAAAGGCTTAGGACACCGTTTCTTACGTCATATCGAAAGGAATTCTGTGCTGCTCTTTATGGTGCCTGCAGATACCGATCGTACAATAGAAGAGGAATATAATGTCTTGTTAAATGAATTAACAGCTTATAATCCTGAACTACTGGATAAACCAAAAATCTTAGCTATTAGTAAGAGCGATATGCTGGATGAAGAATTAGAAAAGGAAATGGCTCAACAAGTGCCTCAAGGTATTCCTTATCTCTTTATTTCGTCTGTCACCGGAAAGAATATCCCGCAGCTGAAAGATCTCATTTGGAAAGAAATTAATAATTAAAATATAAAAAGCAGCTTCGGTTGCTTTTTTTTGTGAATAGCTGTTATATTTTATTGTGATGGATTTAGCATTAAAAGAATTCCTGGATAGAAAAGTAGAAGAATATAATCAACCTGATTTTATTCCAAATGACCCTATCAGTATTCCCCATCAGTTTTCACTAAAACAGGATATTGAAATCATGGGCTTCTTTGCCAGTATCCTGGCATGGGGACAACGTAAAACAATTATCAATAAATGCAATGAGCTTATTGATAGAATGGATGGAACGCCTTATGATTTTATATTGAACCATCAGGAACAGGATCTGAAAAGCTTATTGGGATTCAAACATAGAACCTTCAACGATACAGATTTATTATATTTTATCAGCTTCTTTAAATATCATTATTCGCGTTTCATTAGTTTAGAAGATGCTTTCACACAGGTGGAAAGAGGAGGTGATATTGAAATTGAAGAGGCTTTAAATTCTTTCAAATCCTATTTTTTTTCATTGCCTGATTTTCCGCACAGAACAAAAAAACATGTGAGTTCTCCATTACAAAAATCGACCTGTAAAAGGTTGAATATGTTTTTGAGATGGATGGTTCGAAAGGATGATAAGGAAGTGGATTTTGGAATATGGAATAAAATAAAACCAAAAGACCTGATATGTCCTTGTGATGTTCATGTAGAACGGGTAGCAAGAAAGTTCGGGTTTATTCAGTCGGATAAAATCAATTGGAAAGCTGCTTTGGAATTGACCGCGAATCTGCGGCTTCTGGACGCAGAAGATCCGGTGAAATATGATTTTGCTTTATTCGGTTTGGGAGTGTCAGGTGAACTTTAATTATTGGTCATCATTAATAAAAAGAGATAAACATTTCTTTATGTAATCCAATACCCTCAATCTCAAATTCATCAGACATAAATTCAAAACCAAGTTTTTCATAAAATGAATAGGCTGCTTTCCTGGCATTACACCATAAGTAATCACCTTTTAACTGCGTTTTGATATGTTCGATAGCCGCATTTAATAATTCTTTTGCATAGCCCTTTCCTCTTTCATCCGGATGTGTCGCCATTCCTCGGAGGCGATAGCCTATATGGGGGAGTTTAGGGTGATTGGTCTTTAGTATACTAAGAACACATACAAGCTGATTGTCGTCGTTATAATAGCCTAAATGAAAGCTGTCTGGTTTGTTATCCTCTGGATTAGTACAAAGTTCAGGCGCTTTCCCTTCGCGGAGAACAGCACTTCTTAATGCTAAGGTATCCTCAGTTTTTATAAACCTAATCATCTTTTTGCTAAAATTTGGAGAATATCTACCAAACGATTTGAATAACCAAATTCATTATCATACCAACCAACAACTTTTACCAATCCACCTACAATGCTTGTTAGTTCTGAATCAAATACACAAGAATAGGGATTGTTGATAATATCGACTGATACAATTGGATCTTCTGTATAATAGAGGACATCTTTTAGTTCATTTTCGGATGCTTCTTTAAACTTTTGATTGATTTCTTCAACCGTTGTTTTCTTGGCCAGATTACAAGTGAAATCTGTTAGGGATCCGTTTAATACGGGAACACGAATACCCGCCCCTCCAAGCTTACCTTCTAAATGTTTAAAAACATTGGTAATTGCTTTTGCTGCACCTGTTGTTGTTGGAATAATGGACGCTGAGGCGGCTCTGGATCTTCTCAAATCACGATGTGGAGCGTCATGAAGATTCTGATCTCCCGTCATGGAGTGAACAGTTGTAATATAGCCATCTACAATCTCCCAGTTATCATCCAATATCTTGATAAGCGGAGCCACATTGTTCGTTGTACAAGAGGCATTTGAGAAAATAGCTGTGTTCCAATCAAATTCGTTTTCATTGATACCCAAGACTAGGGTAGGGACCTCTTTATCCGGCGAAGGAGCAGAAATAATAACTTGTTTAGCTCCCGCCGTTAAATGTTTAGCCGCAAGATCTCTTTTGACAAAGAAACCTGTTGACTCTACAACAACATCGATATTTAGGTCTTTCCAGGGAAGTTCCTCAGGGTTTCTATTATTAAATATTAAGATTGATTTGCCATCAATGATAAGTTTATCCTGATCAAAATCGACTTTTCGATTTAATGGTCCATGTACTGAATCGTATTTAAATAAATGAGCCAGGGTTTTGGTATCCGCTAGATCATTAATTGCAACAACCTCAATATTATTGTCATTTCTATTAAGTAGATTTCTTAAGGTATGACGACCTATACGTCCAAATCCATTAATGGCAACTCTCATTATTTTGTAAATTCAGCAATTATTTCATCGATACCCTTTTCACCTTCCCAATATCCTTTCAATGATCCATCAGCAGCATAAACATAGTTTGCCGGGAACATATCAGGAATATGAAATCTTTGTATGAATTCCTGGTTTCTATCCCAAAGCATTTGAACATTTTCCTTGCCTTCAAGCTCTTTTCCAAACGTAGTAAAGAATTGAGACATTAATGCAGGATCATTCATGGAGACATATACGATATTAACGTTTTTGATTTTATCGTAGTTTTTAGCCAAAGCTTTGGTTTCATTTTGACAATGGTTACACCCCGGGTCGAACATAACGAATACGGTATTTTTTCCGGAAGGAATATCCGCTTTTGTATATGAAATACCTGATTTCACTTTGTAGAAAGTAAATTCAGGAATAGAAGAGGCCGGTGCTTGAGCTGTTTGAGGCGTAACGGGCGTACTAGATACAGGAGCTTCAGCACTATGATCATGCGCATGAGCACTATGATCATGACCAGCATGCTCATCGAGAGCCTCTGTGTTACTTTCAGTGTTGTTTTTTTGATTGTTACATCCCATTGTAAGAATGCCCAGGGAGAGGCAGAGAGATGATAGGATAAGTTTATTCTTCATGTTAAATGATTATAGCTCAAAACTAATAAAAAATAAAGAGTTAACTCGGTTTGTGAGGATATTAAACAGTATTTTGACAAAAAAAAGGTCCTGAAATTTCAGGACCTTTAGATTTTATGTGAATTCCAAAAATTATGGAGTTACAACTTTAGCTTGTTTTTTGTTTTTTTCTTTTGCTGAATCTGCCAAATGTTTACCACCACTTAGGTCGTAAATAGAAGGAGCGGCTAAGAAAATAGAAGAGTAAGTTGCTACAACGATACCGATTAAGATAGCGAATGAGAAACCACGAATAACCTCACCTCCAAAGACAAACAATACAGCTAGTACGAAGATTACTGTTAAAGATGTAATCACAGTACGGCTTAATGTTGAGTTAATCGCTTTATTGATGGTAGTTCCGATCTCTTCCTGATGCGCATTTGGTTTTTTCAGGTATTCACGTAGACGGTCAAATACAACCACCGTATCATTCACCGAGTAACCTAATACTGTTAAGATTGCTGCCACAAAGTGTTGATCAATATCTAGTGAGAATGGTACAATTCCATCAAGGAGAGAGAACAAACCTAACAAGATAATGGCATCGTGGATAGTTGCAATTGCTGCCCCAGCAGAATATTGCCATTTGTGGAAACGGATTAAGATATATGCTGCAATAACGACAATAGATAAGATAGCTGCATAAATCGCACGATCACGGATGTCACTGGCAATAGTAGGTCCTACTTTTTGCTGAGAAAGAATCTCATAGTTGTTACCCTGTATTTTGGATAATCCTTCATTTAATTTACCCAATACCTCTTTGTCAGCTTCATCACTTGTCTCTTCAACATGATAAGAAGTTGTAATGCGTAATTGGCTTTCATTTCCAAAAGTTTTAACCTCTGTGGTGGTACCAAATACATTATCCAGATTTTCACGAACAGTTTCAGGTTTTACATTTTCATCATAACGTACTGTGTATGTACGTCCGCCTTGGAAGTCAACTCCGTAGGAGAATCCTTTCACCATGATTGCAGCAATCGAAATAATGATGGCAATCAAGGAGATACCATAAGCAACTTTTCTTTTCTTAATGAATTGGAAATTTGCATTTTTCATGGTATGGTTAGACCAAGGGAAAGATAAGGTAATCTTGATGTCTTTGCTCAACATGTAATCGAAAATCAAACGAGTGATGAAAATCGCTGTGAACAAAGAAGTGATAATACCAATCATCAAAGTTGTTGCGAAACCTTGAATAGGACCACTTCCTGTAAAGAATAGAATTAAACCAACTAAGAAGGTTGTAATCTGCGAGTCAAGAATAGAAGGCATCGCGTGTTTGTATCCATCTGCTACTACCTGACGAGGTGATTTACCAAGCGCTTGTTCTTCACGCATACGTTCATAAATCAGTACGTTTGCATCCACCGCAGTACCCATTGTTAATACGATACCTGCAATCCCCGGAAGGGTCAGTACGGCATTTAATGAAGCTAATACGCCCATTAAGAAGAATACGTTGAAGATAACTGCAATATTAGCTGCAATACCAGCACGATTATAATAAGCAATCATGAAGGCCATTACTACGATGATACCAATGATCGCCGAATTAACACCGGAATCAATTGCTACCTGACCTAAAGAAGGTCCTACAATAGCTTCTTCAACGATCTTAGCTGTGGTAGGAAGTCTACCAGCTTTCAATACGTTTGCTAAATCTTTTGTGTCTTCAATTGTAAAGTTTCCTGAGATTTGAGAGTTTCCATTCGGAATCTCTTCGTTAACACCAGGAGCAGAATATACCACACCATCTAATATGATGGCAATAGCATCTCTGTTTTGAGCTGCTTGAGCTGTAATTCGTTTCCACTGACGTGCGCCGTCCGCATTCATTTCCATGGACACGATAGGACGATTTTGTTGATCGAAACCATCACGTGCATCTGTAATAACTTCACCAGTCATTACCGGGCCATTCTCAGAACCCGACGTTTTAATGGCATATAATGTTAGGAAATCCTTCGCGTTATTCTCAGGTTTAACTGCCCATAATAATTTTAAGTTGGCCGGGATAATAGATTTAACCTCCGGACGAGCAAGATATTCATTTACCTTAGCCGTATCTTTCAAGTTAGCATGACCTACAGCTGGGCCAGGAGCCAATTGTTGTTGACCATTTTGACTATATATCGCAGGACTTAAAACAGCAAATAACGGATTGCTAGCTAATGCCGCAGATTCAACTTGAGATGATGAATCCGCTGATGCAGAATCAGTACCTTGTTGGTTAGCACCTAATTTCGCTAATAAGTTTTCTTCTTTTTTAGTTGTATCCGCAACAGTGTTAGCAGTAGAATCACTTGATAAATTAGCAGCTGGTTTGTCTGCTTTTAAAGTTGTTGCTAACGTGTTATTAATGTTTTCTAATAAAGAATATACTTGTTGGTTTTGGTAAGTATCGTAGAATTCTAATTTGGCAGAACCTTGTAATAGCTTACGAACACGTTCTTCATCGTTTACTCCCGGAAGTTCAATTAAGATACGGTTGGTTCCTTGTTGAATTTGAATGTTAGGGGAGGCAACACCGAATTTATCAATACGAGTACGAAGTACTTTGTATGAATTTTGAATTGCGTTGTCAGCTTCTTTCTTCAAGAAATTGCGAACATCTGATTCAGAACTAGCTCCAGTGATGATAGAAGCGTTGTCTTTTGTTGCAAAGAAATTTGAAATCGGAGTAGATGCTCCAGATGCCTTGTATTCATTTAAGAATAAATCAATCAACGACGTGTTGGTTGTTTTGCTTTTTTGAATAGCGGTTTCTAATGATTTGTTAAAGTTCGCATCTTTAGGATTGTCCGCGAGATTGGATATCAATTCGTCCAATGAAATTTCCATTGTAACGTTCATACCACCTTTTAGGTCCAAACCTAATGCAAGTTCGTTTGCTTTTGCTTCGCGATAAGTGAATTTAGCAATACCTAAATTATATACTACCTCACCTGCTATGGAATCTAAATAGGCTTTTTCTTTAGCCATATCGCCATTAGCGTATTCCGCAGCATCTTTTTCAACTTTACGTGTTACAAAAGTGAATGATAAGGAGTAGAGGCACGCTAGGGAAACCACTATCACCAAAAATTTAATCAGCCCTTTACTCATTGTCTAATCGTAATAAATTATGGTTTTATATGTTTTTTTTAAGCTTAATAATATTTTACCAAGATTCGCAAAGGTATAATAAAAAATAGATAATGAAAACAGTATAACAAACTTAATATAGAAAAGATAAAATGGGAAAGTTCAGCATTTTCATATGCTTGGTGTGATAATAAAATAGTTTAAGGTTTCAAATATGCTTGTTTAGGGGTTGTTTGAGCAATAAATGATAAAGCAGTTTAGTTTGAATGGGAGAGAAGCAAAATTCCAGGTATGGCTTAAAGGACTTTAATAAGCCTATTAAAAATAATAAAGGGGTTTATTTTTGAAATAAACCCCTTTTATTATTTTACTATTTTAAATTATTTTAAAATAAATTTAAATCCTAAACTGAAGCGACCAGCTTCAAAGTTTGAGTTGTCAGAAAGATTCCACCAAGGTTTCCAATCGAAGTGAATTCCAATTGGAGTTGAAGGGATTTTGTACTCTAAACCTGCTGCAGGACGGATTGCAAAAGCAGATCCACCATCCCAAAAGCCGATTTGAGGACCAACGCCTACATACCAACCTAAACCATCAGCACCTGCGAATGGTTTGTTATAAGAATAGTCAACACCAACAACTGTTAAATTGTCGCCGAACAATACTTGAGCCTGACCAGCGTTAGCACCACCAAATGAATGCTTAACTTGAGGGCCGAATAATGTTGCTCCGTCGCCTAAGTCAATACCTAGACCAATTGCTGTTTTATAAGGAGTTTGAGCTTTAGCTTCGTTAAAGCCAAATGCTAATACTGCTGCAGCCGCTAATGATAGTAATGTCTTTTTCATAAATATTGTGTTAATTGTACTTAAATTTACTTGAATTTACTCATCACCTAGCAATTAGCTTGCCAAAACTTTAACATTTATTTAACAAAATACGGGATTACCTGTTTTCAGGGATATCGATTAATAATGTCGATTTAATGTAAATAGTTAATTAGAGTTTTAGAATTTGATTATTTTTTGTAAATTTGCCTGGCAAATAGAAAACCCCATTATTATTTGCTATGCAATTAGATCCACAAAAATTCGTACAAGAAGGACTTACCTACGACGATGTATTATTAATTCCAGCATATTCGGAAATTCTGCCTCGTGATGTAGATACAAGTACATTCTTAACAAAAAAAATCAGATTAAATATTCCTTTAGTTTCGGCTGCTATGGACACTGTAACTGGTGCTGACCTTGCAATTGCAATCGCTCAGGCAGGTGGTATTGGTATGTTACATAAGAATATGACAATCGCTGAACAAGCTGCAGAGGTTCGCAAAGTAAAGCGTTCTGAGAGTGGAATGATTCAAGATCCAGTTACTTTATTGGAAAATGCAACGGTAGGTGATGCTTTTCAAATTATGAAAGAGCATAAAATAGGTGGTATTCCTGTCATCAATTTAGAAAGCAAATTAGTTGGTATTGTTACAAATCGTGATCTCCGCTTTCAAAAAGATATGACAAGACCAATCTCGGAGCTGATGACAAAAACTAATTTAGTTATTGCTCCGGAAGGAACGGATCTAATTAAAGCTGAAGAGATTTTACAAAATCATAAAATTGAAAAACTACCTGTAGTGGATCAAAACGGTGTTTTAAAAGGACTGATTACTTTTAAAGACATTCAGAAGTACAAACATTACCCAAATGCAGCAAAAGATGAACACGGTCGCTTATTAGTGGGTGCAGCTGTTGGTGTTACAGCTGATACGTTGGAACGTGTAGATGCTTTGGTAAAAGCGGGAGTAGATGTGGTGACAATCGATACAGCACATGGTCATTCGCTAGGGGTAATTAATAAATTAAAAGAAGTTAAAGCTGCATATCCTAATTTGCAGATTATTGTTGGAAATATTGCGACTGGGGATGCTGCAAAAATGCTTGCAGATGCAGGAGCTGACGCAGTTAAAGTTGGAATCGGTCCCGGTTCAATCTGTACCACGCGTATTATCGCCGGAGTAGGTGTTCCTCAATTATATGCTGTTTATGAAGTTGCTAAGGCATTAAAAGGAACAGGTGTGCCTTTAATAGCTGATGGCGGTATTAAACAGACAGGTGATATTGCTAAGGCAATAGCTGCAGGTGCTAACACTGTAATGGCAGGATCTTTATTTGCAGGAGTAGAAGAAGCTCCGGGTGAAACAATCTTGTTGGAAGGCCGGAAGTTCAAATCTTACCGTGGCATGGGATCTGTGGAGGCGATGGAAAAAGGCTCTAAAGATCGTTATTTCCAAGATGTTGAAGATGATATTAAGAAATTAGTGCCCGAAGGAATTGTTGGTCGCGTACCATACAAAGGAACTTTGGCAGAAGTAGTTTATCAATATATTGGAGGATTACGTGCATCTATGGGGTATTGTGGGGCAGCTACAATTGAAAAATTACAAGAAGCCCAATTCGTTCGAATTACAGGCGCAGGTTTACGTGAATCGCATCCACATAATATTCAGATTACAAAAGAAGCTCCAAACTACAATAGTAGAGGTTAAAAATCTTGGTAATCCTATTGGTTTTTAGTATCTTGTGTTCCTAAAATGAGTTTTATTAACACTTACATATAAATTAGCTTATGGGAAAAGGAGATAAAAAAACAAGGAAAGGCAAGATTGTAATGGGATCTTTTGGAAAGAAAAGACCTAGAAATCCATGGAAAACAAAACCTAAAGTAGAAAGCAAAGAAAAAACTAAATAGGGTTTAAATATTATAAGAAAAGGGGCTGTCTAAAAAGCCCTGTTAATAGAAGATCCCCGATACTGAAAAAGTGTCGGGGATTTTTATTGTTTGTCCTAAAAAACAGTTATTTTTAGGTGCACCCAAACAATAT
>Ga0308157_10000838_pt1 | contig 81801 bp, 70 predicted proteins | sample PhyBR1_FD_201035 | JGI IMG/M metagenome (GOLD analysis project Ga0308157, IMG submission 201035) | Phyllosphere microbial communities from UC Gill Tract Community Farm, Albany, California, United States - DLSLB.R1 | ecosystem: Host-associated > Plants > Phyllosphere > Unclassified | place: USA...
GCTCGCCGCCATTGAGCTTGATCACGTCCATGGTGGCCATGGCCAGGCCTGCGCCGTTGACCATGCAGCCGATGTTGCCGTCCATGGTGACGTAGTTGATGTCCAGCTCCGAAGCGGTCACTTCGGTTTCGTCTTCCTGGGACTTGTCGCGCATGGCAACCAGTTCCTTGTGACGGAACGCGGCGTTGTCGTCGCTGTTGAACTTGCCGTCCAGCGCGTACAGGTTGCCGTCGTCCAGGATGGCCAGCGGATTGATCTCAACCAGCGCCAGGTCCTTCTCGTTGAAGATGCGGTACAGGTTGACCATGATGCTGGCGAACTGGCCCGCCTGCTTGGCGGTCAGGCCCATCTTGAAGCCGATATCACGGCCGTGGTAACCCTGCACGCCTTCAACGAAGTCCACATTCAAGGTGTGGATCTTGTCCGGGGTCTCGGCAGCAACCTGCTCGATCTCCATGCCGCCTTCCGAAGAGGCGATGAAGCTGATGGTACGGGTGCCACGATCGACCAGCACCGACAGGTACAGTTCCTTGACGATCTCACCGGCGGTGGTCACCAGCACCAGGTTGATCGGCAGCTCGACGCCGGCGGTCTGGTAGGTGGCCATCTTGGTGCCGAGCATCTTGGCTGCAGCAGCCTTGACGTCTTCGACGGTCTTGCAGAACTTGACGCCGCCGGCCTTACCGCGGCCGCCTGCGTGGATCTGTGCCTTGACCATCCAGGGGCCCTGGCCCAGCGACTGGGCGACTGCAACCGCCTCATCCGGGGTGGCCGCGACCTTGCCGGCCGGAACCGGGATGCCGTACTCGGCAAGCAGCTGTTTTGACTGGTACTCGTGGAAATTCATGCGTCACCGTGGGAATAGGAACGACCGCACGCATCTCCTCGGGCCCTGCGTTGGGGCACCGGCATGGACTGCGGCGGGCCCACTATTGTGGCCGAGCCAGCGCCGGGGCGCAAAGAAGTCTGTACAAATGGCCACATCCGGCATGTTTTCCGCCGTTTTTTCAGCAACTTGCAAGTGAAAACCGACATCTTGCCGCATCTCGTCCCCTAGCCCGCTGCGCACCTATACTTGCGCGATCACGCCTGGATAGGAGCTCCGGCTTGGCCCCCAGTACCTCACTGCTCGACCGCATCGAATCGATACCGCGACGCGAGCTGTATTTCTTTGCCCTGTACCGGGTACTGATCGCCACCTTGCTGGCTGCCCTGGTGTTCAGCCCATTGACGCCCTTCGCGGGCGAGGCCCACCAGCCACTGTTGGCCAAAGCCGTGACGGTGGCCTATCTGCTCATCTCGGTCGCCTTGCTGGCCTGGGGGCGAAATGAGCGCTGGCTGCAGTCCATCGTGTTCGGCAGCGTGCTGGTGGACATCGTCGCCGCCACCCTGCTCAGCCACGCACTGCCCGGCGCCAGCGCTGGCATCTCGATGTCGCTGTTGTTCAACATCGCCGCCGCCGCCCTGTTGCTGCCGCTGGCACGGTCGATGATGCTGGCGTTGTTGGCCAGCGTGGCCAGCATTGCCGAATACATCTGGCAGGCACTGGAAGGCGGCGAGAACCTGCGCACCCTGGCCGAGCTGGCGATGTTCGTCACCAGCTACCTGGCCCTGGCCTTCATCAGCTACCAGATCGGCAACCGCACCCGCCGTACCCAGCAACTGGCTGACCAACGCACCGCCGAAGTAGCCAACCTGTTCGAGGTCAACGAGCTGATCATCCGCCGTATGCGCACCGGGGTATTGGTGGTGGACGGCGCGGGCCGCATCACCCTCAGCAACGAGGCAGCAACGGCGCTGATCGGCGATATGGAGGATGCCCTTGCGGGCGAGCACATTTCACTGGCCACTGCCGCGCCTGAACTGGCCAAACGCCTGCAACGCTGGCGCAATGGCTGGCACGAAGAAGAGCAGCCCCTGCAACTGGCCGCCGAGCAGCCCGAGGTTCTGCCCCGGTTTGCGCGCTTGTTGGCCGACAGTGACCTGACCCTGGTATTCCTGGACGACACCAGCGTGGTTTCCAAGCGTGCCGAATCGCTGACGCTCTCCACCCTGGGGCGCTTTTCGGCCAGCCTGGCACACGAAATCCGCAATCCGCTGGCAGCGATCAACTACGCCACCCAGCTGCTGGAGGAGTCCGAGCAGTTGGCCGACACCGACCGGCGCCTGCTGCAGATCATCCACCAGCAATGCCAGCGCACCAACGGCATCGTGGAAAGCGTGCTGGCGCTGGCCCGGCGCGAGCGGGCCAATCCGGAGAACCTTGACCTGGCTGCATTCGTGCGGCGCTTCGTGCTGGAGTACAAGCAGACACTGTCGCAGGATACCGACAGTCTGGAAGTGGTGATCCGCGAGCCCTCGGTACCGGCGCTGATGGATGCGCGCCACCTGCATCAGGTACTGACTGCGCTGGTCCACAATGCGCTCAAGTACGGTCGCATCGCCGACGAACCCGCCCGCGTGCGCATCCGGGTCGCCTCCGGCGAGCACAACGCGGTGATTGACGTGATGGACCGCGGCCCGGGCATTCCCGATGCCATTGCCGCCCAGCTGTTCCGCCCGTTCTACACGACCTCCGAACATGGCACCGGGCTTGGCCTGTATATCGCCCGTGAACTCTGCCGGGCCAACCAGGCCCAGCTGGACTACGTATCGGTCCCCGCAGGCGGGGCCTGCTTCCGTCTTACGCTCAGCACGCCGAAAACCGCATTCACAACTCGCCCCAACCGACCAGCGGTAACCTAACCTGCCGTTTGTCGGAAGCTACCCTCCTCGGCTATCGTCTTATTCATGAATGCAACAAACAGCGCCCTGATCGTCGATGACGAGCGCGACATCCGCGAACTGCTGGTCCTCACTTTGGGCCGCATGGGCTTGCGCATCAGCACCGCAGCCAATCTCGCCGAAGCGCGCGAACTGCTGGCCAGCAATCCCTTTGACCTGTGCCTGACCGACATGCGCCTGCCGGACGGCAACGGCATCGAGCTTGTGACCGAGATCACCCGCGACTACCCGCGCACGCCGGTGGCAATGATCACCGCCTTCGGCAGCATGGACCTGGCAGTGGAAGCACTGAAGGCCGGTGCCTTCGATTTCGTCAGCAAGCCGGTGGACATCAACGTCCTGCGTGGGCTGGTCCGGCATGCGCTGGAGTTGAACAACGCAACGCGTCCGACCCCGGCGGTCATTCCCGAAAGCGCCACCCGCCTGTTGGGTGGTTCGGTTGCGATGGACGACCTGCGTGGCACCATCGCAAAGGTGGCGCGCAGCCAAGCCCCGGTGTACATCCTGGGCGAGTCCGGCGTGGGCAAGGAACTGGTGGCCCGTACCATCCATGACCAAGGCGCGCGCGCCGCCGGGCCGTTCATCCCGGTCAACTGCGGCGCCATCCCGGGCGAGCTGATGGAAAGCGAGTTCTTCGGTCATCGCAAGGGCAGTTTTACCGGTGCCCACGCCGATAAGCCCGGCCTGTTCCAAGCCGCCAACGGCGGCACCCTGTTTCTGGACGAGGTGGCCGAACTGCCGCTGCAGATGCAGGTCAAGCTGCTGCGTGCCATCCAGGAGAAATCGGTCCGTCCGGTAGGTGCCTCCACCGAGGTACCGGTGGATGTGCGCATCCTGTCGGCCACCCACAAGGATTTGGCCAAGCTGGTCCAGGACGGCAGCTTCCGCCACGATCTCTATTACCGCATCAACGTCATCGAGCTGCGCGTGCCGCCGTTGCGCGAGCGCCGCGGGGATCTGCCACAGCTGGCCGACGCGATCCTGAAACGCCTTGCCCATGCCCAGGGTCTGCCGATCCCGCAACTGGCCCCTTCGGCGGCGGAGGCATTGGCGGGTTATTCATTCCCGGGCAACGTGCGCGAACTGGAAAACATCCTCGAACGCGCCTTGGCCATGGCCGACGGTGAGAGCATCGGCGCCAACGATCTGCGCCTGCCCCAGACCACAGCCGGCCCTGCCGTGCAGGCAGCCACGGCCACCGAGGCTGCCGATCCCAGCATTGATGCACCACTTGTCGATATCGACCCGAGCAGTGCCGCGCTACCCTCGTACATCGAGCAGATGGAGCGCAACGTGATCCAGAAAGCCCTGGAAGAGAACCGCTGGAACAAGACCAAGACGGCGGCACAGCTGGGAATCACCTTCCGCGCACTGCGCTACAAGCTGAAGAAGTTGGGGATGGAGTAAGGGCCTGATTGTTCCGAGCCATGCTCGGTAATCGGGCCTTACCGGCCAAGCCTCCTGCCGAGCATGACTCGGCACTACATCAGGCAACGCTCTTGCCGGGCTTAGCTCGGCACAAAGCGACACTTAGTCCTTGGTAACGCGGTTGATCTCGGCCAGGCTGGTGATGCCCTGCGAGGCTTTCAACAGCGCTGACTGGCGCAAGTCATTGACCCCGATCTTCTGCGCGGCATCGGCAATATCCATGGCGTTGCCGCCCTGCAGAACGATGGCAGCAATCTCGTCGGTCATCGGCATGACCTGGTAGATACCGGTACGGCCCTTGTAGCCTTCGGTGCACTCATCGCAGCCCACCGCCTCGTACAGATCGACACCTGCATCGATCTGCGAAGCCGTGAAGCCTTCGGCCAGCAGTGCGTTCTCAGGCAGCTGCACCGGGCGCTTGCAGCTGGAACACAAGCGGCGTGCCAAGCGCTGGGCGATCACCAACGTCACCGACGAGGTGATGTTGAAGGGCGCGATACCCATGTTCATCAGACGTGCAATGGTCTGCGGCGCGTCATTGGTGTGCAACGTGGACAACACCATGTGACCGGTCTGCGCCGCCTTGATGGCAATTTCCGCCGTTTCCAGGTCGCGGATTTCGCCGACCATGATGATGTCCGGATCCTGTCGCAGGAACGAGCGCAACGCCGCGGCAAACGTCATGCCGCGCTTGTTGTTCTGCTGCACCTGGTTGACGCCGGGCAGACGGATTTCCACCGGGTCTTCGGCGGTGGAAATATTGCGCGTGTCATCGTTGAGGATGCCCAGCGCGGTATACAACGACACCGTCTTGCCCGAACCGGTCGGGCCGGTGACCAGCACCATGCCGTAGGGCTTGTGGATGGCCTCAAGGAACAGCTTCTGCTGCTCAGGCTCGTAGCCGAGCTTGTCGATGCCCAGCTTGGCGGCACTGCCATCAAGAATACGCAGCACGATCTTTTCACCAAACAAGGTGGGCAAGGTGCTGACGCGGAAATCGATCTGCTTGGACTTGGACAGATTGAGCTTGATGCGGCCGTCCTGTGGCACGCGCTTTTCGGCGATATCCAGCTGCGACATGACCTTCAGGCGCGCCGCGATACGCTGGTTCAACTTGACCGGCGCCTTGGCCACGGTCTTGAGCAGGCCATCGATACGGAACCGCACCCGGTAGTCATCTTCGTAGGGCTCGAAGTGGATATCCGATGCGCCCTTGCGGATCGCATCCACCAGCACCTTGTTGACGAACTTGACGACGGGCGTGTCGTCGCCCTTGGCGTCGATGCCCGAATCACCACCGGCGCCCATGTCCTCGTCGCCAGCGGCCACGTCCAGGTCGCCCATGCCCTCGTCGTCACCCCCAAGGCTGTCACCCAGGGAATCATTGCTGGCCAGCCACAGATCCAGGGTCCGGCGGATCTGCTCCTCGTCGACCAGGATCGGCTCAACCACCAGGTTGGTCTGGAACTTGATTTCATCCAATTGCTGGGTGGGATTGCTGGTACCGACGAACAACTTGCCGCCGCGCTTGAACAAGGGCAGCACCTGGTGTCGGCGCAACAGCTCCTCGCTGACCAGCTTGATGGCGCTCTGGTTGCCGTCGAATACCGACACATCCATCAGCGGCATGCCGAATTCCATGGCGTTGGCCGCCGCCATGTGCGCCGCCGTGACCAGCTTCTTGTCGGCCAACCATTGCGACAACGGCACCTTGGCATCGGCGGCCTGGGCCATGGCGGTGCGGGCCGCAGCCTCGTCCAGCGCCCCGTCCTGGACAAGCCGACGCGCAATGCCGGTGATGCCCACCAGATTGGCGGTGACGGCGGTATTCATGGATTTCCCCTGGTCGGACGGTTAACCGGCCCAATTGTACCCATGCTCCCGTGGGATGCGTGTGTCTGCAACACGGATCGGCAACTACGGCACTTGCTTGCGCAAGCAGGGCATGACGGGGATAGCATCAGCGCTCGGTCACTTACCAGGGCTGCGCCCGATGCCAGCGCCAAGCCGATTCGATGATTTCGTCCAGATCGGTCCAACGCGCCTGCCAGCCCAGCACTTCGCGCGCCTTGCGGCTGGAGGCCACCAAGGTGTCCGGGTCACCCGCCCGGCGTGGTGCCGCCACGAATGGGATCTGGCTACCCACCACACGGGATGCAGCGTCGATCACCTCACGCACCGAGAACCCCTGCCCGTTGCCGAGGTTGAAGGCGTGGGCACCCTCGTTGCGACCCAGGAACTCCAGCGCCAGAAGGTGGGCCTCCGCCAGGTCCTCGACGTGGACGTAGTCGCGCACGCAGGTACCGTCCCGGGTGGCATAGTCGTCCCCGAATACCTTCAAGGTTGGCGCGGTGCCCAGCACGGAGCGCAGCACGTTTGGGATCAGATGCGTTTCGCAGGCATGGGACTCACCGATGCGGGCATCACGCGAGGCCCCGGCCGCATTGAAGTAGCGCAGGGCCACTGAGCGCAGGCCATACGCCCTGGCTGCATCGGCAAGGATCTGCTCGACCATCAGCTTGCTGGTGCCGTAGGGGTTGATTGGCGCGCGGGGATGGTCCTCATCGATCACAGCAGATACTGGTCGCCCGAAAACGGAGGCCGTGGAGGAGAACACGATTCGCTGCACACCGTGGCGCAGCATGGCATCAAGAAGGTTGAGAGCGCCGCCAACGTTGCTGCGATAGTACCCGTAGGGCTCAGCAGTTGATTCGCTCACGATCGAACGCGCGGCGAAGTGGAACACTACGTCGTATGCGCGTCCATCAAATACCTTTTCAAGCTTCTGCTGATTGAGCAGATCTACCTGAAATAAATCACCCCACTGCACTGCCTGCGCATGCCCACCGGACAAATCATCCAACACCGACACAGAATGACCGTGCCCGGCAAGGAGACGCGCCAGATGGCTACCGACATAACCCGCACCACCACAGACCAGAATATGCACCCCAACCCTTTCAAGACCGGCAACGCGGCCCTCTCGAATCTAGTCGAAGCATACATTGCAGGAAGCCTGTGAACGACAAGATCCCGCACCAAACCTCATGACATATGCTCTCTTATGGAGCCAATACTCGTGCCATTTGCCGGGGATGCTGGATATCCAACGCAATCAAGGGCTGTAGATGCAGTTCCCAGTTTCCATATCGCACAAGACCCCTTTCTCGCCAGGTACTTGCGGTGACGCAGTCAAATCCTCACCGATCTCGGTGGCATCATCAGCCGCCAGGCAGGCCTCCTTGGGCGCACCACTGGGCTCATCGTCATTGTGCAAGGTCGCAAGTGAAAAGCTCGCATAGCTTTTCATTTCTGCCAAACACGCACTTTCGGCGGCCTTGACCCTGTATTTGTTGTAGGCAGGCAATGCGATCGACGCGAGTATTGCGATGATGGCAACCACAATCATCAGCTCAATCAGCGTAAACCCCTGGCTTTTCGCAGGAATAGCCATATCTCCCCCCGAGATAGAGAACAACCTAAATTTTTGCAAAAAAAAAGCGGGGCCTGAACAAGACCCCGCTTCTTACCCCAATCTAAAAAATCAGATTACGGGGTTTCCAGAGCGCAGGTAGCGTTGGCAAAGTCGCACTGTGCCTTGGCCACGCCCGGATCGTTCGGGGTGAAGTCCTGCGGGGTGCCCGGCTCTGCCTCCACCAAATCCTTGGAAACTGCAGCCGGACCGCTAGCGCATGCCTTTGCCTCGAATTCCGGCAGATCATCATCAGCAAAACCGCCATGGACGGCGGACACGTACGAATTGGTGAATGCCTTGGCCTCGCCCAAGCAAGCATTTTCAGCCGACTTCACGCGGTACTTGTTGTAAGCCGGCAGTGCGATGGCGGCCAGGATAGCGATGATCGCGACAACGATCATCAGTTCGATCAGGGTAAAGCCCTGCTGCTTCTTCATGAGTACATCCCCTAGAGGTTGGATAGTGAACATGGTTGCAGGCACAGCGCCTGCCCCGCATGGGGTTACAAAGCAGGTTGCGTGCCAACTGAACCAACACCCCCCTACTCCCCGGCGCAATGATGGCAGCAACTACAAATAAGGGAAGCCCCCTGACCCAAAAATACTGACCACCACCCCAACATGACCAATAGCGTCACTTTGTGACGTATCTTTACCGAAGCATCGCCCGGATACGTTGCCCACTGGCGTGACCAATGCCACCAAAACATGCGGTCGGGCTGTGCTGCAAGGCGGATGAACCGCTACCATGCTAGCTGGTGTCCGGGCTGGGGAAGCTTGGACGGGGAGAAAAAAGTGGCCGTAACCCGCAACGCAATCAAGAACGAGCCGGCTGGGCGCAGCACCAGCCAGATGCAGCTGTTTGTCTGGGAGGGGACCGACAAACGCGGCGTCAAGATGAAAGGCGAACAAGACGCCAGGAATGCCAATTTGCTGAAGGCTGAGCTGCGTCGTCTCGGCATTACGCCATCAGTGGTCAAGCCCAAACCCAAGCCCTTGTTCGGCGCAGCTGGCAAGCCGATCAAGGCCAAGGACATCGCGTTCTTCAGCCGCCAGTTGGCTACGATGATGAAATCGGGCGTACCTATTGTCAGCTCGCTGGAAATCATCGGCAGCGGGCACAAGAACCCGCGCATGGCCAAGATGGTCGGACAAGTCCGCGCTGATCTGGAGGGCGGCTCATCTTTGTATGAGGCCATCTGCAAACACCCAGTCCAGTTCGACGAGCTGTACCGCAATCTGGTCCGGGCTGGCGAGGGGGCAGGTGTACTGGAGACCGTGCTAGACACCATTGCCAACTACCAGGAAAACCTGGAAACGCTCAAAGGCAAGATCAAGAAGGCGCTGTTCTACCCTGCCATGGTGATCGCAGTAGCCATCCTGGTGAGTGCAGTCCTACTGATGTGGGTGGTTCCACAATTCGAAGACATCTTCAAGAGCTTCGGGACTGAGTTACCTGTCTTCACACAGATGATCGTTGCCGCCTCACGCTTCATGGTCGGCTGGTGGTGGGCCATATTGCTGATAGCCATCGTTGCCATTGGCGGCTCCATCTTCCTGTACAAGCGATCACCGCAAATGCAGCACACCATGGATCGATTGATCCTGAAGGTGCCGATCCTCGGCCAGATCATGCACAACAGCGCCATCGCCCGCTTTGCCCGGACCACAGCTGTGACCTTCAAGGCCGGCGTACCACTGGTGGAAGCGCTGGGCATTGTCGCTGGCGCCACGGGCAACAAGACCTATGAAGAAGCTGTCCTGCGCATGCGCGACGACGTTTCGGTCGGCTACCCGGTGAACATGGCGATGAAGCAGGTCAACATCTTTCCGCACATGGTGGTGCAGATGACCGCGATCGGCGAGGAGGCGGGCGCCCTTGATACCATGCTATTCAAGGTGGCCGAGTACTTCGAGCAGGAGGTCAACAACTCCGTGGATGCCCTGAGCAGCCTGATCGAACCGCTGATCATGGTGTTCATTGGCACCTTGGTGGGCGGCATGGTCATCGGCATGTACCTGCCGATCTTCAAGCTGGCCTCTGTTGTTGGATAATTGACCCATGGCATTTCTCGACCAGCATCCCGGCCTCGGCTATCCCGCCGCGGTCGGACTGGGACTGCTGATCGGCAGCTTCCTCAATGTGGTGATCCTGCGCCTGCCAAAGCGGCTGGAGTGGCAGTGGCGGCGTGATGCCCGCGAGATCCTTGAGCAGCCGGACATCTACGAGCCACCACCGCCAGGCATCGTGGTGGAACCCTCGCACTGCCCGAACTGCAAGCACAAGCTGAGCTGGTACGAGAACATCCCCCTGTTCAGCTGGCTGATCCAGCGCGGCAAGTGCCGGCATTGCCATACCCCCATCTCCATCCAGTACCCTTTGGTGGAGCTGGTGACCGCACTGATGGTGCTGGCCAGCGTCTGGCAGTTCGGCTTCGGTTGGCAGGGCTTTGGTGCGATCGTGCTCAGCTGTTTCCTGGTCGCACTTTCAGGCATCGACCTGCGCACCAAGCTGCTGCCTGACCAGCTGACCCTGCCGCTGATGTGGCTGGGGCTGATCGGCAGCATGGACAACCTGTACATGCCCGCCAAACCCGCGCTGATTGGTGCGGCGGTTGGCTACCTGTCCCTATGGACGGTGTGGTGGCTGTTCAAGCAGCTCACCGGCAAGGAAGGCATGGGCCACGGCGATTTCAAGCTGCTGGCCGCCCTGGGTGCGTGGTGCGGGATCAAGGGCATCTTGCCGATCATCCTGCTGTCGTCGCTGGTCGGGGCCATCGTCGGCTCGCTCTGGCTGTACTTCGGCAGCAAGGACCGCAACACGCAGATTCCGTTCGGCCCCTATCTGGCCATCGCGGGCTGGTTGGTTTTCATGTGGGGCGACCCGATGATCGCCAGCTACAGGCAGTGGGCGGGCCTGTAAGCACGCATCCAGCATCGCAAGCCGCCCTGCAAAGGGCGGTTTCGTGATGGCGGGGCAACAGCAATGAGCACCTTCATCATCGGCCTGACCGGTGGCATTGCCTCGGGTAAAAGCGAGGTCAGCCGCCGCTTTGAGGCCTTGGGCATCACCGTCGCCGATGCCGACATCGCCGCACGCGAGGTGGTTGCTGCAGGCAGCCCGGCACTGGCCCAGATTGCCGCCATGTTCGGCGATGGCATCCTGCTCGCCGATGGCACGCTCGACCGCGCACGCTTGCGGCAGCGCGTGTTCGCCAGCAACGATGAACGGCGTGCCCTGGAAGCCATTACCCACCCGGCGATACGCGCACGGGTATGTAGCATTTGCGAGCACGCAGACAGCCCTTACGCGGTTGCCGCCATCCCCCTGCTTACCGAGGCGGGCGGCAAAGCCAGCTACCCCTGGCTGCAACGCGTGCTGGTGGTGGATGCACCCGAGGCCGTGCAACACGCACGACTGCTGAGCCGCGACAACATCACGGCGGAGCTGGCCGATCAGATGATCCAGGCCCAAGCCAGCCGCACGCAGCGCTTGGCTATCGCCGATGACGTCATCGTCAACGATGGCCACCCCGATGCCCTGCAGGCACAGATTGAAGCGCTGGATGCGCGCTATCGCGCGCTTGCCGCGCCAAAGACCTGAGAAAAAGCCCCCACCTGCATCCCCGCCGATGTCGGGTTGAACAGACGTGCTGAGGCTGTTGCATGCAGTGAGCATGAGCACGCTGCTCGAAATCGCTTGCTCGTCACTTATCCCGGTGCGAACGTCAACGTCGCCACTACGCCGCGCACTTCTCCAGGACGGATATCCACCTGCCAGCCATAAAGCGCACAAAGACGACTGACGATGGACAGGCCAATGCCCCCGCCCTGCGATTGGCCGGCGTGGGTGCCCCTGTAGCCACGCTGGAACAGGCTGGCCGCATCCTTCTCACTTAGCCCGGGGCCATTGTCGATCACTTGAACCGCGTTTGCGCCGACCTGCACCAGCACGCGGCCTTCCTGTGAGTACTTCACCGCGTTGCCGATCAGATTACCCAACGCAACAGACAGCGCCGACTCGGGCGCATCGATCACCAGCTCGCGCGACCCTTCAAGCTCCAGTTCCAGGGGCTTGCCGCCAAGCTGTGCACGGTGTGACTCCAGTAACTGCTCGGCCACGCGGGCAACATTGCTGCTGCCCTGCGCTCGCTCATTGCGGGAGAGCAACAACAACGAGCCGATCAAGTCACTGCATTGCTGCTCGGCGCGCTGGATGCGCTGCAGGCGCTGCAGCACCTTCTCATCCAGATTGGGCCGCGCCAACAACAGTTCGGTTGCACCACGGATCACAGCCAGCGGCGTGCGCAGCTCATGGCTGACGTCAGCGTTGAACTCGCGATCGCGCTGGACAACTTCGGTCAGACGCTCCGAATAATCATCCAAGGCCTCGGCCAACTGACCAACTTCGTCGTCGGGAAAGCGCGGCGCCAACGGCTCCGGGTGCTTGGCGCCGCCCCGGTAGGCGCGCAATCGGGAAGCCAGGTCGGATACGGGCCGCATCACGCGGGAAGCGGACCACCAGCCCAACACCCACGACAGCAAACTGAAAATGATGACCGACAGAAACAACGCGCGGTTGAGCTGCTGCTCACCTCGAAGCGCCTGCCCCATGTCGTAGGCAATGAAGAACCAGGCATCCGGGGTTTTACGCACACCGACCTTATAGGAGAACGGCTTGCCTTCGGCATCCTCGCCATTGATGGTATGGATGCCGTCCTGCAGCCCTTCCCATTCGGGATAGTCACGACGCAGGCCATCCAGCTTGTCGGGCCGGAACAGGAAAGCCCGCATCTGCTGGACCGGAGCAACCACGTCAGTACCGCCACTGCGCATATAACTTTGCCAGGAAGCGTCGAGGTTGCGATTCATCACATCCTCCACCAACTGGTTTTCCACACGCATCCGCGCCCAGTTCGTCGCAAAGGCGAACAACGTCGTCAGACAGAAACCCAGCAGCACGAACGAAACGATGATACGGCTACGCAGCCGGCGGCGATACCGCCCCCGACTGCGGACAGGCTCGGGTGACGCTGTTTCAGGCATCTGGCGCGGCGATCCGGTAACCGATGCCATGACGGGTCTGGATCATCGGTGCGTCGAACGGCTTGTCGACTACCGCGCGCAGACCATGGATATGCACGCGCAACGAGTCCGAATCCGGCAACTCCTCGCCCCACACGCGGGTTTCCAGCTCTTGCCGGGTCACCACCGCCGGCGAGGCCTCCATCAGCGCCTGCAGGATCTTCAACGCAGTCGGATTGAGCTGGAGCAGCTTTGCCTGGCGACGCACTTCCAGGGTATCCAGGTTGTATTCCAGATCACCCACCTCCAACACGCGGGTATGCGCGCCCTTGCCTCGGCGCGACAACGCGTTGAGGCGCACTTCAACTTCCTGCAGCGCAAACGGCTTGATCAGGTAGTCGTCGGCACCGGAGTCGAAGCCGGCCAACTTGTTGTCCAGCGAGTCGCGGGCGGTCAGCATCAGCACCGGTGTCTGCTTGCGCGCATCGTTGCGCAGCTTGCGGCACACCTCGATACCGTCCATGCCCGGCAGATTGAGATCGAGCACGATGGCGTCGAAATCATGTACCACCGCCAGATGCAGACCGGTCACGCCGTCGGCGGCGAAATCAACCGTGTGCCCGCGATCCTCCAAATAGTCCCCAAGGTTGGCGGCGATGTCGCTGTTGTCTTCAATTACCAGAATACGCACGGGGGCGATCACCTTCTTCTTTGGACATGGCAGGCGGGAAAGTCCGCCTGGGCCGAGGATTACATCACAGGCACCGTTAACTTCTCACGACCACGCTGCGCAGTGGCGTTACTTGGCTCCCTCGTTCGCGCTACTGGAGCGGAACGAACGCAGGCTCTCTGCCCCGCTTTCACGCAGGCGGTCCCGCTGAGCAGCGGTGAGGCACTGGGTGGTCGGCATGTTCGACCCGACCGTCTTTTCGCGCCTGCAGATCAGGCGGCTATCGCGGCGCGCTTTGGTGAGAATCGTGTTGACCACTTCCTGGTCATTAAAGAACGCTACCTTCGCCGCAGGAGAAAGTGCATCTGCGCTCCCATCGCCGATCAATGCCGTCATGCGATCCAGGGCAGAGATCACCAGCACGCGATCCTGATCGGCGATTTCACTATAGACCTCTCCCCCCATGAGGTCCGAGCGGACCTGTGCCTGCTGCGCTGGGAAAGGACTGTTTGCCTGCAAAGGAAGCGCAGGCGGCGCGGCAACGGCGGCGAGCGGAGACAGCGTCAGCGACAACAGCAGCAAGCATTTGAACATCGGACCACTCCTTAGTCATATGTCCCACTTTAACTCGTGCTGACAACCGCCCACAACAACACAAATGCGAAAAAACAAGGCCCTGGCGCGAAACGCCAGGGCCTGAAGATTCCCGATCACCGGACCCACTGAGGAGGGCTGGGCACAGTGGGGACAGCCTAGGTGCAGCGGGATTAAAGGCTTGTTAAAAGCGTGCAAACAATTTGCACAAACCACTATCAACGCTTGAGGCTGGTCACGTAATCGATCATCCGCCCTGCCACGTCCCCTCCTGATACCGCTTCGATGCCCTCCAGGCCGGGGGTCGAGTTCACCTCCAGCACAAGCGGGCCCCGTTTGGAACGGATCAGGTCCACACCCGCGATCCCCAGGCCCAGTGCCTTTGCCGACCGCACTGCCACCTGCTGCTCGGTCTTGCTGCACTGCACAGGTTCAGCCGTACCGCCCGCATGCAGGTTCGAACGAAAATCGCCCTCCTGGGCCTGGCGGCGCATGGTCGCCACCACCTGGTCCCCCACCACCAGGCAGCGCAGGTCGGCCCCTTGCGCCTCGGCAATGAACTCCTGCATCAGGAAATTGGCGTACAGGCCCCGCAACGCTTCAACCGTGCCCTTGGAGGCACTGAGCTTCTCGGTGAGGATCACGCCCCGGCCTTGGGTTCCTTCATTGAGCTTCACCACGTGCGGCGGCGGACCCAGCATCGACAGCAGGTCATTGGTGTCGTCAGGGTTGTCGCCAAACACCGTCACAGGCATGTCGATACCCTTGGCCGCCAGCACCTGATGTGCGCGCAGCTTGTCGCGCGCACGCAGGATCGCGTCGGAAGGATTGGGGGTGCGTGCACCCATCATCTCGAACTGCCGCAGCACCGCTGTGCCATAGCGGGTGATGGAGGCACCGATGCGTGGAATCACCGCATCGAAGCCGGTCAAGGCCTTGCCCTTGTAATGCATGCCGAAATCGCCGGCAGTGATGCGCATGTAGCAGCGCAGCGGATCGAGGATACGCACGGTATGGCCGCGCGCCCGCGCCGCCTCCACCAACCGGCGGGTCGAGTACAACTTGCTGTTGCGGGAGAGGATGGCGAGCTTCATTGCAGCCAGTTCGGTCAGAAGGCGCGCAGCATAACGCGAGGACGTTGTGCACGATGAGACGAAAAGAAGGCATCTGCCCGCCGTTCATGCAGGGCAGGTATTCGCTCGTTTGGGGAATCCAGTCCGCAGAGGGGACTGCTGGGCGACCACCGGTGTTGCAACCCACAGTGGTGCCTGAATGGAGCGGGCGAAGGGAATCGAACCCTCGTCAGTAGCTTGGGAAGCTACAGCTCTACCATTGAGCTACGCCCGCTTGGCGAGCGGCAAGTCTATGCGCCGCGGGTACCGCAGCGCAATGGCTGGGCACCGTCCGGGCCTTGTGCCCAGCCCGGCAATCGAACGCCTCAGGCAACCCCTGTCACCCCATGAAGGCGGCAACAGGGTAGCCCTGCATGGTTGCTGCCTCCAGGGACAGCAACCGTATGGCATATCGTTTTAGAAGCTGCCGCCAAAGCTGGCGAACAAGGTGGCATCGCGTGCCGATTTCTGCAGCGTGGTGGTGCTCAGGCCGATGTTGCTGTCCAGGCCCCACAGCTTGATGCGTGCGCCCAGAACGGCCGTGGCGTAGTCACGGTCGAACTCCAGGCCCGGCACCTTGTAGCTGCCCACGTCTGCCATGGTCTGCAACCAGGCGCTGGCCTGCTTGCCATCTTCGAACTCATGGTCGTAGGTCACCTGCACGTAAGGCTGCACCGAACCACCATCAAAACGCGCCTGCCAGCCGATCCGGCCCACGGTCGAGTCCACATCCTGGTCGCCGTAGCCCATTGCGGTGGCACTGAGGTTTGATTCGGTATAGCCATCCAGCTTGACCTTCTGCCAGATCACGCCTGCCACCGGCCCGTGGCGGAAGCCACCCTCCTGACCGAACTCGTAACCACCGGTGACCGCCGCAGTGAGGTTGCTGCCATCCGGCGAACCCTTGTGCTCGCGGGTGGCCGGGCCCAGTTGCACCTTGCGGGTGACGTCGTAGCCCAGCCAGCTGTAGCTGACCTGGCCATTGACCCAGGCGTTGTCGCCATACCAGCCGGCAAACAGGCCCAAGGTGGTGTCATCCTGGGTGAAATCACCCTGGCTGTTGCCGAAGTCCGCATCCATCCGGCCATAGCCGGCGAAGCCGCCGAGCACCATGCCATCGCGCGCCCAGTCGATGCCGAACAGTCCGGCCGGCGCCATGCCGTCATACAGGTCGGCGTGCGCATAGCGCTGCATGTCCCCTCGCAGGTTGCCCCACCAGCTCAGGCCGTCAGCCGGCCGGCCACCGACGTGGGAGCCCACTTGGTCGGCGCGGGCGCGGCCAATGGTCTGCGCCGAGTGGCTCAGGATCTGCTGCAGGCGCGGCGCTTCAAGTACCGAGATCGCGTATTCGCCCAGGATCTGGTGGGCGGCGGTGCTCGGGTGCACGCCATCGGCAAACACATAGGTATTGGCTGCATTCGGTGCCGCCACGGTCAGCGGCGAGCACACCAGCGACGAAGCCGAGGTGCAGGCCATGTCGCTGACGTTGGTGAAACCGTAGGCACCCGGCGAAGCAACGATTTCCTGCAGGATGGTGAAGGTATCCACCGGAATCACCTGCAGGCCAGCCTGCTTCAGGCCTCCGAACAGCGCGTCGTTGTAGGACTTGGCCAGGGCGGTGCCCTGTGCCATGGCGACAGCGCCGCCAGCACGCGAAGACGGGGTCAGGCCGATATCCGGCAGATTGGGCACCATGACGTACTGGGCACCTGCCCCCTTCAGCGCACCGACGATGCCCACCTGGTCGGCAACCGCCGCACCAATGGTTGCCGCTGCCGGCGCGCCAGCAGCCACGGCAAACAGGTCATTGGCGCCACCCCAGACGGTATACAGGGCATTGGCATCGGCCTTGCCGCCATTGGCTGCGAGATAGCTGGCCATCTGTGTCTTCAACGAGGCCACCGGCTGCGCCGGGGTACCGGGGGCGAGCGTCACCGAGCTGTCCACGCCGACGCGTGCACCACCGATGGCGTAGTTGTCTCCGCCCTGGCCGTTACCGTTGGGTACGGCGTTGGTGCCGTAATGGTCGGCCAGGTAGTCGGACCAGACCCAGCCCGGATTGGTGGTGAACCGCCCGACCAGCGCCGCGTTCGGGTCCAGCTGCATCAGCACCGGGCGGAAGTGACCGGTATCGGTCAGACTGTCGCCAAAAAACACCGTCTTGGAGAACGGCGATTGGGCCATGGCGGGGGCAGCAGCCAACGCGATGGCAACAGCCACGGCAGTACGCAGCGGACGGAAGGAAAGCGACATGGGGAAACTCCTGAAGTGGGGTAAAACACAGACGGCATACGCCGCCGCACGTTGTTATGTTTTCATTACCACGTAAGACGCACACGCTGCGCTGCGGCATCGACGGGCTCCCGGCTGGGCTTTTGGGCTTGCACTGGCCAGAATGAGACGATGAACATCCAGCTCAATGGCGAACCACGCAAGCTCCCCACCCCGTTCACCCTGACCGAATTGCTGTCCAACGAAGGGTTGGGCCAACGGCGCGTGGCAGTAGAGGTCAATGCCGAGATCGTGCCGCGCAGCCAGCATGCGACCCATCAGCTGCAGGACGGTGACGTCGTGGAAATCGTGCATGCATTGGGCGGTGGCTGAAGCAACCCGCGACGCAGGCCGCGGCCGGTAGTGCCGAGCCATACTCGGCAGGTGCCTTCCCAACGATGCTCGTGGGACCGGCGTCAGCTGCGAAGCTCGCGACCATGAAAGCCCCTCCCCTTTGCTGCAGGAGCGCGGCTGCATGGCTGCTGGCTTCATCAATAGGGCGCAGCGGTGCTGCGCGTGGGGCGTTACCGGTGAAGCCTCTGCCGAGCATGGCTTGGCACTAACAGGGCTGGCTGCGCTGGGGCATTACCGCTGAAGCCCCTGCCGAGCATGGCTCGACACTACAGATTGGCGGGATGGGTGATAATTCGCCCATGAATGCACATGTCCCCACCGACTCGCTGGTCATCGCCGGCAAGACCTATTCCTCCCGGCTGCTGACCGGCACCGGCAAGTTCAAGGATCTGGAAGAAACCCGCCTGGCCACCGAGGCTGCCGGCGCACAGATCGTCACCGTGGCCATCCGCCGCACCAATATCGGCCAGAACCCCGGCGAGCCCAATCTGCTCGATGTGCTGCCGCCGGACCGCTACGCCATCCTGCCCAATACCGCCGGCTGCTACACCGCCGAGGATGCCGTACGTACCTGCCGCCTGGCCCGCGAGCTGCTCGACGGCCATAACCTCACCAAGCTCGAAGTGCTGGGCGACCAGAAAACCCTGTACCCGGACGTGATGGCCACGCTCAAGGCTGCCGAACAGCTGGTCAAGGATGGCTTCGACGTCATGGTCTACACCTCCGATGACCCGATCCTGGCCAAGCGCCTGGAAGAAATCGGCTGCGCTGCGGTGATGCCGCTGGCTGCGCCGATTGGTTCGGGCCTGGGCATCCAGAACAAGTACAACCTGATCGAGATCATCGAGAACGCCAAGGTACCGATCATTGTCGATGCCGGCGTCGGCACCGCGTCCGACGCAGCCATCGCGATGGAGCTGGGCTGCGACGGCGTGCTGATGAACACTGCCATTGCCGGTGCCCGCAATCCGGTATTGATGGCCAGCGCCATGCGCAAGGCAGTGGAAGCCGGCCGTGAGGCCTTCCTGGCCGGGCGCATCCCGCGCAAGCGCTACGCCAGCGCCTCCTCCCCGGTAGATGGGCTGATCGGCTGATGACCAATCCTTTTGACAGTGCAGGCGCCAAGGCGCCGCCCAAGCCCTTCACCGTGACCGAAGGCCGCCGCGAGATCCGCAGCTTCGTATTGCGCCAGGGTCGCTTCACCCCGGCCCAGCAGCGCGCGTTCGACGAACGCTGGCCGCGCTTCGGCATCGACTTCAACGGCGAGCCACGCGACCTGGACGCCACCTTTGGCCGCAACGCGCCCAAGGTGCTGGAGATTGGCTTCGGCAACGGCGCCGCGCTGCGCTACGCCGCGCAGTTCGACACCAGCAAGGACTACATCGGCATCGAGGTACATGCGCCGGGCGTTGGCCGCCTGCTCAATGCGCTGGCCGATGACAACGCCGACAACGTCAAGCTCTACCACCACGATGCGGTCGAGGTGCTGGAGAAGGAAATCGCCGACGGCGCGCTGGATGAAATCCGCATCTACTTCCCCGATCCCTGGCACAAGAAGCGCCACAACAAGCGCCGCCTGGTGCAGCCGGCGTTTGCCGAACTGCTGGTGCGCAAGCTGCGCCCGGGCGGTCGCCTGCACTGCGCCACCGACTGGGAGGATTACGCCGAACAGATGTGGGAAGTGCTGGATGCCACGGCCGGGCTGGTCAACCGTGCCGGCCCGCGTGGCACGGTACCGCGTCCGGACTGGCGCCCGCAGACCCACTTCGAGACCCGCGGGCAGAAGCTCGGCCATGGCGTGTGGGATTTGTTGTATGACAAGGATTAGGGATTGGTGATTCGGGATTCGGGATTCGCAAACGCGTAAGGTGCAATGACAACTTCACTTTCCAGCAGAAACACCCCGCGGACTACGCCAATAGCGCAGTGTGAGCTTGGCTTTGCGCTCCGATTCCCGATCACCCGTCGGTTCGCTTTGCTGTTCAAGCAATATCGCTCCACCCCATTCCCAATCCCCACTGCCAGATCCCAGCCCTGATGGATACCGCGCTGACGCTCACCACCGATATGAAGCTCGTGCTCGGGCTGGTGGGCTTCACGATGGCGATGTTCCTGTTCGAGCGCATCCGCGCCGACGTGGTCGCCTTGGTGGTGATGGTGGTGCTGGGCGTCACCGGCCTGATCGCTCCGGAGGAAATCTTCGGCGGCTTCTCCGGTAACGCGGTGATGAGCATCATCGCCACCACTATCCTCGGCGCCGGCCTGGACCGCACCGGTGCCTTGAACCGGCTCGCGGGTTGGTTGCTGCGGCGCTCGCATGGGCTGGAACAACGGCTGCTGCTGTTGACCACGGCCACCGCCGGCTTGAACTCCTCGTTCATGCAGAACCCGTCGGTCATGGCCTTGTACCTGCCGGTCGCCTCACGCCTGGCCTCACGCACCGCACTGACCCTGAAGCGCCAGTTGCTGCCGATCTCGGCAGCAATCGTGATGGGCGGCGCGCTGACCATGGTCGGCAACTCACCGCTGATCCTGCTCAACGACTTGCTGGTCTCGGCCAACAACAACCTGCCATCGGGCACCGCCACCATCGAGCCGCTGCGCATGTTCGCGCCGCTGCCGATCGGTGTCGCACTGCTGATCGCATCGCTGGCCTACTTCCGCTTCTATGGCAGCCGCAAACTGCAGGAAGAAGAGATCGAGAGCGAGGATGGCCAGGCTCCGGCCCGCACCGAGAGCTATTTCGCCAAGGCCTACGGCATCGAAGGCGATGTTTTCGAACTGCTGGTCACTGCCGAAAGTCCGCTGGTGGGCATGACCGTCGGCGAAGCCGAGAACCTGTTCGATGCACCGCTGCTGCTGGCGCTGAAAACCGGCGATGACACCCGCTTGTCGCCGCCGGCGGACATGCGCATCTGGGTCGGCAGCGTGATCGGTGCCATGGGCCCGCGCCAGCAGGTGTCGGATTTTGCGCAGAACCAGTTCCTGCGCATGTCCTCGCGACTGAAACAGCTGGGCGACCTGTTCAATCCCGCCCGCGCCGGTATTTCCGAAGCGGTGATTCCGCCCACCTCGAAAGTGATCGGCAAGACCGCCGGCGAGTTGCGCCTGCGCAAGGAACGCGGCATCAGCCTGCTGGCGATCAACCGCGACAAACAGGTGATCCGCGAGGACGTGCGCAACACGCCACTGCGTGCCGGCGACATGCTGGTTTTCCACAGCATCTGGCAGGACCTTGCCGCGGCGGCGGAAACCCGCGATTTCGTAGTGGTCACCGACTATCCGAAGGGTGAGCAGCGCCCACACAAGTTCAAGATTGCGATGGCGATCTTCGCCATCACCATCATCATCGCGCTGACCTCGCACCTGCCGGTAGCGCTTACCCTGCTGACCGGTGTGGCCGGCATGCTGTTGACCGGCGTGCTACGCATGGACGAGGCCTACGCCGCGATCAACTGGAAGACCATCTTCATGATGGTCGGCCTGATCCCGCTGGGCTGGGCGATGGACAGCAGCGGCGCGGCGGCCTGGATCGCTGGCCATACCATCGACAAGCTGCCCAGCGGCATCCCGGTTTGGGCCCTTGAAATTGCATTGGCGCTGCTGACCACGGCGTTCTCGCTGGTGATCAGCCATGTCGGCGCGACCATCGTGATGGTGCCCATCGCGGTGAACCTGGCGCTGGCGGCGGGCGGTAATCCCACCGCGTTCGCGCTGATCGTGGCGTTGTCGGCCTCGAACAATCTGATGACCGCATCCAACCCGGTCATTTCGATGGCGATGGGCCCGGCCAAATACACCCCGCGCGAAATGTGGCGCGTTGGTGGCCCGCTATCGCTGCTCTACACCGCGATCGTGGTGATCATGATCAACATCATGTTCTAAGTAGCAGCCCCTGTTTCTGCAGGCGCGACGCAAGCCGCGAAGCCGGCGGCACTTCCGGTGCGGGGAAGCAAGCGCCATCCGTGATCTGCCAGTGCCAGTGCCTGCTCTACCAGGCATCTTTGGCGTTGCGGGTTGCGCCGCTCCTGCAAGATCGGCCAGATCGCTCTCAGCCCAGCAGTACCTTGCCGTCGTGCACCCGGACCGGCACCGCCCGCAGCGCATCCCCCTTGCAAGGCCCTGCCACGCAGAGGCCGCCCTCCAGCTCGAACGAAGCACCGTGCACTGCACATACCAGGTGCCCCTCGCGACTCTTCAGGAACTGCCCTGGCGCCCAGTCCAATGCGCGACCCGCATGCGGACAGACGTTCAACCATGCCCGCACCTTGTCGCCATCGCGGTACAGGACAAGCGTTTCTGCGTCGCCATCAACAACGGCAGGTACCGCATGAAAACCCTGGTCGGGAACGGATTCGACGAGGGCAAGTTCAATTTCGGGAACGGTCGTACTGGACATCACAACACCGGCGCTCATGAGGTGCTCATTGTCGCACGCAGGCATTTTCATGAACGAAGCTGACCGCCGTCACTCTTCTGCTGCCTGTTCAGGAAAAAATTAACGACAACTTCACGCATTGCCGGGCTGCCGCCCCGATACTCCCCCGCACACCTGCCGTCACCTTACTTTCATGCAGATCCGGTACTTCCAATTCGCAAAGCTCCGCAACCTGGTCGAGCCGCGCAAGCCACGCAATCCGCTGGTACGGATCGCGTTGGGCCTTCTCGGCTTGGTGATCCTGGCGGTGCTGGTGGTGGGCGGCGTTTTCATCGGCGCAGCCATGATCCTGGGTGGCATCGCCTGGAAGCTGTTGGCCGCACGCAAGGCGCGCAACCTCAACAACAAGGCCGACCCTACCGTCGTCGACGCTGAGTACCGCGTTGTGCGAAAAGCGGCGCTGCCACAGCCTCGCTGAGGATTGTTCCGCAGCCCATGTAGTGCCGAGCCATGCTCGGCATGGGCCTTGGCGCCAAAAGCCTCCCCCTCGCCCCAGCCCCTCTCCGTAAACGGGACAAGGGCTCATGTAGTGCCGAGCCATGCTCGGCATGGACGTTACCGCCAAAAGCCTCACCCTCGCCCCAACCCCTCTTCCGTAAACGGGACAAGGCTCATGTAGTGCCGGGCCATGCTCGGCATGGGCGTTACCGCCAAAAGCCTGCGCAACAACGCTACCTGCACACAACACGCCCCCGTCCGCTAGACTTTTGCGTCGTTTCACCTGGACGCAAACATGACCGATCTGATCCCCGCCCTGCCCCAGCCCCGTATCCCGGTTTCCGGGGGCGGCACGTTCCCGGTGCACCGCATTTATTGCGTAGGCCGCAATTTCGCCGACCATGCCCGCGAAATGGGCGCCGCCGTGCCAGCTGCGGCCGAGCGTGGCCAGCCGATGTTCTTCATGAAGCCGGCCGACGCCATCGTGGTCGGCGATGCTCCAGTGCCGTATCCGTCGGCCACCACCGACCTGCACCATGAGGTCGAGCTGGTCGTAGCGCTGGGCAAGGACGCACCTGCCGGCGTACTCGCCGCCGATGAAGCAATGGCCTTGGTGCTGGCCTATGGCGTGGGGCTGGACCTGACCCGGCGCGACCTGCAGGCAGCGGCCAAGGCCAAGGGTGGCCCCTGGGATATCGCCAAGGGTTTCGACCACTCTGCCCCGGTCAGCACGCTGGTGCCGGTCGCGGAAGTCTCCGATCTGGCGACACTGGAGTTGTCGCTGGAAATCAATGGCCAGCTGCGGCAGAAATCCACCCTGGACCAGATGATCTGGGACGTGCCCGAGATCCTGCACGAGCTGTCCAAGCTGTATGCCCTGCGCGCCGGCGACCTGATCTTCATGGGAACCCCGGCCGGCGTCGCCGCCCTGCAGCGCGGCGACCGCTTCAGCGCCAGACTCGGGCAGATCGCACAACGTGACGGCGTGATCGCCTGATGACATCCACTGGAGTAGGCTTCGCCAGCCCTCCCCTTATGCATATTCAGGAGTAACACATGGGAATGATCAGCGAATTCAAGGAATTTGCGATGCGCGGCAACGTCATCGACCTGGCGGTCGGTGTCGTCATCGGTGGCGCCTTTGGCAAGATCGTCACTTCATTGGTGGACAAGGTCATCATGCCGCCGATCGGCTGGCTGATCGGCAACGTCGATTTCTCTGCGCTGGCCTGGACCCTGGCCCCTGCCAAGATCGGTGCCGACGGCAAGGAAATCCCCGCGGTGGTGATCGGCTACGGCGATTTCATCAACACCCTCATCCAATTCATCATCGTCGCCTTCGCCATCTTCATGCTGATCAAGGTGGTCAACCGCCTGTCGCGCAAGAAGGAAGAAGCCCCGGCCGCTCCGCCGGAGCCGACCGAAGAGGTGCTGCTGCTGCGCGAAATCCGTGACAGCCTCAACAAGCAGTAAGCAATCCGCTGCAATCGTATGAAAACGGCCGGGCTTTGCCCGGCCGTTCTTTTTGCAGGCGGTTAGAACTGCAGGGTCATCGATACTTGCGGACTGAGATAGGAGGCACTATTTCGTCCGCCCGGCAGGGAGGCCTGCACGCCGACCAGAAAGCCCAGTTTGTCGCTGACGTTGTACTCCACTGCCGGGGCAATGCTGAAGCTTCGGCTCGCCCCATCATGGCGATGCACACGCTGACGTTGGCCATCCGCGTCAAGCTCGGTGCCATCCAGCAGATTGCCCGATTGACGTGCAGCGATCAGGTCCAACGCCAGCACCCAGTGCTGGTCGATGCTGTATTCCAATCCCAATGCAGCACCCAACGCAGGGCCCGGGCCGACGTGCCCACGGAAGCTGCGCTCGGTCGCATAGACGCTTCTGCCAGTGATCGATACGTCCCGTGGCGCAGGGCTCCAGCGCAGTTGCCAACGCCAGCGCAAAGGTCGCCCGTTCGGCAGCCAATGATAGTTCTGCCCCAGCAGCGAAAAATTATTGCGATAGACACCACTGCCTTGACCATTGAGCAGGTTGTCGCCGAGTTTGTCGTAGCGCCCGGTGGGCAGCCCCAAGCCCCACATCACCGCAAGCGCTGATCTGCTGTTGAGCGGATCACCTTCGCGCAGCAGATAGCGCAAGCGCAGCGCACTGTCGGCCATCCGGTAGCCATTGCTATGCCGCCCGTCCTGCGAGCTGCGGGCGCTTTCCACTATCAGCTCACCGGTGAGGCGGTCGGTAAGCCCCGCGCTGAGCAACACCGACAGCAAGGAGGTGTCGTTGGCATGCTCCAAGGCATGTCGGTCACCCTTGTCGTCGTAGCGACCGGAGGTGTGGGTCTGCACCAGATAGGGCTGGATGAAGAACTGCCCCTGCGGCAGTGTCGAGGGCGACGGCGTCACCAAGGGCCCGGTGAAACGCACATCCTCCAGCGAGTGCGCCTGCGCCCACACAGCCGTAGGCGGAAGCGTTGCTACCAACAACGTCCATGCCGCCCTGTTTCGCAATGTCATTACTACGTCCTGAGTATCCACCCCATCGGTGGAGACTCAGGCTCTCCTGCAGCACAGCATCGCGCCCACCGGAAAACTCCCTTCCACTGTGTAGTCGAACCCGTCGGGCTATTTGACTAGGCGATCTGTGCCTGCAGCGCCAGAGGTATTGATCCAGATCTCCATCGGGCTTTTACCCATACCAACTGGCACATTCCCTGCCGAGTTCTCACTGTTACCCTGACAATCCAACCCACCGTGGAATCGAACATGCGCCGCCGTGCCCTTGCTCTCGCCATCGTGCTGCTCTGCACCTCCGCCGCAGCTGCCGCCGCTCCCACCCACATCCCGGACCAGGCGCTGGCCCAAGCTGCGCAATTGCGTGAGCAGGCGTTGGCGGACAATACCGGCTGGCAGGTTGTCGAATCCCTGACCACCGAAGTGGGGCCGCGCATGGCTGGCAGCGAGGCCGATGCGCGTGCGGTGGAATGGGCGAAGGCCAAGTTCAAGGCGCTGGGCTTTGACAAGGTGTGGACCGAGCCGGTGACCTTCCCGAAGTGGGAGCGCCGCAGCGAGCATGCCGCCGTAGTGGGCGCCCACCCGCAGCCGCTGACCATCACCGCCCTGGGCGGCAGCCCCGCCGGTACCGTTGAAGCTGAAGTGGTTCGCTTTGACGGCCTCGATGCACTGAAAGCCGCCCCGGAAGGCTCACTCGCCGGCAAGATCGCCTACGTCGACTTCACGATGACCCGCAAGCGCAACGGCGAGGACTATGGCATTGGTGGAACCGTGCGCAGCCGCGGCCCCTCCGAAGCCATCCGCAAGGGCGCCATCGGTTACATCATGCGTTCGGCCGGCACCGACTCGCACCGTATGCCGCATACCGGCATCACCCGTTTTGACGAAGGCCTGACGCCGGTGCCCGCCGCTGCCCTGTCCGGGCCGGATGCCGACCAGCTCAATCGTTTGGTGGCGCGTGGCCCAACCCGCATTCGCATCTCGCTCGATTGCGGCTGGGACGGCAGCTACACCTCGCAGAACGTGATCGGCGAAATCACCGGGCGCAGCCTGCCCAAGGAAGTGGTGGTGATCGGCGGCCATCTCGACTCCTGGGATCTGGGCACCGGCGCGATCGATGACGGCGCCGGCGTTGGCATCACCATGGCCGCCGGCCACCTGATTGGCCAGCTCAAGCAGGCACCCAAGCGGACCATCCGCGTCATTGCCTTCGCCAATGAAGAACAGGGCCTGCATGGCGGCAAGGCCTATGCCGCCGCGCGCGTTGCCGCGGGCGAAGTGGTACAGCAACACATCGCCGCCGAAAGCGATTTTGGCGCCGGTCGCATCTACGCTTTCAACACCGGCTCCGGCAACCCGGCAGAGTCTCGCCAGGCAACCCGCCAGATCGGTGAAGCGCTGGCCCCGCTGGGCATCGAATACCGCGCAAGCGAAGGCGGCCCGGGCCCTGACGTAGGCCCGCTGGCCGCCAAGGGCGGTGCCTGGGCATGGCTGGCGCAAGACGGAACCGACTATTTCGATCTGCACCACACGCCGGATGACACGCTGGACAAGATCGACCCCAAGGCGTTGGCGCAGAACGTGGCTGCGTACACCGTGTTTGCCTATCTGGCCGCCGAGTCCGAAGGCAGCTTCGGCAGCGAAGCCAAGGACGTGGTGCCGCCGAGGGAGTGATTGTTTCGCAGGTGGAGACAAAAAAGGCGCCGCAAGGCGCCTTTCTTGTTGTATCCATTTTGTTGATGCATCTGTTGTTGATGCATCTGTTGTGGATGCATCTGTTGTGGATGCATCTGTAGTGCCGAGCCATGCTCGGCAGGGGCTTCACCGGTAAAGCCTCTGCCGAGCATGGCTCGGCACTACCTTGCGCCGTTGGCATTGCCGGTACAGCCTCTGCCGAGCATGGCTCGGCACTACATTGCGCCTTTGGCATTGCCGGTAAAGCCTGTGCCGAGCATGGCTCGGCACTACATCGAACAAGGCCAGGTATTACGGCTCAGCGCTGCTGGCGGCTGTTCCAACTGGCCAGGAATACCGCCGTAGCCGAGGCAACGTTCAGGCTCTCCACCGCGCCGGTGCCTGGGATCGACAGGCGCAGATCACAGCTCTGCGCGAACTCACGGTCCATGCCCTCGCCTTCGGCGCCCATCACGTAAACCATGCGCTCAGGCAGCACCGTGGTGAATACGTTGTCGCCGCCTTCCACCAATGTCGCAGCCAAGCCAAAACCCGCGTCACGTAGCTGCGCAACCGCCTGCGGCAATGCCGGCAAGCGCACCAACGGGACCGACTCAGCGCCTCCCTCAGCCACGCGCGCCGCCGAGCCGGACAGCGCCAGCGTCGACTGCGCGGGCAGCAGGATCGCGCCTACGCCAAAGTGCGCTGCCGAGCGCAGGATCGCGCCGAAGTTGTGCGGGTTACCTACGCCATCCAGCCACAGCGCCAACACCGGGCCGTCCTTCAGCGAGGACAGCCAGGTTGCCAGTGGCAGCGGCTCCTGCTTCAGCACATCAGCCACCACGCCCTCATGGTGCGTGGTCGCCGCCAGCTTGTTGAGGTCGCCGTCGGCAACCACGCGATAGCCAACACGGTTGGCCACGCACCATTTGAGCATCGGCTGCAGCCGCGGGATCATGTCCTCGGCCAGGTACAGCTTGCGCATCGCCTGCGGGCGCTTGGCAAACATCGCCTGCACGGCATTGACACCGTACAGGCGCAGCTCGTCGCCACCGCGCACCGGCACAGCGTCGCCTTCGCGCGCGGCGGACGGCGCCGCCGGGGTTGCGCGCGGCGGTCGCGAGGAAGGACGACGGTTGTTCCAGGGATTGCTCACTACGGTTCCTTTGAATTACTTGTTGCCACGCCAGAAGTCGGCGTTCTTGATACCCAGTGCGTCAGGGTCGAACACCGGGTCCAGGCCCAGCTTCTTCTGCCGCTCATAGTCTTTCAGCGCCAGCATCGCCGGCTTCTGCAGGATCAGGATGGCCACCACATTGAGCCATGCCATCAAGCCTACGCCAATGTCACCCAGCGCCCAGGCCATTTTCGCATTGTGGTAAGCACCAAACACCACCATGCCCATGATGCCCAGGCGCAGCACCAGCATTGCCGCCGGATGGGTGCGGTTGCTGCCTGCCAGGTAGGTCAGGTTGGTTTCGGCCATGTAGTAATAGGCCATGATCGTGGTGAAGGCGAAGAAGAACAGCGCCAGGGCCACAAAGCCCGCGCCCCAACCCGGCAGCACCGATTCCACGGCGGCCTGGGTGAACAGCGCGCCTTCGGACGGCTGCACGCCCGGCACGCCGTTGACGATGGCCTCCAGCTTCTCGACGCCCCCTTCGGTCACCGAGCGGAATACGTTGTACATGCCGGTCGACAGCAACAGGAAAGCGGTGGAGGTGCACACCAGCATGGTGTCGAAATAGATCGCGAAGGCCTGCACGTAACCCTGCTTGGCCGGATGCGAGACCTCGGCGGCGGCGGCAGCGTGCGGGCCGGTACCCTGACCGGCTTCATTGGCATAGATGCCGCGCTTGACGCCCCATGCAATCGCCTGGCCGATGATCCCGCCAAAGGCCGCGTGCGCGCCGAAGGCGCTGGAGAAGATGTCGGCGAACATCGCCGGCACCTTGCTGGCGTTGAGCATCATCACCACGATCGCCATCAGGATGAAGCCCAGTGCCATGAACGGCACGACCACCTCGGCAAAACTGGCAATGCGCTTGACGCCACCAAAGATGATGATGCCCAGCAGCACCGCCACGGTCAGGCCGATCCACAGCTTCATGCTGGCGGCACCGCCCACCGATGCACAGGCATCGGCACCCGTGCACAACACGTTGACCGCGCTGTCGGCGATGGCGTTGGCCTGCACGCCCGGCAGCAGGAAACCCGCGGCGATGACGGTAGCCACGGCGAACAACGCCGCATACCACTTCAGGCCCATGGCCTTTTCAATGTAGTACGCCGGACCGCCGCGGTAACGGCCTTCGGCATCCTTGGTCTTGTAGATCTGTGCCAGGGTGGATTCCACGTACGAGGTGGAAGCACCGAGGAAGCCCATCACCCACATCCAGAAGATGGCACCGGGGCCGCCATAGGCGATGGCCGTGGCCACGCCGGCGATGTTGCCGATACCCATGCGCCCGGCCATCGACATGGCCAGCGCCTGGAACGAGGACACGCCCGCCTCGGATTTTTCACCGCGTACGGTCAGCCGGCACATCTCGGCGAAGCCGCGGATCTGCATGAAGCGGGTTCGCAGGCTGAACCACAGGCCGGCGCCAAGGCACATGAAGATGAGCGCGTTGCTCCAGATGATGCCGTTTACGTATTCGACGATGGATTCCACGTAATTCCCCGGAAAGCTGAAAGGTAGCCAAAGCCCGGAATCCCGGGGCTGGCCGATTTTTCCACGATTAGGCCCGGTTGTGCAGGGCCATCACGCCGATGGCGGCAAAGTCCTAAGCCGCGCGAAGCAGCGCATGTCATGCAGCAACCCATCCTTGAATACGGACTGTCGCTCCGTGCCTTCTTCACTGAATCCGTTCTTCAACAGTACCCGTGCCGAGGCCGGATTGCTGGCCATGACCTGCGCCGACAGCCTGGCCAGGCCCAGTTCGGCCATCACCCAGGGCGCATACGCAGCGACCACGGCGGTCATGATGCCCTGCCCCCAGTAGCGCTTCCCGAGCCAGTAACCGAGCGCCGCCGAGTAGCGGCGCTCGTTGCGGCCCGGCTGCACGCCAATGCCACCGCAGGCCCTGCCATCGATCAGCAAGGCGAACACCGGCTCGCTCAAATCAATGATTTCGCCAGCCAGAAAGGCCTCGGCATCGGCCCGCGTATAGGGGTAGGGAAAGCGGGTACTCAGCCCTCTCGATACTGCGGCGTCATCGGCATGCTCGAGCAGCGCCTCCACATCGTCCCGTTGCCAGGGACGCAGCTGGACGCGGCCGCCGAGCAGGGCCTCACGCATGGCCACCCACCGACGGTGTTTCGGCTTCCAGACGGGTCAGCTCGTTGGCCACGGTTTCCGGCGACTTGGTATACGGCGCCAGCAGTGCGTAGAACGCTGGCACCACGAACAGTGACAGGAAGGTGGATACGCTGACGCCGAAGATCACCACGATGCCGATCGTCGCGCGGCTGGCCGAACCGGGGCCACCTGCCACGACCAGCGGAATCGCGCCGACCACGGTGGCGATCGAGGTCATCAGGATCGGGCGCAGGCGCACCATCGACGACTCGACGATGGCTTGATGCACGCTACGGCCTTCATCGCGCAGCTGGTTGGCAAACTCGACGATCAGGATGCCGTTCTTGGCCGCCAGGCCCACCAGCATGACGATGCCGATCTGGCTGAACAGGTTGAGCGTGCCGCCACTGAGGTACAGGCCCACGAATGCGCCCAGTACACCCAGTGGCACGGTCAGCATGATCACCAGCGGATGGATGAAACTCTCGAATTGCGCGGCCAACACAAGATAGACCACCAACAAGGCCATGGCGAAGGTCAGCAACACCGCGCCACCGGCGCTCTGGTATTCACGCGATTCCCCCTTCCAATCGATCTGCGCGTACTCGGGCAGTTCCTCGGCGGCAACCTGCTGTGCCCAGGCGATGGTTTCGCCCAGCGTGTGGCCGGGGGCAACATTGGCGCTGATGGTGATCGAGCGCAGGCGGTTGAAGCGGTTCAGGCTGCCGGCCTCGGCCACTTCGCTCAGCGTGACCAGGTTGGACAGCGGCACCAGTTCGCCCGAACGCGCACGCACCTGGATTGCCGACAGGTCGGCCGGTGAGGCACGGCCTTCGCGACCGGCCTGCACCAGCACATCGTATTCCTCGCCGTTGTCAACGAAGGTGGTGACGCGGCGCGAGCCCATCATGGTTTCCAGCGCGCGGCCAATGTCGGTGACCGAGATGCCGAGGTCGGCCGCACGCTGGCGATCGATGTTGACCCGCATCTGCGGCCGGGTTTCCTTGTAGTCCGAGTCGGCACCGACCAAACCGGGATAGTCGGCCATGCGTTCCAGCAGGCGGTCACGCCATTGCGCGATCTCGGCATATTCCGGGCCGCCAAGCACGATCTGAAAGGGCTGGCCCATGCTGCGCACCAGGCCACCGCCAACCATGGTGCGCACGCGCACACCGCTGAGATCGTTCAGTTCCTTCTGCAGCTCATTGGCCACGTCCGTGGTCGCTTCGCTGCGATCACGCCATGGCTGCAGGAAGACGCTGATGCGACCGGTATGCATTTCCTCGCTGTTGCCCCAACCACCGGGCACGCGCGGGTTGGCACGGACGATGGGTTCTTCCGGACCGACGAAACGCGAAACAATCTTCTCTACCTGTTGCACCTGCTCGACGGTGTAGTCGAAGCCGGCGCCTTCCGGCCCGTCGATCATGATCTGGAACGAACCACGGTCTTCGGCCGGTGCCAGTTCCGAGGGAATCAACTTGAACAGGCCCCAACTTGCGGCGAGTGCGGCCAGCATCACCAGGCCGAACATCCAGCTGCGCTGCACGTGCCGGTCCAGCACCCGCCCGTAGGCGCCCGACAGACGCTCCAGCTGACGGTTGATGAAGCCATGCACCCGACCGGTCTTCTGCTCGCTGTGCGGCTTGAGCAGCTTGGAGGCCATCATCGGCGTCAACGTCAGTGCCACGAAGGCCGACAAGGCCACCGCCGCTGCCAACGCCACCGCCAGCTCACGGAACAGACGGCCGGTATTGCCCTCAAGGAAACCCACCGGCAGGAACACCGCCACCAATACCGCCGTGGTCGCGATGACCGCGAAAGCCACCTGTGCGGTACCTCGCCGGGCAGCCACCAGCGGCGGCTCTCCCAGGTCGATGCGGCGCTGCACGTTCTCCACCACCACGATGGCGTCATCCACCACCAGGCCGATACACAGCACCAGCGCCAGCAAGGTGAACAGGTTGATCGAGAAGCCAAACGCAAACAGTGCGATGAAGGCGGCGACCAGGCACACCGGTACCGTCACTGCGGGAATAAGGGCCGCGCGCAGGCTGCCCAGGAACAACCAGATCACCACCAGCACCAGGATCATGGCCTCGACCAGGGTCGCGTAAACGCGTTCCACGGCCGCTTCGATGAAGGTGGTGTTGTCGAAGGCGACGAAAATCTGCGTGCCCTGCGGCAGGGTCTGGGCGATGCGTTCGGCTTCGGCGCGGGTGTCGCGCGCTACGTCCAGGGCATTGGCGGTGGACGTCTTGACGATGCCCAGGCCGATGCCCGGCTCGCCGTTGCTGCGGTAATAGGCGCGGCGCTCGGACGACGCCAGCTCCACCTTGGCCACATCCCCCAGGCGCACCACGTAGCCATCGCTGCCCTTGCCCAGCGGGATGCTGGCAAAGTCACCCGGCGCCACATAGCTGCGCTCCACGCGCAGGGTGAAGTCACGGTCGGCCGATTCGATGCGACCGGCCGGCAATTCCACGTTTTCGTTGCGCAGCGCGGTTTCCACTTCGCTCACGGTCAGACCGCGCGCGGCCAACTGGTCGCGGTCCAGCCACACCCGCATTGCATAACGCTGGCGGCCGCCGATGCGTACCTGGGCAACGCCGTCGATGCTGGAGAAACGGTCCACCACGTAGCGGTCCGCGTAATCGCTCAGTTCCAACGTGTCCAGCGTCGAGGACGCCATGTTGAACCAGATGATCGGGTCGGCATCGCTTTCGACCTTGGCAATTTCCGGCGGCCGTGCTTCTTCCGGCATGCGGTCGGCCACCCGGCTGACCGCGTCGCGCACGTCATTGGCGGCAGCTTCGATATCGCGATTGGCAGTGAACTCGATGCTGACCGATGCACGACCGTTGGTGCTGCGTGCGTTGATGGTGTCGATGCCCTCGATGCCGGACAGCGCATCCTCCAGCACCTGGGTCACGCGGCTCTCGATCACCGCCGCCGAGGCGCCGGTGTAATCCACCGACACCGACACGATCGGCGGATCAATGGCAGGCAGCTCGCGCAGGGTCAGCCGGTTGAACGACATCACGCCCAGCACCACCAGCAGCAGGCTCATCACCACGGCCAGCACCGGCCGCTTGATCGAGAGATCTGACAGCTTCATTCGGCGCTGGCCTGTGCAGCCTTCGGCGCAGCCGCAGCTGCTGCAGCATCCTGGATGCGGATGCCCGGCCGCAGCTTGCCGGTGCCATCAATCACGATGCGCTCGCCCACCTTGAGGCCTTCAACTACCTCGACCACGCCGGCACGGCGGGTGCCGGTCTTGACGTCGGCCCGTTCCACGCTGTCGTCGGCCTTGACCCGGAACACATAGGAATCCCGGCCAACCTGGACCACGGCGATCTCAGGGATCACCAGCGCATCGCGCTCGGGCCGATACAGGCGAATGTCCAGCAACATGCCCGGCCGCAGCGCATGGTCGGCGTTGTCGAAATCAGCACGCACGGTGATCGCGCGGCTACCCGGGTCGACGCGGGCATCGATAGTGCTTACTTCGCCCTCGAAGGTACGGCCCGGATAGGCAATGCTGCTGCCGCTGACCTTGTCGCCGATCTGCAATGACGACAGCTGCGCTTCGGGCACCTGGAAATCGACATGCATGCGCGAGATGTCATCCAGCGTCGCAATCGCCGTTGTCGGGGTGACCAGTGATCCCGGGCTGATCTGGCGGATACCCAATACGCCAGCGAATGGCGCGCGCACCTGCCGATCGACGATGTCGGCCCGCATCTGCTGCACGCGGGCCTCGGCGGCATCACGGATGGACTGCTGGGTATCCAGCGTTGAATGCGCCACCAACTGCTGGGCGGCCAGTTCACGTTGGCGCTTGTACAGGCGGTCGGCCTCGGAGAACGTTGCCTGGGCCTGGGCCAGTGCGGCTTGCTGGGCCTGCCCGCGCAAGGTGACCAAGGGAGCACCCGCAGCCACCTGCTGGCCGCTTTCGAAATGCACCTTGTCGATGATCTCGCTGACCTTGGCGGTGACGATGATCGATTCGCGTGCCTTGGCAGTGCCATTGGCCTGCAGGGTGTCGCTCCACGGCGAGGTTGCAACCACCTGGGTGGTGACCTGCACCGCACCTGCGGCCTGCCGCGGCGCCTCGGCGTCCTTGCGGTTGCATCCAGCCAGGGCCAGCGCCAGAACAGCGCCCGCGGCTGCGGTGACGGCAAAACGCCTCAACATACACAATCCCGTTTGATACACGACTGGGCAGTCTAGCGGTGTCAGGTGACGCCAGTATGTGCCGTTAGGGGGGGCAGGCCTTCACGCCAGGTGCAAGGGTCGCCTGGCGGCGTAACGACGGATCAACGCCACCGAAGATCCTTTGCCCATCTGACGAAAAACTGCCGCCAGGTCACCCGGCACCGCAAGCCGCATCAGCGCCGGGCAAGCACCGCGCGCCCGGAGCCCAGGCAGGTGATGCAGCGTGATGCGTGCCAGCAGACCCGGGCGTGCTGCGCCTCCCCGGGCTGGCTCATCGCTGCTGACGCGCGGCTTGCTCCCATCCTGGCGCAAGCCGTGAACGCGGACGCTGGACATTCCTGTTTCCGGGCCCGAAGCATCAAGCCGGTTTGGCCATCCCCTGCAGCGCGGACAAGAGGTGGAAGATGCGCTCTCCCAGCCCTGCCCTTGCCAGCGAAGGGGGCGAACGCCCCCACTGTCAACGAGCGTCCACCACCCGCAGTACCTGCTCGACCATCTCCGCGACCGGGTCACGATCGGCATGCAGGTGCAGCTCAGGGGTTTCCGGGGCTTCATAGGGCGAATCGATACCGGTGAAATTCGGAATCTGCCCGGCACGTGCCTTGCGGTACAAGCCCTTCACGTCGCGCGCCTCGGCCACGTCCAGCGGCACATCGACGAACACTTCGATGAATTCGCCATCCTCGAAGCGCTCGCGCGCCATCTGTCGTTCGGCCCGGAACGGCGAAATGAAACTGACCAGCACCACCAGGCCCGCGTCCACCATCAAGCGGGCCACCTCGGCCACCCGGCGGATGTTCTCCACGCGGTCCTCATCGGTGAAGCCCAGGTCGCGGTTCAAGCCATGGCGGACGTTGTCGCCATCCAGCAGGAAGGTATGTACGCCCTGCGCATGCAGGCGCTTTTCAACCTGATTGGCCACCGTGGACTTGCCCGCACCCGACAGACCCGTGAACCACAGCACCTTGGGCTGCTGGCCTTTGATCCGCGCCCGCGCCGCCTTGTCCACGTCCATATGCTGCCAATGCACGTTGCCAGCACGGCGCAGGGCGAAGTCCAGCGTGCCCGCGGCGACGGTGGCATTTGTCTGGCGGTCGATCAGGATGAAACCACCCAGGGCCCGGTTCTGCGCATAGGGGGCAAACGCCACCGGCTCATCGAGCGACAGGTTGCAATAGCCAACCTCGTTCAGTTCCAGGCGCTTTGCCGCCAGACGCTCCTGCGTGTTCACATCAACGCGGTGCTTGATCTCGGTGATGTTGGCGGCAACGGTGCGGCTGCCGATCTGCAACCAGTAAGGACGGCCCGGCAACAGTGCCGCGTCGTCCATCCACAGTACGTGGGCAGCGAACTGGTCAGCGACCTCCGGCGGATCACCCGCCGCGGCAATGACGTCGCCGCGACTGACATCCACTTCATCGTCCAGGGTCAGGGTGACCGCCTGGCCGGTGGAGGCGACGTCCACCGGACCATCCGGGCCCAGCACCTGCTTGACCGTCGACCGGCGCGAAGAAGGCAGCACCACCACCGCATCGCCCGCACGCACCTGACCAGCGGCAATCGTGCCGGCAAAGCCGCGGAAATCCTGGTTGGGCCGGTTCACCCACTGCACCGGCAGGCGCAGCCCGCTGGTGGCGTCATGCGCGCTCAGCTGCACGGTATCCAGGTGCTCGATCAGACTGGGCCCGTTGTACCAGGGCATCAGCGCCGAACGCGTGGACAAATTCTGGCCCTCCAGCGCCGACAGCGGGATGGCCTGCACGTTGGCGATGCCCAGTTGCGCAGCCAAAGCCTGGTAGTCGGCAACGATCTGCTCGAACACCGCCTGGTCATATCCCACCAGGTCCATCTTGTTGACCGCCAGTACCACCTGGCCAATGCCCAGCAGCGAAATGATGTAGCTGTGGCGATGGGTCTGGGTCAGCAGGCCTTTGCGGGCGTCGACCAGCACCACCGCCAGATCGGCCGTGGAGGCGCCGGTTGCCATGTTGCGGGTGTACTGCTCATGGCCGGGGCAGTCGGCGACGATGTATTTGCGGCGGTCGGTATCGAAATAGCGGTACGCGACGTCGATGGTGATGCCCTGCTCACGCTCGGCAGCCAGGCCGTCCAGCAGCAACGCATAGTCGATGCCCTCGCCCTGGGTACCGTGGCGGCGGCTGTCTGCCTCCAGCGCACTGAGCTGGTCATCGAACAGGCGCTTGCTTTCATACAGCAGGCGCCCGATCAGGGTGCTCTTGCCATCATCCACGCTGCCACAGGTGATGAAGCGCAGCAGCGGTTTGGTTTCGTGGTTCTTGAGGTAGGCGGCGATGTCGGTGGTGGAGCCGGCATTGGTGAGTGGGGATTGGGGATTCGAGCGCCCCAGCCCCGATCCGCCTGCCCCACTACCTGCGTTTGATTCTGCGTTCGCCACAGCCTTGGCCTCTGTATTTCCCAATCCCGAATCACCAATCCCTGATCCCTGCCCCATCAGAAATACCCCTCCAACTTCTTCTTCTCCATGGAAGCGGACTGGTCGTGGTCGATCAGCCGCCCCTGGCGCTCGGAGCTGGTGGATACCAGCATCTCGGCGATGATCTTCTCCAGGGTGTCTGCTTCGGATTCGATCGCGCCGGTCAGCGGATAGCAGCCCAACGTGCGGAACCGCACCTTGCGCAGCTGCGGCACTTCGCCCGGCTGCAGCGGCAGACGCTCATCGTCGACCATGATCAGGCTGCCATCGCGCTCGACGACGGGTCTTTCGGCGGCCAGATACAGCGGCACCACCGGGATCTTCTCGCGGTAGATGTACAGCCAGATATCCAGTTCGGTCCAGTTGGACAAGGGGAAGACGCGCACGCTTTCGCCCTGGTGGATACGGGCGTTGTACAGGTTCCACAGCTCCGGCCGCTGGTTCTTCGGGTCCCAACGGTGGCGGTCATTGCGGAAGGAGAACACACGCTCCTTGGCCCGCGACTTTTCCTCGTCGCGGCGCGCGCCGCCGATGGCAGCGTCGAACTTCCACTTGTCCAGCGCCTGCTTCAGGCCCTGGGTCTTCATCACGTCGGTGTGGACGCTGGGGCCATGGCTGATGGGGCCGATGTCGCGGGCGATGCCATCGGGGTTGATATGCACCCGCAGCTCGGTGCCGGTCTCGGCCACCCGGCGGTCGCGGAAGGCGATCATCTCGCGAAACTTCCAGCGCGTGTCCACGTGCAGCAGCGGGATCGGTGGCACCCCGGGGGCGAAGGCCTTCATCAACAGGTGCAGCAGTACCGAGCTGTCCTTGCCAACCGAGTACAGCAATACCGGGTTGTCGAAGGCAGCAGCGACTTCGCGCAGGATGTGGATGCTCTCGGCTTCCAGCCGATCGAGGTGGGACAGGTTGGTATCAGTCATCAGCTAGGTCGCAGAGGCCAGGCCCGGTCTGGGCCACACAGTACCCGGTATGGGTCGGCATTGGATGGCAAGTGTGGCGGGGCGCTGGCACCGGGCGAAATAAACCCAGGGCATGAAGCGATAACCGCTTGTCCTTTCCGCTGGCATCGGGCCGTACCTAGGATCAGTCAACCCCAACCAGACCGGACCGGAAATGACTGCCGCCGCCACCGTGCCACCCAGCCCCTTGCCTGATGACCGCAAGGCCCTGCTGACACGCCTGGTAGACGGCCTGGATGGAAACAGCCTGTGGTGGCTGTCCGGCTTCGCCGCCGGGTTGGCGCAGGGTAGCCCTCCCCCCTCCCTTGCCGTCATCCCCGGCGGCCAGGCCGCCCAGCAGCCGGCACAGGACCGCCTGACCGTGATCTACGGCAGCCAGACCGGCAATGCCCGCCGCGCGGCCGAACAGCTGGTAGCCGAGGCCGAAGCAGCCGGACTGCCGGTGCGGCTGTTGCGCGCGGACGCCTACGCGACGCGCGAGCTGGCCAACGAGCGGCTGCTGTACATCGTTATCAGCACCCAGGGCGAAGGCGACCCGCCGGATGACGCCATCGGCCTGGTCGAGTTCATTGCAGGCAAGCGCGCCCCCAAACTGCCCCAGCTGAAGTACGCCGTACTCGGCCTGGGCGACTCCAGCTACGTTGAGTTCTGCGGCATCGCCCGCAAGCTGGACAGCCGTCTGGCCGAGCTGGGCGCCCACCGCCTGCAGGCCGTGGGCGAGGCCGACCTGGACATCGACAGCGTGGTCGATCCGTGGCGAGCGCAGGCCGTGCGCGATGCCCGCGCCAACATCACCGACACCGCCGCCCCGGCCATCAGCAATGTCACCCCGCTGCGACATGCCGCCGTCTACAGCGCCCAGCACCCATTCAGCGCCGAGCTGCTGTCGCGGCAGGTGATCAGCGGGCGCGATTTCAAGGGCCCGGCTTATACCGTGTATGGCACGGCCGCCAAGGCTGTCCATCATCTGGAGCTGTCTTTGGAAGGCAGCAACCTGCACTACGAACCCGGTGATGCGCTGGGCATCCTCCACCGCAACCCGGCCGAGCTGGTCGAAGCGGTGCTGGACGTCACCGGCCTGGATGGCAGCCAGCAGGTTGACCACGATGGTCACAGTCGACCGCTGTCGCAGTGGCTGGGGGAACACCGCGAGCTCACCCGCATCTCACGCCCCTTGCTGGCCGCCGTGGCCGAACGCAGCGCCCACCCTGAGTTGGCGACCTTGCTGGAGCCGGCGCAGAAGACGGCACTGGCCCAGGTATTCGAGGACCATCAACTGGTCGACGTACTGCGCCGCTGGCCGGCCGAATGGAGCGCCGACGCCCTGCTCGGCACCCTGCGCCCCGCGGCACAGCGGCTGTACTCGATCGCCTCCAGCCGCAAGCGCGTCGGCGAGGAAGTGCACCTGACCGTAGACGAACTGCGCTACCACGCCCATGGCAGCGAACACCTTGGCGCTGCCAGCAGCTTCCTTGCTGCCTTGGAAGAAGGCGCACAGGTGCCGGTGTATGTGGAAGCCAATGAACGCTTCCGGATACCGGCAGACAGCAGCCGCGACATCATCATGATCGGGCCGGGTACCGGCGTCGCCCCGTTCCGCGGTTTCGTGCAGGAACGCGCCGAGATCGGTGCCACTGGCCGCAACTGGCTGTTCTTCGGCGCACGCCATTTCAATAGCGATTTCCTGTACCAGACCGAGTGGCAGGATGCGTTGCGACGCAAGGAGCTGGATCGACTGGACCTGGCGTTCTCGCGTGACCAAGCCGACAAGGTCTATGTCCAGCAGCGCCTGCGCACCCGTGGCCGCGACCTGTACGACTGGCTGCAGAACGGCGCGCACCTGTACGTGTGCGGCGCCATTGCGATGGGCAAGGACGTACATGCAGCGCTGCTGGATGTACTGCGCGAACACGGCGGGCTGGATGAAGACGATGCCCGCGACTATCTGACACGACTGCACACGGAGGGGCGCTATGGACGGGATGTGTACTGAGGCTTGAACGCTGGGATCTGATCCAGCACCGGCTTCGCGGCTCACCCCGCCCTACGACTTCCCATTCCAGATAGCGAACGCAATGAGCACCCACTCCGTTGAAAACATCAAGGCCGACAGCAACCGCCTGCGCGGCTCCCTGCTGGAAAGCCTGGCCGATCCCGTCACCGGCGCCCTGCGCGAAGACGACCAGACCCTGATCAAGTACCACGGCAGCTACCAGCAGGACGACCGCGACGTGCGCGACGAGCGCCGCCGGCAAAAGCTCGAACCGGCCTACCAGTTCATGATCCGCACCCGCACCCCCGGCGGCGTGATCAGCCCGGAGCAATGGCTCAAGCTCGATGCCATCGCCACCCGCTTCGGCAACCATTCGCTGCGCATCACCACCCGCCAGGCCTTCCAGTTCCATGGCGTGATCAAGCGCGAACTGAAGGCAACGATGCAGGCCATCAACGCCTCCCTGATCGACACCCTGGCTGCCTGCGGCGACGTCAACCGCAACGTGCTGGTTGCCGCCAACCCGCTGCTGTCCAGTGCGCATGCCACGCTGTACGCAGATGCCGCGCGCACCTCCGAGCATCTGCTGCCCAATACCCGCGCCTACTACGAAATCTGGCTGGATGAAGAGCGCGTGGCCGGCAGTGGTGCCGAGGATGAGCCGATCTATGGCGAGCGCTATCTGCCGCGCAAGTTCAAGATCGGTTTTGCCTTGCCGCCGCTCAATGACGTGGACGTCTACGCCAATGACCTGGGCTTCATCGGCGTACTTGATGACGCCGGCAAGCTGCTCGGCTATGACATCACCCTCGGCGGCGGCATGGGCGCCACCCATGGCGATGCCGAAACCTACCCGCGCATTGCCAACAATGTCGGCTTCATCGCGCGCGACGCGCTGCTCGATGTGGCCACCGCAGTGGTCACCACCCAACGCGATCTGGGCAACCGCGACGTGCGCAAGCGCGCCCGCTTCAAGTACACCATCGACGACCACGGCCTGGACACTGTGGTTACCGAGATCGAACGCCGCGCCGGCGTCAGTTTCGCGCCTGCACGCGCGGCTGCCTTTGCCCACAACGGCGACCGCTATGGCTGGGTCGAGGGCGACGACGGCCGCTGGCACCTGACCTTGTCGCTGCAGGCCGGCCGCATCGCCGACCTGCCCGGCGCACCGCACCTCACCGCCCTGCGCGAGATCGCCCGCATCCTTGAAGGCGAGTTCCGCATGACCGGCAACCAGAACCTGGTGATTGCCGGTGTCGCCACCGAGCAACGGGCAAAGATCGATGCCATCGTGCGCAGCGCCGGTCTGGACACCGGCAACCAGGCGCCCACCGCGCTCGCACGCGCAGCGATGGCCTGCGTGGCGCTGCCGACCTGCGGCCTGGCCATGGCCGAAGCCGAGCGTTATCTGCCCGAGTTCAGCGCCAAGCTGCAGCCGCTACTGGAACAGCATGGCCTGGCCGAGGCGCCGATCCTGCTGCGCATCTCCGGCTGCCCCAACGGCTGCTCGCGTCCGTACCTGGGCGAGATCGCCCTGGTCGGCAAGGCACCGGGCCGTTACAACCTGATGCTGGGTGCCGACCATCGCGGCCAGCGCCTGAACACCTTGTACCGGGAAAACATCGCCGAGCCGGACATCCTCGGCGCACTGGAACCGTTGTTTGCCCGTTACGCCGGTGAGCGCGAAGCCGAAGAAGGCTTCGGCGACTTCCTGCACCGCGCCGGCATCGTCACCCTTCCCCCCTACCCGACCCATCGCCAGATTTCCGTGGAACTGCACGCATGAGCGCCCTGCCCAAATCCTCAACCAACACGCCGGCCAACCTGCCCGACGACCTGGGCCCGCTCAACACCGCGCTGGAAGCCATGGACGCACAGCAGCGCGTGGCGTGGGCACTGGAACATGCTCCGGCATCGCACGTGCTGTCCTCCAGCTTTGGCGCGCAGTCGGCGGTCACCCTGCACCTGCTCAGCAGCCAACTTCCGGACGTCCCGGTCATCCTGATCGATACCGGCTATCTGTTCCCGGAAACCTATCGCTTTGCCGACGAGCTGGTCGACCGCCTCAAGCTCAACCTGAAGGTCTACCGCCCGCAGGTCAGCCGCGCATGGATGGAAGCCCGCCATGGCCGCCTCTGGGAACAGGGCGTGGTTGGCATCGAGCAGTACAACAACCTGCGCAAGGTCGAGCCGATGAAGCGCGCCCTCGACGATCTGCAGGTCGGCACCTGGTTCACCGGCCTGCGCCGTGGTCAGTCCGCCAGCCGCGCCAACACCCCGATCCTGCAACGCCGCGGTGAGCGTTTCAAAATGAATCCGATCGCCGACTGGAACGACCGCGATGTCTGGAACTACCTGCAGCAGCACCAGCTGCCGTACCACCCGCTGTGGGAGCAAGGTTATGTGTCGATCGGCGATTTCCACACCACCCGTCGCTGGGAGCCGGGCATGCGCGAAGAAGACACCCGCTTCTTCGGCCTGAAGCGCGAATGCGGCTTGCACGAAGAAATCTGATGCCCGTCCGGCAGGAGCGGCGCAGGCTGCGAAGCTGATGGCAAGCCAGAGGCCAACAACGCCGCAGCCTTCGCCAACCTTCCCTTCGCTTTGCGACAGGGAAGGAAATATCGGCACTGGCGCGGGACGTCATGCCTACCGGCTGCGTTGACGGGAAGACACTTGCCGAGCATGGCTCGGCACTACGGGGGCATTGTTGGTGGAGCCACTGCCGAGCATGGCTCGGCGCTACGGGTTCTGCTGCGCCCAGAAAGCCAGCAACTCCTGCAAGGCGGGTGAAGCGCCGGCCTGCTCCAGCTCGTCCTGCAGGAACTCCGCTTCACGCTGCCATTGCTGGGTACTGAGCTGCTGCAGCACGCTGCCTTCCGTGTGGCTGCAGCCCATGTGCCATTGGCTGAAATGCAGGGTCTGCACTACATCGTTGTGCAACTCGCGCAGGTCCACATGCATGTGGGAGTTGCGGATGCGTTCGTAGGCCCGCGCCACACCTTCTTCCGGCCCTTCGAAATACTGGAAAAAACGCTGCCCATCGAACAGCAGTACACCGGTCACGCCTACCACCTGATTGTGTGCGCGCGCATCCACCAGAAGGTGGTCCAGATCAGCGGTACTCAGGCCCGCCACTGCCGTGCTCACATAGGCGACTGCTCGCAGACTCATACCACTCCCTGCATCTATTGGCTCAGCGGCCAGCATGACATGCCGCCACCCGTTTGGGGTGGCGGCAGGTGCTGGCTCAATACCGGTAATCCAGCTTCAGCCAGACATTGCGGCCAGGCTCGTTGATCCGTACAGGATCGGCCGGGAACCCGAAATCTGCGCTGCCGGCCAGATTCAGGTGCTCGGCATACGCACGGTCGAACACGTTGTCCACGCCAACACTGGCGCGCAAGGCATCACTGAAGCGGTAGGCACCGTTGAGCGACAGGGTTGCAAAGCCGGACGTGGGGCCGAGGTCACGCGCCACCACATTGCCTTCGTCCTGCGCCACCCGGTGCTGATGGGTGGCTGCACGCAGCAAGGCGCCAACCGACCACCGTTCGTGCTCATAAGCCGCGCTGAAACGCTCTTCCAACGGCGGAATCTGCGGCATCGGTCGATGCTCGCTGCGGTTTTCGCCCCAGGCATAGGCCAGCGTACTGCCGAGCTTCCAACCATGCAGCGGCCGCCATTCCAGACCTGCCTCGGCGCCGGCGATGCGCGCATCCACATTGCGGGCCTGGGTAGTGCTGCCCATCATCCCGCCGCTGCGGTATTGAAACAGGATGTAATCCTGCACCCGGCCGGCATAGGCAGAGACCCAGGCATCGAGCGAACTGCTGCGGAACTGCAATCCCAGGTCGAGCTGGGTCGTCTTTTCCGGCTGCACCCCCGCGAACGCGTTGACGCTGCCCTGTGGGCCCGCGTTGGCGGAAAACAATTCCCAGTAGTCGGGCATGCGCTCGCTGTGCCCCACGCCTGCATACCAGCTCCAGGCCTGGCCGTGATCACGCTCGTAACGCAGGAAGCCGCTGCCCAGGTCCTGTGTGCGCTCCTGCCCGGCGGTGGGATTGGGCATGTTCATCATACCGGTGCTCGTGCGCCGGTCCTTGACCTGCGCCCGGTCAAGTCGCAGACCACCGACCCAGCGCGCGGGCGTACCTTCGCCCAAGGTCAGTTCGCTGAATATGCCCTGGCTGCTGAAGTCCGCATCGCGCTGCCACGCCGCCTTCCGCCAGGTGCCACGGCCCATGCCGTTACGGCTGCGGTGACGACTGTCCTGCGCATCGATGCCGGCAACGATGGCCACGTCCTGCCAGCGCCACTCGCTGCTGAAACGCCCCCCCGTCGTGCGGCGCTCGACATTGGAAGCCATCGGCATCGGCATGCTGCTGTCCGGATTGGGCGTGCGCAGCGTGTAGTTGTCCATCAGATGATCGGCATTGTTGTAGTACAGGTTGGCCTGCACCCTGTCCCACGCGCCCGGCAGGTTGTCGCGTTCAAAGCGAAGACCGTAGCTGTCGCGCTTGAAGGCCGCACCATCCATGCCTCGCCCCGCATAGCGGGCAATGGCGTCGCCGGTACCGGCGCTGAGCTCAAGCACGGTATCGGCATCCGGCGTCCAGCCGATCGCGGCATCGGCATTCCATTTGCGCCAGCGCGAAGGCACCACGTCACCGTTGCCGTCCTTGTAATCATCGGCTTCGGAACGGTTGCCGTTGACCCGCACATAGCCGGGGCTGCTGCCGAAACTCGCATCCAGCACCTGGTCGTTGCGATTGTTGGAACCGGCCAACGCGCTGGCCCGCAACTCCATGCCCGGCGTGCTGAAACGTGGAGTATCGCGCTCAAAGCGCACGGTCCCCACCGAGGCACCGGCCCCCCAGCGTACGCTCTGCGGCCCCTTGATCACGGTCAGCCGGTCAAAGGTCTCCGGTGCGATATACGACAGCGGATTGTCCATGCGCGAGGGGCACGCACCAATCAGGTTGCCATCGTTGCTGAGGATGTTCAGGCGCGAACCGCCCATGCCACGCAGCACCGGATCGCCGTTGGTGCCGCCATTGCGGATGGCCGAAAAGCCCGGCACGGTCTTGAGGTAATCCGCGCCATCGCTGGCCGGCACAGGTTGTCTTGGCAGGCGTGGATCAGTGACCCACTGCAGCGGTGACGACGGCGCAGCAGCGGTCACCACCAAGGTGTCCAGGGTCTTGGCATCGTCCGGCTCAACGGCACCGGCAAGGGATGGAAACAGCGCCATGCAGACGCAGATGGACAGGCACGCCGGAACACCCGGCATACGGGAAGGGTTGTACATGCAGTTCTCCAATGCGACACAGCCACGCCCTGCTTCAAAAGCAGCGCGCGGCACAAGGATGGGATGTCGATATCAGCAGAACAGCGGCGGGCCGCGAGCAGGATGCGCCGGCCAGTGCAGGCTGGACGGCAGTTGGATGCAGCGAGGGGACGTGGGCACCAGCCGGTAAAGCAGGGGCGCCAGTACCAGCAACACCGCCAGCCACGGCAGCAATCGCGACGCCATGGTGCAGTAGTCGCAGGCTTCGCCATGGGCGGCATGCGGATCGGGCGCGGACGGATGCGGCTGGGGCGTATTCAGCACGGCCGGGGCGGCGTGTTCATGTGACCCGTGCATGGCGTGGTGCGCGGCATGTGGATCGGCAGCCACCTTCCCCATCGGCGCCGCGGTCATGCCCGACATCTGCATGCTCATCTGCATCTGCCCGTACTGCGCCTGCAACCAGCGACTGACCACCGGCGCGGCCGCCATCAACACGGCAGCCACCATGGCCAGCTGAAGCAGCAGTGATTGGAAGCGGGCCTTGCGCATGACCCTCGCATTCTAGCGGTGGCTACCGGCGGGGGCCGTCAACACGGGTGCGACCGTTTGCCGCAGCAATGACAAACATGTGCAGACCGCTCAGTTCAGCGCGATCAGGTGACTGGCCTTTATCTGCGCGTAGCACACCACGCAGACGATGCTCATGTCGTTGAAGGCATCAAACGTGTCGGTCAAACCAGCTTCGTGCTGGAACATGTCTTCGCAGCGATGACACCAGGCCTGAAGATCGTTCGGATCGTTGCTGTTCTCAACTACACCCAGTCGTGGTGGTGGCTGCTGCAGCATATGTCCGCAGACAACCGCCGAGACCTGCCGCCCATGCAGATGGCATTCCACCATCAGCGGCTCGGTGCCATCGTTGTCAGGGCGCTTCATGGCTTCCTCCCACGGATGCAGTTCGTGAGAATGCAGATCACCGCAGCATCAGGAAGTAGGTAATTGCCAGAGCGGGACGTAGTAGAACCACGAGGCGTGCCACTCGCTTCACTCCAGCGACGGGCTTTCAGTGCTGCTGCGCGAGGAATGCCGCCACCGCTTGTGCGGACTGCTGTGGACAGGCCTGCAGCAACAAATGCGGGCCTTCGATCTGCAGCAAGCTCGCCCTCCGGATGGCGGCAGTGATTTCCCTGCCGGCAGCAGGCCTGATCAGGCGATCACCGCGGGCGCGCAGATACAGCACCGGCAGCGTGATCCGCTGCAGCAAGGGGGACACATCCACTGCGAGCGTGAGCGCGGCACGGTGCCGCAATGTCGCCGATGGTACGCTGGACAATGCGCGGCGCAGGGCTGCGGTCACGTCAGGCGTTGCCCAGCGGCCCAACAACAGCCAGGACAGCAGATTCATCGGCACCCTGCGTGCCGACACTGGCGGCAGCCAGGCAGCAAACGGCGACAGCACAGGCACGGGCGCACGCGCGAAAGTGGTGCTCAATACCAGACCACGCATGTTGGGCGGTGGATCGGCTGCGATGGATATCGCGATCGGCCCTGAGAACGACTCACCCAGCAGAACGAACGGGACATCAACCGGCAAGGCTGCGCGGGCCAGCGCCTCCAACCCCTTGTAATCCAATGCCTGATCCCGCGGATAGCGCACCACCGTTACCGCGCCGGGTACATCCCCCAAGGCATCGATGAAAGGTGCATGCAGCGTGCCGGTGCCATCCAGGCCGGGCAGGATCACCAAGGCGGTCATGCTGCCCGCCTGTCTTAGACGGTGATGGTCTGGGTCAGTGATTCCCAGGTCGGCGGCGTTGGCCAGTCAGCGGCCTGGTTGCCATCCAGAACCCGACGCAGGTCGCGCTTGTCGATCTGCGGCGCCAGCACATGCACCAGCTCCAGGGCGTAATCGCGCAACACGCGGTCGCGTGGCAGGACCGCCCAGGCGATGCACTCCGGGATTGCCGCCGGTGCAGGCCACGCACGCAGGTCGGTGTCATAACTGTTGACGGCCATTTCCGCCAACAGACCAACGCCCAAACCTGTGCGCACATAGGTCTTGATCAAGTCGGCATCCAACGCGGTCAGGGTCAGGTCCGGCTCCAGGTCCAATGCAGCAAACGCACGTCGCAGCGACGAACTGGTGCGGGTGGAGGACTCGTAACTGATCAGCGGTTGGCTGGCCAGTGCGGCCATGTCCGGTACATTGCCGGGGCGGTCGAACGGATGTCCCTTGGGCACCAGCACCAGCCGCCGCCAGCGGTACAGCGGCACCGCGATCCCGGTCGAAGGTTCACCACCGGCGGTACTGATGATGGCGATGTCGGCATCGCCCTGGCTGAGCAGATCCAGCGCGTCGCTTTCAGCAGCCTGTTGCAGATGCACGCTGACCTGCGGGTAGGCGTGCTTGATGCGCGCCACCGCCGGTGGCAGCACGAAGCGTGCCTGCGTGTGCGTAGTGGTCAGTACCAGTTGGCCGTGGCTTTCGCGGCGCTGGTTGGCGGCATAGGTACGGATGTTGTTCGCTTCGGCCAACACCGCACGCGCACGGCTGATCACTTCCTCGCCGGCCGGGGTCACCGACTCCAGACTGCGCCCCTTGCGCACGAACAAGAGAAAGCCCAACTCATCCTCGAGCTGTTTGAGCTGTTTGGACAACCCCGGCTGGGTGGCATGCACCCGTGTCGCGGCGAGCGTGATGTTCAGCTCGGCATCGGCAATGGCAACGAGGTAACGCAGTTGGGTAAGGGTCATCGCAGTGGCTGGGTGAGAGCTTCGGTAAGGGACTGTGAAGAATGTAGGCCAAATCGAACGGCGAGCTTATAACCGAAAGTAATCTACGCCATTGGGCAAGTCATTTCCTGCCCCAGCGGCACGGCGTTACGTTCACGACCTCCTCATCTCGCTGACATTGCCACCTTGGACGCCCCTCTGTTTCCGCTGTTTGCCGACCTCAAGGGACGGGCCGTGCTGGTGGTGGGAGGAGGCTCGGTAGCCGAGCGCAAGACCGAGGCCCTGCTGCATGCCGGTGCCTTGCCCCGGGTGGGCGCGCCACAGCTCAGTCCTGGCCTGCAGGGCCTGGCCGACGCCGGCAAGGTGCAATGGCTGCGGGGCAGCTTTGATACGCGTTGGCTGGACGCCGATATCTGGCTGGTGATCGCCGCCACCGACGATGCCGCCATCAATCGTGACGTGGCCGCAGCCGCCGACGCAAGGCGTCTTTTCGCCAACGTGGTCGATGACGCGCAGCTGTCCGCCTTCCATGTACCCGCCATTGTCGAACGTGGCCCGCTGCAGATCGCCATTTCCAGTGGCGGCGGCGCGCCGATGGTCGCCCGCCATGTGCGCCGCCGCATCGAATCCCTGTTCGACCTGGCCTGGGGCCAACTGGCCGAGCTGGTCAGCCGCAAGCGCGGACTGATCCGCGAGCAACTACCCGACCTGGCCGCCCGCCGCCGCTTCTTCGACCGCCTGGTCGAAGGCCCGGTACTGGACCTGCTGCGCCGTCGCCAGAGCGTGGATGCGCAATGCCAACTGCTGCAGGACCTGGGCAGCGAAGCCGCCACACCCAGCGGTTCGGTGGTGCTGGTGGGTGCAGGTTCTGGCGATCCCGGGCTGCTCACCCTCAATGCCCTGCGCGCGCTCAACCAGGCCGACGTGATCCTGCACGATCGACTGGTCAGTGCCGAGGTGCTGCAACTGGCCCGTCGCGACGCCGACTTCATCGAGGTAGGCAAGTCCGCACAGGGCAACAGCACCGCGCAGGAACACATCCATGCGCTGATGCTGGAACACGCCCGCGCCGGCAAGCGCGTGGTGCGCTTGAAGGGCGGCGATGCGTTCGTGTTTGGCCGCGGCGGCGAAGAACTTCAATTTCTGCGCGGCCATGGCGTGCCCTACGAGGTGGTGCCCGGGATCACCGCCGCACTTGCATGTGCCGCCTACGCCGGCATTCCGCTGACCCACCGCGATCACGCGCAGCAGCTGCGCCTGGTCACCGCGCACTGCAAGGACTCGCTCGATACGCTGGACTGGACCACGCTGGCCCAGCCCCGCCAGACCCTGGTGTTCTACATGGGCGTGGCCGCGCTGGCACAGATCCGTACCCACCTGCTTGAGGCCGGCCTGCCGGCCGCCACCCCGATTGCCTTGGTGGAAAATGGCTCGCGCAGCAACCAGCGCGTGGTCAGTGGCCAGCTGCGCAACCTGCCAGAGGCCGCACGCCAGCATCAGGTGCAATCCCCTGCCCTGCTGATCGTCGGCGAGGTTGCCGCGCTGACCAACGAACTGCACTGGTTTGGCGAGGCCCCGCTGCTGGCACCGGCAACCGTATCCTCACTTTCCGCAAAGACGTCCTCGCCGACACTGGCCGACGCCGCCTGACCACCTCCCCGGAGAATTCAATGGCTATCTACAACAGCATCCTGGACACCATCGGCAATACCCCGGTGGTCAAGCTCAACCGCCTGGCCCCGGCCGGCGTGGATATCTACGTCAAGGTGGAGTCGTTCAACCCGGCCGGCTCGGTCAAGGACCGCCTGGCCCTGGCCATCATTCTGGACGCCGAGAAAAAGGGCTTGATCAAGCCGGGCGACACCATCGTCGAAGCCACCTCCGGCAATACCGGCGTGGCCCTGGCCATGGTTGCGGCCGCACGCGGCTACAAGTTTGTCGCCACCATGGTGGAGACCTTCTCGGTGGAGCGCCGCAAGCTGATGCGCGCCTATGGCGCCAAGGTGATCCTGACCCCCGCCGCCGAGCGAGGTACCGGCATGGTGCGCAAGGCCAAGGAGCTGGCCGACCAGCACGGTTGGTTCCTGGCCAGCCAGTTCGCCAACCCGGCCAACCCCGCCTTCCACCGCCAGACCACCGCAGCGGAAATCCTGCGCGACTTCGCCGGCAAACGCCTGGACTATTTCGTCAGCGGCTGGGGCACCGGTGGCACCCTGACCGGCGTTGGCGAAGTGCTCAAGCTGGCCCGCCCGGACACCCGCATCATCGCCACCGAACCGGCCGGCGCCGCCCTGCTGGCCGGCAAGGAATTCACCCCGCACAAGATCCAGGGCTGGACCCCGGACTTCGTGCCGGAAGTGCTCAACCGCGAGGTCTACGACCAGTTGCTGTCCATCCAGGATGAGCGCGCGATTGAAACCTCGCGCCGCCTGGCGGCGGAAGAAGGCATCTTCGTCGGCATCTCCTCCGGCGCAACCGTCGCCACCGCACTGGACGTGGCCGCCAAGGCCGAAGCGGGCTCGGTGATCCTGGCCATGCTGCCGGACACCGGCGAGCGCTACTTCTCGACCCCGCTGTTCGCCGACGTCAACGAGGGTTCGGACGACGACTGGCTGGCCGGCCTTCCGTAACCGCTGTTACTTAACCCGTCAGCAACGCGAAGGCCGCCTGTGCGGCCTTTGCGCGTTTCTGTACCCACAAATCGCGGCCAATGAGACGGCGAGCGCGCAGACTGGGCCCGTGCCCGGCATGGCGGCTGCCCTCACACTTTTCTCATTAACCGCAGTGGAAGATCACAGCCATGAACATTGAAGTTTGGCAGGGCGACATCACCGAACTGGCCGTTGACGTCATCGTCAATGCGGCCAATGAAACCCTGCTTGGCGGCGGCGTGGACGGTGCCATCCATCGGGCCGCAGGCCCGGGTTTGCTGGCCGAGTGCCTGCAGTTCCCCGAACAGCGCCCGGGTGTGCGCTGCCCCACCGGCGAAGTGCGTGCCACCGGCGGCCATGCGCTGCCCGCCCGGCATGTGTTCCACACCATCGGCCCGGTCTGGCGCGATGGCCGCCATGATGAAGCAGCGCTATTGGCCAATTGCTATTGGCAATCGCTGCGTCTGGCCGAGCAGATGGGCCTGGAATCGATTGCCTTCCCGGCCATCAGTTGTGGCGTGTACGGTTACCCGCTGCATGCGGCGGCGGTGATTGCCGCAACCGAGACCATGACCTGGCAGAAAAGCCATGCGCGGCCATCGCGCATCGTGCTGGTGGCCTACAACGCCGCTGCGTTCAAGATCTATCAGCAGGCTCTGGCAAGCGCCGGTCCTGCACCCGAGCAGGCGGCACCGGTGCTGGCCTCATTTGCCGGCGGGTTTGCGGCTGCGCATTGAGGTTCTGGCTCTTCTGGCCGGGCAAAAATCAAAACCTACCCCTCCCCTCTCCTTCGCTGCGCGAACGGGAGGGGGTTGGAGCGGATACCCGCGATCAACCTGGCCTGCATGAACAGCCCCTTCCCTTTGCCGCAGGCAAGGGAAGGGTTGGAGAGGGATAGCGCTTCGCAACAAGCCCATCAGCCCAGCTCACCACCCACGCCATAAACCCAGGCATCAAAGAACGCCTGCAGCGAGCGGCCTGCCGCATGCTCCATCGCCTGCTGGAAATCGGCAGTCACCACCGACCGACCATCATTGGCCTGCGTGTACTCACGCAAGCCACGCCAGAACACCTCCTCGCCCAGCTCCCGCCGCAAGCGGTGCAGCACGTAGGCGCCCTTCTTGTAGACCACGGCGCGATCATCCGCGCTGGGCTTGATCCATTGCGGGTACACCAAGGGACGATCCGCGCCGTTGGTACGAAGCTCCTGCACACGCGTCTCCCAGCCCTGCACCATCGCCTGGTAAGCCGCCTCGCCCTGCGACTGCTGCAGCCAGGCGGCGGTCATGAAATTGGCGAAACCTTCATTCAGCCAGAAGTGCTCCCAACCGGCACAGGTCACACGCACGCCCCACCATTGATGCGCGGCTTCGTGGGCGATCAGGCCGGTCTGCGTGGGATCATCCAGCACCTCCTTGCCATAGGCTTCGGACATCACCGCCATGCCGGCCATTTCCTGACCAATGGTTTCGGCTACCAGCGCCTGCCGATAGTCGCCTTCGTAAGCCAGCCCGGCGCGCTCGGCGAAGAAGCCAAGCATGTCGCCGGTAGCTGCAAACAGCTGCCGCAATTCGGCCTCGGAACGATCCACCGAGTAGTAATGCAGGTTGCCCTGCCGTGCATGGACATAAGGACCGGCCGCAAATCCGTAGACGAATGCCGGCGCCGGCTTGCGCAACTGCCAGCGGTGCTCGATACGGCCATCGTCGAGCTGCCGTGATGGCAAGGCGTCGCCCACCGCCGTCGCTTTCAGGCGTGGCGGCAACCGCAGCGCCAAGGCCAGGGTTGCGCGTTCGTCAGGGGCATTCACCGAGGGCATCCACTGCGCGGTGGAAAAGATGGTGTAGACCTCCTCGCGTGCGGGCGCGAACTCCAGGCCGAATCGCGGCTTGCCGTGGTAGCGCACCTGCACTTCGCCCGCACGCACTGCGGTCGGCAGGTTGATATGCAGCACTGCATCACGCTGCACAAACGGCACCGGCTCGCCGTCCTGCTGCACGCTGTCGATCGTCAACGCACCGCTGTCCAACTGCAGTTCGCGGGCACCGGCAGTGACTGCGCTGAAGCGCACCAAGGTCTCGCCGTGCAGAGTACCGGCAGCGATATCCACGTCCACCGTGGTGGCGTAATGAAGGATGTCGAATGCACGCAGCTGCGCTGCATTCGCCGGGTCTGACAGCAACAACGACACTACCGCGCATGCACCGGCAACCGTGAACTTCTGCATCCTGCCGACCTTGGAGGGAAAGCCCGATTCTAGGCAAAAACGTCCAGGCAAAAACAGCGCTGGCGCGGGTCCAGGGTCTAGTGCGCATCGGCAGCACCGGCGCCTGCGGCAGGTGCCGCACGATGGCTCGCCGGTCGCATCAACAACAGCAACGGCATGGCCGCCACGCTCAGCCACATCATCATCCAGTAATCGTTGAGGTAGGCGATGGCCAACGCCTGCCGCGACACTTCGGCATTGAGCAACGCGGCACCACTAAGGGTTGACGGATCCCAGCTTGCCGGCAGCAGCGAGGTTTCCGCGCCGAAGGCCGGGATGCGCGCACCAATCTCGGCGTGGCCGATCTGGCTGGCCCTTGCCAACAAGGTCATCGCGACCGAGATACCCACCGACGAGCCGATGTTACGCACCAGGCCAAACAGGCCAGCCGCTTCAGTCCGATTGGTTGCAGCCAATGTCGAATACGCCACCGTCGAGATCGGCACGAACACCAGGCCCATGCCCAGGCCCTGCAGAATCCCCAGCACCACCACCGACTGCTGCGTGGTGCTCGGCCCGAACTGGGTCATGCCGTGCAGCGATGCGATCATCAGGCACATGCCCACGAACATCAGCGCGCGTGGATCGACCCGGCCAAGCAGGCGACCACAGGCCATCATGCTGATCATCGTGCCAAGCCCGCGCGGCGCCAGCAGCAGGCCGACCAGCATCGTCGGGTAGTTCATCAGGCCGCTCAGGTACGGTGGCAACAACGCCAGCGTGGCAAACAGCACCATGCCCACGATCAGGATCATCACCGAACACACGGCGAAGTTGGCGTTGCCGAACAAGCCCAGGTCCAGCAAGGCGCGCTCGCGCTGCCGGACCCACCAAAGCACATAGAAGTACAACGCCAGCACCGCCAGCACCGCTTCAATCTGGATCTCCAGACTGTCGAACCAGTCCTCGCCCTGGCCGCGGTCCAGGAACATCTGCAGCGCGCCGATGCCGACCACCAGCAACACCAGCCCGACCGCATCCAGCGCGCGCTTGTGCTGCGGCTCCTTCGGCACACTCGCAACGATGCCGGCCAGCGCCAGCAAGCCCACCGGCAGGTTGATCAGGAACACCCAATGCCAGCTGAAATTCTCGGTCAGGTAGCCGCCCAGCGGCGGCCCCAGGATCGGCCCGACCATGATTCCCATGCCCCACATCGCCATGGCGGGGCCATGCTTTTCACGCGGGAAACTGTCCAGCAGCAAGGACTGTGACAAGGGCACCAGCGATGCACCGAACACGCCCTGCAGGATGCGATAGAACACCATCTCGCCAAGACCACCGGCGATGCCGCACAACAGCGAGGCCAGCACGAAGCCGATCACCGCGATGATCAGCAGGCGTCGGCGGCCCAGCCGACCGGCCAGCCAGCCGGTTACCGGCATCACGATGGCGGCAGCGACGATGTAGCTGGTCAGCACCCAGGAGATCTGGTCCTGGGTCGCCGACAGCGAGCCCTGCATGTCCGGCAGGGCAACGTTGGCGATGGTGCCGTCCAGCGCCTGCATCAAGGTGGCCAGCATCACCGAGGCCACCATCAAGCCGCGCTTTGGGTTGCCCTTCATCACCGCCTCACTCATCGCCAGTCACTCAGTGCACAACGGCGACGGGGGCAAGCACATCCTTCAGTTCCACATCCACATCCGCACTCATGCCGGCGCGCAGTTGCGGCCCGCCGTGCAGGCTGTCAGGGCTGATTTCCAGACGCACCGGCACGCGCTGCACGATCTTGACCCAGTTGCCGGTGGCGTTCTGCGCCGGCAACACACTGAACTCGCCGCCCGAGGCCGGGCTGATCGAGGCCACCGTGGCTTGCCAGCGCGCGTCGGGATAGGCATCCACACGCAGCACGGCATGCTGCCCGACCTGCAGATGGGTCAGTTCGGTTTCCTTGAAGTTGGCCTCCACCCAGATCGGTGCGCTGGCGACCAGCGGCATCGCCGTCTGACCCTGGCTCAGATACTCGCCGGCCTGCAGGTCGTGCATGCCCACCACGCCATCGGCCGGTGCGCGCACTTCTGCATGCAACAGGTCCAGGCGTGCCTGGTCGCGCTTGGCCAGCGCCGCGCGGTATTCGGGCAGATCGCGGGTCGGCGTGGCGGCGTTGCCGCTCAGGTTGGCCGAGGCCTGCTGTTGCAGCGCCCGCGCGTTGACCAGGTTGCTCTGCGCACTTGCCACCGCATGGCGTGCGTCATCCACCATCTTCTTTGCCACCAGCTGGCGGGTGGCCAGTTCCTGCATGCGCAGCAGGTCACGCTGCGCCCAGGCCAAGGTCTCGCGTGCGGCCTGGATGCTGCTGGACGTGGACTGCACCTCGGCACGGCTGGCGTTGGCGGTATTGTCGATGCGGGCCAGCTGCGCCTCGGCTTCGGCCAGGGCCAACTGCAGCGGCGCCGGATCGATGCGGAACAGCAACTGCCCCTGTTTGACCGCCTGGTTCTGCGCCACCGCCACCTCGACCACGCGTCCTTCCACCTGCGGGGCGATCAGGATTTTTTCGGCGCGGACATAAGCATTGTCGGTAGCGACGCTGCGCTGCGATTGCTGCCATTGCCAGCCGAAGAAGGCCAGCACCACCAGCACAGGGCCTGCCCACAGCCACAGCGGAACGCGCCGTTTGGCGGGTGCAGAGGGAGGCGACACCGCGTTGGCGGCGGAGTTTGTAGTGCTGGTCATGGAATCCCCTGGATGTTCTGGATGTCAGCCGCGCGGGCTGCGATCAAGATCGATCAATGTTTCGCGGATCTGCCCCAGCACCCTGAGCGTGGTCGCCAGTTCCTGCGGGTCCACACCGCGCACGCTGTCCTCGCGCAGGCCCTTGGCCACCGCGTCCATCGTCACGATTACTGCTTCGCATTGCGCGGTGAGGTAAAGCCGCCAGCAGCGGCGGTCGCTGGGATCGGCCTTGCGCTCGATGAAGCCGCCTTTCTGCAGCCGGTCCAGCACACGCCCGACCGCGATGGGCTCCATGTCCATCAGCTCGGCCAGCGCAACCTGGGTCTGGCCCTGCTCGTGCTGCAGGCATTTGATCGCCCGCCATTGCACGCGGGTCACCCCGGACGGGGCGCCACGGCGATCGAATACCCGGCCGATCACACGGCTGATGTCGGCGAGCAGGTAGCCCAGGCTGGGCGGTTCGGCAGTGCTGTTCATGGCCGCAGAATATACCTGCCTAGGCAAGTATGTCCATGACAGCTTTAATACCTGGGCAGGCGTAGGAATGGCGTAAGCCGCGAAGCCGGGCGTGACAAAGCCGCCGGCCTGGCTGCAACGCACAGCCCCTGGCGACTGTTGCGTTGCCAGCTTCGCAGCCTGGGCCGCCCCTACCAGCAAAAAAAAAACGCCGGCGGTTGGCCGGCGTTCTGTTCAACTCAGCTGGGGTGGCTTATCAGCCTTCCCACTTGCCCAGTGCAGCCTGGCCGTTTTCCTTGGCGCGCTCGAACACGGTCTTCTGTGCAGCAGCGTAGTTGCCCTTCATGTCCTTGGCCCACAGCTTCAGTGCAGCCTGCTGCATGGCGCGGCCGTAGGAGAAGCTCAGCGGCCACGGCAGGTTGCCCAACTGGTTCATGGCGTTGAGGTGAGCGGTGGACTGCTCATCGCTCTGGCCACCGGACAGGAACACCACGCCCGGCAGGATCGCCGGCACGGTCGACTTCAGGCACATCACGGTGGACTCGGCCACTTCCTCGACATCCACCTGCTCGTCGCAGGTCTTGCCCGGGATGACCATCGAGGCCTTCAGGATGGTGCCTTCCAGCACGACGTTCTGCTGGTACAGCGCATCGAACAGCGAACGCAGGGTGGCTTCGGTGACTTCGTAGCAGGTCTCGATGTCGTGGTCGCCGTCCATGATCACTTCCGGCTCGACCATCGGCACCAGGCCGCATTCCTGGCACAGCGCCGCATAACGGGCCAGCGCATGGGCATTGGCTTCGATGCAGGTACCCGACGGCATGCTTTCGCCGATGTTGATCACTGCACGCCACTTGGCGAAACGCGCACCCAGCTTGTAGTACTCCTGCAGGCGCTCGCGCAGACCGTCCAGGCCTTCGGTCACCAGCTCACCGGGGCAGCCGGCCAGCGGGTGCGCACCCTTGTCGACCTTGATGCCCGGGATCATGCCGTTGTCGGCCATGTACTTGGCGAACGGCACGCCGTCCTTGGTCGACTGGCGGATGGTTTCGTCGTACAGGATCGCGCCCGAGATGTGCTCGTTGAGCTTCGGCGTGGTCAGCAGCAGCTCGCGGTAGGCACGACGGTTTTCTTCCGTGTTCTCGATGCCGACGCTTGCGAAGCGCTTGGCAATCGTGCCGGTGGATTCGTCGATGGCGATGATGCCCTTGCCCGGGGCGACCATGGCCTGGGCGGTTTCTGCCAGCAGTTCGATGCTCATTGCGTTTCCTGTAACAGGGAGGATGGAGGTAAAACGCGATTATAGCCCGCCCGGCACACGGCCTGTCCCCAGCCATGGCCTGCAACCGTTTCCATCATGTCCCTGGCGGACAAAACCTGTCCGGACCGACGCCCGCAGGTCCCGCTGCGGACTCAAGGCCAGCGAATACCGACCTCGCTCACCTGTAGATCCTTGCCAGCCTTGGGCCAGCCAGCATCATCGCTGCGAAACTGGCTGTCACCGGTCGGCAACGCTTGCGCATCGGCACCTTCGCGCGCGGCGAGGATCACCGAGCGCACGCGCTTGGCCCCCTCGTCACTGCCCAATCGACCGCCGTGCCAATCGGCCACCGTACCGCCGTAGTCCCAGCCCAAGCCATAGAAGGTGACCGGCGCTCCATTCAGCGCCACCAGTTCGTCCAGGCTCATGCCGGTGCGCAGGCCGGTGGCGTCGTGCCAACGTGAGCTTGGCTCGGAAACCCGGATCACCGGGAACGCCGCATCAGGGCGCCCGCTATTGACGACCAATTCGAGCCGCTGGCTGGGTTCATCGGGGAACAGGACAAGCACCGGATACGAAGCCGGCTCACCTTCCGGCCCAGCGCGGGATTCCTCGCGGATATTGCCTGCACCGAAACGCGATTCGAGGGTGGCACGACTGAGCGCCTCTTCCGGCAGTTCCCAGGTTTCAGCCTGCACCGTGCTGCCGGCGGCGGGCGTTCTGGCAGCAGCCGCTTCGGAATCCGGCGACGTCGCTGCTGACGCGGGGGATTGTGGACTCGGTGAACAAGCACCCAGCAGGACAGTGATCGTCGCTGCCAACAGCCATCGGGGATGATGCAAAACGGCGTCCTCATGCAGTTGGCAACCACACCTGCGTGTGACTACCTGGGCTCCACCACCGCCGTGTCCCTGTCAGGACCGACGGCACCTGTAGGGCAAGCATCCCCCAACCTGCATGAACATGCCTGCACGAATGCCGTACAGGCAGGCCTTCATTCATCCTATGCCCGCCCGGCCACCGCATGGCCGGGCGGCGCGGGATTACAGCTCGCCCAGACCTGCCGCGCGGCCATCTGCACCCACTTCCAGCAAGCGCAGCGTGTTGGTGGCGCCGTGCGTTTCCATGTGCTCACCGCTGGTGAATACCACGCGGTCGCCGCCTTCCAGCAGGCCGGATTCAACCAGCAGGCGGATGCTGCCACGTGCGGCCTCGCGCGGGGTGAAGCCACGGCTGTCGAAATTGATCGGGAACACATCGCGCATCAGCGCCATCTGCCGGCGTGCACCGTCGTGACGGGTCACCGCGTAGATCGGCGCCTTGGCACGGAAGCGCGACAGGTAACGGGCGGTACCACCGGATTCGGTCATCGCCACGATGGCACGCACGCCCACGTGCTGGGACAGGAACATGGTGGCCATGGCAATCGCCTGATCGGCACGCTCCAGATTGCGCGGCGAGGCATTGAAGTCGGTTTCGGTCTGGAACTGGCGCTCGGCCCCCAGGCAGATGCGGGCCATCGCCTCGACCGCCTTGACCGGATAGGCACCGGCCGCAGTTTCGGCCGACAGCATCACCGCATCGGTACCGTCGATGACGGAGTTGGCCACGTCCAGCACTTCGGCGCGGGTCGGGATCGGGCTTTCAACCATGGACTGCAGCATCTGGGTGGCGGTGATCACCACCTTGTTCTGCGCCAGCGAGGCCTTGATGATCTTCTTCTGCAGCCCCGGCAGTTCGGCATCACCGATTTCCACGCCCAGGTCGCCACGGGCGACCATCACCACGTCGCTGGCCTCGACGATTTCCTCGAGGTTTTCGATGGCTTCGGTGCGCTCGATCTTGGACACCAGCGCGGCGTAGCAGCCGTGCGACTCGGCGATTTCGCGCGCATCGTTCATGTCCTGCGCATTGCGGCAGAACGAGACGGCGATGAAGTCGACGCCGATCTTGGCAACGATGCCGATCAGCTCCTTGTCACGTTCGGTCAAGGCGCCCAGCGACAGACCGCCGCCCTGCTTGTTCAAGCCCTTGCGGTCGGATAGCACGCCGTCGTTGAGCACGGTATTGATGATGCGCTCGCCCTGCACTTCCACCACCTGCAGCTGCATCAGGCCATCATCGAGCAGCAGCACGTCGCCCGGGCCGACATCCTGCGGCAGGCCCAGGTAGCTCACGCCCACCTGGGTGGTATCGCCGGCCGGTGCAGTGGTGCTGGCGATCAGATCGAAGCGGTCACCGGCCTTGAGCGAAATCTTGCCTTCGGCAAAGCGCTCGATGCGGATCTTCGGGCCCGGCAGGTCGGCCAGGATGCCGACTTCCACACCCACGCGCTGGGCAGCGGCGCGCACGTCGGCGGCGCGCTTGGCCTGGCCGGACGGATCACCGTGCGAGAAGTTCAGACGCACAACGTTGACGCCGGCGCGGAACAGATCGTCCAGCACGCCAGGCGCATCGGTTGCCGGCCCGAGGGTGGCGAGGATCTTGGTGCGTCGCTGACGTTCAATCATTGTGCTTGGTCTCCCTAATAGACCGCCGAAAGTAGCACATCCGTTGCATGACAACGATGTCGCATACGATTTCATAAGACACTTTCTACAGTGTCCCAAAGACAGTCCGGACAAGCTGTCTGGACAGACCGTACGGCATGACAACGCGGGACCTATAGCTGGCTTGCATAGGTCAATAAGCAGATGGGATAGCTCAGCACGGGAGTATTGCGATTGCATGAGTGCTTGATCGGAAGATCGTGCTGCTTCGCAACAAAAGCTGATGGCCTCTGAGACATGCCGGGGACATCAAATGACAGGCATCGCAAAAACGCAACGCGACCGGAAACGCATCTGCAACCATGCAGACCGTCATTCCCGCGCAGGCGGAAATCGCTCCCGCTTTGGGCCTTCCTCGGAAACCCACAGACCGTCATTCCCGCGCAGGCGGGAATGACGAATCGATTTTCTTGAAGCTGTTGCGTTCGCCTGGCTCCGGACGCCGGAGTCACACAAATGCCCGCCGTCAATCAGCCGCGCAACACCACAGCCAATTCCTCCGGCGTCGCCGCCAAGGCACCGACTCCGGCAGCCTGCAGCTCTTCGCTGCCGCCAAAGCCCCACAACACGCCGACGTTACGCATGCCGTGGTGGCGAGCGCCTTCGATATCCATGCGCCGGTCGCCGATCATCCAGCACTGCGATGGCTGCAGCGACAAGCGCTGCAAGGCCTCGGCGATCAGCTCCGGCTTGTGGCTGCGCGATCCATCCGGCGTTGCGCCGATGATGTCCTCGAAGCACTCGCCAAACGGCAGATGGGCAACGATGCGACGCGCATGCGGCTCGTTCTTGGCGGTGACCACCGCCAGCTGATGGCCGGCCGCGTGCAGACCCTGCACGACCTCACCGATGCCGACATAGATCTCGTGCTCCTGCCAGCCCAGCACGTCGAAACGCTCGCGGTACAGCTCCACCGCCTGCTCGACCCGCTGTGCGTCGCCGAATACCGGGGTAAAGCTCGTCCGCAGCGCCGGGCCGATCCACTTGCGCAGCTCGGCATCACCCGGCACCGGCTGATCCATCTTTTCCAACGCGTAGGCCACGCAGCGGGTGATGCCGACGGCCGAATCAATCAAGGTGCCGTCGAGATCGAAGAAGAAGACATCGCGGCTCATGCAACGTCCTCACGATCCGTCTTGAGCGAAGGCCTGTGCACCGTGGTGGAGCGCAGCAAGCGCAACGTATGTTGAATACGTGAGCATTGCGAGCACCGCACGCGTGGCACAGGTCGAGCGCAACAGCTTCGTGAGGGCGTTCTCACTTGCCGCGCGCCTCCAGGGCTGCCACCGCCGGCAAGGTCTTGCCTTCCAGGAACTCCAGGAACGCGCCGCCGCCGGTGGAGATGTAGCTGACCTGCTTGGCGATGCCGTACTTGTCGACGGCCGCCAGGGTGTCGCCGCCACCGGCGATGGAGAACGCATCGGAATTGGCAATGGCCTTGGCCAGCGCTTCGGTGCCCTTGCCGAAGGCGTCGAACTCGAACACACCGACCGGGCCGTTCCACACCACGGTGCCGGCCTTGGCGATCAGTTCGGCGTACTGCGCAGCAGTCTGCGGGCCGATATCGAGGATCATGTCATCCGCAGCAACAGCGTCCACAGCCTTGACCGTGGCCGGCGCATCGGCAGCAAAGGCCGGTGCCACGACGACGTCGGTCGGCAACGGAATTTCAGCGCCACGTGCCTTAGCATCGGCATCGATCTTGCGGGCAGTATCGAGCAGATCGTTCTCGACCAGCGACTTGCCCACGCCATGGCCTTCGGCAGCGATGAAGGTGTTGGCGATACCGCCGCCGACGATCAACTGGTCCACCTTGCTCACCAGGCTGGACAGCAGTTCCAGCTTGGTGGAGACCTTGGAGCCGGCAACAATGGCCAGCAGCGGGCGGGCCGGGTTGGCCAGGGCCTTGTCCAGTGCGTCCAGCTCGGCCATCAGCAGCGGGCCACCCGCGGCGACCGGGGCAAAGCGGATCACGCCATGGGTGGAGGCCTGGGCGCGGTGCGCAGTGCCGAAGGCATCCATCACGAACACATCGCACAGCGCCGCATACTTCTTCGACAGCGCCTCGTCGTCCTTGCCCTCGCCCACGTTCATGCGGCAGTTTTCCAACAGCACGATCTGGCCCGGGGCCACGTCCACGCCGTCCACCCAATCCTTGACCAGCGGCACGTCCACGCCCAGCAGCTCGGACAGGCGCTTGGCCACCGGCGCCAGCGAATCCGCCTCGGTCCACACGCCTTCCTTGGGCCGGCCCAGGTGCGAGGTCACCAGCACCGCAGCGCCCTTCTCCAGCGCCAGCTTCAAGGTGGGCAGCGATGCGGTGATGCGCTGCTCGGAGGTGATCTTGCCGCTCTCATCGATCGGCACGTTCAGATCCTGGCGGATCAGTACGCGCTTGCCGGAAAGGTCGAGGTCGGTCATGCGAACGATGGACATGGCAGGATCAGCTCCGCAAAGTGTGGGGAAACCCCAATTCTCGCCCGCCCTGACTGATGGGGCAAACCCAAGGTGAAATGGATGCCGCCGCTGCTGCAACCTGAACTGTCCAGCCCCCGCCTGCTTCTGCGCGAAGTGCGTGCTGAGGATGCTCCAGCGCTGTTCGCCATCCACAGCCACCCACAGGTGATGCGCTACTGGAGCTACCCAGCCTGGACCGAGCTGCGCCAGGCCGAACAGAAGATCGTCGATATCCAGCGCCAGCGCCGCGAACTGGACATCCTGATCTTCGCCATTGCCGATGCCAGCACCGACCTGTTGATCGGCAGTTCGGCATTGTTCGCCATCGACCGCACCCAGGGCCGCGCCGAAATCGGCTACAGCCTGCACCCCGACTGGCAGGGCCAGGGCCTGGCCAGCGAAGCCCTGACGTTGATACTGCTGTACGCATTCGACGAACTGGGGATGCGCCGGATCGAAGCCGACATCGACCCACGCAACCAGCCCTCGCGCCGATTGGTGGAAAGGCTGGGCTTCATCCAGGAAGGCCTGTTCCGCGAACGCTGGAACGTAAACGACGAAATCTGCGACAGCGCCATGTACGGCCTGCTGCGCACGGACCTCAAGCTGTAGCGCCGAGCCATGCTCGGCTGAAGCCTTACCCGCAAACCCAAACTCATGGGAGCGGCGTCAACGCGAAGCCAGCACGCAAGACGCCTGCAACTGCAACCGGGCCAGGCTGCCGGGGCAGTGCCGGCTTCGCCGCTGACGCCGGTCCCACACAAGGATGACCGGGAAAGCGCCAGCCGAGCACGGCTTGGCACTACATTCCTGGTCGTTCCGCCTTGCCGTCGTATAGCGGGATACCACCGAGCGCACAGAACACCGCCGTCACCCCGAAGCTGCACAAGCCACCAACAAACAGATCCGACAGCAGGTCTTCCAGCCTTGGCGGTCGCGCCGCGCCGTGGACAGACCACGCCGCCCATAACCCCATTCCCAGCAACGTGGTGAAGAAACACAGGCGTATGGCATTCAGCCGTTTCACCAGCAGCAGCACCGCCATCACCGGTATGCAGATGGAGAACAAGCCAATGTAACCAAAGGCAACAGCGATGACCGCCAAAAAGGGAAACATCAGCAGCAAATCAAACCCGTTGAGCGGCCCGGAGGAACTGATGCCAATCCCGATCAGCGCCAACACTGGCGTGAACAACGGCGCGGCGAAGGCCAGCTCGTCCGGCGAAGGCCCCTGAGGTTGCAGAAATATCCTGGACATCCTCTTTCTGTCCTCCGCGGTCCCGAACCTGCAATTGCCACACCTCATTACCCACGCGCACCCACGCGGCTACCGAGACGTCATGCCCACTGCTGAACCACAGCGGGACATGACCAGGCAGAAAACATCAGGTCTCCGTCTTGCCGCGACTGCTGCGCATCAGACTCAACGCAAAGCCGGTAACCGCCAGGGCGCCCAGCACCAGCACCACCCATAGCACGATGTTTTTCCAATCCCGAGGCACCTCGGCCGGCTGATAAGCCGCATCGCCAGCACGCTGCGCCACGGCGCCCAAACTGGCAGCTGCAGGTTGCCATTGCGCGCCATTGCGCGTGCGCAGCGCGGCCAGCATCGGGTCCAGCGCGGCCTGCGCCTTGCCTTCGTCCGCGCTGCCGGCAACCAGCAGGTAAGGCGCCTTGCCCTGTGCAAGGAACACCACGCTGCCTGGCCGATAGCCCAGGCGCAGCACCGGTGCCGATGCGGGCACCGCACCCGGTTCGGCCTGCAAGCGCCATTGGCGGTCATCGACGATGCCGGATGTTTCCAACGGCGGGGAACGCTGCTGCTTGCCGGCTTCGTTAAGGTTCCAGGCATTCCAACCGCTGGTCAGCACCTGCCACGCGGGTTCGCCATCGTCGGCGCGGACGCGGTCCTGGTCACGGCTGGATACCGTCCAGCTCACTGCGCTGTTGGCCGGCATTACTACGTCAAGGCGCTGCACCGGGAACCGCCCGTGCAGGCGATACAGATAGCCGTCCTTGCCATTACCGCCGGCAGCTGCCTGCAGTTCCTGCCATTGCCAATCGCTGACCTCAACCGCATCGGCGAATTCACCGCGCAGGCCCTGCAGCTGTGGCGCACCACTGCGCTGCAAGGGCACCAGGCGCAGATAACGCAGGCCCGATTCGATCTTGATGCCGTTGCTGCGCAGCTCGTTACCGTTGTTGCGCAGCTGTACCAGCCGCACCTGTGGGTCCAGTACCTGCCAACCGCGCAGGTCATCACTGCCTTCCAGGCGATAGCCCAGATCCAGTGTTGCGGTAGTGTCGCTCCAGTCCACCAGCAACCTGCGCAGCTTGCCGGCCTCCTGCCCCAGATCAACCAACCAGACCGGATCGGCAGTACCGGCGCCGGGGTTGCTGGCGACAGAATTGCGAATCGACACAACCTTGCCCGCACCATCACGCTGCACAACCACGCTCAAGTCGTCATCGCTGCCGACCGCGCTGGCTGGCAAGGCGAACCATTGCAGCGACGCAGTGCGCACCGCACCACCCAAGGGCGTGGTCGCCGCATAGACCGCACTGGCCACCGGCACACCATCGGCATCCAACACCCGTACGTCGCGCAGGTCACGCCAATGCGCCGCCTGGTACACCGTCGCGTCGAGCGGAACGCGGTAGGCGCCTACGTCGGCCTGCGATAGCTGCAGCGGCCATTGCTGGGCGAAATCCGCGTTGGCCTGCGCACTCAGCGGCAGCAAGGCCAGAACAAGCAGACGCTTGATCATGCAGTTGTTTCCTCGTTGTTGATTGCCGCGGCCCGGCGCGGGGGGGCCGGCGCCAGCCAGCCAACCAGCGTGCACAGCAGGCCGTAGGCGATGAAGGCACCGATGCCGAGCAGATCACCCAGATTGCCGCGATCAACCAGCAGCAGCTTGGCCAGCACCACACCCATCAGGATGGCGCCGGCCAGCCACAGGCCCCATTGCCCACGGCGCGAACCACTGACCCAGCCAACCACACCGAGCAGGCTCCACACCACGGTCAAGCTGGTCTGGGCCAACTTGGTGCCCAGCAAGGCCTCGCCCCAGGGCTCACCGCCCCAATGGTGCACGGCACGCAGCGTCATCACCGTGACCAGTACCAAGGCCGCCAATGCCACGCCAACCAGCTGCAACGGCGGTGTATGCCCTTGCCGCCCCTGCCACAGCCGCGTGGCCAGCAGCACCAGCACCGCAATCTCGGCCAATTCCAGCGGATTGAAGACAACCACCCATGGCAACGGCGCGGCACTGCCCGCCCCGGCCAGCGAGGTCAGCCACCACAGCCCCAATACCGCAAATACGGCCACCTGCAAGGCCGTGCGATAGCGATCAAACGCCACGCCCAAGGGCTGCGACAACCATCCCCAACGGTGCATCGACAGCACCGCCAACAACAGCCACGGCAGTGCAAGCAGCAAGCCCACCCAACCTTCGGCAAGGTGGAAACGCTCGCCCACATGCCAGGCCAGCAATGAAAGGACCGTCGGCCACAGCAACCACCACACAAGCTGGGCCAGGCCCGCAACCGCGCCGCTACCCGCACGCAGGCACATCAGGCTGCGCACACCCAGCGCCGCGAACAGCGGCCAGGTCCAGACGCCCCGCCCTGCGAAGGGTTGTCCGTACTCGGTTACCTGCAGGAAGGCCACCGGGAATGCCGCCAGGAAGCAACCCAGCGTCGTCAGTGAAAGCGCCAGCGCCGGCACACGTCGCTGCACCTCGGCTGCCAGCCAGCCGGTCACGCCCAACAACAGCAGTACCGCGTGCAGACGGCTCCCCATCTCGACGAAGTCGCCGATCTCCATGATCACGTTGCCGATCCACCAAGCCAGTGCCCACACATAGGCCACGGTGGCCACGTGCAGGTTGCCGGCGCCACGGTACAGCCATGCAGTGGCGAAGCCCGCAACCGCGATCAACAGCGCTCCCATGAACGTGGCATTGGCGATGGCGGTGGTGGCGACCAAATGGGAATCGGATACACCGATGGCCAGCGCTGCTGCAGCGGCCAGCTGCAGTGCAATGCCGGTCCAGCGTGCCAGCCGCCGTTGCTGCATCAGCCCCAACCAGACCAGGCCCGCACCTTCCAGTGCGAACACCGAGGCAGTGGCCTTGGCCGACAGCGCCAACGGCACTGCCAGTGTTGCGAAGCCAACGGCGAGAATGGCGTAGCCGCGGGCCAGTACGTTCAAGCGCGGGTTGGCGATCAGCGCGCGCGCCAGCACCGCGTACAGGACCGCTACACCCAGCGCACACAACGCCAGCGGCATGCGCTCGCCCTGCAGCAACGCGGCCTGCAGCGAGAACGCGATCAACGGCGTGCCAAACAACAGGCAGCCATCGATGCGCGCACTCCCCGCAGTGGCCGCCTTGCGTGCATACAGCAAGGGCAACAGAAGATAGAACACGAAGAACAACATCAGGAAAGGCTCGGTGCTGTTGAACTTGGCCGGCACGTAGTCCAGCACGCCCCACGCGGTGCCGATGCCCCAGGTGAAGACGAAGCCCAACAGGTTCAGGACGCGCCATGGCCGCACCCACGCGATGGCAAAAATGCCGGCATTGAGGAGTGCGTAATACGAGAACAACGCGACATGGTTGCCACTGCCGTCGGACAACCAGATCGGCGCCATGAAGCCGGCCAGCACGCCGAGGATGGCCAGCGTTCGGCTTTCCTGCAGCACCGCCATCACCGACAGACCGACAATCAGCACCACGCTCAATGCGAACGCCGGGCCTGTCCCGATCATGCCGTAGTTCTTGCAGGCGGCGAACACCACCAACAGCAGGATGCCGATCATGCCGCCCTGCATCGCCAAGGCGAAACTGCGGTGGCTCTCGCGCTTGCGCCAGGCAAAGACCAGGCCACCCAATGCCGCGGCGCTGATGGCAGCAAGGCGCAGGCTGACCGGCACCACGAACCAGCCCTGGTCACTGGCGTACTTGAGCAGTGCGGCCACACCGGCCAGCAGGACCAGCATGCCGACCTTGACCGGCACATTGCCGGTGGTCAGCCACTGCTTGGCATGGGCGATGCCGCGCTCGATGAAATTGGGTTCCGGCGGCGTGGGCGCGACCCAGGGCTGCGGCTCGGGCGCGGCCGGGCGCGGCGGTGAGACGGGGGCCGGCTCGACGCTGGCCTGGACTACCGGCGCGGTAGCGCGTTCAGGCAATGGCGGCAACGGCGGCACAACCGGCGGCGCAACTGCAGGACTGGATCGCTCCGGTTCCGGCGCCGCTGCGACTGGCGCAGCCGGCCGCCATTCATCCGCCGGCGGCGCCTGCGTGCGCGGCGCCAACTCCGGCTGCTCGCGCAGGCGTGCCTCCAAGGCGGCAACCCGCCGCTTCAGCGATGCCACCGACAGCCAGGTGACTATCAACAGTACGGGAACCGCGAGTATCGCCAGTACCGCGATAACCCCGAACATCACCAGCGTGTCGTCCATCCGTCGTCCTTGTCCCCCTTGGGATGCCGCAACACCTTAGCCGGGCTGCCCGCAAACGCAAAATCGCCCGCAGTCAGGTTTCTGCACCCGCCACGCCCACGGATTCATCTTCAGGCTCGTTGCGGGCATCAAATGCCGCCCGCGCCGCGTCCATCGGCTGCTGGAAGCGCAGCCCCCACTGCAGCAGTGCATCCACCGGCTGCAGCATCGACCTGCCCAATTCGGTCAAGGCGTAGTCCACCTGCGGCGGCACCGTCGGGTATACGCTGCGGCTGACCAGTCCATCGCGTTCAAGCCCGCGCAAGGTCCTGGCCAGCATGCGCGGCGATACACCCTGCAGGTCGCGTCGCAATTGGTTGAAGCGTCGCGGCTGCTCGCGCAGCGCAAGCACCGCCAGCAGGCTCCACTTTTCACCCACGCGGTCCAGCAGCGAGCGCATCTGCTGGCACTGCGCTGCCCCTTCACAGGCTGTGGGCTCAGTATCACCGGTGTGAGTTGCTGCCATCGGCGTGCCTCCTTGTGGCGTAAATCCGCGCACCCATCAATAGAGCATGTCGACGCAGGTGGACGCCAGTCTGCCATCGCGCCCCCAACCAAGGCCAAGGAGTCAACGATGTCCAACCTGATCCTCCGCAACGAACCGCTGGGCCGTCCGTGGCCGGGCACTGACCCGTTCCTGTTCTGCGCCCACCACCTGGACCAGTACCCGCAGGCCACCGCCGAGCAGGGCGTGGACATGCGCCAGTTGGGCGGCCGCGAACTGGGCCATGACTTCAGTGGCAAGGACGGCTTCAGCATGTATCACGGCGTCAACGTGCCCGGTTTTCCTGCCCACCCGCACCGCGGCTTTGAAACCATCACCATCGTGCCACAGGGCCTGGTGGACCATGCCGACTCGCTGGGCGCCACCGCCCGCTACGGCGACGGTGACGTGCAATGGCTGACCGCCGGGCGCGGTGCGCAGCACTCGGAGATGTTCCCGCTGCGTTCGCGCGAGCACGGCAACCCGCTGGACCTGTACCAGATCTGGCTGAACCTGCCGGCGCGCAGCAAGATGGCCGATCCGGAGTTCGTGATGCTGTGGGGCGAGAACATCCCCAAGTACCGCACCAACGGCGCCGAGGTGAACGTCATCGCCGGTCGCTACCTGCCGCAGGAAGGCGGTCAGGCCGAGATCGTGCCGTTGGCACCCGGGCGCAATTCATGGGCAGCCAATCCGGATGCCGATGTGGCGGTGTGGCAGATCACGCTGCAGCCGGGTGCGTCGCTGACCCTGCCGCCGGCAACCGGCAAGGGAACGCGTCGTACCGTGTACTTCCATGATGGCAAGCAGCTGCAGGTGGATGGCGAAACCGTCAGCGGCCCGCGCCTGATCGAAGTGGTCGCCGGCAGCGCTGTCCCCCTGCACAACAGTGGCGACAACGTGGTGCAGATCGTGGTGCTGCAAGGCGTGCCGATCGGTGAGCCGGTGGTGGCTTACGGCCCGTTCGTGATGAATACCGCCGAGGAGATCGAACAGGCGCGTCGCGATTACGGCCGTACCCAGTTCGGTGGTTGGCCCTGGTCCAGCCATGGGCCGGTGCACGCGGCTGGACAGGGGCGCTTTGCCAAGCATCCCGGCAGCGATGCGATCGAAGAACCACCGGTGAAGTAAGCGATGGATTCGCGCAGCCCGGGTAAGCGCAGCGCACCCGGGGCACCCTGCGCAGGGCATTGCCATCGGCCTTCCCATCACCGTGCAACCCCGGGTGCGCTGCGCTTACCCGGGCTATGGCCCAGTCCCACCCCTCCCATTCGCCTGCGGCGAAAGGGAGGGCGTTGAAATGCAGAAAGGGCGCCGTTAGGCGCCCTTTTTGTTTGCAACTTGCTGCATGGATCAGGCAGCGACGACGCGCACCATTTCCAGGCACTTGTTGGAATAGCCCCACTCGTTGTCGTACCAGCTCACCAACTTGACGAAGGTGCCGTCCAGCGCGATACCGGCTTCGGCATCGAACACCGAGGTATGGGTTTCACCGCGGAAATCAGTGGCAACCACCTTGTCTTCGGTATAACCCAGCACGCCCTTCAGCGCGCCTTCGCTCTGTGCCTTCACTTCGGCGCAGATCTCGGCGTAGGTGGCTTCCTTTTCCAGCTCGACGGTCAGGTCGACCACCGACACGTCCGAGGTCGGCACGCGGAAGCTCATGCCGGTGAGCTTCTTGTTCAGTTCCGGAATCACCACGCCCACGGCCTTGGCTGCACCGGTGGAGGACGGAATGATGTTCTCCAGGATGCCGCGGCCGCCGCGCCAGTCCTTGTTGGACGGGCCATCGACGGTCTTCTGCGTGGCGGTGGCCGCATGCACGGTGGTCATCAGGCCGCGCTTGATGCCCCACTTGTCATTGATGACCTTGGCCAGCGGGGCCAGGCAGTTGGTGGTGCACGAGGCGTTGGAGATGATGGCCTGGCCGGCGTAGGTGCTGTCGTTCACGCCGAACACGAACATCGGGGTATCGTCCTTGGACGGCGCCGACAGGATCACCTTCTTGGCACCGGCATCGATGTGCTTCTGCGCGGTGTCCTTGGTCAGGAACAGGCCGGTGGACTCGATCACCACGTCCACGCCCACTTCGTCCCACTTCAGGTTGGCCGGGTCGCGCTCCTGGGTCAGGCGGATCTTCTTGCCGTTGACGAGCAGGTCGCTGCCGGACACTTCCACGTCGGCCTTGAAGCGGCCATGCACGGAGTCGTACTTCAGCATGTATGCCAGGTAGTCCGGCTCCAGCAGATCGTTGATGGCGACGATTTCGATGTCATTGCCGAAGTTCAGCACGGCCGAGCGCAGCACGTTGCGCCCGATGCGACCGAAACCGTTGATGCCAACCTTGATTGCCATGTTCACAAGCTCCTGCAGCCGCGACGGTGCGGCGCCGATGGAAAGGGGCGCTCATTCTAGCAGGGCCAGACCGGACCCGGCCCCCGGGAGGCAAATGGGAACCGGTTACATGTGGAAATTCCTGGATTGATCCGGATCAAGGCGCGGTGGGCCCGGGACGGGAAAACTGGCCCCATTCCACCCGCAACGAGACACCCTCATGCGCAACACCTCCCCCCTCCTGCTGTCCGCCCTGGCCGCCGCACTTGCGCTGGCTGCCGCCCCGGCCATGGCCCAGTCCAAGGGCGACTGGACGATCGGTGCCGGCGTGCACCAGGTCGCCCCGAAGTCCAACAACGGCTCGCTGGCCAGCGGCACGCTGAAGGTGGACGTCGACAACGACGTCAAGCCGACCATCACCGGTGAGTACTTCATTGCCGACAATCTGGGCATCGAGATCCTGGCCGCGCTGCCGTTCAAGCACGACATCAACATCGCCGGCCTGGGCAACGTGGGCAGCACCAAGCACCTGCCGCCGGTGGTGTCACTGCAATACCACTTCAACAGCAAGGGCAAGGTGTCCCCGTTCGTGGGCGCCGGCATCAACTACACCACGTTCTTCAGCGAGAAGACCAGCGGCGCGCTGGCGGGCAGCAAGCTGAAGATGGACGACTCCTGGGGCCTGGCGGCGCACGCCGGTCTGGATTTCGCGATCAACGACAAGGGCTCGCTTCGCGTCGATGTGCGTTGGATGGACATCGACAGCAAGGTGAAGCTCGACGGCGAGAAGATCGGCACCGTCAACATCGACCCGCTGGCCTACGGCGTGTCCTACGTGTTCAAGTTCTGATCGGCGGATCGGGACTGACAAGCGCAACACCCCTCGCAGCAAGCGTTTATCCCCGGCTTCGGCCGGGGATTTTTTTTGGTTTTTCTCCCGTTTGCGCAATAGCTACCAGAACCAGAGCGGCGAGTGCATGCCTGTACGGGCGTGGTCAGGTGCGGGTGGAGGGGCTGGACACGCCGCAAGTACGTCCTTGTAGGCTCCGCCACCGCATCCATGCGGTGGAGGGTCCCGCCCCTCCACCCGCACCTGCCCTTGGACACGCTATTGGCATGCAAAGAAGTGCAGAGCCGCTCGTTGGGCGCCCTTGGCTCTCTCCTGGGCCACCAGCCAAGTGTCGAGGGCCGGGGTGCAAGCAGGGTCAGTCTTCTGCCTCTCGCCCATTTGGGAAGGACCTTTTGGGGATCGAAAGGCAGCCACCCATGGGGTGGCTCTACCGCGGTGCAAGAAGATGCCGGGCTGCGGCCTGCGCATGCAGCGCTGCCGTGTCGAACAGCGGCACGGTGGCATCCTCGTCGCCTACCAGCAGCATGATCTCGGTGCAGCCCAGGATGATCGCCTGCGCGCCGCAGTCGACCAGCCGCTGCATCACCGCCCGGTACACCGCGCGCGATGAATCCAGCACTCGCCCCTGCACCAGTTCCTCGTAAATGATCCGGTGCACCTGCGCACGGTCGTCGGCGTCGGGCACCAGGACTTCCAGCCCGTGCCGCTGCGCCAGCCGCACCCGGTAGAAATCCTGCTCCATGGTAAAGGCCGTGCCGAGCAAGCCCACCCGCGCAAGCCCCAGCGCGCCGATCGCCTCCCCCACCGGATCGGCGATGTGCAGCAACGGCACTTCCACGGCTGCCTGCACCTCGTCGGCCATCAGGTGCATCGTGTTGGTGCAGATCACCAGCGCCGTTGCCCCGGCCCCTTGCAGCCGACGCGCAACATCGACCATTGCCGCCGTGGCGGCGGCCCAGTCGCCCGCCCGCTGCATCGCCTCGATATCGGCGAAGTCGAACGACCACAGCAGCATGCGCGCCGAGTGCATGCCACCCAAGGCATCGCGTACCTGCTCATTGATCATCCGGTAGTAGTGCGCCGAACTTTCCCAGCTCATCCCGCCGATCAGGCCCAAGACCTTCTGCACTGCCGCTGCTCCCGTGGTCGTCCAGGCCCCAGCCTATCGCCCGCGCGTGCCGCCAGCCAGATCCGGCCAAGCCGCCCCGCAGGCAGCCCGCTAGAATGAGGCCGATGAAGATCGCCTCCCTGATTCCGGCCACGGCCCTCGCCCTGGCCCTCACCCTTGTTTCCACCGATGCCCTGGCTTGGGGCGCACAAGGCCACCGCCTGGTCGCCCGCGTGGCCGAAACGCGCCTCACGCCGGCGGCCCAGGCCGAAGTGAACCGCCTGCTCGCCAGCGAGCCCGACCCGACCCTGCACGCCATCGCCCCCTGGGCGGACCAGCTGCGCGCCAAGGACCCGGGCCTGGGCAAACGCTCGGCGCGCTGGCATTACGTCAACATCGGCGAAGACAACTGCCATTACGAGGTGCAGAAGCACTGCAAGGGCGGCAACTGCATTGTCGAGGCGTTGAAGGTGCAGACCGCGATCCTCGGCGACCGCAGCAAGAGCGCTGCCGAGCGCGCCCAGGCACTGAAGTTCGTGGTGCATTTCACCGGCGACATCCACCAGCCCATGCATGCCGGTTACGGCCACGACAAGGGCGGCAACGACTTCCAGGTGCAGTTCAACAACCGCGGCACCAACCTGCACTCGCTATGGGACAGCGGCATGCTCAACGAGCTCAAGCTCGATGACGACCAGTACCTCAAACGCCTGATGGCCCTGCCCGCACCCAAGCTGGGCAAGCGCTCGAGCATCAACACCGACGCGGTGCAGTGGGCCGAGGCCAGCTGCCGCATCGCCATTGCACCTGGCGTTTACCCGGGCAAGCGTACGCTGGCCCCGGAGTATGCCGCGACCTACCGCCCGGTTGCGGAACAGGAGCTGCGCCTGGCCGGCGAACGCCTGGCCGTGCTGCTCAACGCCACGCTGGTCAAACGCTGAGGAACCCCCATGTCACTGCACGTCGCCAGTTTCTTCCACCCCGACAGCCACACCTTCAGCTACGTGGTGCATGATCCGGCGACGTTGCAGGCTGCGGTGATCGATCCGGTGCTGGACTACGATCCGGACACCGACGCGCTCGGTTCCGGGCCGCTGCAGCCGCTGCTTGCCCACGTGCAGGACAACGCGCTGCAGGTGCACTGGCTGCTGGAAACCCACGCCCATGCCGACCACGTCAGTGCCGGCCGCTGGCTCAGGCAGCAGTGGCCACAAGCCAGGTTGGCGATGGGCGACGGGATCGTGCAGGTGCAGAAGACCTTCGCGCCGCGTTACGCGCTGGACGTGGCGACCGACGGGTCGCAGTTCGACCACCTGTTCGCCGATGGCGAGCATTTCGCACTGGGCGGCATCGATGCCGAGGTGATCGCGGTGCCCGGCCACACCAGCGACAGCGTGGCCTACCGCATCGGCGACGCGCTGTTCACCGGGGACTCGCTGTTCATGCCCGATGGCGGCACCGCCCGCTGCGATTTCCCCGGTGGCGATGCGGCGCAGCTGTACCGGTCGATCCAGCGCCTGCTGGCGCTCCCCGACGCCACCCGCGTGTTCATCTGCCATGACTACGGCCCCGGTGGGCGTGCGGTGGCCAACCAGACCACCATCGGCGAACAGCGCGCGCGCAACATCCACCTGCGCGATGGGGTCAGCGAAGCCGACTTCGTCGAAACCCGACAGGCACGCGACACGACGCTGGCCGAACCGAAGCTGATGCATCCCTCGGTGAAGGCCAACATCCAGGGCGGCCCACCAAAGTAGAGCGGGGCTCTGCCCCGCTGCCTCATTGCGTCACGTAGAGCGGGGCTCTGCCCCGCTGCCTTCCTCTGCCGCCGCGCAGCCACCCATGGGGTGGCTCTCCCCCCTGTGGGTATCGCGTAGCGTTACCGCCCCTGGCGGTGAACGGTCTGTTTACCTTTCACGATCTCGAAGGTGAAGGCATACAGCAGGCTTACCGGCACCGGGTCGACGCGTTCGGCGCCGGTGCAGTCGCTACGGTCCCCCGGCACGAGACCCGCAGGGTAGTGGCACACCGCCGCAGGCGAGTAACGCCACTGCGCCACCGCGGCCTGTGCCGCTTCCACCAACGGCGCGTTCTCGGGCATGCCGCCAGCCTTGCATTCGGCCCGGTCAAGCAGCGCCAGGCTGCGCTCCACCCGGCCTTCGGCATCCACCACCACCTGCAGGCAGACCATCCTGGGTGCCAGCTCACGGCGGGGATCGCGGTCGCCCAACACCGGGTCGGGTGCGGCGTACAGCTGCGGCATCCGGTACCCCTGGCTGGACTGCAGCTGATACGGCTGCACCGCGCCCGCCCCACCGTCGCCATCACTCCGCAGGCGCTGCAGGTTCACGTTCTCCGTGCGGGTGTCCACCGTGTCTGTCGTGGTCAGCGGCTGATGAGCGGCACAGCCGCTCACCAGCAGTGTCAGCGTCACCGCCCGCAGTCCCTGCTTCACTGTGTCGGGGCCTTCTCGTTCATCTCATAGGTCATCGGGATCTTCAACGCCGAGGCAACGGCAGTTCCATTCCGACGTGCCGGCTCGAAGGTCCATCGCTTCGCCGCGGCGATCGAGGCCTCGTCGAACACGCCGGCGGGGGTGGAGCTGAGCACGCTGACATCGCCCACCGCTCCGGTTGCATCGACCTCCACGCGCAGCACCACCTTGCCGGAGATCCCCTGGTCGAGCGCAGCCTTGGGATACGTCGGTGGTCCCATGTCACGCGTCTGTGCGTCCACATCGCCCTTGGCAGCCTTGGTGGCTGCAGCCGGTTCGGCAGTGATCGACGGCCCTGCGCCTGCACCGCCCTGGCTGGCCCACGCCACCGTTCCCATCCCCACGCACAGCCCCATCACCAGCACCTGCCCGGTCATCCACGGCAGTGCGTTGCGCTTGTGTTCCTTCAACATGGCAATTCGCTCCTTCAACATCGGTTGGCTGCGCCAATGGCAGGCCATCGGTGCAACCGGGTGAACCAACTGCGCCTTGAGCAGCGCGTTGGCGTAGAGCCGGCGCAGGGCCGGATGCGGGTCGACCGTGCGTGCGTCGCAGGCCAGCTCCTGGTCACGCAGGAACCGGCGCGCCGCCCACGGCAGCAACGGATGGAACCAGAACACGCAGCGCAGTAGCGCCAGCACGGCGTTGGCCCAGGGGTCGCCATGGCGGCGATGGCTGCGTTCGTGCTGCAGAATCAGATCCCGTTCGGCCGGGCTGAAATCTGCCTCGAAGGCCGGGCCCACTACGATGCGCGGCGCCCACAGCCCCACCAACGCCGGCAGGCCGGGGTCGGCGCTGGCCTGCCAGGTGCCGTCGGCGCGCGGCCGCAACGTGCCCATGGCCCGCTCGAAGCGGCGTTGCGCGCGCCAGCTTGCACCGCCCATGCCCAGTGCCCCCAGTGCCCACACCAGCAGCAGCAACCACGGCCACGCGGGTGCGGCGGGCACCACGACCGGGGCGGTCCAGGCGACGGCGGCGGCCAGCACGGGCAATGCATCGACCATCGGCCCCATCGGCAACGGCAGGTGCAGCGCCACCAGCAGTACCGGCACGCACCACCAACTGCGATACACCAGCGCCGCCCCACCCAAGGCCAGCAACAGCGGTCGCAGCGCGGCCAGCAGCACCACCGTGATCGCCAGCCACACACTGGTCTGCAGGAGTGCGTTGAGCGACTCAGCCATGGTCCAGCCCCTCGATCAGCGCCTTGAGCTCGGCGATATCCTGCGGACTGAGTGCGCCGCGCTGGCTGAAGTGCGCCACCAGCGGTGCCACGCGCCCGTCGAACAGCTTGTCCAGCATGCCACTGCTCTGCTCGGCCACCCAGGCCTGGCGCTGCAGCACCGGCGAGTAGAGGTAGCGGCGCCCATCGCGGCTCGCGCTGATCGCGCCCTTGGTCAACAACCGGTTGAGCAGGGTCTTGATGGTGGGCTCGGCCCAGTCACGCTCCGCCAGGGCGGCCACCACCTCGTCGGCGCCCAGCGGGTGGCTGCGCCACAACACGTCCATCACCACGGCTTCGGCTTCGCTGATCTGGCTCATCATTTACATCCGTAATCGACGATCCGATTACGCCCGTAATCGAATCGCATGTCAACCCCTTCGACGGTCGGTTCATGCGCCCGCTGCGAGGATCGGCGCATTGCCTGCGGAGCCTGCGATGAAACGCTACCGAAAGCTGGATTACCCGGTGGACGAGGTACGCCGCTTCCTGGAACCGGGCCCGGTAGTGCTGGTCAGTTCGGCGTGGAAGGGCCAGCGCAACGTCATGACGCTGGGCTGGCACACGGTGCTGGCGTTCACGCCATCACTGCTGGGGACGATGATTTCCGGCGGAAACCACAGCTTCGAGCTGATCCGGCGCAGCCGCCAGTGCGTGATCAACCTGCCCACCGTCGACCTGCTCGACACCGTGGTGGGCATCGGCAACTGCAGCGGCGCCGAGGTGGACAAGTTCGAACGCTTCGGGCTGGATACCACCCCCGCCCACGACGTGGACGCCCCGCTGCTGACGCAATGCCCGGCCAGCTTCGAGTGCCGGCTGCACGATGCCAGCCAGGTGAAGCGGCACGGCCTTTTCATCTGGGAGGTGGTCAAGGCGCACGTGGCGAAGGCGCCCAAACGGCCTCGAACCCTGCACTACCGTGGCGATGGGCAGTTCATGCTGTCCGGTGCCGACGTGTCGCGTCGCCGTCTGTTCAAACCGGAAATGCTGTAATGGGCCGCATGACTCTGCAGGATGGCGCTGGATGACCGATCACCTTACCGACCTCGACGCGGCCACCGACTGGTTGCTGCAGCGGGTGGACGGCCCGCTGCGCATCGGCGCGCCGCTGGCCCTGGGCAAACCGCATCGGCTGCTCAATGCGCTGTATGCGCGCGTGGAGAACGATCCCGCACGGCCGCTGCAGATCTACACCGCGCTGTCGTTGAACCCGCCCAAGCCCGCCGCGGGCGGGTTGGAAGCGCGCTTCATGGCGCCGTTCGCGCAACGCCATTTCGGCGACGGTTTCCCGCGCCTGGCCTATGCCGACGCGATGGTCCGCGACCGCCTGCCGGCGCACGTGCAGGTGGAAGAGTTCTACATGCAGTCCGGCGCCCTGCTCGGCTCCTCGCAGGCGCAGCGCAGCTACACCAGCCTCAACTACACCCATGCCGCCGATGCGGTGGCCCAGCGCGCGCCGCATGCGATCGTGCAGAAGGTGGCGATGCGGCCGGACGATCGGCGGCTGTCGCTGTCGTGCAACAACGACATCACCCAGGACACCCTGGATGCGATGGCCGCGCGTGGCCTGCCGCGTCCGATGATGATCGCCGAAATCGACCCGCAGCTGCCCTACCTGGGCGGCTCGGCGACGGTGGATGTGAGCTTCTTCGACCTGGTGATCACCCCGCCGCCGCCCTACCCCGCTCTGTTCGGGCTGCCGCGGCAACCGGTCAGCGATGCCGACTACGCCATCGGCCTGTATGCCAGCGCGCTGGTCCGGGATGGCGGCACGCTGCAGATCGGCATTGGCGCGCTGGCCGACGCAATCAGCCACGCGCTGGTGCTGCGGCATACCGACAACGCCCGCTACCGGCAGATCCTGCACGCGCTGGATCCGAGCCTGGCCAGCCACCCCACCGTGCTCGAATGCGGTGGCCTGGACCCGTTCGAGATCGGCCTGTATGGCTGCAGCGAGATGCTCAACGAGGGCTTCCGGCGGCTGGTGCAGACCGGGGTGATCCGGCGCAAGGTGCATGACGATCTGGGGCTGATGCAGCGCATCGAGAACGGCAGCACCCTGACCATCGACCACGCCACGCTGGAGGCCGAGGGTGAATACCTGCATGGCGCCTTCTACCTGGGCTCGCCGGAGTTTTACCAGTGGCTGCGCGACCTGCCCGACGACGAGCGCGGCGCAATCGGCATGCGCCGGATCAGTGAGATCAACCAGCTGTACGGGGGCAACGAGGCCCTGGAGCGCGTGCAGCGCCGCCACGCCCGCTTCTTCAACTCCTGCATGATCGCCACCGCGCTGGGCGCGGCCGCCTCCGATGCGCTGGAAGATGGGCGCGTGGTGTCGGGCGTGGGCGGGCAGTACAACTTCGTGGCAATGGCGCATGCGTTGCCTGAAGCCCGCAGCGCGCTGATGTTCCGCGCGGTGCGCGAAGACAAGGGCCAGGTGCAGTCGAACGTACGCTGGAACTACGGGCACACCACCATTCCGCGGCACCTGCGTGACATCTACATCAACGAGTACGGCATCGCCGACCTGCGCAACCTCACCGACGAGGACTGCGTGACCGGCATGACCGCGATCACTGATGCGGCGTTCCAGGCCGCGCTGCTGCAGACCGCGAAAGCCGCCAAAAAGCTGGACGCCGCGTTCGTGGCACCGGCGCACTGGCGACAGCGCAACACCGCCGCAGCGGTGAGCGCCGCACTGGCCCCGTTCCGCCAGTCGGGGCTGCTGCCGGACTATCCGCTGGGCAGCGACTTCACCGAGGTCGAACAGCACCTGGTGAAGGCGTTGGGTTGGCTGAAGCAGAACACCCAGACCCGCGGCAGCAAGCTGCGCACGGTGCTGGCCGCCCTGCGCCAGCCGGCCGGCGATGGTGACGCGGTGTACCTGCAGCGGATGGGGCTGGATGCACCGGCGACGTTTGGCGAAAAGGTGGAAGCACGCTTGGTGCGCCTTGGGTTGGCGCGCACCGCGTAATGGTGAACGCGTGACCCGGCAATGAAGCGGCGCGCATCGCGCGCCGGTAGAGTCGGTTCCCAAACGACTGCCGACGGCGGTGCAACATCCGGTAACCCATGACCTGAAACGACGGCGCGTTTCCGTTCGAAGGTCATGCGTCCCAGCGGCGCCCACCCGTGTCGGCAGTCGTTTGGGAACCGACCCTACCCGCAACAGCAACGGCAGATCCATCGCCTCGGCGCCCAAACGAAAACGGCGCTTCCGTTTCGGGAAGCGCCGTTCGTACTACGTCAGTGGCTGGCCCTTAGTTGGCCAGCTGCGCCTTGGCTGCCGCCACCACGTGTTCGGTGGTGATGCCAAAGTGCTTGTACAGCGCGTCGGCCGGGGCCGAGGCACCGAAGGTGTCGATACCGATCACCGCACCGTCCAGGCCCACGTACTGGCGCCAGAAACCCGTAACGCCCGCTTCCACCGCCACGCGCTTGCGCACGGCGTTGGGCAGCACGGATTCGCGGTAGGCCGCGTCCTGGCGCTCGAACACGTCGGTGGACGGCATGGACACCACGCGGGTCTTGATCCCGGCGGCATCCAGCTCGGCCTTGGCGGCCACGGCCAGACCCACTTCCGAACCGGTACCGATCAGGATCACGTCCGGCACACCGCCTTCGGCGTCGGCCAGCACGTAGCCACCGCGCGCGATCTGGGCGACCTGCTCGGTGCTGCGCGGCTGGTGCGGCAGGTTCTGACGGCTGAACACCAGGCAGCTCGGGCCGTCGGTGCGGGTGATCGCCGACTTCCAGCTGACCGCCGACTCGACCGCATCGCACGGACGCCACACATCGTTGTTGGGGATGTAGCGCAGCGAGGCCAGGTGTTCCACCGGCTGGTGGGTCGGGCCGTCTTCGCCCAGGCCGATCGAGTCGTGGGTGTACACGTGGATGGCATGCGCCGGGATCAACGCGCTCATGCGCACGCCGTTGCGGGCGTAATCGCTGAACACCAGGAAGGTGGCGTCGAACGGAATGAAACCGCCGTGCAGGGCCAGGCCATTGGCGATGGCGGTCATGCCGAACTCGCGCACGCCGTAGTACACATAGTTGGCGTTCGGGTCGTCGGTGGTCACCGACTTGCTGGCCTTCCACAGGGTCAGGTTGGAATGGGCCAGATCGGCCGAGCCACCCACCAGTTCCGGCAGCAGCGGCGCGAAGGCTTCAATGGCCAGCTGCGAGGCCTTGCGCGAGGCGATGGTCTGGCCGTCGGCCTGCACCTGGGCGATGTAGGCATCGGCCTTGGCGACGAAGTCGGCCGGCAGTTCGCCGTGCGAGCGACGGGTCAGTTCATCGGCTTCGGCCGGGAAATGCGCGGCGTACTTGTCGAACTGCTGTTCCCACTCGGCCTGGCGCAGGGTGCCGGTACCGCCGGCACGCCAGCCGGCGTAGATCTCTTCGGGAATCTCGAACGGACCGTAGTTCCAGCCCAGCTGCTTGCGGGTGGCCTCCAGTTCGTCCTTGCCCAGCGGCGCGCCGTGGCTGGATTCCTTGCCCGCCTTGCCCGGCGAACCGAAGCCGATCGTGGTGCGGCAGCAGATCAGGGTGGGCTTGTCGAACTGCGCCAGCGCGCCGTCGATAGCCGCCTTGATGCTGTCCGGGTCGTGGCCATCGACGCCGCGCACCACGTTCCAGCCATAGGCTTCGAAACGCTCGGGGGTGTTGTCGGTGAACCAGCCGTCGGTGTTGCCGTCGATGGAGATGTGGTTGTCGTCCCAGAAGCAGACCAGCTTGCCCAGGCCCCAGGTACCGGCCAGCGAGGCGGCTTCATGCGAAATGCCTTCCATCAGGCAGCCGTCGCCCAGGAACACCCAGGTACGGTGGTCGACGATCTCGTACTCGGGGCGGTTGTAGCGCTGGGCCAGCAGCTTTTCGGCCAGCGCAAAGCCCACGGCGTTGGCCAGGCCCTGGCCGAGCGGCCCGGTGGTGGTTTCCACGCCGGGGGTTTCATGGTGCTCCGGATGGCCGGCGGTCTTGCTGCCGAGCTGACGGAACTGCTTGAGCTGTTCGATCGGCAGGTTGTAGCCGCTCAGGTGCAGCAGCGCGTACTGCAGCATCGAGCCGTGGCCGTTGGACAGCACGAAGCGGTCGCGGTTGAACCACTTGGGGTTGTTGGGGTTGTGACGGAGATAGTCGTTCCAGAGGACCTCGGCGATATCGGCCATGCCCATCGGCATGCCGGGATGCCCGGACTTGGCGGTTTCGACCGCATCAGCGGCAAGGAAGCGGATGGCATTGGCCAACTGGCGGCGGGTAGGCTGCGTCATGGTTCTGAGAGTCGGGAGGCTCCCGCGGAGCTGCGGGCAGCCAATTGTCCCACAGACCTCCGGCGGGGTCAGGCCGGGTGTCGGCTTTCTGAACAAAAACGCCCCGCGCGGGGCGGGGCGTTGGTCATGCGATGCGCGCGGCAGGCCGCGCCGGGCCGGGCGGTCAGTCGCGCTGGACCTGTACCGGCACCGGGCTGTCCTCGGTCTCGCCCTTGGCCACCAGGGTGGTCAGGGCCAGGTCGCCGGTGACGTTCAGGGCGGTGCGGCACATGTCCAGGAAGTGATTCACGCCCAGGATCAGGCCGATGCCCAGCGGGTTGACCCCGACCATGGCACAGATCATCGCCACCACCGGCAACGAGCCCGACGGCACGCCGGCCGTGCCGATGCCGCCCAGGATGCAGACCGCCATCACCATGATCTGCTGGCCGATGCTCAGGTCCACGCCGAAGAACTGGGCCAGGAAGATCAC